>Ga0164243_10000162_pt1 | contig 162521 bp, 166 predicted proteins | sample OricompcompostOP_FD_108781 | JGI IMG/M metagenome (GOLD analysis project Ga0164243, IMG submission 108781) | Organic Plus compost microbial communities from Emeryville, California, USA - Original compost - Organic plus compost (OP) | ecosystem: Engineered > Solid waste > Mixed feedstock >...
CACGATCCCGATCCGCATCAGCGAACTCGAACGCAACATCCGCCGCAACGACCAACTCGAACACCGCTACCGCACCTGGCTCAACCTCCCCGCCGCTTGACCACCCATAGGAGCATCAGTGGATCGGGCTCGCCGCCTCCGGGGCGACGGCCCGATCCTCCGTGCCAGGATGACCGCCATGGTGGTGGCGGTGGAGGGCTGGAACGAGTTCTTCGTGGCGGAGGCAGGGGCGGCGGCGGCGCTCGCCGGGCTCTTGTTCGTGGCCATGTCGATCAACGTGAAGGAGATCGTCTCCTACGCCTGGCTGCCCGCCCGGGCGATCGCCACGGTGGTGCTGCTCGTCGGTGCGCTGCTCGCGGCGAGCGTGGCCCTGCTGCCGGACCTCTCCGACGCGAACCTCGGCCTGGCCCTGCTCGTGGTCACCGGCGTGGTGTGGGTGGTGCCGCTCTACCTGCGGCTGCGCTGGTGGGGGCGGTCCTCCCACGCACCCGAGCCCCGGTGGCTGCCGCTCCTGCTCGATCAAGCGGCCACGCTGCCCGGTCTCGTCGGTGCGGTGGTGGTGACGGCGGGGAACACCGACGGCCTCTACCTGCTCGCCGTCGGCATCCTCGTCTCGTTCGTCGTCGCCGTCGTCAACGCCTGGGTGCTGCTCGTCGAGATCCTGCGCTGAGCACCTTGGCGGCCGGCGGTCTGTGCGGTCGAAGCGAGCCGGCCCCGGGCGGGAACGGAGCCGGCTCGCCCGCAGCTCCGGCGGGTCGGTTACTCCGTCCCCTTCTGCCGGGCCGCTTGGATGTGGAGGATCCCTACCCACCTGCGCCGCCGATGGACCGATAACGCGCGCTCGCCGCCCGGGTGGCGGCGAGGGCGCCCGGCGCCGGGACGCGTCCGTCGCGGCGTCGTCGACGGTGGCCGGTCAGCGATGGCCCTACGCTCGCCCGATGACGGAATACAGCATCCGGGTGTGCGAAGAGCCGTGGGACCGGTTCGCGGAGCCCGGGTTCCGCTCGATCGACGTCCGCTTCGTCACGCAGCGGGATGCGTTCCGTCTTCGGATCTTCGTCCGTCCCGATGACGTGGCCCGGCTCGGGCCGCTGGTCGACGAGCCCTGGTTCTGGCACCTGGCGGTGAACGACGCGCTGTCGTCGCCACTCCTCCAGCAGCTGTTGTCGAACCCGCAGGTGCTGGCGCCCCAGCCGTCACCCGACCCCCTCAGCGTGCGCGTCAACGCGGCACAGGTCCTGGAGCGGCACCAGGCGGGGCAGGGGGAGGCCTACCTCCAGCCGCCGGCGCCGCGAGACGTCCTGCACCGCTGGGAGGCCTGAGACACCAACGGCCTTTGGGCTGGCGCAACGAGGTCCGTGCCGCGGTGGTCGACCGGCCTCGGACGAGCGTCGGCGTGGATCGTGACGAACGTCGACCGGGTGCGATGGCGAGTCGGCCTGTAGGCGGGGTTCTGTCCAGCGCCTCCCGGCGCCTGGGTGACCATCCATCTGTGCGGCCTACCAGCGGGTTGCCGTTCCCCGAGGGGACCGGCGGACGGGCCGTCCGTACCCGACATTCGGCCTTGCTCCGGGTGGGGTTTGCCGAGCCACCCGGGTCACCCCGGGTGCTGGTGCGCTCTTACCGCACCGTTTCACCCTTACCTGTGCCCGGCGGACCGGGCCATCGGCGGTCTGTTCTCTGTGGCACTTTCCTGCGGGTCGCCCCGACTGGCCGCTAGCCAGCACCCTGCCCGGTGGAGCCCCGACCTTCCTCAGCCCGGTCGCCTCGCGGCGCCGGACCGCGGTCACCCGGCCGACTCACCATCGCCCTTCCAGTGTGCCACGACCGACGGCCGTCCCGGTCGGGGCCACCCGGCCGAGCCCTGCCCGACCCCGGACGCGAGTCGGCCCCGCACGAGGCGGGGCCGACTCGATCGTGCGGGGTCCGGCGAAGCGGGTCGCCGCCGCGACCGGAGGATCAGTCCTGGACGCGACCCTTCGGGTCGATGGCCTTGCCGGTGGGCATGAAGGGCAGCGGCACCGGGTTGTAGCCCAGGACGATGTTCAGCGCGGTGAGGTGCTGGGCATCGACGGCGCCGATCGACATGCCGTACTGGCGGAGCTCCCCGGGTGAAGATGCCCGCGGCCTCGGTGTAGGTCTGCGCCGCGATGTTCTCGATGTCGCGGAGGAGCAGGAGAGTGGTCTCCTCGTCGGAGATGGCCTCGACCGCCTCGTCGGTGCCGTTCTTCTTGAGGTAGGCGTTGGGCTCGGTGACCGGCCTGCCGCCCTCGGCCCGGATGGCGTCGGCCAGGCTCTCGGCGTGCTCCCGGTGCTGCGCCTGGAAGAGGGTGGCGAGCTGCAGCGCGCTGCCGGAGAGGAGGTCGGCGTCCAGCGCCGCGTCGTAGACCTCGACGGCGAGGAGCTCGATCGACTGCGCGGTCTGGAGCAGCACGCGGTCGGTGGCCGGGCTCCCCGGCGCGGTGGTCGTGGTGGTCTCGGGAGGGACGGGCAGGGCGCCGCTCTTGGGGATCTGCTCGGCGCTGTCCTTGCCGCAGGCGGCGAGGATGGCGCCGGCGGCGAGGGCCGCACCGCCCAGCATGAAGCCGCGGCGGCTGCTCACGCCCGCGGAGGTCGTCTCGTGGTTGCGATCGGTCGTCATCGTGTTCCTCTGTGGGGGACCGGTGCGGCTCAGCGGGCGGGGTAGGCGTTCGGGGCGAGGGCGCCGTCGGTGGTGGCGAAGGTCGGCAGCCACTCGTCGATGGCGACGCCGTTGGCCGAGCCGAGGGCGGCGGCCTGCTGGGCGACGATGGGCTGGAGGGTGGCGATCGTCTCCGACACCCGCCACGACCCGGCCTCGCCGACGCCGGCCAGCAGGGTGGCGGCCACGGACTGCTCGAACCCGAGCAGCACGTCGAGGAGGACCGCCTGGTCGGCCGAGCCGCTGACCTGGCCCGAGATCTCGTCGAGGAGGCGGGCGTTGGGGTCGGTGATGAGCTCCTCCTCGGTGAGGAGGCCACCGAGGGTCTCGGCGTGGTTGGCGTGGTGGCGCGCGTAGATGCGGACCTCTTCCCGCAGCTCGGGCTCGAGGTAGGTGGCGTCCCCGGCGAGGGTGAGGCCCTTCTCGGCGGCGAGCGAGACGCTCTGGAGGAACTGGACCAGGGCCACGTCGGCGGGGTCGAGCTCCGAGCCCTCCCCTTCGCTCTGCGCCGAGGCGACCCCGGCGAGGGAGGTGCCGGTGACGGCCACGGCGCCGAGGGCGGCGGCGCCGAGCCCGACGTTGCGGACGAACCGCCGGCGCGACGCCGAGGCCGGGGCGACCTCGGCCCCGTCGGCGACCTCTTCCACCGGCTGGCGGGGGCTCATCGACATCAGGTGTCCTCTTCGGTGCTCGGGTTGTGCTCGGGAGCGGACCGCGTGCTCATCGCACGACCACCACGCCCTTCATCTCGTTGTGGATGCTGCAGTAGTAGCGGTACTCGCCCGGCGCCTCGAAGCTCCGGGTGTAGGTGCCAGCTTTGCCGATCAGGGGTGATGCGTTCACATTGGGGGTGGCCCAGGCGACCATGTGCACGGTCTGGTCGTCGTTGAGCCAGGTCACCGAGCCTCCCACGGCGACCTCGACCCGGCGCGGATCGAACATGCCGTCGACGATGTCGACCGTGGCGGTGCGGGGGGAGGGGCCTTCGGTGGTGGCCGTGGACCCCGGCGGGTCGGACCCTCCGCAGGCCGCCGCGAGCGTGAGCCCGACGACGACGGCGGCCGTGGCGGCGAGTACCCGGCGCGAGCTCCGGGACCCCGGGGTGCGCCACGCCGCTCCGTGTGGGGTCATCCGGCTCAGAAGTCGATGCCGGACAGCTCGGGGTACCACTCGCGTGCGCGCTCGACCGCCTTCGCCCAGCGCTCACGGTCGAGCGGGGTGCCGGGCTCGACGACCTGGCGGGGCCGCCACGCGGCGGCGACGTCGTCCCAGTCGCGCCAGGTGCCGACCGAGAGGCCGGCGAGGAAGGCGGCACCGAGGGTGGTCGCCTCGAGGACCGGCGAGACCTCGACCGGACGCTGGGAGGCGTCGGCCACGGCCTGCACGAACGTGGGGTTGGCGCTCATCCCGCCGTCGATCCGCAGCGTCGGGATGGTGCTGCCGGCGTCCGCCTCGGCCGCCTCCACCAGGTCGGTGCCGCGCTGGGCGACGCCCTCCAGCACGGCACGGGCGAGGTGGCCGCGGCCGGTGCCCCGGGTGACGCCGAACAGCGCGCCTCGGGCGCCGTAGTCCCACTGCGGGGTGCCGAGGCCGAGGAGGGCAGGGACGTAGACGACGCCCTCGGTGTCGGCGCAGGTGGCGGCCAGGTCGTGGGAGGCGTCGGCGCTGGGGATGATGCCGAGGTCGTCGCGGAGCCACTCCACGTTGGTGCCCGCCGACAGCATGATCCCCTCGATGCCCCACATCAGCTCGTCGCCGCGCCGCCAGGCGACGATGGGGAAGGTGCCCGCCGCGCCGCGGGTGGGGAACGAGGGGCGCTGGCGGCCGACGACCATGTCGAGCATGCCGCCGGTGCCGAAGGTGATCTTGGCCGGTCCGGGGACGACGCAGGCCTGGCCGATCAGGGAGGCCTGCTGGTCGCCGGCGATGCCGCACACGACCGGGGCGCCGTCGAGGGCGGTTGCCTCACCCACCGGGCCGCTGGAGTCCACGACGGTGGGCAGGGCGGCCTCGGGGATGCGCAGCGCCTCCAGCACCGCGTGGTCCCACCCCGAGCCGTCGCCGGTGGTCAGGCCGGTGACGCCGGCGTTGGTGAGATCGGTGGCGTGGACCCGCCCCTCGGTGAGGTGCCACAGGATCCAGGAGTCGACGGTGCCGATCACCAGGTCGCGGCTGCGGGTGGGGTCGGCGCCGTCGAGGAGCGTCATGGCCTTGGTGGCGCTCTGGTTGGGGGCGAGGCGGATGCCTTGGGCCTGGAGGGTCAGGCACTCGGTGACCGTGCGCAGGTCCTGCCACCCGAGACCGGGCGCCACCGGAGCCCCGGTGGCCCGCTCCCACACGACCGTGGACGCCCGCTGGTTGGCGATGCCGACACCGTCCACCGGCCCGGCGTCGGCGAGGCTGCGGCGGGCGACGGTGAGCGCCGCCTCGGCCATGGCGACCGGGTCGAACTCGACCAGGCCGGGCATCGGCGTCGACGGCAGCACCTCCACCCGGTGCTCGGCGACGACGGTGGCGTCTGGCCGCACGACCGCGGCCCGCACCCCCGAGGTGCCGACGTCGATGACGAGGATGCTCATCTCTTGCCTCCCGTCGAGGCCCCCCGGGCCCCGCTCCACACGGCCACGTAGGCCCCGATCGTTCCCAACGACGCGAACAGCAGTGCCCCGAAGACCACCCCGATGGGGTTGGGCACCTCCCGGGCTGCGATGGCGTACACGAGCTGCGCGCCGACGAAGGTGAGCAAGCCCGCCGCGGCGCCGTGCACCAGCGGGTTCCGGGGCAGCGGGCGGGCCGCGCCGTACCCGGCCAGCGCACCGGCGAAGAGCACCACGGCGAGCATGACCCCGGCCATGGCCGAGTCCTCGAAGACCGTGCGCTGGAGCACGGCGGCGGGGAGGGCGAAGAAGAGGCCGGAGACGGCGCCGGCGATGATCACTCGCCGATCGAAGGCGTTCACTGGTCGCTCCGGGGGAGGGTCGGGGGGAAGGGGACGGGCCCGAAGTCCGAGGGCAGCCCGAGCTTGCCCGGGTTGAGGATGCCAGCCGGGTCGAGGGCGGCCTTGAGCGCGGCCAGCACCGAGGTGGCGCCGGCGCCGAGCGCCTCCTCGACGAAGCGGGAGCGGTTGAGGCCCACGCCGTGGTGGTGGCTGAGGGACCCGCCGTGGGCGAGGGCGGTGCGGGTGCCGGCATCCCAGCACGCGAGATAGAGGGCGTCGCGGCTCTCCGTCGCGGGCTCGGCCGGTTCGCCGGCGAAGGTGAAGTAGAGGCAGGCGCCCTCGGGATAGCTGTGCGACAGGTGGGCGGACGCGGCGATCACCCCGGGCACCCTGGCGATGGCGTCGCGCACGGCCGGGTAGAGCGCGGGGATCGCCGACCACGCCGCGGTGAGCTCCATGGTGTCGACGACGTAGCCGCGCGACACCAGGGCCTCGAGGGCGGAGACGTCGTTGCGGTGCTCCAGCCAGCGGTCGACCAGGGTGTCGTCGAGCCGGTCGGCGCCGGTGCACTCCTCCTCGGTGACGGTCGTGGCGGCGGCGACGACCGCGGGGTCGCCCTCGTCGAACACGAGGAGCACCGCCACGTCGCCGGTGCCGTGGCTGCGGTCGGCCTCCACCGCGTCGTAGAGGCGCAGGGCGGCAGGGGAGATGCCCCGCTGCACGATGCGGCGGCAGGCGTCGGCGCCCTCCTCGAACGTGGCGAAGGCGTACGCGGCGCGCCGTTCGGCGGCCGGCACCGGCCAGGTCCGCAGGCGGGCGGCGGTGATCACGCCGAGCGTGCCCTCGGAGCCGACGAAGAGCTGGGTGAGGTCGGGGCCCACGGCCTGGCGGGCATGGCCCCCGGTGTGCACCACGGTGCCGTCGGCCAGCACCACGTCGAGGCCGAGCACGAGGTCCTCGACCGTGCCGTAGCGGTTCGACAGCTGGCCGGCGCCGCGGCAGGCCAGCCATCCACCGACGGTGGAGAGGGTGACCGACTGGGGCCAGTGGCCGACGGTGAGGCCGTGGTCTCGCCGCAGCTCTTGCTCGAGGCGGTCGCCGAAGGTGCCGGCCAGGACGTCGACGACGAAGTCGTCGCGGTCGACGGCCCGCACCCCGGCCAGCCCGCACAGGTCGAGCACCACGCCACCGAAGAGGGGGACGGCGGCACCGGTGACGCCGCTGCGTCCGCCCGCCGCGGTGACCGGCACCCGGGCGTCGTGGCAGAGCCGCAGCACGTCGGGCACCTGGTCGGCGTGGGACGGACGGGCGACGGCGGCGGCCACCGCGGGGACCTGGCCGCTGGCGGCCCAGGTCATGGCGAGGGGCCACCAGTCTCGGCTGGCCTCCACCCGCTCCGCCGCACCGAGCTCGACGGAGGCACCGGTGGCCCGCAGCCGCTCGACCAGCTGGTGGGGCAGGTCGATCGCTGGCGTGCCGAGCCGCCCGGTCGCCGCGGCGGGGTCGGGCAGGGCGATCGGTGGCGTCGGCGCGCCGGGACCGGGCTCGACGGGGAGGGAGGCGGCGTCGTCGCCCATCAGGTTCCGAGGGCCGCGTCGAGCGCGACTTCGGGGAGGAGCGGCGCCTCGCGCTCGGCGGCGACGGCGGCGACGTAGGCGTCGACCTGGCGGGCCTGCTCGTCGGCGTCCCAGCCCAGGAGCGGGGCGAGGAGGGCGGCGACGCTCGGGGCGGCGTTCGCCGAGTCGTCCCGGGCCAGCAGCCGGGCCCGGGTGCGGCGGCTCAGCACGTCGTCGAGCCCGCGGGCCATCTCGTAGCGGACGCCGAACACGGCCTCGGCCCGGAGATAGGGGAGGCCGGGAACGAGCGGCTCGGCCAGCGCCGGGTCGCCCTCGGCGATGGCGAGCACGGTGCGGGCGTCGGTGCCGTAGCGGTCGGCGAGGTGGCGGACCACGTCGCCTCCGAGCGGCGACAGCCGGTCGGCCTCGGCGACCAGCTCGTCGTAGCCGTCGGCGCCGTGGAGGTGCAGCCGTCGGGTGCGACTGTGGCGCTGGACCCGCTCCAGGCGACCCCGGTCGAGGACGTCGGCGAGGACGACGTCGACGGTGTCGGCCGCCATCTCCCGGTAGGTCGTGAGCTTGCCACCCGTGATGGTGACGACGCCGGACTCCGACACGTGCACGTGGTGGCGGCGGCTCAGGTCGGCGGTGCGCCCGGACACCTCGGGGTCGTCGACGAGCGGCCGCAGGCCGGCCCAGGTGCCCACGATGTCGTGCTCGGTCACCTCGGTGGTGATCGCCGAGTTCAGCGCCCGCAGCAGGTAGGCGACGTCATCAGGGGTGCACTGCGGGTCGTCGAGGGGGCCGTCATAGTCGGTGTCGGTGGTGCCCACGAAGGTGAAGTCGCCCCAGGGCACCACGAACACGGAGCGCGAGTCGCCCGGCGCCGGGATCACCGCGGCGATGTCGTTGCGCACCTTGTGCCACGGCACCGTGATGTGCACGCCCTTGGCGGGGCGGATGGTGGGCGTGTGGTCGGGCTCGTCGAGCGCCCGCACCCGGTCGGCCCACACGCCTGTGGCGTTGACCACGGCGTCGGCGGCGACGTCGATGCGGCGGCCGTCGGACTCGACCGTCAGACCTCGCACCCGTCCGTCGGCGTCCTTGACGAGGTCGGTGACCTCGGCGCCGTTCACCACCACCGCGCCGAACCGCAGCGCTGCGGTGCGGGCCACGGTGACGCACAGCCGGGCGTCGTCGGCGCGGGCGTCGTAGTAGAGGTACGCCGACACGAGCCGGTCGGCCGGCAGGGTTGGGAAGTGGGCGAGCGCCTCGCGGGCGGACAGGCGCGAGTGCAGCTTGCCGATGCGCACCCCGCCGGTGAGGTCGTACATCCACATGGCGCTGCCCATGGCCCGGGCCAGCTTGCGGCTCACCACCCCGTCCTTCGAGAGCACGGGAATGAGGAACGGCAGCACCTTCACCAGGTGCGGCGCGTTCCCCCGGAGGCGCTGACGTTCGGCCAGCGCCTCGTAGACCAGTCGCACGTCGCCCTGCTGGAGGTAGCGCAGGCCGCCGTGCACCAGCTTCGAGGACTTGGACGAGGTGCCGGAGGCGAAGTCGTGGCGCTCCACCAGTGCGGTGCGCAGCCCCCGAGACGCAGCGTCGAGAGCGCAGCCGACACCGGTGATGCCCCCGCCCACCACCACCACGTCGAAGCGGGTGTCGCCCAGCCGACGCAGCGCGTCGGTCCGGTCGAAGGCGCCGGGGATCATGGCGGCGAGCCTACGCCCGGCCCCACCCGGGCCACCGCTCGCGGCAGGCGCGTTCCCCGGGGCGCGGCGAGCGGCTCGTGGGTACCATCCGCGTGGCGTCGGCAGCGCGCCGGCGGCTCCACCCCTCACGAGGAGACGTGCACCGCATGGCTGAGTTCAAGGGCTCCCAGACGCAAGAGAACCTCAAGGAGGCGTTCGCCGGCGAGAGCCAGGCCAACCGCCGCTACCTCTACTTCGCGCAGAAGGCCGACGTCGAGGGCTACCCCGACGTGGCCGCGCTCTTCCGCTCCGTCGCCGAGGGGGAGACGGGCCACGCCTTCGGCCACTTCGACTTCCTCGCCCAGGCCGGCGACCCGGTCACCGACGAGCCGGTCGGACCCACCGAGGACAACCTCCGCTCCGCCATCGCCGGGGAGACCTACGAGTACACCGAGATGTACCCGGGCTTCGCCAAGACCGCCCGCGAGGAGGGCTTCGCCGAGATCGCGGAGTGGCTCGAGACCCTCGCCCGGGCGGAGAAGAGCCACGCCGGGCGCTTCACCGAGGGCCTCGAGTCCATCTCCTGATCAGGACCGCGCCCGGGCTCTGACCGGGCCCGCACGTCGTCCGGCGTCCGACGACCGCTCTCCGGCGGTCGTCGACGCCGCGCCGCCGTCGCCGCGTCGTCGCGGCACCGCCCCCGTCGTCCCCCCTGCCGAGAGGTTGCCGCGTGACCACCACGTACGACCCGTTCCACCCGAAGTACTTCGACGAGGTCGACCTCCGGGAGGAGCTCACCCGGGTCTACGACCTCTGCCACGGGTGCCGCCTGTGCTTCAAGTTCTGCACGGCGTTCCCCACCCTGTTCGACTTCATCGACCGCCACGAGGACCAGGACGCGGCGCGGATGACCCCCGCCGAGCAGGACCAGGTGGTCGACGAGTGCTTCAACTGCAAGCTCTGCTACGTCAACTGCCCCTACATCCCGGGCCAGAGCGAGTGGAACCTCGACTTCCCCCGGCTCATGCTGCGGGCCGAGCAGGTGCGGGCCCGCAACGGTGAGCTCTCCCGGCGGGACCGGCTCCAGACCGAGGTGCTGGGCCGCACCGACCTCCTCGGGAAGGTGTCGACCGGCCCGGCAGCGCCGCTGGCCAACGCCGCCACCGGCAGGCCGGGGTCACTCACCCGGCGGCTCATGGAGAAGACGGTCGGCATCGCCGCCGAGCGGCTCCTGCCCCCCTTCGCCCGCCAGCGGTTCTCCACCTGGTTCCGGCGCCGCCCGGCGCCCGAGGCGCGGACGGTCGGGCGCACCCAGGGCAAGGTGGCGCTGTTCCCCACCTGCCTCGTCGAGTACCAGAACCCGGCGATCGGCCAGGACATGGTGAAGGTGTACGAGCGCAACGGCATCGAGTGCTCCCTGCCCGAGGACCAGGTGTGCTGCGGCGCCCCCTGGCTCCACGCCGGCGATGTCGACCGCTTCGTCGCCCAGGGGCGGAAGAACGTGCGGGTGCTGGCCGAGGCGGTTCGAGCCGGCCAGGACATCGTCGTCCCCCAGCCCACCTGCAGCTACGTCCTCAAGAAGGACTACGTCGACTACATCGGGGGCCCCGACGCCGACCTCGTCGCCGAGCACACCTACGACGCCGCCGAGTACCTGTGGCGGGTGCACAAGGGCGACGACACCGCCCTCGACACCGAGTTCGCCGGGGCGGTGCCGGAGCAGATCACCTACCACGCCCCCTGCCACCTCCGGGCCCAGAACATCGGGTTCCGCTCCCGTGACCTCATGAAGCTGGCGGGGGCGAAGATCACCCTCGTCGCCGAGTGCTCGGCCATCGACGGCACGTGGGGCTACCGCGAGCAGAACTACGAGATGAGCCGCAAGGTGGCCCGGAAGATGGCCGACGCCATCGAGGCCGCCGGGAACGACACGGTGGCGGGCGACTGCCACCTGGCCAACGGCGGGATCCTCCAGGAGACGGGCAAGCAGCCGCTGCACCCCCTCCAGATCGTCGCCCGGGCCTACGGCATCCCCGAGGAGCCCTGAGCCGTGGCGAAGCTGACGCTCGACGACATCGCCGACCTGCGGGCCTACGAGCGCGAGCGGGAGGCGTTCCGGGGCCGCATCATCGAGCTCAAGGCGCGGCGCCGGGTCCACGTGGGTCCGTTCGTCACCTTCGTGTTCGAGAACCGGGACACCATCCGCTTCCAGATCCAGGAGATGGCCCGGGTCGAGAAGATCATCTCCGACGAGGGGATCGAGGCCGAGCTGAGGGCCTACAACCCGCTCATCCCGGAGCCCGGGCACCTCTCCACCACGATGTTCATCGAGCTGACCACCGAGGCGCAGCTCCGGGAGTGGCTGCCCAAGCTGGTGGGCGTCGAGCGGGCGGTGGAGCTGAGGATCGGCCCCCAGGGCGAGGTGGTGCCCTGCACCCCCGACCCGGACCACGAGAAGCAGCTCACCCGCGACGAGATCACCGCCTCGGTGCACTACGTCGGCTTCGCCCTGACCCCCGCCCAGGTGGAGGTCTTCGCCGCCGGTCCGGTGGTGCTCGCCGTGACCCATCCTGAGTACACCCACGAGCTGGAGCTCTCCGACACCACCAGGGCCGAGCTGCTCACCGACCTGCGCGGCGGCTGACCGCCTCCGGCCGCGACGAGCAGGCCGCCTACCTGCCCGCGAGGGTGCCGTGACCGTCGCAGGCGGGATGTCCGCCGGCCTCCCGCCCGTGACGGTCCGCGGTGGCCATCGGCTGAAGCGGGCGATCTCGTTTTGTACGCCCCACGCCGACCGGGGGATACTCGACCTTCCCCCGCCCCACCGTCCCCCCGCACCGGAGGAGCCGAGCTCTCCCGATGAACCTCCCGTGGCGCTCCAAGGCCGCCTGCCAGGGCCTCGCCCCCGACATCTTCTATCCGGTCACCGAGGACGAGGCCGACGCCGCGGAAGCGAAGCGGATCTGTGCGATCTGCCCGGTCCGCGAGGCGTGCCTCGAGCACGCGTTGGCCGTCCGGGAGAAGGACGGGGTCTGGGGAGGGGCGACCGAGCGCGAGCGGCGCCGTATCATCCGCCAGCGCCGCCGCACGGCCTGACGGTCCGCTCCCGGGCCCGGGCCGCGACCCACCCGAGGAGCCTGAGGTGACGAACCGGTCCGAACCCACCGACCTGGCTGCCCTCGGAGGGTGGCGGGAGCTGCTGGGAGCGCTCACCGCCGGTCGCGACCTCACCGCAGAGCAGTCAGCCGCGGCCATGGGCGAGATCCTCGCCGGGGAGGCCACCGACGCCCAGATCGCGGCGTTCATCGTGGCCCTGCGCATGAAGGGCGAGTCCGTGGCGGAGGTGTCCGGCATGGTCGACGCCATGTTGGCGGCCGCGGCCCCCATCACCCTGCCCGAGGGGCCCGACCCGGTCGACATCGTCGGCACCGGCGGCGCCCCGACCCGCCGGGCCCACGCCCTCAACGTCTCCACCATGGCCACCCTCGTGGCGGCCGGTGCCGGCGCCCGGGTGGTGAAGCACGGCAACCGCCGGGCCTCCTCCACCTCGGGATCGGCCGACCTCCTCGAGGCGCTCGGGGTCGTGCTCGAGCTCGACGGCCCCGGCGTGGCCCGGTGCGTCGCCGAGAGCGGTGTGGGCTTCTGCTTCGCTCGCACCTTCCACCCGGCCATGCGTCACGCTGGCCCGGTGCGGGCCGAGCTGGGCGTGCCCACCGTCTTCAACTACCTGGGGCCGCTCTCCAACCCGGCAGGGGTCCAGCGCCAGGTGATCGGCGTGAGCGACCCCCGCGTGGCGCCCACGGTGGTGGGGGTGCTGGCGGCCCGCGGCGCGCCGCGAGCGCTCGTCGTCACCGGTCACGACGGGATGGACGAGCTGACCACCACCGGACCGAGCACGGTGCACGAGCTGCGCGACGGCGAGGTCTCCACCCGCTCCTTCGACCCGTCGGAGGTCGGCATCGACGTGGTGCCGATCGAGGCGGTGGCCGGCGGCGACCCCGCGGCGAACGCGGTGATCGCCCACCGGGTGCTGGCGGGGGAGCACGGGCCCCACCGCGAGATCGTCACCCTCAACGCGGGGGCGGCCCTCGTGGTGGCCGGCGTGGCCGACGACCTGTCCGAGGGGGTCGAGCGGGCCCGGACGTCGATCGACACGGGGTCGGCGGCCGGCGTGCTCGACCGGTTGGTCAGCGCGTCGCAGGCGGCGGCAGCGGGGGCTCGCCCGGGCTGAGCGCGTCGCTCGGCGCCTCGGCGTCGAGCTCGTCGGCCCCGACCAGGCCGGCGGCCCGTTCGATCTCCGCCAGCTCGGCTTGGGCGGCGTCGAGCAGATCGAGCTGCTCGGCGATGGTGGCCAGGACCTCCGGGGGCTCCCGGGTGAGGTCCCACCCCGACGCCGGCGTCCCCTCCGGCCGGGCGCTGAGCCGGCTGAGGCGGACCGAGAGCTCCTCGACCTGCGCCACCTGCTCCTGGAGCGAGCGGACCAGGGAACGGCGGCGGGCACGGGGTTGCCGGGCCGCCACCACCAGGTGATGGTCGAGCTCGACCGCCTGGTACTCGAGCTCGCGTCGCAGGTCGTCGGCCGACGACGGATCACGGAAGTCGGAGCGGCGGCTCGGGGCCAGGTGGATCTCCGCCACCGCACCCTGGAGGCGGCGGTGCAGGCGGGCGGGCTGGGTGGGCGACCAGAGCCAGGCGACGGGCGCCGGGCTCTTCACCGCAGGGCTGACCCGGTTGCGGCGTTGGAGGCGCCACCGCAGGAGGGTGGCGACCACGACGAGCAGGACGATCCAGGTGGCGAGGAAGGCGAGGAGCCAGAGCAGGACATCCGCCATGCCGTCAGGGTAGCGACGCAGCTCCCAGGGCGGGCCGCGCCGTCGTGGCCCGCCGGCCCCGTCGGCCGGGGACCGTGGTGTCGACGGCATCGCCGCCGGGTGCGGCCCGGCGGCCGCCCCGAGGCCCGCTGAGCCCGCCGCGTGGGGCGAACGACGGCAGGGCGGGGAGGGCCGACGCCAGGCCGCCGTCGCAGTGCTCGAGGGTGACCTGGTGGGCCGACCGGTCGAGCCAGGCGGCCACGCAGGCCAGCTCGTCGGCGAGCCCCCGCTCGAGCGGGGGAAGCGGTCCGGGATCGGCGAACAGGCGCCCGTCGTCGGCCGGCTCGGCCGCCGGGGTCTCGCCCGGACCCCACGCCCGCACCAGGCGTCCGGCGCTCAGCTCCGCGCCGCCCTGGCCGGGAACCTCCAGGCGCAGGGTGCCGGCCCGGCGCAGGGCGTCGAAGCGGCGCTGTCGGCGCAGGGCCCCGGCGAGAGCCTCGGCCCGGTCGCGGACGTCGGCGGCCTCCTCGAAGCGCTCGGCCCGGGCCAGCTCGGCGAGGCGGTCGGCGAGCGGGGTGAGGAGCAGCTCCGGCTCCCGGGTGAGGCCGCGGACGGTGCGCTCCACCACCCGGCGGTAGCGGGCGGGGTCGACGCCGCCGGCGCAGGGGCAGAGCGACACGCCGAGCTGGGCCGAGGCGCAGGGGGCCGAGCGGGTGGGGGTGCGCCCGACCCGCTGGGTGCAGCGGCGCAGGGGCACGGCGGTGTGCAGGGCCTCCACCACCCGCTGGGCGACTCGCTGCGACGAGAGCGGGCCGAGGTAGAGGGCGCCGTCGTCGCGCGCCGCCTTGACGACCGAGAGGCGGGGGAACGCCTCGTCGAGGGTGAGCTTCACGTAGCAGTAGCGGGACCAGTCCTTGGCCTGCCGGTTGTAGCGGGGGGTGAACCGGTGGATGAGGCGGACCTCGTGCACGGCGGCGGCCAGCGGGTGGGGGTGCACCACGTGGTCGATGCGCCGGGTCTCGCGCAGGAGGGCACCGGTCTTTCGGCGCTCGTCGCCCGAGAAGTACGAGCGCACCCGGCTGCGAAGGTTGGTGGCCTTGCCGATGTAGAGGACCTCGCCGCTCGCTCCCCGGAACACGTACACACCGGGGGAGCGGGGCAGACCGTCGGTGAGCTTGAGCTTCGCGGCCTGCGCGTGCCCGGTGATGGTGGGAAGGGCCAGCAGGTCGTCGAGCCCGGTGACGCCGAGCCCGCCGGCTCGCTCGAGGAGGACGTGCAGCAGGTCGCCGGTGGCGAGGGCGTCGTCGAGGGCTCGGTGCGAGGGGGTGTGGTCGAGCCGGAGCCGGTCGGCGAGGGTGCCGAGGCGGCAGTTGGGCACCTCGTCGCGCACGAGCCGCCGGGCGAGGGCGACGGTGTCGACGGTGCGGTTGGCGAGTCGGGGGCGGTCGGCCCGCTCGAGGGCGGCCTGCAGGAAGCCCACGTCGAAGCGCACGTTGTGGCCGACGATCACCGCGTCGCCCACGAACTCCAGCAGCGCGGGCAGGACCTCCTCGATGCGGGGCGCCGGCACGACCATCGCCTGGGTGATGCCGGTGAGCACGGTGATCTCGGGTGGGATGGCGCACCCCGGGTTCACCAGCGTCTGGAACGTGCCGAGGCACTCGCCCCCGCGAAGCTTGACCGCGCCCACCTCGGTGATCCCGCACTCGGTCGGCGACCCGCCGGTGGTCTCCAGGTCGATCACGCAGAACGTCACGTCGGCGAGGGGGGTGCCGAGGTCGTCGAGGGTGAGCTGGCCCGAGGCCCGGTGCATTCCCGCAGTATCATCGAACACCCGTTCGCGCACAAGTGTTCGGGGCGGTTGGTCGGCACTCCCCGAGGCGGTCGCAGGGGCTCGGTAGGATCGCCCGGGTGACCACCACCCGCTACCGCTGCACCGCGTGCGGCAACCTCACCCGCTTCGACGTCACCACCACCCGTCGCACGCGCTCGTTCCACCACTACACCGTCGGGGGTCACCTCGAGGTGGAGGACACCGAGGTCCTCGACGAGGTGGTCGAGGACGTCTCGTGCCGGTGGTGCGGCAACGGTCGTTCGGTGGTCGAGATCAGCGAGGAGGAGGCGGAGGGCGCCGCCTCCGACGAGGAGCAGGGCCGCTGAACCAGGCGGAGGTGGCGCGCCTGCGCCCGGCCCTCGAGGCGGCGTTCGCGGTGGCGCGGGCGGGCCTCGAGGCCACCCCTCCCGTGCCTCCGCCGCCCGCGCTCCGGCCCTTCCTCTCCTTCCGGCGCCTCTCGGGGCGGGCCCTCGAGCGGGCCCGGCGGGTGCTCGACGAGGACGACGCCTTCCGGGAGCGGGTCCGTGACGCCGTGGAGCCCGAGGCGGTGGGGGAGGCGGGCTGGCTGCTGCTCGAGCGCCCCGACGGGTGGGAGGCCCGCCTCGGCGGCCTGCTCGACGAGGCGAACCGGGAGGCGGAGGAGGCTGGCAGCGCCGAGGAGGTGGCCCGCCTCCGGCGGGAGCTCGCCCGGGTCGTGGAGGAGCGCGACGAGGCCATGGCGGCGGCCCGCCAGGCCCGCACCGAGCAGGACCGCGCCGCCCGGGCCCTCGACGACGCCCGCGCCGGTCGTCAGGCGGCCGAGGAGCAGGCCGCAGCGCTCGCGGGGCAGGTCGAGGCGCTGAAGGAGGAGCGGGCGACCGCGGTGCGCGACCTCAAGTCCCTCGAGGTGCGGGCCACCGCCCGGCTCGACGAGCTCCGTCGGGCGCAGGGCGACCTGGCGGCCGCCCGGCAGGAGGTCGCCGCCCTCCACGACGCGCTCGAGGGCGAGGGCGAGGTCGGGACCGCCACGGTCCCGGAGCCGGTGTCGGCGACGGACCCCGCCGCCGATGGCGCCGACGGGGGCACGGGTGGGAGCCAGGCGCTGGACCGCGACGCCATCGGCGCGCTCGTGACCCGGGCCGCGGAGGCGGCGGCCCAGCTCTCCGCGGCGCTCGCCGAGGCGGCCGAGCTCGTCCGCCCCGCTCCTCGGGCGCCGTCCGCCGCGGGCCCCGCCCCGGTGGCGCCACCCGCGGCGCCGAGCGACGCGGCCCCCGACCGGCCGGCGCGGCGAGAGCCGGTGCCGATCCCCGTCGGAGTGTTCGACGACACGCCCGAAGCCGCCCTGCACCTGCTGCGCCACCCCGGCACCACCCTTGCCGTCGACGGCTACAACGTCTCTCTGGCCGGGTGGCCCACGCTGGCGTTGTCCGCGCAACGCCGCCGCCTGGTCGATGCCCTCGAGGCGCTGGCCGCCCGCACCGGCTGCTCGGTGGTGGTCGTGTTCGACGGGGCCGACGTCGGCGGTGGCCTGCCCGGCGAGTCCCGCCCGCGCGGCGTGCAGGTGCGGTTCACCGCTCCGGGCGTCGAGGCCGACGACGACCTGTTGGCGCTGCTCGACGCCCTGCCCCAGGAACGCACGGTCACGGTGGCGTCGAGCGACCGCAGGGTCGCCGACGGGGCGCGGCGACGGGGCGCGTCGGTGATCTCCGGGCCCCAGCTGCTGGCGCTGCTCGACGCCTGACGCCCGGCGGTCAGGCCCAGCTCGCCGGCGTTCGTCTGCACCCCGTGGCGGGCGACCTCGTCGGCGACGGTGCGGGCGAGCATGGTGGCCCCCCGCCCGGGCGGACGAGTGGAGCGGGGCTCCAGGAGTTGGGCGAGCCGCGGAGGCGCTGGTGATCTCGACCGCTCCGGTCACGCGGTCCCCATCGCGGCCCGGCTCCGGACAACTAGTGTCACACATGACGACAGAACATGCGGGGTGACGGGGTGGGACAGGTGGAGGACAGGGTGCGGTGGTGACCGATGCGGCCCGAGGCGGCCGTCACCAGCGAGGGATGAGCACATGAGCCCGTCCGGCAGCCCCTCGTTCGACGGCACGATCGGTCGGACCGTCACCGAGTCCGTCCCGTCCTGGCCCGACCCGCCCCACCCCGGGGAGCGGGCCCCCAACGTGCTCGTCGTACTCCTCGACGACCTCGGGTTCTCCCACTTCGGCTGCTACGGCTCCGACCTGCCGACGCCGAACATCGACCGGCTGGCCGCTGGCGGGCTCCGCTACACGAACTTCCACGTCACGCCGCTCTGCTCGCCCACCCGCGCCTCGCTGCTCACCGGCCGCAACCACCACACCGTGGGCATGCGGGCCATCTCCAACTTCAACACCGGCTTCCCCCACATGCGGGGGCGGATCGCCCCCGAGGCCGCCACCATGGCCGAGGTGCTGAGGTCAGCCGGCTACACGACCTTCATGCTGGGGAAGTGGCACCTCTGCCCGATGCACGAGGCGTCGGCGGCAGGGCCCTTCGACGACTGGCCCCTCCAGCGGGGGTTCGACCGCTTCTACGGCTTCCTCGACGGGGAGACCGACCAGTTCACGCCGGACCTCGTCTACGACAACCACCGCATCGACCCGCCCCGCACCCCGGAGGAGGGCTACCACCTCACCGAGGACCTGGTCGACCGCACCCTCGAGTTCATCAACGACTCCGTGTCGATCCGTCCCGACCGGCCGTTCTTCGCCTACCTCGCGCTGGGCGCGACCCACGCGCCGCACCAGGCGCCGGCGGCCTACCTCGAACGCCACCGAGGGCGCTACGACGACGGCTGGGACGCCACCCGCGAGCGGTGGTTCGCCCGGCAGCTCGAGCTCGGGGTGATCCCCGAGGGCACCGCGCTGGCGTCCCGCAACCCGGGGGTGGAGGCGTGGGACGAGATGCCGGAGGTGCAGCGCCGACTGGCGGCCCGCCTGCAAGAGGCGTTCGCCGCGTTCCTCGAGCACACCGACGACCAGATCGGCCGCCTCGTCGGCTCGCTGGGCGACATGGACCTGCTCGACGACACGGTGATCGTGCTGCTGTCCGACAACGGCGCCAGCCAGGAGGGCGGGCCGTTCGGCGTGCTCCACGAGATGAAGTTCTTCAACTTCCTCCTCGAGACCCCGGAGGAGGCGGTCGCCCGCCTCGACGACATCGGCGGCCCCGACAGCCACGCCAACTACCCCTGGGGGTGGGCCCAGGCCGGCAACACCCCGTTCAAGTGGTACAAGCAGAACACCCACGAGGGCGGGGTGCACGTGCCGCTCATCGTGCACTGGCCCAACGGCATCGACGAGCCGGGTGGGCTCCGGCGCCAGTTCCACCACGTGATCGACCTCGCCCCCACGATCTACGAGCTGGTGGGGGTGGAGGCCCCCACCACCTACCGGGGCGTCCCCCAGTTGCCCGTGGCGGGCACGTCGATGGCGTCCACCCTGCCCCGCTCGGCGGCCGACGAGCCCAGCCGGCACCGGCTGCAGTACTTCGAGATGATGGGCCACCGGGCCATGTACGTCGACGGGTGGAAGGCCGTCACCCGCCACGCTGCCGGCACCTCGTTCGACGACGACGTGTGGGAGCTCTACGACCTCACCACCGACGCGTCAGAGTGCAACGATCTGGCCGCCGAGCGGCCGGAGAAGGTGGAGGAGCTGGTGGCCCGCTGGTGGGAGCAGGCCGAGGTCCACGGCGTGCTCCCGCTCGACGACCGCACCGTCGAGCTCTTCGGCGCCCGCTTCGTCGACCACACGCCCCACCGCCCCGACCGGCGCTACTCGTACCGGCCTCCCATGTCGTACCTGCCGGCCCAGGCCTCGGCGGCCATCGGGGGTCGCAGCTGGGACCTCACCGCCACCGTCGAGCGCTCGGCCGGGCAGGGTGGGGTCCTCTACGCCCTCGGCAACGGCAACGCCGGGCTCTCCCTGTTCGTCCAGGGCGACCGCCTGGTGTTCGACTACAACGCGTTCGGCGACCACACCGTCGTGGAGTCGGACGGCCCGTTGCCGACCGGGGCGGCACAGCTCGGCGTCCGCTTCCGCCGAACGGGCGACGGCGCCCGCGCCACGCTCGTGGTCGACGGGGTCGAGCAGGCCACGGCGGAGATCCCCTTCGCCATGCGCGTGGTGTCGAGCGTGGGCAGCAGCGTCGGCTACGACCACGGCCGCCCGGTCAGCCGGCGCTACGAGGGCACCTTCCCGTTCGAAGGCCGCCTGCGCTCGGTCGACATCGAGCTGGTCGCCGCGCCGTCCGCCCCCGAGCAGGAGGTCGCGGCCGCCGAGGCGCGCACCGGCATGGCCCGCCAGTAGCACCCGGTCGCCCAGTCACCGTCCTGGCGGAGGTCTCAGCCCCATCCGGGGGGAGCCCTCCACCAGGACCATGGGTCAGGCCGGCGCCACCTCCACGGGGATGCCGTTCACCGCGGCGTTGCCGGAGAGCTCGTCGACGAAGTGGCCGGGGGCGAGAAGGTTGCTGTTCACCCCGGCGTGTTCGCGCGCCACCGACAGCCGGGTGCCGGGACGGTCGTGGCCCCAGCCGTGGGGGAGCGACACCACCCCGCGCATCATCTCGTCGCTCACCTCGACGGGCACCTCGATGCTGCCCGCCTCGCTCGCCACCCGGGCCTTGGCCCCGTCGGCGAGGCCCAGCTCGACGGCGTCGTCGGGGTGGACGAGCAGGGTGCAGCGGTCCTTGCCCTTCACCAGCACCTTCACGTTGTGCATCCAGCTGTTCTTGGAGCGGATGTGGCGCCGGCTCACGAGGACGTAGCCGTCGGGGTCGCGACCGAGGGCCTCGCGCAACCGGGGCAGGTCGCCGAGGATGTACGGCGGCGCCAGCTCGATCTTCCCCGAGGGGGTGCCGATCACCTCCTCGGCGCGCGGCACCATCGGACCGAGGTCGATGCCGTGCTCGGCCGCCTTGATCTTCTCGAGGGTGAGCCCGTCGGGCACCTCGCCGTAGCGGTCGCCCCACGGGCCCATGCGGACCTGGAGGTCGATCATCCGCTCGGGCCCGCCCTCGTCGTAGAGGGGGAGGGTGGCCTCCGGGTCGCGGCCGTACATCTGGCAGAGCACCGTGAACCAGCCGTCGTCGAGGGCGGCGAAGTCGAAGTCGGCCTCCTTGCCGCCGGTGCAGTACCAGCCGAGGCGGGCGAGGATCTCCCACTCGGGCACGTAGTCGGGGTCGGTGGCGAAGAGCTGGTCGCTCCACTTGGCCGCCGAGCCCACGGCCCAGCCCCACATGAGCTCGTCGAAGTGGGGCGACTCCAGCGGGGACGGCCCCGGCAGGATCACGTGGGCGAAGCGGGTGGTCTCGTTCAGGTAGTTGTCGATCGAGATCATGCAGTCGAGGAGGGGCAGGGCCTCCTCGAGCCGGGCCGAGTCGGGTGCGCTGATCACCGGGTTGCCGGCGATCGTGATGAGCGCCTTGAGCTGGCCCTTGCCGGGGGTGGCGATCTCCTCGGCGAGGCAGGAGCAGGGCACCTGGCCGAGCACCTCGGGGGCGCCGCGCACCCGGCTCTTCCAGCGTCCGAACTCCGGCTCTCCCATCACCTTGGTGTCGGCCTTCCAGGTGAGGGGCTCGGTGACGGGCTTGCCCCACATCATCCCGCCCTCGACGTCGAAGTGGCCGGTCAGGATGTTGACCACGTCGACGAGCCAGGAGGCGAGGGTGCCGAACTCCTGGTTGCACAGGCCGATGCGGCCGTAGAGGGCACCCCGCTCGGCGTTGGCGAGGTCGTGGGCGATGCGGCGGATGGTGGCGGCGGGCACCTTGCAGAAGTCCTCGACCGCCTCCGGGGTGAACCCCTCGACCGCGGCACGGACCTCGTCGACCCCGTTCACCAGGTGGGCGATGGGGCCCAGGTCGAGCAGGCCGTCGGAGAAGATGACGTTGCCGAGCGCGAGCAGGAACGCCGCGTCGGTGCCGGGCCGGATCGGCAGCCACTCGCTGGCGCGGTCGGCGGTGCCGGTGCGGCGGGGGTCGATCACGATCACCTCGCCGCCCCGGGCCCGGATGGCGTCGATCTCACCGAGCACGTCGGGGCAGCTCAGCAGCGACCCGCCGGAGGCCTGGGGGTTGCCGCCCATGATCACCCAGTAGTCGGTGCGGCGGACGTCGACCGTGGGGATCTTCCACATGTTCCCGTACATGAGGACGCACGAGACGTTCTTGGGCCACTGGTCGACCGTACCGGCCGAGTAGATCATGGGGAACTGCGCCTGGCCCATGAGCAGCGCCCCGTAGCGGCCGATGCTGAAGGAGTGGCCGGCCGGGTTGCCGATGAAGGCGGTCATGGCCTCGACGCCGTCGCGCTCGAGGACGCCGTGGATCAGCTCCTCGCAGCGGGCGAAGGCCTCCTCCCAGCTCGCCTCCCGCCAGGTCTCGCCCTCGCGGATCATGGGCCGCCGGACCCGGTCGGGGTCCTCGTGGAGCTTCCCGAGGGTGGTGCCCTTCGGACAGATGTAGCCCTTCGACCAGACGTCGTCCTTGTCCGGACGGATCACCTTCACCTCGTCGTCGGGGTCGAGGTGGATCTCCATGCCGCACATGCACTCGCAGAGCGGGCACTGGCGCAGGTGCACCCGGGTGCCGTCGGGCTCCACCCGCAACTGCCGACCGATGACGCGCGTGGGCGCGTCGACCATGACCTCCATGCGTTCCCCCCTGTCGTCCGTGGTCCGTGCGACCGCCGCAGGGTACCGGACACCCACCGCCCGGGCTCGCCGATCGCAGCCCCGGAGCCACTGTCACACCCCCCGGGAAGGATGGGTCCATGAGCCTTCCCCTGGTCATCGACTGCGAGCAGTGCGTGATGCAGCACACCGACGCCTGCCACGACTGCGTCGTCACCTACATCTGCTCCCGGGAGCCCGGCGACGCCGTGGTGGTCGACGTGGAGGAGTACCGGGCCCTGCGCCTGCTCTCCGACTCGGGCCTGGTGCCCGAGCTGCGCCACCGGCGCCGCACGGGCTGAGGGCCATGATGGGGGCGTGCCCCCCGCCTCGCGAACCACCGCCGCGACCCTGGCAGAGCTGCGCGCCGTCGGGGCCGCGGCCGGGCTGGTGGCGGTCGGTGTCACCGGCGTGGAGCCGTTCGCGGAGGCCCGGCGAGCCCTCGAGGAGCGCAAGGCGGCTGGGCTCCACGCGGGGATGTCCTTCACCTACCGCAATCCCGCCCGGTCCACCGAGCCGGCCCGGTTGCTGCGAGACGCCCGGTCGCTGGTGGTCGGGGCCCTGCCCTACGCCGGGGGAGAGGTGGCGTCGCCGCCGTCCGAGCGGCCGCACGGGCGGGTCGCCCGCTACGCCGTCGACGACCACTACGCCGCCCTGAGGGAGGCACTGGGCCGCATCGCGGAGGTCCTGCGCGACGCCGGCCACCGGGCCGCGGTGATCGCCGACGACAACGGCCTCGTCGACCGCGCCGCCGCGGTGCGGGCCGGTCTGGGGTGGCCGGGGCGGAACGCGAACGTGCTCGTGCCCGGCCACGGCAGCTGGGTGGTGCTTGGTTCGGTGGTGACCGACGCCGAGCTGCCCGTCGACGAGCAGGTCGCCGACGGGTGCGGCGCGTGCCGGAGGTGCCTCGACGGGTGCCCGACCGGGGCGATCGTGGCGCCCGGCGTGGTGGACGCCCGCCGCTGCCTGGCCTGGCTCGTCCAGGCGGAGGGCACCTTCCCGCTGGAGCACCGGGAGGCGCTGGGCGACCGCATCTACGGCTGCGACGACTGCCAGGAGGTGTGCCCGCCGAGCCGGCGAGGGCCCGAGGGCACGGAGCACGTGGCCGGCTCGGGGGCCTGGGTCGATCTCCTCGACCTGCTCGCCGCCACCGACGAGGAGCTGATGGCGCGCCACGGCCGCTGGTACGTGCCCCGACGCGACCCACGCCACCTCCGCCGCAACGCCCTCGTCGCCCTCGGCAACGTGGCCCGGCCGGGCGACGAAGCGGTGCTCCGGCGGCTCACCGAGGTGGCGGAGGGCGACGACGCGATGCTCGCCGAGCACGCCCGGTGGGCCCTGGACCGCCTGGCGGCCCGGGCGGCGGTCGCATGAAGCACCTGCTCGTCACCAACGACTTCCCGCCCAAGGTCGGCGGCATCCAGTCATACCTGTGGGAGCTGTGGCGCCGCCTCGACCCGGCGCGCACCACGGTGCTCACCACGCCCCGCTCGGGCGACCGCGCGTTCGACGCGGAGCAGCCGATGCGCGTCGAACGCGACAGGGCCCGCGTGCTGCTGCCCACCCGGGCGCTGGTGCGGCGGATCGACCGCCTGGCCGCGGAGGTCGACGCCGACCTGGTGCTGCTCGACCCCGCGCTGCCGCTCGGCCACCTCGGCCCCTGGCTGGAGCGGCCCTACGGCGTGGTGGTGCACGGGGCCGAGGTCACCGTGCCCGGGCGGGTGCCCGGCTCCCGCCAGGCGCTGGCCCGGGTGCTGCGCGGTGCCCGGCTCGTGGTCGCCGCGGGCGGCTACCCGGCGGCGGAGGCGGCCCGGGCCGCGGGCGGGGCCCTGCCCACCGTCGTCGTGCCCCCGGGCGTCGACACCCACCGCTTCCGCCCCCTCGACGTCGACGCCCGTCGGGCCGCTCGCCGCCACCTCGGCCTCGACCCCGACGCCCCGCTGGTGCTTGGCCTCAGCCGGCTGGTGCCCCGCAAGGGTTTCGACGTGCTCATCGAGGCGGCGGCCCGGCTCGCCCCCCAGCACCCCGGTCTCCAGGTGGCGGTGGTGGGCGCCGGCCGCGACCGGGCCCGGCTGGAGCGCCTGGCCCGCCGTCACGGGAGCCCCGTGCGGTTCCTCGGACGCCTGCCCGAGCCGGACCTGCCCCTCGCCCACGCCGCCGCCGACTGCTTCGCCATGCTGTGCCGCGACCGGTGGCTCGGGCTCGAGCAGGAGGGGTTCGGCATCGTCTTCCTGGAGGCGGCGGCCAGCGGGGTGCCCCAGCTCGCGGGCCGCTCCGGGGGCTCGGCCGAGGCGGTGCTCGACGGGGCCACCGGCCTGGTCGTCGACGACCCCCGCGACGTCGTCGAGGTGGCGCGCTCGCTCGACCGAGTCCTGCGAGACACCGCGTTGCGCGAGCGCCTCGGATCGACCGCCCGGCAGCGGGCCGTCGAGGAGTTCGACTACGACGTGCTGGCCCGACGGTTGCAGGCGGCGTTGGACGGGCTAGGAATGTCGTCGTGACCGATGCCGGCGACCACGACGACGGGCCCGAGCAGGCCGACGAGGAGCTCGGCGGCACCGCGCCGCGTCCCACGGTGCCGGTGCCCGAGGGCGGCCTGCCCGGCACCGGGATCATCCGGGCCAGCCTGGCCGGCACCGTCGTGTTCGTGGTGCTGGGCGTGCTCGGCGCCGTCGCCCCCGACGTCTTCGGCGCTCCCTTCCTGGTGGTGTCGCTCGTCGAGTTCCTGGTGGGCACGGTGGTGTTCTTCCTGGCCTTCCTCCGGGCCGTCGACCGCAGCCGCACCGAGGCGATCGGGGTGGGCGGCCTGTTCTTCGCCGCCGGCAGCGCGCCGAGGCCGGCCCAGCGGGCGCTCGTCGGCAGCCTCGTCGTGCAGACCGTGGCGGCGATCGTCGTCGGCTCCATCCGGCTCTACACGGTGATGGCGTTCGGGATCATGGCCCCGATGTGGGCGCTCGGCTTCGTCGGGCTCTGGGTGTCCACCTACGGCACGTTCCCGGCCCGCACCCCGGAACCCACCCGGGCAGCCCTGCGGGAGGCCGATCGGCGCGCCCACCGCGCCGCCGGCTCGGCCGATCGCCGGGAGCGCAACGAGTAGGGTCGGCGCCGGCACGGGGAGGGCCCGCGCCGGGAGGCACCGATGTCCGAACAGGCCAGAGAGCAGACCCGCATCGAGGCACCGGTGGAGCGCTGCTTCGCAACCCTCGTCGACTTCGAGTCCTACCCGGAGTGGGCGGGGGACCTGAAGGAGGTCCACGTCGTCGAGACCGACGACCAGGGCCGCGGCGTCGTGGTCGAGTTCCGGGCGGCGGCCATGGGGCGGAGCACCACCTACCAGCTCCGCTACGACTACACCGGCGCTCCGAACCGCCTCCAGTGGGAGCTCGTCAGCGGCGACCTCCAGCGGGAGCTCGACGGTGCCTACGTGCTTGAGCCGGCGGCCGACGACCCGGAGGCCACCGAGGTGGCCTACGAGCTCGCCGTCGATCTCATCATCCCGATCCCGGGCTTCGTGAAGCGCCGGGCGGAGGGTCGCATCATCAAGACCGCCCTCTCGGAGCTCAAGGCTCGGGTGGAGGGCTCGCCCCGCCCGAGCGACGACGACTAGGGGCGCGGTGCGGGTCCTGCTGTTCACCGGCAAGGGCGGTGTCGGCAAGACCACCATCGCCGCGGCCACCGCGGTCGCCGCGGCCGAGGCCGGCCAGCGCACGCTGATCGTCTCCACCGACCCGGCCCACAGCCTGGCCGACGCCTTCGCGGTCCCCCTCGGCGACGAGCCGGCTCCGGTCAGCGGGTCGCTGTGGGGCCAGCAGCTCGACGCCCGGGTGCGGCTCGAGCGGTCCTGGGGCGACATCCGGTCCTGGCTGCTCGAGGTCCTGGCGTGGGCCGGGGTCGAGGGGATCGAAGCCGAGGAGCTCGCCATCGTCCCCGGCCTCGACGAGGTGTTCGCCCTCGCCGACCTGGCCGACCAGGCGCAGAGCGGGCGGTGGGACGTCATCGTCGTCGACTGCGCGCCCACGGCCGAGACCCTCCGACTGCTGTCGCTGCCCGACGTCCTCGGCTGGTACGTCGACCGCCTGTTCCCGGTGGGTCGCCGCCTGAACCGCGTCGTCGCCCCGGTGCTGGGACGGGTGAGCTCCCTGCCGGTGGCGGGCGACGAGGTGTTCGCCGCCGGCCAGCAGGTCTTCGACCGTCTGGAGGCGGTGCGGCGCCTGCTCGCCGACGTCGACACCTCCAGCGTCCGCCTCGTGGTCACCCCGGAGCGGATGGTGGTGGCCGAGGCCCGCCGCACCCACACCTACCTGTCGCTCTTCGGGTACGCCGTCGACGCGGTGGTGGCCAACCGCCTCCTGCCCGACGACGTGGAGGATCCCTGGTTCGACTTCTGGAAGGCGTCGCACGCCGAGCAGCTGGCGGTGATCGACGACGGGTTCGCGCCGGTCCCGGTGCTGCGCTCGCCCCTGCGCGCCTCGGAGCCCATCGGGGCCGCCGCCCTCGCCGAGGTGGCGACCGAGCTCTACGGCGACCACGACCCCACCGCGCTGCTGCATCGTGGCGAGCCGTTGCGGGTGGAGTCCCACGACGGCGGGCGACGCCTGGTGCAGGCCTTGCCGTTCGGCACGCGCGACGAGCTCTCGCTCGCCCGCCGCGACGACGAGCTCATCGTGAGCGTCGGCCCCTACCGGCGGGCCATCGTGCTGCCGGACTCCCTGCGGGCCCGGCAGGTGAGCGACGCTCGTCTGGAGGACGGCGAGCTGGTGGTCGAGTTCGCATGACCGACGACGCCCGCCGGGACGCGGACGGGGCCGCGGCCGGCGACCCCTCCGATCGGCTCGAGCCGGTCCAGGCCGCGGCTCGGCAGCTGATCGACGCCGCCCGCTCGTTCCTCGACGCCGCCGAGGCCTTCGTCGACGATCCCGACGCGTTGACGCAGGTCGTGGAGGTCGTCTCCCGCACCGCTCGCGACGCAGCCCGGGTGGCCGAGGCCGCCGGCCGGCGGGCGGCGGCCCGCTCCGAGGCGGCGTCGCCGCGGTCGGCGCAGGAGGCGGACGAGCCCGACGACGACGACCAGGGACCCGTCCAGCACATCCCTGTCTCCTGACCGGTCCGCGCCCCGGTCGCGGCCGATGGGTCGCACGGCCCATTTTTCGCTCAACCCGGAGCGGTCGGCGGCCGAGAAGAACCCATGCGGCTGCTCCAGCTCTCCCTCGATGCCGGTGAGCGCGCGGCCCTCGAGCTGCACCCGCTGGTGTCGGTGGTGCAGGGGCTCGACGACCGCGCCCGGGACCGGCTCGTCCGCACGGTGGCGGCCATCGCCGCGGGCCAGGAGCCGCCCTGTGCCGGCGTGGTCGAGGCCCATGGTGTCACGCTCTCCCTCGACGCGGCCAACCTCGCCCTCCTCGACGTGCGCACCGACGCCGATCCCGTGGTGCACCGCCACGACCTCCCGGGGGCGCTCGGTGCCAGGCCCGGACACGCCCCGGACGGCTCCGGTGACCCCGTGGACGAGCTGTTGCGCACCCTGCCCGAAGGGGTGGACGCCGCGCTCGACCAGGCTCGCCGCCATCACCGGTCCACGCGGGAGGCGCTCGACGTCCTCCGGGCGGCGGCCGACGACACCGCCCGCCACCTGCACCAGCTGTCGGAGCGCCGCCGGCAGGTGAGCGAGGCGCTCTCCCTGGCGGCCGTCGAGCACGACGGCTCGCGGGGAGACCCCGCCGCCGAGGTCGCCGCCCTCGAGTCCGACATCGCCGCCATCGACGCGGGCATCGCCGAGCTCTCCGGCCTCGACCCCGAGCCGGTCCGGGTGCTCCTCGACGCCATCGAGAACCCCGAGCCGCGCGAGCCCGTGCCGCACCCGGACGCGCAGGCCCTCGCCAACGAGATCCTCCGCCTGCACGGCGAGGTCGCCGCCCTCGAGGCCCGCATGGAGGCCGAGGGGCGCGGCCCGGTGAGCGCCCTGGCCCGCCTCGACGCGGCCCGGGCCGAGGCCCGCCTCGCCGAGGAGGCCCTGACCCGCTCGGTGTCCTCCGACGACGAAGAGGCCCTGCGCCGCGCCCACGAGGAGGTGCTCGACGCCGAGCGCAAGGCTTCGGGCTTCCGCTCCCGCTCCGGTCAGCGCAAGCTGGCGAGCGCCCTCCAACGGCAGCAGGAGATCCTCGACCGGGTCGGGTACCCGACCTGGAGCGCCTACATCATGGGCGCCAGCCTCATGGGCGTCGACGAGCGGGCCCAGGCCCGGCTCGAGGCCGCCGAGGCCGAGCTCCAGGCCGCCGAGCAGGCCTGGATCGAGATCTCCAACGCCCTGGACCAGGACCCCGAGCACCACGCCCTGCTCGACCAGCTCGAGGACGCCGAGGTCCGTGCCATCAACCTGATCCTCGAGGCCGGCGAGCCGGTGCCGGACGAGCGGGAGGACCTGGAGCACCGGCTGCGGGAGCTGCGCGTCTCGCCCGCCGGTTCCTCGGAGGACGAGCTCGTGGCGACCCTCGCCCACGCCCTCACCACCGTCGGCCTCCACGTCGAGCCCGAGAACCCCGAGCGGGTGCTCGTCACCGCCCACGCCCTGCTCGACGAGCTCGCCCACGTGCCGCTCCGCCTGGAGGAGCTGGCGGTGGAGCGCAAGCGCCTCGAGGTCCGGCTCACCGACGCCCGCTCGCGGGTCGAGGCCCGGGCCTGGGAGGACCTCGAGGCCGCGGTCGAGCGTCCCGCCGACGAGCGCATCGCCGAGCTGGAGGCCGAGCTCTCCGACGTGCGTGCCGAGGAGGAGGAGCTCGCCGAGGCGCTCGACGCCCGCCAGTCCCTGGTGGAGGCGACCACCGTCGCCGAGCGCGCCGCCGCCCGCCGGGCCCGGGCCGTGGCCCAGAAGGTGCTCGAGCGCCAGGCGCCCTCGGGAGCCGACGCCGAGGAGCTGTGGTCCGAGGTGGACCCGGAGGCGATCGAGCTGGCACTCATGGCCCGGCTCTCCTCCCTCCGGGACGTCTCCTACGCGGGCTCGCTGCCGATCGTGCTCGTCGACACCTTCCGGGGCCTCCCCGAGCCCGCCGTCCGCGAGCTGCTCGCCGCGGTCTCCCGGATGGCCGAGACCGCCCAGGTGCTGCTGCTCACCGACGACTCCATGGTCGCCGCGTGGGCCGTCGAGCAGGGTCCCGAGCGGGCCGCGGTCGTCAGCGTCGTCCCCGCGTTCGCCTGAGCCCGCGCCGCCTTCTTCGGGACCGAGGTCCCGGAAGATCGGGTCCGCGGTCCCGGGAGAAGCCGCGGCGCGAAGCGCCTACGATCGGCCCATCGCCGAGCGAGGAGGTCGCCCGTGCCCGTGATCACCGAGGCCGCCATCAAGGAACTGGCGGGGTTCCGGAGCGAGGACGCCCCCGTCGTCAGCTGCTACCTCGACGTCGACGGCCGGCGACAGGTCCGCCCCCAGGACACCCAGCGACGACTCGCTGCGCTGGTCCGGGAGGCGGGCGGCGGTCCTCTGGGCCCGGCGGCGGCTGCGGACCTGCAGCGCATCACCGACCACGTCGCGTCCCACCTCGACCGCAAGGGTGTGCGGGGCCTGGCCGTCTTCTCGTGCACGGCGAAGGACCTCTGGGAGGTCGTGGAGCTGCCCGTCCCGGTGGCCGACCGGATCGTGGTGAACCAGTCGCCCGCGGTCGGTCCGCTCGAGTCGATCGTGCAGGAGCTGGAGCCGCTCGGGGTGCTGCTGGTCGACCGCCAGCGGGCCCGCATGTTCGTGTACCAGTTCGGTGAGCTGGTCGACCGCAGCGAGCTGTTCGAGGCGCTCCCGCGCGACTACGACGAGACCGACGACGCCAGCCGCGGCGCTCACGACAAGCACCAGGGTCACACCCACGAGCTGGCCACGCAGCACCTCCGCCACGCGGCGGAGGTGGCCTTCCGCCTCTACCAGGACCGGGGCTTCGGTCGGCTCACCATCGGGGCCACCGACGAGGTGGCGGCCGCGATCGAGCCGTTGCTGCACCCGTACCTGCGCGAGCGCCTGTCGCCCCGCATCGGGGTGGGCGCCCACGCCAGCGAGGCCGAGGTGCGCGAGGCCGCCCTGGTGGTGGAGCAGGAGGTCGAGCGGGCCAAGGAGGCGGCCGCGGTGGCCAAGCTCCGTGACGGCCTCGGCGCGGGCAGCCGGGCGCTGGCGGGCCTGCCCGACACGCTCGCCGCGCTGAACGAGCGCCGCGTCGCCACCCTCCTGGTGTCCGACGGCTACCTGGAGTCGGGTTGGCGGTGCTCGTGCGGCGCGCTCGCGGCCAAGGGCCCGGCGTGCCCGGTCGACGGACAGGCGATGGAGCACGTCGACGACGTCATCCACGACGCGGTCGACGTCGCCCTCAACCAGGGCTGCCACGTCGAGGTGTGCGTCGGCAACGCCGATCTGGACGTCCTGGGCCGGGTGGGCGCCCTGCTCCGCTACTGACCCGGTGGCCCTCGCCCTGGGGATCGACGTCGGCGGCACGAAGATCCTCGCCGCAGCCGTCGACACCGACGACCCGACGCGCCTGCGCCGCACCCTCCGGGTGCCGACGCCCGCGGGCGACGCCGCGCTCGGCGCGATCGCCTCGGTCGCCCGGCAGCTGATCGCCGAGCTGGACGGCGCCGGCCCCGGCGGGGTGGTCGGTGTCGGGGTGGGGGTCCCCGGCCTCGTCGACGCCGACGGTGCCCTCGTCGGGGCGCCCCACGTCCCCGGCCTGGTCGGCATCCCCCTCCGGGCCACGCTTGCTGCCGAGCTGGGGCGACCGGTGGTGGTCGACAACGACGCCAACTGCGCGGCGTGGGCCGAGGTGGTGTGCGGGGCCGGGACGGGAGCGGCCGAGGTGCTGGTGGTCACCCTCGGCACCGGCATCGGAGGGGGCCTGGTGGTGGGACGGGCACTGCGCCACGGCGCCCACGGCGCGGCCGGCGAGCCGGGTCACATGGTCGTCGACCCCGCCGGACCGCCCTGCCCCTGCGGACGGCGGGGGTGCTGGGAGCGCTACGCCTCCGGCAGCGGCCTCGGATGGCTCGGGCAGCAGGCGGCCGCACGGGGAGCGGCCCCCGCCCTGCTCACCCGGGCTGGCTCGGTGGAGGCGATCCGGGGCGAGCACGTGGTCGCCGCCGCCCGCGAGGCGGACCCGGGAGCGACCGCGGTGCTCGACACGTTCGCCGGCTGGCTCGGGCTCGGGCTCGCCAACCTGGTGACGCTCCTCGACCCCGGGGTGGTGGTCGTGGGCGGCGGCTTGGCCGACGAGGCCGACCTCTTCCTCGACCGCACCCGGGAGGTGGTGGCGTCCCAGGTGCTCGGAGGCGCCGCTCGACCCGCCACCCGGATCGTGGCGGCGACCCTCGGCTCCGACGCCGGGGCCATCGGCGCCGCCCTGCTGGCGGTCCCTCCCGAGGCGGTCGCGGCCCCCGGCCCCTGAGCGGAAGGGGTTCGGATGCGGGGGAGCGCGCCCGGTACCCTCGACCCATGGAGTTCCGCCGAATCACCTCCCTGCCGCCCTACGTCTTCACGATCATCGACTCGCTGAAGATCGAGGCCCGGCGAGCCGGGGAGGACGTCATCGACCTCGGGTTTGGCAACCCCGACCTCCCGTCCCCCGACATCGCGGTGGAGAAGCTGGCGGAGGCCGCCCACAACACCCGCAACCATCGCTACTCCGCCAGCCGGGGCATCCCCAAGCTGCGCCAGGCGATCGCCGACTACTACCGCCGGCGCTTCGGGGTCGAGCTCGACCCCGACACCGAGGTGATCAACACCATCGGCGCCAAGGAAGGGTTCTCCCACCTGATGTGGACCCTCCTCCAGCCCGGCGACGCCGCGCTGGTTCCGTCGCCCTCCTACCCGATCCACCGCTACGGCCCCATCTTCGCCGGGGCGGACATCCGCGAGGTGCCCCTCGGCACCGGCGCCGACTTCTTCGAGAACCTCCGTGAGGCCTGGGAGTACTCGTGGCCCAAGCCTCGGGTGATCGTGATGTCGTTCCCGCACAACCCGACCACGACCTGCGTCGACGTCGAGTTCATGCAGAAGGTCGTCGACTTCGCTCGCGAGCGCGAGGTGGTCATCGTGCACGACAACGCCTACGCCGACCTCGGCTTCGATGGCTACCGGCCGCCGTCGATCCTCCAGGCCGAAGGGGCCAAGGAGGTCGCCGTCGAGCTCTATTCGATGACCAAGTCGTTCTCGATGGCCGGGTGGCGGGTGGCCTTCATGGTGGGCCGGGCCGACGTCGTCGCCGCCCTCGGCAAGCTCAAGAGCTACCTCGACTACGGCACGTTCCAGCCCATCCAGATCGCCGCCACGGTCACGCTGAACGAGGCCTACGACTTCCCCAAGGAGGTCAACGAGATCTACCAGAGCCGACGCGACACCCTGTGTGACGGGCTGAACCGCATCGGCTGGGAGATCGAGCCGCCCAAGGGCACGATGTTCGCCTGGGCACCCATCCCCGAGGCCTACGCCGAGATGGACTCCGTGGAGTTCGCGTCGATGCTGGTGAAGGAAGCCCACGTGGCCGTGTCACCCGGCGTCGGCTTCGGCCCCGGCGGCGACCGCTTCGTGCGCTTCGCGCTGATCGAGAACGAGCAGCGGACCCTGCAGGCGATCCGGAACCTGCGCCGCGCCCTCACCCGTCTCGAGGCCTGACCTCGCGCCATCGACGGTTCGCGTCGACGTCGTCGGCGCGAAACATCGTGTTCACGGTCGGTCCGTACCGTGTCCGCATGACGATGACCTACATCCTCCGGGTGTGGATGCCGGACCGGCCCGGGGCCCTGGGGGCCCTGGCCAGTCGCATCGGCGCGGTGGGCGGCGACGTGACCGGCATCGACATCCTCGAGCGTGGCGCCGGGCGGGCGGTCGACGAGCTGGTGATCGAGCTCCCGCACGGCGGAGCCGAACTGGTGGACCTCCTGCTCAACGAGATCCACCAGGTCGACGGTGTCGACGTGGAGGACATCCGGCCCGCGGCCGACGCGCTCCACGACCCTCGGCTCGACGCCCTCGAGACCGCCGCAGTCCTGGTCGGCGCCCCGACGCCGGAGTCGGCGATCGAGGAGCTCTGCGCCCACGCGGTGCGCACGGTGGGCGCGGCCTGGGGTGCGGTGGTCGACCTCGAGGCCGGCCACCTGGTGGTGGCCGACGGCGAGGTCCCGGCGGCGGGCTGGATCGTGGCCTTCGTGGCCGGCAGCCAGTCGTCGGCACGGGTCGCCGATGGTCACGACGGTCCCGCCGACGTGGCGTGGGCCCCGCTTCCAGCTGCCGGTCTGGCGCTGGTCCTCGGACGAAACGGGACCGACTTCCGGGCCCGGGAACGGAGGCAGGCGGCGGCGTTGGCCCGCATCGTCGACACCCGGTTTCGTGAGCTGAAGGCGATGACGGCTCGGCTCCTCCACCCCTCCACCACGAGGTAGATCCGCGGCGGATCCCCGACGGCGCGCTCCGGTCTCCCCCTCCGGAACGAGCACCGTCCCGCCGGTGGCCGACGTGCTCGGCCACCGGCGGTCTCGCGTCCGGGGGACGGTCAGAGGGCCCAGTGGCGGGCGCGGTCGACCGCGGTCCGCCAGCGGCCGTGGGCGGCGTCGGCCGTCGCCCGGTCCGCGGAGGGACGCAGCTCGACGTCGAGCGCCCAGTTCCGCCGGATGTCGTCGAGCGAGCCCCACACCCCCTCGGCCAGGCCGGCGAGGTAGGCGGCCCCGAGGGCGGTGGTCTCGGCCACGACCGGCCGGCTCACGGGGATGCCGAGCTGGTCGGCCTGGAGCTGGAGGACGACGTCGGTGGCGGCGCCCCCATCGGCCCGCAGCGCGGTCACCTCCCGGCCCGTCGCCGCTTCCATCGCCTCCACCACGTCCCTGGTCTGGAAGGCCATCGCCTCGAGCGCCGCGCGGGCGAGGTGGGCGGCCGTGGTGCCGCGGGTGATGCCGACCACGGTGCCGCGGGCGTACGGGTCCCACCACGGGCTCCCGAGGCCGGTGAAGGCCGGGACGACCACCACGCCGCCGCTGTCGGGCACCGATGCGGCCAGCGGGTCGACGTCGGAGGAGCGGGAGATGAGGCCCAGCCCGTCGCGCAGCCACTGGACCGTCGCCCCGGTGACGAAGATGGCCCCCTCCAGCGCGTAGGTCACCTCGGTGGCACCCCCGGGTCCGGGCAGGGCCCAGGCCACCGTGGTGAGGAGCCCGTCGACCGGGTCCGGGCAGCGGGTGCCGGCGTTGGCGAGGACGAAGCTCCCGGTGCCGTAGGTGTTCTTGGCGGTGCCCGGCTCGACGCAGGCCTGGCCGAACAGCGACGCCTGCTGGTCGCCGGCGATGCCGCTGACGGGGACTCCCGCCCCGAGCGGGGAGCCGTAGGCGGTGGTGCCCACCCTTCCGCTCGAGGCCACGACCGTCGGCAGCACCTCGACGGGGACGCCGAACAGCTCGCACAGATCGGGGGACCAGCGGCCCTCGCGGATGTCGTAGAGCATCGTGCGGCTGGCGTTGGAGGCGTCGGTCACGTGGACCGCGCCGCCGGTGAGCTTCCACACCAGCCAACTGTCGACGGTGCCGACGGCGACGTGGGGACCGGGGCGAAGCCCACCGGTGGTGAACAGCCACTCCAGCTTGGTCGCGGAGAAGTAGGGGTCCAGCACCAGCCCGGTGGTGTCGCGGACGAGCGGGAGGTGTCCGGCGTCGCGCAGCTCGTCGCAGCGGGCGGCGGTGCGCCGGTCCTGCCACACGATGGCCCGGTGGAGCGGGTGCCCGGTGCGCCGGTCCCAGGCCACGACGGTCTCCCGCTGGTCCGTGATGCCGAGCCCGGCCACCGTCTCGCCGGCGTCGTGCACGGTGGCGCCCACCTCGGTGAGCACGTCGACCACCGCGTCCCAGATCTGGGTGGCGTCGTGCTCGACCCACCCCGGCCGGGGGAAGTGCTGGGGGAACTCCCGGTGGCAGGACACCGTGGGGCGGCCCGACCCGTCGAAGGCGATGGCCCGCACCCCGGTGGTGCCGGCGTCGAGGGCGATGACGACGGGCATGGCCCGGGAGCCTAGGCACCGCCCGCCCACGGAGGCGGTGCGACGGGTCGTCCGGGGGAGGGGTGTGGCTAGGGTGACCGGCGTTCCCGGTCCGACGATGGAGGTGTGCGATGCGGGTGGCGATGCTCACCGGTGGCGGCGACTGCCCCGGCCTGAACGCGGTCATGCGGGCGGTCGTCCGCAAGGGCGAACGGGTCCACGGCGACGAGCTGGTCGGGTTCCTCGACGGCTGGAAGGGCGTGATCGAGGGTGCCACCCGCCCTCTCGACGTGGAGGCCCTCCGGGGGACGCTGCCCCGCGGCGGCACCATCCTCGGCTCCTCCCGCACGAACCCGTTCAAGGTCGACGGCGGCGTCGACGCCTGCCGGGAGAGCCTCGAACGGCTGGGCATCGACGCCCTCATCGCCATCGGTGGCGAGGACACGCTGGGTGTCGCCGACAAGCTCCACCAGCTCGGCGTGCGGGTGGTCGGCGTGCCGAAGACCATCGACAACGACCTCTCCGGGACCGAGCTCACCTTCGGCTTCGACACCGCGGTGCAGATCGCGGTCGACGCCATCGACAGGCTGCACACCACGGCGGAGTCGCACCACCGGGTGATGGTGGTCGAGGTGATGGGCCGCCACGCCGGGCACATCGCGACCTGGGCGGGGATCGCCGGCGGGGCCGCGGTGACGCTCATCCCCGAGGTGCCCTTCGACATCGACGCGGTGTGCGAGGCACTGCGCCGCCGGCACGCCAAGGGCAACTTCGCGTCGATCGTCGTGGTGTCCGAGGGGGCGACGCCGAAGGAGGGGACGATGACCCTCCAGTCCGGGGAGGTCGACGCCTTCGGGCACGTCCGCCTCGGCGGCATCTCCACCACGCTGGCCGAGGCCATCGAAGAGCGGACCGGCTTCGAGACGCGCCAGACGATCCTCGGGCACGTGCAGCGGGGCGGGACGCCCACCGCGTTCGACCGGGTGCTGGCCACCCGGTTCGGGGTGGCGGCCATCGACGCCGTGCACGACGGCGCGTTCGGTCAGATGGTGGCCCTCCAGGCCGGCCAGATCGTGCGGGTGCCGTTGACCGAGGCCGTGGGCACCCTCAAGACGGTCGACCCCTCCCTCTACGACGTGGCCGAGGTCTTCTTCGCCGGCTGACGGTCCGGAGCTCCGATCGTGCCCATCGAGCTGCTCACCGCCGCCGACTCCGAGAACCAGCAGCGGCGCGTCGCCGGCGCCCTGGGTCGGCGCGGCATCGGCCCCGGTGAGAGGATCGCCTTCGTCACCTCGTCCAGCGGGGCGATGCTGTCGGCGGTCCTGGGTGCCCTGCGCGTCGGCGTCGTCCCTGTTCTGCTCAACACCGCGCTGCTGGAGGAGGAGCGGGCGCTCCTCCTCGCCGACGCTGAGCCTTCGCTCGCGGTCGACGACCGGCAGCTCGCCGAGCTGCTCGGCGGCCCGCCGGCCGACCTGGCGCCGTTCCCGCTGGCCCGACCGATGCACTACACCTCCGGCACCACCGGTCGGCCCAAGGGGGTGTGGTCAGGCGTGCTCACCGAGGCGGAGGCCGCCGCGCTGGCCGCCGAGGAGGCCGAGCTCTGGGGCTTCGACGCCGCAGACGTGCACCTCGTGTGCTCGCCGCTGCACCACTCCGCCCCCATCCGCTTCGGTGGGAGCACCCTCCTGGCCGGGGGCACGCTGGTGCTCCTGGGTCGCTACGACGCCGATCGGGCGGCGGGCGCCATCGCCGAGCACCGCCCGACCACGACCTTCATGGTGCCGTCCCACCTCCAGCGCCTGTTCGCCCTGGAGCAGGGCGGCACGTCGCTGCCCGACCTGTCGTGCTTCCGGCTCCTCGCCCATGCCGGCGAGCCGTGCCCGCCGCCCGTGAAGCGGGCCGCCATCGAGGCGTTCCCCGACGGCTCGGTGTGGGAGTTCTACGGCGCCACGGAGGGGCAGTTCACGGCGTGTCCGAGCGCCGAGTGGGAGCAGCACCCGGGCACGGTGGGGCGCGCCCGACCCCACCGCTCGCTCGAGGTCGACGACGACGGCGTGGTGTGGTGCACGGTGCCGCCCTACGCCCGCTTCGAGTATTGGCGCGACCCTGACCGCACGGCCGCGGCGTGGAGGGGCGACGCCTTCACGGTCGGCGACCTCGGACGGCTCGATGACGAGGGCCGCCTCTACCTCGAAGGCCGCCGGGACGACCTCGTCATCTCCGGTGGGGTGAACGTGTACCCCGCCGAGGTGGAGCAGGTGCTCTCCGAGGCGCCGGGCGTGCGGGAGGTCGCCGTGTTCGGGGTCGACGACGAGCGCTGGGGCCAGCGGGTGTGCGCCGCGGTGGTGGGCGACGTCCGGCCCGAGGAGGTGCAGGCCTACGCCCGCGCCCACCTCGCCCCGTACAAGTGCCCGAAGGAGGTCCACCTCGTCGACGAGCTGCCGCACACGAGCACCGGGAAGCTGCAGAGGTTGGCGGTTCCCGGGCTGCTGGGGCTCGACGGTCGAGCTGGAGCCTGACGGCGGCCGCGCGCCCTCAGCGGGGCCGGGCGGGGGTGCGGCCCGATTCGATCCCCGTGGTGGTGACCAGGCCGGCCTCGTCGGTGCGGGTCACCGGGCGGCCCGGCTCGACGACGCCCCGCTCGGTTGGCACCGCCACCTCCTTGCCGTCGACCGAGAAGCGGATGCCACGCACCCGGGGGTCGTCGAGCTCGGTGAGGGTGAACACGATCTGGGCCACCGCGAGGCGCTGGAGGCCGCTCTCCACGTTGCCCAGGTTGGTGAGGTCGAGGTCGAGCACGCCGTCGGCACCGAGCACGGCGGAGCGGACCTGCACGTCGGACGGCACGGGGTTCACGAGGTCGGTGCGGCCCAGCGCCTCCGGGCTCGCCGTGATGAGGGCCTCGATGATCGCCCGGGGCACCTCACCGGGGTCGCTCGGCATCGGGGCGGCGCGCTGGACGGCCACCAGGGACTCGCCACCGCCCCGCTCGTTGGCGTCGACCAGGTAGAGGGTGACCAGCTCGAGCGCCCCGCGATCGGCGGGCAGCGTGTCGCCGGTGGCCTCGATGAGCTCCGGTGGGAGGGCGTCGCGCGAGATCTCCCTGGGCGCGCTGTCACCGGGGATGCCGCACGCGACGAAGGTCGTGGTGGCGGTGAGCACGGCGACCGCGGCGAGCGCCACGCGCTGGCTTCGCTGGAGGGGCCTCACGACGCGCCCCCCTCGTCGCTTCGGGCGGCGGAGGACTCCTCCTTGGCGGGCTCGACCACGGGCAGCTCGACGACGAAGCGGGCGCCGCTCTCGCCGTCGCGCCGGTCCTCGACCCAGACCCGGCCACCGTGGAGCCTCACGTGCTCGTCGACCAGGGCCAGGCCCAGGCCGACACCCGAGTCGGCGGCCCGGTTGCCACCTTCGCTGCCGCGGGAGAAGCGGTCGAAGATGATGTCGCGCTCGTCCTCGGGGACTCCGTTGCCACGGTCCTCCACCGCGATCTGCACCTTGTCGTCGACCAGCTCGAGGGTGAGGGCGGTGGCCCCGCCCGCGTAGCGCTCGGCGTTGTCGAGGAGGTTGGCGATCACCCGGCCGAAGCGCCGCTTGTCGACCCGCACCACCACGTCGCCCACGTCGGGGTCGTAGCGCACGGGCACGCCGCCGCCCCCGAGCACGCTCACCGCCTGGATCACCATCTCGGCCACGAGCACGTCCTCGAGGTGGAGCTTGATCGCGCCCACGTCGAACCGGGAGATCTCCAACAGGTCCTCCACCAGCTGCTGGAGGCGGTCGACGTCGGCGGACAGCAGCACCAGCGCGGTGCGGGCCCGGTCGGGCATCTCGTCGGCGGAGTTCTCGAGCACCTCGACGGTGGCGGCCAGGGTCATGAGCGGGGAGCGCAGCTCGTGGCTCACCTCCGAGGCGAAGCGGGCGTCGCGCTCGATGCGGTCCTCCAGGGCCTGGGCCATCTCGTTGAAGGGCTGGGCGATCAGGTCGAGGTCGGGGTCGCCACCGACGGGGAGGCGGGTGTCGAGCCGCCCGCCGGCGATGGCGTCCGCGGCACGACCGACGTCGAGCAGCGGGGCGAACACCCGACGGCTGGCCCAGAAGCCGACGAGGCCACCGGCGACGGTGGTGAGGGCGGAGGCGCCGAGGAGGGAGATGGCGAGGCCGTCGAGGGTGCGCTGGAGGTCGGAGAGGGGGACGCCTTCGTAGTACTCCGCGGCCAGGGAGGGGATGGGGACGCCTGTCACCAGGTACGGGGCGTCGAGGTAGGAGGCCCGCATGAGCGCCGGCTGGCCGCCGTCGACGGTCGCCTTGAGCGAGTCGGGGATGGCCCGTTCCCCGAAGTCGATGGTGTTGGTGGCGTACCACTGGCCCTGGTAGTGGAGCACCGGCTGGGCGCCTTCGGGCGTGGGCAGGCCGCTCAGCACCTTCTCGATGGCGGCCGGCCCGGCCCCGTTGGGGAGCTGGCTGGCGATCCGGGCGGCGTTGGCGATGGCCCGGGCCTCCGCCGACTCCTCCCGCTGGGTCATGAGGTTCTCGCGGGTGAGCCCGAACGTGGTGATCGACATCACCGCGGCGAGCAGGGCGGCACCGAGGCCGTAGGTGAGGGTCAGGCGGGTGCGCAGCCCGATGCTGCGGCGCACCGGCGCGATGAACCGGGCCCGGACCCGTCGATGGGTCCGCGTGCGTACCGGTCGGGCGTCGGGTGTGTCGCCGCCCGCGTTCGAGCCGCCGGTACGGGTCTCCGCTGTCCGGCCGTCGACCGAGCGCGCGTCCACGGGCCTGGTCTCGACCGGTTGGGTCTCCACCGGCCGCGTGTCGACCGGGCGGGTCTCGACGGGTCGGGTCTCGACGGGTCGGGTCTCGACGGGTCGGGTCTCGACCGGCCGCGTCTCGACCGGTCGCCCCTCGGGCGCCGACGGGTTCGGCGATGACGGCTCGGGCACGGGTCTACTGCTGGAGCTTGTAACCCAGTCCGCGCACGGTGACCACGTGGCGGGGGTTGGCCGGGTCGGCCTCGACCTTCATGCGCAGCCGGCGCACGTGCACGTCGACGAGGCGGCCGTCACCGAAGTAGCCGTAGCCCCACACCCGCTCCAGCAGGACCTCGCGGCTGAACACCCGGCCCGGGCTCGACGCCAGCTCCACGAGGAGGCGGAACTCGGTCTTGGTGAGGTGGACCTCCTTGCCGTCGCGCAGGACCACCCCCTCGTCGGGGATGATCTCGAGGTCGCCGAACCGCAGGTGGGTGACGGTGGGGTCGGCGGTGCGGGCCCGCCGCAGCAGGGCCCGGATGCGGGCGGAGAGCTCCTTCGGGGCGAACGGCTTGGTGAGGTAGTCGTCGGCCCCCGCCTCGAGGCCGGCCACGACGTCATGGGTGTCGGCCCGGGCGGTCACCATCACGATCGGCACGTCGCTCGCCCGGCGGATGGAGCGGCACACCTCGAAGCCGTCGATGCCGGGGAGCATGATGTCGATGAGCACCACGTCGGCCGGGTTCCGGGTGAACGCCTGGAGCGCGTCCTCGCCGGTGTCGGCCTCCTCGACCACCCAACCCTCGTCCTCGAGGGCCATCTTGACGGCCGTACGGATGCGCTCGTCGTCCTCGACGGTCAGGATGCGGGTGCCCATAGCACGGCCCATGCTGCCCGATCCGGACAGGTGATGCCGACGTTTGGGACGCTTTTCGCGGCGCCGGGTCAGACCGACGGCCAGGGATCGGCCGCGCCGACCTCGGCGAGCAGGTCCCGGAGGGGTTCGTAGAGGGCCGGCGGTGCGGCGAGGACGAAGTCGTCGTCCTCGGGGCCCCCGTCGAGGTGGCCCACCAGCGCGCCGGCTTCCCGGGCGATCAGGGCCGCGGCCACGTGGTCCCAGGGCTGCAGGCCCCGCTCGAAGTAGGCGTCGACGCGGCCGCAGGCCACCGAGCAGAGGTCGACGGCGGCGGCGCCCATGCGGCGGATGTCGCGGATCCGGGGGAGCACCTCGGCCACCACCCGGGCCTGGAACGCCCGGCGCTCAGGGCGGTAGCCGAAGCCGGTGGCGACGAGGGCGTGGGCCAGGTCGGTCTCGCCCGAGACGCGGATGGGTGCGCCGTTGCGCTGCGCCCCGCCGCCCTGGGTGGCGGTGAACACGTCGCGGTGCAGGGGGTCGTGGACGACGCCGGCCACGGTGGCGCCGTCGACCTGCACCCCGATGGCCACCGCGAAGCCGGCGTGGCCGTACAGGTAGTTCGTGGTGCCGTCGAGGGGATCGAGCACCCAGCGCACGCCCGAGGTGCCCGGCCGGTCCGTGCCCTCCTCGCCCAGCACACCGTCGTCGGGTCGGGCGGCCAGGATGCCGTCGACGATCAACCGCTCGGAGGCGCGGTCCATCTCGGTGACCATGTCGGTGCTGGTGGACTTGGTGTCGACCAGCGACCGGGCCCGGGTCAGGCCGTCGACGAGGAGGGCGGCCGCCTCGGCGGCGAGACCGGTGGCGAGGGCGAGGAGGTCCTGCGGGTCGTCGGAGACCACGCTCAGCGCACCCTCGGCGGCTTGCGCACGCCACCGTCGGGCAGCTTGGCCCGCTGCGCCTCCCGGGCCTGGATCGTGCGCCACTCGCCCATGGCCCGGAGGGTGAGGACCACGACCACCGCGGTGCCGCCCGCGGCGAGCAGGGCGCCGACCAGGGCGCCGAGGCCGGTGGCGACGGTGTTGTCGCCGCTCGTCTGGAGGTCGATGAAGGCGTAGCCGATGAACGCGCCGGCGGCGCCGGCGAGGACGATGGCGGCGACGGCGAGGACGCGGGCGCCGACCGAGGGCACGGCGGTGCGGACGACCTCACCGGTGGGCCCGGGGGAGGTGGGGGGCTGGGGAGCGGGCATCGGACCCAATCGTACGGTCCCGGTCGGCCGGGGTGCTCCCGCGGCGTCGGCGCACCCTCGTACAGTTGCTGCCGTGAAGCCGCTCATCGTGCTCCCGACCTACAACGAGGCGGAGAACATCCTCGAGGTCCTCGACCGGGTGCGTGAGGCCGTGCCCGAGGCGGACGTGCTCGTCGTCGACGACGGCAGCCCCGACGGCACCGCCGACCTGGCGGAGGAGTGGTCGCGGGCGCACGGTGGCGGCGTGTCGGTGCTGCGGCGGCCCGGCAAGGCCGGCCTCGGGTCCGCGTACCGCGCCGGGTTCGCGCAGGGCCTCGCCCTCGGCTACGACGCCCTGGTGGAGATGGACTCCGACCTCTCCCACGACCCGGCTGCGTTGCCCGCGCTGATCAGCGCGGTCGACAACGGGGCCGACCTGGCCATCGGCTCGCGGTACGTGCCCGGCGGCGCGATCCCGGCCTGGCCCAAGCACCGTGAGTACCTCAGCCGGGGCGGGAACCGCTACGCGGCGATCATGCTCGGGCTCCAGGTCCGCGACGCCACGGCCGGCTTCCGCTGTTACTCGGCGGGCATGCTCTCCCGCATCGACCTCGACGCCATCCGCGCCGACGGGTACGGCTTCCAGATCGAGATGGCCTACGCCGTGGCCCGCCGGGGCGGTCGCATCGTCGAGGTGCCGATCAGCTTCACGGACCGCATCCGCGGCACGTCCAAGATGTCGGGCCGGATCGTCGTCGAGGCGCTGGTGCTGGTCACCTGGTGGGCCCTCCGCGACCGGGTGCTGCACCGCGGTCGACCGGTCACCGATCGCGTCAGCTCCTCCGGCGCATAGGTCCAATGGCCCATCCTGCGCGGCAGATCGGCCTAGGAAGCTTCATTTCCGGCTCCGACGGGCCGATACTGGGGTCGTGACCGCCGCGACCCTCGACATCGTGCCCCCCCAGCGCTTGGGCCTCCTGCTCAGCCGGGCCCGCGACGAGCGGGGCCTCACCCTGGACGACGTGGCGCGGCGCGGCCCGTTCGACGCCACCCAGCTGGCCGAGGTGGAGTCCGGGGCGCGCCCGCTCACCGACGACACCCTCGAGGCGGTGCTCGTCGCCTACGGCACCACGGTCGACGAGCTGCTCCCGGCCCGCTCCCAGGTCGTGCTCGACCTCGAGCAGGGCCGCCTCCTCGTGGCCGACGAGGCCGCCCCCCTCGAGGGCGCCCCGACCCCCGACGAGGTGCTGGGCGCCTACCTCTCGCTCGTCTACTCCCTCCGGCGGGCGCAGCCCGGCTCGCGGGTCGTGCTTCGGGGCTTCGACGTCGCCGTGCTGGCGAAGGCGCTCCACCTGTCCGAGCCCGACGTCGAGCGGCGCCTCGAGGGCCTCATGGCGTCGCCGACGCCGGAGGTCAGCCGGCTCACGCGCATCCTCCGGAGCAAGCTGGCCGTTCCCGTCGCCGGTGCGGTGGTCGTCGCGACCGCGCTCGGCACGGTGCTCGTGCTCCGCAACGACGAGCGCCCGGCGCCCCCGCCCACCGGCGTCCAGCGCACCGAGGTGCCCGACGCGGAGCTGCTGCCCCCGCTGGTCATGGAGCGGAACCCCGACGGCACGCCCCAGGCGCCGGTCCAGGTCTCGAACAACTAGTCACCGACCTCGCCGCCGGAGAGGCGCCGCGCGCTCGCCGGTCGGGCAGACTGGAGCGGTGCAGGAGTGGCTGGTCGGTGGCGCGGTGATCGAGGGGCCGGAAGGCCTCCTGCTGGTGCGCAACCGGCGTCGTGACGGCTCGGTGGACTGGACCCCTCCCGGCGGCGTGATCGACGCCGGTGAGTCGCTCGTCGACGGGCTGGCCCGCGAGGTGCTCGAGGAGACGGGCCTGACGGTCACCCGGTGGGCGGGGATGCTCTACGAGATCGAGGCCCACGCCCCGGACCTCGGGTGGGTGCTGCGGGTAGAGGCCTGGCAAGCCGCGTCGTGGGAGGGCGAGCTCCAGGTGGACGACCCCGACGGCATCGTCGAGGAGGCCCGCTGGGTCCCGGCCGGGCAGTGCGCGGGGCACCTCGAGGGAGGGTCGCCGTGGGTCGCCGAACCGGTCGGGGAGTGGCTGGCCGCCCGGTGGCGGGGGCAGCGCTCGTTCGGCTACCGCATCCACGGCACCGAGCGCGCCTCGCTGGTGGTCACCAGGGTGTGAGCGGCTCGTCTGTCGCCGACCGGCCCGAGGAACGGGCGACGGCCACCATCCTCCACGTGGACATGGACGCCTTCTTCGTGTCCGTCGAGCTGCTCGACCGCCCCGAGCTGCGCGGTCGGCCGGTCGTGGTGGGCGGTGACGGCGACCGGGGCGTGGTGGCCGCGGCCTCCTACGAGGCCCGGGCCTTCGGTGTGCACTCGGCGATGCCGTCCGTGCAGGCCCGACGGCTCTGCCCGCAGGCGGTGTTCATCCGGGGCCGCCACGCCCGCTACGCGGAGGTGAGCGCCCGGGTGATGGCGGTGTTCCGCGACGTCACGCCGCTCGTCGAGCCCCTGTCGCTGGACGAAGCCTTCCTCGACGTGGCGGCCGCCGTCCGCCGGATGGGCCCGCCCCGGCAGATCGCCGAGCACCTGCGCCGGCGGATCCTCGCCGAGGAGCGCCTCACGTGCTCGGTCGGTGTGGCCGGCACCAAGTTCGTCGCCAAGCTGGCGTCGGAGGCGGCGAAGCCCAAGGCGTCGCCCACCGGCCCCGTCCCGGGTCCGGGCGTGGTCGTCGTCGAGCCCGCCGAGACCCTCGCCTTCCTCCGGCCGCTGCCGGTGCGGGCGCTCTGGGGGGTGGGGCCGGCCACCCTGGCGAAGCTCGACCGGATGGGCGTGCGCAACGTGGCCGACCTCGCCGACCTGCCCGAGGCGAACCTGGTGGCGGCCCTCGGTCGCAGCCACGGCCGCCACCTGCACGCGCTCGCCCACGGCCGGGATCCCCGGGTCGTGGAGCCCGACCGGAAGGTCAAGTCGATCGGCCACGAGGAGACCTACGCCCGCGACCACCACCGGCGCTCCACGCTGGAGCGGGAGCTGGTGGGGTTCGCCGACAGCGTCGCCGGCCGGCTGCGGGCCGCGGGGGTGGTGGGGCGCACGGTGCAGATCAAGGTGCGCTTCGGCGACTTCCGCACGATCACCCGCTCCTCCACGCTCCCGGTCGCCGTGGACGACGCACCGAGCCTCCTGCGGGCCGCCCGGGCCCTGCTCGACGAGGTCGATCCCACGCCGGGCGTCCGCCTCCTCGGGCTGTCGGTGAGCGGGTTGGCCGAGGCGGGGAACCGCCAGCTCACCCTCGACGACGCGGCGAAGGGCCCCGGCTGGGAGCGGGCGAGCCGGACGGTCGACGAGATCCGGGCCCGGTTCGGCTCCGATGCCATCGGCCCGGCGGTCCTGGGCGGTCCCGACGGCCTCCATCTGAAGGGCCGGCATCGCCAGCAGTGGGGTCCGGGAGGGCCCTCGGAGGAGCGATCACCCGACGCGTCCACGTGATTTCAGGCGCAGCGCGTTGTGACCGATGCCTTTTGGTGGGAAGATGACCTCCAGCTTCAGGGAAGGGATCCACAGGTGCCGCTCTCCGAGGACGAACAGCGCATCCTGAGCGAGATCGAGCAGCAGCTCTACCAGTCCGATCCGGCACTGGCTCGCGACATCGCTGACACCACCGTCTACACGCACGCCTACCGCAACCTGAAGTGGGCCCTGCTCGGCTTCGTCGCCGGTCTGGCCGTGCTCATCCTCACCCTGGGCACGTCCTACCTGCTGTCGTTCGGCGGGTTCCTCATCATGCTGGTGTCGGCCCTCGCGGTGGAGCGCAACGCCCGCCGGCTGGGCAAGGTGGGCATGCAGCAGATGACCCAGTCGATGAAGGCGGCCGGTCTGAAGGACGCCCTCGGCAACACCGGCACCCGGTTGAAGGACCGGCTCAAGCGGCCCGACGAGGACTGACCCGGCGGTCGGTCCCCACACCGATCGAACCAGGCGCCCGGCCCTGTGGCCGGGCGCCGGCGCGTCCGGGCCGCGACCACCCCGGGTGAGCCCGCTCAGCCGGCGCGGTGGCGGGCGCGTCGGCCGGCGCAGAGCGGGCGGGGGTCGAGCCGGCGCCGGAGCCGGCCCCTCGGTCCGAGGCGCTCATCGACGATCCGGTCGACCTCGGTGGCGGACTCGGCCGCCGCCTCGGCGTCGGCCTCGGTGGGGGAGGGTCCGAAGACCGCGGCGTCGGCGGTGGCGGCCAGGCGGGCCAGCACCGGGCCGGCGGCCGGCAGGGCGGCCGACGCCCGGGCCGCGACCTCGGCGTGGGTCTCCTCGGGACGGGGGCGCAGGCCGACCGCGGTGAGGCTCTCGGTGGCCTCCTGCCACGCCAGCTCGACCCGGGAACCGGGGGTGGTGGCCCGTTCCCGCCGGCGTCGGCGGCGCACGGCGAGGCCGCCGGGCACGGCGAGCCCGTACACCGCGGCGACCGCGATCACGACGGCGAGGGCACGGAGCAGGCCGCCGGCGACGTCGTCGGTGGCGCCGGCGGGCCGGTCGTCCTCGACGACCGCGACCTCTGCCTCGTCGGCGGCGAGCGTCGTGGTGGTGACCGCGTCCTCAGGGGCGACGGTGGTCGTCGTGGTCGAGGCGTCGGGAGGCACCTCGGTCTGCTGGGCGGCCGCCAGGCCGGTGTAGTTCTCGGCTGCCGGGTTGCCCCGGCCGGGGGTCGGCTCGAAGGGGACCCATCCGTACTCGCCCAGCCACACCTCGGGCCAGGCGTGGGCGTTGCGGCCCAGCACCTCGTAGCGGGTCGGGTCGTTCGGGTCCTGCTCGCCCCACGAGAAGCCCACCCCCACCCGGGCGGGGATGCCGAGGCTCCGGGCCATCGCCGCGAAGGTGCCGGCGAACTGCTCGCAGTACCCGACCCGCTCGAGCAGGAAGCTCTCGATGGCCTCCGTGCTCTGCCCGGGGCTCACCTCGGTGCTGTAGGTGAAGCCCCCGGTCTCCCGGAAGAAGGTCTGCAGCGCCATCGCCCGGTCGAAGTCGGTGTCGGCTCCAGCGGTGACCTCCCGGGCGAGGTCGGCGGCGAGCCCGCTGAAGTCCTCGGGCATCTCGAGAGCGTGCTCGACCCACTCGGGGATCCGCCGATCGGCCCGCCGGAGCTGGTCGGCCGTGTAGGACGGCACCACCGAGACCACCTCGTAGGTGGTGCCCTCCTCCGTGGCGTCGTCGGCGATGAGGGTGGCCGTCTCCCGGTCGTACCGGACCCGGAAGTCCCCCGACGAGAACCGCACGGGGCGGTCGGCCGCCGGCAGCCAGTAGGTCTCCAGCTGGTCCATCGTGACCCGCTGGAAGACGGTGCGGTCGCCGAGCGGCCGCAGCACGTCGGAGGAGAGCCCACCCTCGGCGATCTGGTCGGTGGTGGCCGACAGCTCCCACTCCCGACCGTCGAAGCGGTCGAGGGCGGCGGTGCGCCAGTACGCGGGCGCCTCGGCCTCGACGGTGAACAGCGGTGTGTCGGAGGTGTCGACCAGCCGGGCCTTGATGTCGACCAGCGGGCTGGTGAGCATGCGGGCGTTGTCGGCGCCGCCGTCGCCCCGCCAGTCGACGATCGGAGGCTCGTCGACCCCGGGCAGCCGCGGCGCGGCGAGCGACCCCACCACCATCGCCAGGATCGCCAGCACCGCGCCGGCGGCCACGAGGGACCTGGCGGAGCCCGCCCGACCGCCGGTGACCCAGCCGTCGGACCGCTCCAGCTGGGCGGCCCGGTGCAGGAGCACGAAGGCGAGGGCGGACGCCACCATCACCACGGCGCTCACCACGCGGTGGTCGTCGTCGGCCAGCAGCGTCGCGAAGACGAAGAGGGTGACCGCGGGGACGAGCGCCTCGCGGGCCGACCAGAGGCGGAACGCGGCCCAGTCGGCCAGGAAGGCGCCGCCCGCCACCGCGGCGGCGGCCGCGACGAGGAAGCCGGTCTGCACCGGCGCCGGCGCCACGATGGTCTGGAACGCCTCCCAGGACCGGTCGAGCTCGAAGCGGGCCGTGCGCCAGGTGTCGAGGGTGGGCACCAGGGCGAACGTGGTGTCGACGAAGAACAGCCAGGTGGTCACGAGCACCCACTGGACGGCTGCGAGCACCGCGGCGGCCCCGACGCCCCGGCCCCACCGTCGGCACAGCGCCACCGTGACGTGCGTGGTGGCGGCCACCACGAGGAGCGGGACCAGGAAGCTCCAATCGGCGAAGATCCGCCCGAAGCCGAACACCGCGGCGGCGGTGGTGAGGGCGAGGGCCACCTCGACGACCAGCAGGTGTCCCCGGGGAAGGCCCGTGGCGTGCCTGGTGCGTGGCCGCCGCCGCGAGGGCGGTCGGGGCGGGTCCGGCGGCGCGGACACCGGTGGCGCCGGGGGCAGGGTGGTGGTCATCGGATCCGTGCCCCCGCGCCGCGAGCCGGGCGGCGGCGCAGCGCGGCGGCCCAGCCTGCGACCAGGTCGGTGTCGGGCCCCAGACGGACGACGCACCCGTCCACCACGGGCCCGCCGGTCGCTGCGGCGGTGAACGCCAGCAGCGCCTCCGGGCCGGAGGCCTGGGCGCGTGCCCGGAGCGGTTCGAGGGCGGCACCGTCGGCGTCGCCCGCCAGAACCACGAGCGCGCCGCTCACCCCGCGGGCCCCGAGCAGGTCGGCGGCGTGGTCGAGGGAGGCCCGTCGGCTGGGCTCGATGCAGGCCAAGGCCTCCAACAGGCCCTCGACGTGGTGGTGCCCGGCCCCGAAGCCGCTGTCTGAGCCGCTGGCCGTCACCACCCGGACCAGGTCACGACGACGCGACCCGGCGACCAGCACCGAGGCCGCGGCGGACACCATGCGCTCGAACGAGTCGGCCGTGTGGGCCCCGGCGCGGTCGTCGAGCACCACGGTGGTGCGGCCCTGCCACGGAAGCTCGTCCTGGCGGACCATCAGCTCGTCGTGGCGGGCGGTGGCGGGCCAGTGCACCCGGCGCAGGTCGTCGCCCACCACGTAGGCCCGCAGGGCGTAGAAGTCCTCTCCGTGGTGGCCCAGCGAGTTGGGGTGCTCCGAACCGGCGAGCGGGTCGTTGCCGGTGCTGAGCGGCAGGGCCACCAGGGGCACGATGGACGGGTACACCACCAGCTCGCTCACCCCGGCCGCCGGGAGGCGCAGCCGGGCCAGGCCGAACGGGTCGGTGAGCTCGACCTGGAGCGGGCCGACGGTGACCACCCCACGGTGGTCGGTGGCGAAGCGGTAGGCGGCGCGGGCCTCACCCCCGGGCGGCAGCGGCGAGACCAGCAGCGACGCGCCCCGAGTGCCGGACACACGGTCGCGCAGGGACAGCACCGGGCTGGGTCGGCGGGCCCGGTTGACGACGGCGAGGTCGACACGCGTCGAGGACCCGGCGTGCACCTTGGGCGGGTGCAGGACCCGGGTGACGTCCACGTCGAGGCGGGTGACCACGAGCCACAGCACCGACACCACGAGCAGCACGGCGAGCACCGCGCCGGCGATGTAGCCCTCGATGGTGGCGAACACCCGGCCCACCACGAGGAGCGCGCCGGCGAGGGCGCCGGTGATCCACCCCCGGCGCGTGAGCACGGTCAGCCCTGCCCGGCCGCCGTGGGGACGGCAACGGTCGCCAGGACCTCCCGCAGGGCGTCGACCGGCTCGATGCCCTGGAGCTGGGCCTCCGGCGTGACCACGAGCCGGTGGGAGAGGACCGGCTCGGCCAGCGCCTTCACATCGTCGGGCACCACGTAGGCCCGCCCCTGGGCCGCGGCCCGGGAGCGGGCCACCCGCAGGAGCGAGAGCGTGGCTCGCGGCGACATGCCCAGGCTGAGGTGGGGATGGCGGCGGGTGGCCTCGGCCAGGTCGACCAGGTAGCCCTTGATCGCCGGCGAGGCGTGGACCGTGCGGGCTGCAGCGATGAGGCCCTTCACGTCGGCGGCGGTGGCGACCGGGGTGAGATCGCCGAGCGGGAGCGCGTCGCCGTGGGTGTCGAGGACCTCCAGCTCCGAGGCACGATCGGGGTACCCGACGGAGGACCGCATCAGGAAGCGGTCGAGCTGGCTCTCGGGTAGCGGGTAGGTGCCCTCGTGCTCGACGGGGTTCTGGGTGGCGATCACCATGAACGGTGGGCCCAGCGGGTAGGTGGTGCCGTCGACGGTGACCTGGTTCTCGGCCATGGCCTCGAGCAGCGCCGACTGGGTCTTGGGAGAGGCCCGGTTCAGCTCGTCACCGAGCACGATCGAGGCGAACACCGGGCCCGGACGGAACTCGAACGCCGCCGCCGAGCGGTTCCAGACGGTGACGCCGACCACGTCGGAGGGCAGCAGGTCGGGCGTGAACTGGATCCGGCCGAACTCGCAGTCGATCGACGCGGCGAGCGCCTTGGCCAGGGTGGTCTTGCCCACGCCGGGCACGTCCTCGAGCAGGAGGTGGCCCTCGGAGACGAGGCAGAGCACGGCCAGCTCGACGATGTCGTCCTTGCCGCGGATCGCCCGCCCCACCGAGGCGGTGATCGTGCCGAACAGATCGGCGAAGGACGCCGCTCGGGGCTCGGTCTGCTGGGTGGTCACCCTCGCTCCTCTCGTGCCGCGGGGGAGAGTGGCCACCCGCTCGGCCAGGCTACGCGTCGACGGGCCGTTCGGTACGGTCGGGAGCCGTGACCGCGGACCTGGCCCTCGCCGTCGACATCGGCGGCACGAAGCTCGAGGTCGGGCTCGTCGACCGCGACGGCGCCATCGTGCACCGCGCCCGCACCGCCACACCCGCTCGGGAGGGGCCCGAGGACATGTTCGGCGCCCTCGCCGGCCTGATCGAGAAGGCCCTGGCGGCCGCCCCCGAGGACCGGTCGGTCGTGGTCTGCGGGGTCGGCACGGGCGGGCCCATGACGAGGGGAGGGGCCACGGTGTCGCCCCTCAACATCCCCGCCTGGCGGGACTTCCCGCTGCACGACCGCCTGGTGACGCTCACCGAGCTCCCCACCGCGGTCGACAACGACGCCAAGGCGCTCGCCCTCGGCGAGGGGTGGATCGGGGCGGCCGCCGGGTGCCGCGACTTCGTCGGGATGGTCGTCTCGACCGGCGTCGGCGGTGGCATCGTGCTCGACGGGCGCCTGCTCGACGGGGCCCAGGGCAACGCCGGCCACATCGGCCATGTCATCGTCGAGCCCGACGGCCACCCCTGCCCGTGCGGGGCGCGGGGCTGCCTCGAGGCAGAGGTCTCGGGCACCGCCATCGCAGCCCTCACCGGTCGGCCGCCGGCCGAGGCCGGCCCGGAGGTGATCGAGCGCACGGGCACCCTGGTCGGGCGGGCCGTGGCCTCGGTGGCCAACCTGCTCGACCTGCGCCTCGCCGTGGTGGCCGGCTCGGTGGCGCTCGGCTTCGGCGGACCGTTCTTCGCCGCCGCCCAGGCCGAGCTCGACCGCCTCGCCCGCCTCGAGTTCTCGGCGGGCGCCGTCATCCGGCCGGGCGCGCTCCGGGCGGACGGACCCCTGGTCGGAGCCGCGGCGGTGGGCTGGCGGGCGCTCGCGTGATCCGCCCGAACAGGTGCGCCGGTACGATCGGCGCCGTGCCGACGCCCCCCGAGCCCTCGCTGCGCTGGACCGTCGCCGCCACCGCGGCGGTGCTGCGACGGCCGGACCTCTGGGTCACCGCCCTCCGCCAGCTCGGGCGGCTCGCGCCCGCCGGCTGGTGGCGGCGGGCGCCGTTCCTGCCCCTGCCCGACCAGGCCTACCTGCACTTCCGCATGGTCACCGCGTACGGCGGCGAGGGGGGCGAGCCCCGTCCCGAGGACATCATCACCTACCTCCACTGGTGCAAGGCGTGGCCGGAGGTCACCTCCGGCACGTGACTCCGGCAACCGACCGGCAGAGGTCAGAGCACGTAGGGGTCGCCCGACGCCCGCACGGTGATGTCGCTGATCGAGACGCCCCACGGCTGGTCGATCACGTACACGATCTGCGCCGCCAGCTCCTCGGGGGCGATGGCCCAGTAGCGGATGTCCTCCGGGTCGGTGAGCGCCCGCTTCTCGTCGGTGTCGTCCGGGCCCCACGCGATCGCCGCCTTCTCGCCGAACGCCGCGGCGTTCTGGCCGAGGATGCCGACCATGGCGTCGCCGTTCACGATGCCGGCGCCGAGGTTGGTGCCGGGCACGCCGGTGGGCTTGACGGTGGTGACCTTGATCCGCCCCTGCGACTCCACCCGCAGCGCCTCGGAGAGCACGTTCACCGCCGCCTTGGTGGCGGTGTAGACGGCCGAGCCGGCGACGGGGAAGTTGCCGTAGATGGACGAGACGTTGACGACCTGCCCCCGGCCCTGGGTGATCATCTGGTCGTGCACGGCCATGATGCCGTTCAGCACGCCGCGCAGGTTCACGTCGATGCAGCGGTCCCAGGCGTCGGCGGCCCGGGCGTGGTCGGCGAAGAAGGCGAGGGGCATGATGCCGGCGTTGTTCACGAGCACGTCGACGGCGTCGAAGCGCTCCACCGCGAAGGCGGCGAGCGCGGCCATGTCGGCCCGGTCGGTGACGTCGGTGCGCCGGGCGGCCACCTCGCCTCCAGCGTCGCGGATGGCGGCCTCGGTGGCCGCCAGCCCGTCGGCGTCGACGTCGGCGACCACCACCCGGGCGCGCCGCTCGCCGAGCATGGTCGCCACGATGCGCCCGAAGCCGCTGGCCGCGCCGGTGACGACCACCACCTTGCCTTCCACGTGATCGGTCATGGCGGGCGACGCTACCGCCCGGGGCCTCGAATCGCCGGTGGTGGCCGGACGTCGACGGGTAGCCTTCCGTCAGGCCGGGTCGGCCCGGCACGCCGAACAGGAGAGCCGGTGGGCGACCACGTCCTCGTGCTGAACGCCACGTACGAGCCGCTGAGCACCGTGGGTTGGCAGCGCGCCGTCGTGCTGGTCCTCGACGGCATCGCCGAGACCGTGTCGGCCGACGAGGTCCGCCGGGTCCGGTCCCCCTCGGTGTCGATCGCTCGGCCTCACGTGATCCGCCTCCTCTCCTACGTGCGGGTGCCCCGAGGCCGACGCACCCCCGTCACCCGCCGCGGCGTGCTCGCCCGCGACGGCCACCGGTGCGGCTACTGCCGGGGGCGGGCCGACACGGTCGACCACGTCGTGCCCCGCTCCCGGCCGGGCGGCAGCCACAGCTGGTCGAACCTGGTGGCGGCCTGCCGCACCTGCAACGGCAGGAAGGGCAACCGCACCCCCGACGAGGCCGGCATGCCCCTCCTGGTGCAGCCGTTCGAGCCGCTCGGTGTCGGTGCTGTGCTCCTGCGGGCGGGCACGTTCGCCCGGGCGGAGTGGGAGCCCTGGCTCACCCGCACCGCCGTGGCCTCGTGACCGGCGCCGGAGGGTGGGCGGTCGAGCGCCCGCACGGCCCGGCGGCGAGCCACCACGCCCGTGACGTGCTCGACGGGGCCCGCCGGTCGGTGTGGGCGTTCGGTCTCGAGGGTCCCGCCCTCGTGCTCGGCTCGACGCAGCGGGCCGACGACGTCGACACGGAGGCGGCGGCGCGCCTCGGTGTCGACGTGGTCCGTCGTCGGAGCGGGGGAGGGGCGGTGCTGCTCGACCCCGGGGCGGTGGCCTGGATCGACCTCGTCGTGCCGCGCGGCGATCCCCTGTGGCACGACGACGTGGCGGTTGCCGCGGAGTGGCTCGGCGAGGTGTGGGTCGACGTGCTCGACGACCTCGGCCTGCCCGGCGGGCGGGTGCACCGGGGCGGTCTCGAGTGCGGGCTCCTCGGCTCGGTCGTGTGCTTCGCCGGCACCGGGCCGGGCGAGGTCGTGGTGGCGGGCGAGAAGGTGATGGGGCTCTCCCAGCGCCGCACGCGGGCCGGGGCCCGGTTCCAGTGCTCGGTGCCGCTCGACTGGGACGCCGGGCGCCACGCCGCGCTCCTCGCTCCCGGGATCGCCCGCGCGGCGAAGGGCGTCGATCCCGTCGAGGCCGCCGCGACGGTGGCCGTGCGTCCCCTCATCGGCCAGCGTCCCGAGGACGTCCTCGAGGCGCTGGTGGCCCGCTTGCCCTAGCCGGCCGGGACGCCCTTGGGGACCACGCCCAGGCGGATCCGCGCCTCCTCGAGCGGGAGGGGAGCCAGCTCGAAGTGGTCGATGCCGCCCATCACGTCGACCGGGCAGCGGTGGCCGCGGGCCAGGGCGTCGGCGAAGCGGACCGCCGCCCCCTCGTCGCCGAGCGTGCCCTCCCGGGCGATGCGCACCCGCTTGCCGGCGACGTGGTGGATGGCGCCGTTCTGGAACAGCCCGAGCGTGACGGCGAGGAGGACCAAGCCCTTCTCGTCGGGCATCGAGGCGGCGATGAAGGCGAAGACGTCGAGCTCGCCCTCCGGTGTGGCGTCGTAGTCGGCCAGCACGTGCACGAAGTCGTGGCGGGCGCCGATCTCGTAGATCCCGTGCCGCTCCCCGGGGAAGGGGAAGCCGTGGCGCTCGTAGAAGTCGGCGACGCCCCGGCCCCAGCTGCCCTCGGGCAGGTCGCGCAGCGCTCGCCACCTCCGGGCGATCTCCTCGTCGGGAGCGATGCCGGTGTAGGAGAGCTTCGAGCGGAGCAGCTCGAGGAGGCGGCCGTGCAACGACTGCTTGAGGGTCTGCTCCGTGTACCAGCTCGACCGCTGCAGGTCGGCGTACATGAGGGCGATCTGGTGCTTGGCCAGGCGTCGAGCGTCGACGAGCAGGGACGAGCGCACGCCCAGGCGGTGGGCGTAGCGCTCGACCGAGCGGGCCTCGGGCAGGGTCACCGGGTCGTCGACGAGCTCCATGAGGATCATGAGGTGGGCGGCCTGTTGGCGCAGCTCGTGCGACGGCTCCCGCTCGAGGACCTCGTCGGCGCTGAGCGGCTCGACGGGGTCGGCGCCGAGGTCGAGGCCGTAGACCGCGGAGGCGATGTCGGCGAGGATCTCGCGCTGCAGGTCGCCGAGCCCGCCGGCGTCGACGAAGGCGCCCACCGTCGCGGCCAGGGCGAGCCGTGCGTCGTCGGGACGGGGCAGCAGCACGGCGGCGAGGCTAGTGCCGGGCCTGCGCCGGACCGGGGTTGCCCTCGGCGGATGCCGAGGCGGTCGAGAGGAGGCGGGCGGCGACCGCGCCGAGGGCGGTGACGGCCGCAGCCACCAGCAGCGCCACCCGCGGCCCGGCGCCCGTCGAGCCGCTGCCGGCCGCCACGACGATCGCGCTGGAGGCGGCCACGCCGAGCACCGAGCCCAGCAGCCGGGAGGTCTGCTCGGCCCCCGTGGCCTCCGCCGTGGCGGGCCCGGGGATGCGGCTCAACGAGGCGGTGGTGGACGCGTCGAAGGCGAGGCCCTGCCCGAACCCGGCGACGGCCAGGGCCACGACCAGCGCCACGAGCGGTCCGCTGGGCCGGAGGGCGGCGAGGGCGAGGGTGCCCGCCGCGGCGACCACCATGGCGACGGCCATGGCCCGGCCCGGCCCGGCGGAGCGCACGAGCCGCCCGACCGCCGCCCCGGCCAGCGCGAAGGCACCGCTGAACGCCAGGAAGGTGACGCCGGCCTGGAGCGGGGTCATCCCTCGCACGTCCTGGAGCAGGCCGCTGCCCACCACGATGGTGGCCGCGAACGCCCACGTGGAGCAGAAGCCGACCGCGAGCGCGGCCTGGCTCCACGGTCCTTCCACCGCGGCGGGCGTGACCACCGGCCGGTGCCGCCGGTGCTCCCGCAGCAGCACCGCCGCGCACGCCAGCGCGATCACGAACGGGACCAGCCGGGCCAACGGGCCGGAGGAGGCGCCCACCGCCAGGCTGACGGCCACGAAGCCCACCCCGAGGGCGAGGAGGCCGACCGGGCTGCCGGTGCTGCGGGCGGGCGTCCGACCGGGACCGGGGGCGCCTGTGCCCCGGGCGACGAGGATGGCGATCACCGGCACCGCCACCGCGCACAGGGGCACGTTCACCACGAAGAACCACCGCCAGCCGGCCGAGTCCGCCAGCGCACCGGCCACCAGCGGCCCGAAGGCGCTGCCGGCGCCGCTGACCGCGCCCCACAGGCCGATGGCGCCGGGACGGTGGCGCTCGTCGAACGTGGCGTCGACGACGGCCAGCGAGGTGGTGAAGCACGCGGAGGACGCCACCCCCTGGAGGGCCCGGGCCGCCACCAGCCACCCCGTGCCAGGGGCGAAGGCGCACAGCAGGCTGGCGACGCCGAAGCCGGCCACCCCGCCGAGGAGGAGCGGGCGGGAGCCGATCCGGTCCGCCACCCGCCCCGCGGTGAGCAGCAGCGCGCCGAACGCGAGGGCGTTGGCGTTCATCACCCAGGCCAGGGCGGTGTCGGTCGCGTGGAGGTCGTCCCCGATGGACGGCAGGAGCAGGCCCATCCCGCTCACGTCCAGGGACTGCGCCAGCAGAGGGAGGCACATGGCGCCGAGCACGAGCCACCCACGCCTCGACGACGCTGTGCGGGCAGCCGAGCCGGCGGAGCTCACGAGCCCCAGCAGGCCCGGGCAGCGGCCAGCCCGTACGCGCGCACGGCGTCCGGCTCGGACAGACCCGACGCGGCGGTGACGTCGTCGAGGGTGACCGAGCCGAGGGCGACGGCGGCGCGCAGCTGCTCGACGACGCTCAGCCAGCCCCGCCCGAGGTCACGACCCATCCAGGCGGCCAGCACCTCGTCGTACCGCACCGGCCGGGGCACCGACGCCGGCTCCGCGGCCGCCTCGGCGAGCACCGGCCCGAGCGCGGCCGGCGCGGTGCGCCCCGATCCGCCGCCCGGGGCGAAGGGGATCGACCAGAGGTCGGGGCTCTGCAGGGCGGGATCCCCTCCGGGGATGGTGCCCGGCCCGTCGTCGGCCCGGACGGCGATCGTCGGGGAGCCGGGGTGGCGCGACCCGAGCAGGGTGAGGGCGAGGGAGTTCTGGCGGCGGGCCAGCTCGGTGCCGAGGTGGGCGATCCAGGGGGACCGGGCCACCACCTGGAGGTGCACCATGGCCAGCACGGCGTGGAGGGTGGCCTCCTCGTGGTGGTCGGTGCCGTCACCGGTCCAGAGCAGGTCGTGGGCGAGGGAGGGTGCCACCAGCGCCGGGTGCTCGGCCCGGTAGCGGTCGTTCACGGCGCGGGCGCCGTCGGGCCCGTCCGGGGACGGACCCACGATCCGGCCGGAGCCGGGCAGAGGGGCGATGGTCGCCGAGGTCAGCGCCACTCCGGCCCGGCCCTCGGTGGCCGCCGCCAGCGCGGGAGCGGCGACGGTCCCGCAGAGGAGCACCAGGGCGGCACGGGGAAGCGGGTCGGGGGCCAGGCGGTGGAGGGAGGGACCGTCGAAGAGGGCCAGCGCAGCGGCGACCGCCTCAGGGCCACCGAGGTGGGCGGGGAGGAGGGTCGCCAGCGCCGCTCGGGCCGCGTGGTCGTCGGGCGCGTCCCCCTCGGCCGGTGCCATGGGCGGGCCGTCCGGGTAGATGCCCGGCTGCCCGAAGAGCGTCTCGGAGGTGAACAGGCCCGGATCCCGCGGCGGGCGGGCCGGTGCGGCGAGCACCTCCTCCGCGGCGGCCTCGAGGCGCGGGTCGAGCGGCGACGGGGGGAGTGGGGCCGGCAGGTCCATGCGGTCGCTCACCGTAGGGCAACGAGGTCCTACGATCCGGCGTCGTGCCCGACATCCGATTCTCCGCCGACGACGGCTTCGACTTCGCCGTCCGCTGCCTGCTCACCGGGGTCGGGTACTCGATGGCAGAGCCGGGGGAGGTGCTCCGGACCGCCTCTGGCATCGAGCCGGGCGACCGGGAGGGCTGGTTCCGGGCGTGGACCGAGCTCGGGGCGCGCTGCGACGTCATCGGCGACCGGGCGGCGCGGGCCGGTCACGACCACAGCGCCGCCGACGCCTACCTGCGGGCGGCCAACTACCGCTACGCAGGATTCTGGTACGTGCTCGGCTCGGCCGACCCCGGACGCCACCTGTCGGCGTGGCGGGCCCACCGCACCTCGCTGCGCAACGCCCTCACCCACTGGGACCAGGCGGCCGAGCCGCTCAGCGTCGCCTGGCAGAGCAGCGAGATGCGCGGCTGGCTGGTCCGACCGGCTGCCGGCACGGGGCGGGGGGACCGCCCGCTGATGGTGATCCACAACGGCCTCGGGACGCCCCTGTCCGACACGGTGATGACGGGGCTGTCGGATGCCAGCCGGCGGGGGTGGGCCACGCTGGTGTTCGACGGGCCCGGCCAGGGCCGGATGCGCTTCGTCGAGGGCGTCGGGCCCGTCGACGACTGGGGGCGAGTCGGCGCGGCCGTGCTCGACGTCGCCCTCGCCGCGGGCGGGATCGACGAGCGCCGCATCGTGGCTGCCGGCATCAGCGACGGGGGCTACCTGGCCGCCCTCCACGCCGCGAGCGACCCGCGCATCGCGGCCCTGGTGTGCGACCCGGGGGTGCTGCGCCCGATCGACGGGGTGCTCGGCGGGCTCCCGGACGACCTGCGCGACGCGTGGACCTCCGGCGGTGCCGCGGCCGTCGACGCAGCGGCCGCCGGGGCCACCGACCCCGACACGGCCTTCGCCGTGGCCAAGGCGGTCGAACAGTGGCCCTCCCACACGCTCGGACAGGTCCTCGAACGGTTGAAGGGGTGGGACCTGGCCCCCCGGCTCGGCGAGCTCACCGTCCCCACCCTCGTGTGCGACCCGGACGACGCGGCGTCGTTCCCGGGCCAGTCGGCCGAGCTGGCCGCGGCCCTCGGCAGCCGGGCGACGCGGCTCACGTTCACCTCCGACCAGGGGGCCGGACTCGACTGCGAGATCCTCGCCCCCCGCCTGCGCAACCAGCGCGTGTTCGACCACCTCGAAGAGATCCTCGGCCACCCCGGCCCCGTCCCAGGAGCACCCCGATGAGCGAGACCCCCACCGGACCGGTCGGCTGGCTGCGAGCCGTCGTCGTCGACGCCGAGGATCCCGAGCGGCTGTCCGAGTTCTGGCAGGCGATGCTGGGCGTCGGGGTGGCCGAGGTGGAGCAGGACTGGATCCAGCTCGAGCGCGACCGCGGCGGCGTCTACCTCGCCTTCCAGCCCCTGCCCCCCGGTGGGGAGAAGGGCGGCATGCGTCTGCGCCCCGACATCGAGGTGGTCGACATGGACGTCGCCCAGGCCCAGGTGGAGGCGCTCGGCGGCCGCCTGATCGCCGTCATCCAGGAGCCGGACGGTGACAGCCACCGGCGCATGGCCGATCCGGAGGGCAACGAGTTCACGATCCTGCTGCCGCTGCCCGAGGAGCGGTAGGCAGCCGTCAGGGCTCGTCCGGCGTGGTGCCGCTGGCGTCGCGCAGGGCCTCCTTCCACGTCCGGAAGCGGACGTGGGTCACCCCGTCGGGGCCGAGGCCCTCACCGCTACCGTCGGGGTGGAGCCGGAAGGTCCACACCTCGGTGAGATCGTCGACGGCCACCGCCCCGTAGCGGGCGTCGGCCCGGGTGGCGGGCCCGGCCCTCCACAGGAGGTAGCGACCGATGCGGCGGAGGTAGCCCGGCTCGGCGCCGATGTCGGCCCCCAGGTCGCGTATCGGCGCCGGTGCCTCGACCCAGCGCCCGACCGGGATGCGCGACTCGCGCTGGGGGAGCGGTGGCAGCTCGTGGGTGTGGACGTCGTGGTCGACCGGCGGGCGGTCCTCGGCGGGGACGGGCATGGACCTCCTCGGGTCTGGCCGAACCGTACCCAGACCGGACGCGTCGGTGCCCGCCCCGAGGGGCGGGCACCGGTCGGACCGGGAGCTGGTCGGGCTCAGCCGGTGAAGGCGGGGGTCACCTGCGCCTCGGCCGCGCCCGACGGTGCCGTGGTCGACGTGGTGGAGGTGGTGCTCGTCGGGGAGCCGCAGGCCGTGCCGGACACCTCGAAGGCGAAGGCACCCGTGCCGCCGTCGGCCCCACCTGCAAGGTAGATCTGGAGCTCGCCGTCGGTCGGCACGGTGAGGTCACCCAGCTCGGTGATGACGTCCTCGGGGTTGCCGCCCGTGGTGATGTAGGCGTTCCCGATCACCGTGCCCGCCGGGAGGGTCGCATCCGCGGTGGTGTCGCCGAACGCCCCCTCCGCGATCAGGGTGTCGACGCCGTCGATCTCGCCGCGCAGGTCCACGTCGCCCGGGAAGTAGGCGCCGTTGCGCAGGCTGATGCGGCCGTCGGTGCCGTAGCACGCCGTGTTCTCCGGCCATTGCGCGACCTGGATCCCGCCTTCGCCGGGCTGGTAGATGAGGCCCACGGTCAGCACGTCGTCGGCACCGAGGTTCACGACCGCACTGTGGTCCGGCTCCTCGCACGGCTGGTCGGCGCCGTCCCGGAACGTGACCGTGTGGTCGGTGCCGGTGTCGACGGTCAGCGTCGCCGCCGCGGCGACGGCGAGGTTGGCGACGAAGTCGCCGTCGACGCACACCGTCTGGGTGAACGGTGAATCCGGGAAGTTGTAGGTGGCCACGTTGACGATCGTGAGGTTGTCGGTGACCGCACCGGCGACGGCCGGGGACAGGACGACCGCGGCCCCCGAGCCCACCACCGCGACCGCACCGGCGCCGACGAGCGCGACGAACCGCTTCATGGAGATCTCCTCCGCACAGGTCGGGACTCCGCTCGCCCCGACGGTGGCGAGACCCTAGCCGTCGAAGTGCCCGGGGGAGCGGTTCTCCGGCTGCTCGGGGGCGCGTGCTGGACCTCGTTCGCTCCCCAGAAGGCGCGCGGATCGTGGGTGCTGATCCACGCGCCGTGGCGCGCTTCTCGGGGCGCCGTGGGGGGACCGGTGGTTGACCGGTGGGGGGAAGTGGCATACGGTGGGGCGCAGTGGGGGCCGGTGGTGTCCCCGTGGGGACCGGCCCCTGACCGGAACTCCGAGGTGGAAGGTCGACTGTCGTGTTCGTGGGCACCTTCGAGCATTCGCTCGATGACAAGGGACGTGTGGTCCTGCCCTCGACCTTCCGCGACCAGATCGTCGGCAAGGGCTACCTGTCGCAGTGGGACCGCTGCCTCGGCCTGTGGACCGAGCAGGACTTCGCCGACGTCGCCCGCCGCCTCACCGAGAAGATCCGCGACGGCCTCGCCCCCCAGGAGGCCATGCGGGCCTTCGCCGCCAACGCCCACGAGGTCCGCCCCGACAGCCAGGGCCGCATCACCATCCCGCAGCGCCTGCGGGAGTTCGCCCACCTCGACCGCGACGCCGTCGTCATCGGCGCCATCGACCGCATCGAGATCTGGGATGCCGGTCGCTGGGCCGACCAGGCCGGCACCGCCGACGACAGCCTCATCCAGGCGGTGACCGCCCTCGGGCTCTGACCGCCGCCATGACCGCCCCGACCCCGCCCCTCTCCAGGAAGGACCGCACCACCCGCCGCCCGACCCCGCCGGTCGCCGGCCCGCTCTTCTGCAGCCTCTCGGATCACACGATGGAAGGCCCCTACTCCGCCCGCTTCCCATCGAGCCCAGTCGGGGAGACATCCCGGCGGGCGCCCGTGATCCGAGGGGCTGCAGAGGAGCGAGCCCGCCGGTGCCGCCCCTTCCCGGGGCGCCGGGCCCGCGCCGGGTCGTCGTGCCCCATGGCCACCCCGCCCGATCCCGACTTCGCCCACCGCCCGGTGATGGCCGACGAGATCGTGGAGCTGTTCGCCCCGGTGCCGGCGGGCTGGGTCGTCGACGCCACGCTCGGTGGGGCGGGCCACGCCCGCGCCCTGCTCGAGGCCCACCCCCACCTGCGCGTGCTCGGCATCGACCAGGACCCGGACGCCCTGGCCGTGGCGACCACCCGGCTGGCCGGCTACGGGGAGCGGGCCCGCGCCGCCCGCGCCCGCTTCGACCGCCTCGCCGAGGTGGTCGCCCGCGAGGTGCCCGGCGAGCCCGTGGTCGGCGCGCTCTTCGACCTCGGTGTGAGCTCACCCCAGCTCGACCGGGCCGAGCGGGGCTTCAGCTACCGCCACGACGCACCGCTCGACATGCGGATGGACCCCAGCGCCGCCCGCACCGCCGACGACGTGGTCAACGGCTACGACCAGGCCGACCTGGCCCGGGTGCTGCGCCGCTACGGCGACGAGCGCTACGCGGGCCGGATCGCCCGGGCGATCGTGGCCGCCCGTCCCGTGCGCACCACCGGCGAGCTCGCCGATCTCGTCCGCGACGCGATCCCCGCCCCCGCCCGCCGCCGGGGCGGGCACCCGGCCAAGCGGTCGTTCCAGGCGATCCGCATCGAGGTCAACGAGGAGCTGGACGTGCTTCCCGTCGCCTTGGACGCGGCCATCGAGGCGCTCGCCCCCGGGGGTCGCCTCGCCGTGCTCTCGTACCACTCCGGCGAGGACCGCATCGTGAAGCAGGTCCTGCGCGACGCCGAGACCGGCGGTTGCACCTGCCCGCCCGGGCTGCCCTGCGCCTGCGGCGCCACCCCCGTCGTCCGCCTCCTGCGCCGCGGTGGCCGCACCCCGTCGCCCGCCGAGGTGGAGGCCAACCCGCGGGCCGAGAGCGCCCGGCTGCGGTCGGCCGAGAAGCTGCCGGAGGGCGCCCGGTGAGCCCCCGCACCGCCCACGCCCGCCGCCCCGACGACCGCGACAGCGGCGTCGACGCTCGCCGGCACGGCGTCCTCGGCGCGCTCGCCGCCGCCCTGCCCGACCGGGCCCGCCGCGAGGAGCGGCCGGAGCTGCGCGTCGTCGAGCCCGCCTCGCGTCGCCGGCGGGGATGGCAGGTCGGCACCATCGCCGGGCTCCTGCTCTTCCTCGCCCTGTTCGCCGTCGCCGGGGCCCACACGCTGATCGTCCAGCAGCAGCGCCACATCGACGACGTGAACGCCCGCATCGCCTCCGCCGAGGAGGAAGCCGAGGCGCTCGAGGTGGCACTGGCCGAGCTGCAGAGCCCGGAGCGGATCGTCCGGGAGGCCCGGGAGCGCCTCGGCATGGTGCCCGCGCCGTCGCCCGTCTACCTGCGCCCCGCAGAGACCGACGACGCCCGTGCCGCCGAGGTGCCGCCGCCGACGCCGACCACGGTGGCCACCACGCCGTCGACCGCGAGGTCGACCACCGCGGCGAGCGCGTCCACGACCAAGACGAGCACGCCGACCGGCACGGCCACGACGCCGACCACCGCGGCGAGCACGGGCACGACCACCGCCGGGTCGGCAGGAGCGGGCCGGTGACCCCGCCGGGGCCCGGCGCACCACCGCTCGAGCGGCCCCGGTCGGACGCTCCCTGGAACGCCCCCGAGTACGCCCCGCGCACCCGGCGAGCTCCGGCGGAGCGACCGGGTCGGTCGTCCCGCTCGGCCCGGACCGCCCGTCAGGCGCCCGACCGGGGCGCGCCCTCCAGCCGACCCGCGCCGACGGCCCGCCGCACCGCTTCGCGTCCGGCTCCGTCCCGACCCACGGCCCCCTTCGCTCCCGCCCGCCCCGTCGGCCCGGCGGTCACCGACCGGGTCGGGGTCGCAGTGGGCCAGGCCGGGCGCGCGCTCCGTGGCGCCCGGGAGCGTCGCCGGATGGCGGTGGCCAGCCGCCGGGCCGCCAGCGCCGGGCGCCACACCCGCGTCGACCACCGTCGGCGCCTCCTGCTGGTCCTCGCCGTGCTGGCCAGCCTGTTCGCGCTGCTCGCCTCCAAGGTCGTCGACCTCCAGGTCCTCTCGCCCGGCCGCTACGTCTCGTTCGGCACGGCGCAGCGCACCGACACCCAGGTGCTCCCCGCCGAGCGCGGCGCCATCCTCGACCGCAACCTCGACGAGCTGGCGATCTCCCGCCCCACCCGCTCCGTGTTCGTCGATCCCGCGCTCATCGAGGACGCCCCGACCGCGGCCGCCGCGGTGGCGCCGCTGCTCGGGCTGGAGGTCAACGACGTCCAGGCCAAGATGACCGCGAACAACCGCTTCGGGTACCTGAAGCGGAAGGTCCCGACCGAGGTGGCCGACCAGATCGCGGCCCTGAAGCTGCCCGGGGTGGCCTTCCTCGACGACAGCGAGCGCTACCTCCCGGCCGGCACCTCGGGGCGTTCCCTGCTGGGCTCGGTCGACGTCGACAACGTCGGGACCTCGGGCCTCGAGGCGGAGTACGACGGCGTCCTCACCGGGACGCCGGGTGAGCTCACCCTGGAGCGCAACCCTGACGGTGACACCATCGCCGTCGGCGACCACCAGCTGGTGCCGGCCGTCCCCGGTCAGGACCTGGTGCTCACCATCGACCGGGCCATCCAGTACGAGGCCGAGACCGCGCTGGCCGACCAGGTGGCCGCCACGGGGGCCAAGGGCGGCATCGCCATCGTCACCAAGCCGGGCACCGGCGAGATCCTCGCCGTGGCCAACGTGGTGGTGGACGAGGAGAGCGGCGAGGTGGTGGTGGGCACCAACAACGCGGCGCTCACCACCCAGTACGAGCCCGGCTCGGTCATGAAGATGGTGACGGTCGCGGCGGCGCTCGAGACCGGTACCGTCGAGCCCTCCACCAGCTTCTACCTGCCCCCCACCATGCAGTTCTACGACGACGTGTTCGGTGAGGCCGAGGACCGCGGCGGCGTCACCTGGGACGTCGCCAAGATCCTCGAGCAGTCCTCCAACATCGGCACGATCAAGATCGCCCAGACCGTCGGCCCCGACACGATGTACGAGTTCCAGCGGCGGTTCGGCTTCGGCTCGCGCACCGCCCTGGACTTCCCGAACGAGGCCGCCGGCGCCGTCCTGGAGCCGGCGGACTGGACCGGCACCTCCCTGCCCACCATCGCCATCGGACAGGGCATCTCGGTCACCCCGATGCAGATGCTCCTCGCCTACAACACCATCGCCAACCAGGGCGTCTACGTGTCGCCCCGCCTCGTGCAGTCCACGATCGACGCCGACGGCACCGTCCACCCCACCAGCCCGGGGGAGAGCTGGCGCGTGGTGAGCACCGACACGGCCAACCGGCTGAACCAGATGCTCCGCAACGTGGTCAGCGGCGGCACCGGCCAGCTGGCCAAGATCGACGGCTACAACTCGTTCGGCAAGACCGGCACCGCCCGCAAGGCCCAGCCGGGCGGCGGCTACTACGACGAGAACGGCGTGATGCAGTACCAGTCGACGTTCATCGGCGTGGTGCCGGCCGAGCAACCGGCGCTGTCGGTGTACGTGATGATCGACGAGCCCCGCGGCGGCCGCTACACCGGCGGCACCACCGCCGCCCCTGCGTTCGCCAAGATCGCCTCCTTCGCCCTTCGGCGCCTGGGCATCCCCCCGGCGGCCACCGACATCGCGCTCGGCGGCGCGCCGGTGCAGACCGAGAGCGGGGGCGTCCCCGTGGGCACGGCCGACGTGACGGACGACGGTCGGCTGCGGGCGCCGGCCACGGGATCGCCGTCGGCGACCACCACCACGCTGCCTCCCGAGGGCGTCACCACCACGACGCGTCGAGCGACGGGGTGACGGTGATGCGGCTCCGTGCCCTCGCCGGCGCCGTGGCGGGGCTCGCACCCGCTGTGCCCGCCACCGCCGACGACGTCGACATCACCGACGTCGTCCTCGACTCGCGCGCCGTCACCCCCGGCGCCCTGTTCTGCTGCGTCCCCGGCGCGGTCACCGACGGCCACGATCATGCCGGCGAGGCGGTCGCGGCCGGCGCGGCCGCTCTGCTCGTGGAGCGCCCCCTCGACCTGCCCGTCCCCCAGGTGCGGGTGGAGGACGTGCGGGCCGTCGTGGGCCCGCTCGCCGCGGCGTTCCACGGGAACCCGTCGCACGACCTCACGGTGGTGGGCGTCACCGGCACCAACGGCAAGACCACCACCACCCACCTGGTGCGCAACGTCATGGAGGCCGCCGGGCGGCGCGTCGAGGTGCTGGGCACCCTGTCCGGTACCCGCACCACCCCCGAGGCCCCCGATCTCCAGCGCACGTTGGCGACCTGGCGGGACGCCGGGGTGGAGGTGGTGGCGATGGAGGTCTCCTCCCACGCCCTCGACCTCCACCGCATCGACGGCACCCGGGTCGCCGTCGCCGTGTTCACCAACCTCAGCCGCGACCACCTCGACTTCCACGGCTCGATGGAGAGCTACTTCCAGGCCAAGGCCCGCCTGTTCGAGCCCGAGCTGAGCGGTCGCGCGGTGGTGAACCTCGACAGCCCCTACGGGCGCCTCCTGGCCGACACCGCCGACGTGCCCACCGACGGCTACCAGCTCTCCGAGGCCACCGACCTCCGCCTCGGCGCCGACGGGTCCTCGTTCACCTGGCGGGGCCACGCCGTGCGCCTGAGCCTGGGCGGTGCGTTCAACGTGTCGAACGCGCTGGCGGCGGCCCACGCAGCCGCCGCCCTCGGCGTCGACGACGCCACGATCGCCGAGGGCCTCTCGCGGCCCCTCGTCGTGCCCGGCCGCTTCGAGGCCGTCGACGCCGGTCAACCGTTCCCGGTGATCGTCGACTACGCCCACACGCCCGACGGGCTCGATCAGCTCCTGGCGGCCGCCGACGACCTGGTGGGGACCGACCCCGAGGGCCGTCGGGGCCGGGTGGTGGTGGTGTTCGGCTGCGGCGGGGACCGGGACGCCACCAAGCGCCCGGCCATGGGCGAGGTGGCGGCCCATCGGGCCGACGTGGTGGTGCTCACGGCCGACAATTCCCGCCACGAGGACACCGCGGCCATCATCGAGGCCGTGAAGCAGGGATTCGAGCGCGTCCACCCCCGGCGCGCCACCGAGATCCGGGTGGAGCCCGACCGTCGCGCCGCCATCGCCATCGCCCTCGCCGCTGGGCGGCCGGGCGACGTGGTGCTGGTGGCGGGCAAGGGCCACGAGACCACCCAGGACCTCGGAGGCGTGGTCACCCCCTTCGACGACCGCCTGGTGGTCGCCGCGGAGTGGTCCCGGATCGGCGGCACCGCGTGATCCGCCTGCTCGTCGCCGCTGCCGTCGCGCTCGCCCTCTCCCTGGTGGGCACCCGGCTGCTCATCACGGTGCTCACCCGCCGCCAGATCGGCCAGCCGATCCGGGAGGACGGGCCCCAGGGCCACATCACCAAGGCCGGTACCCCGACCATGGGCGGCGTGGCGATCGTCCTCGCCGCCGCCATCGCGTGGGCGGTGAGCGATCTCAGCGGCGTCGTCTACACCCGCCGGGGGCTGCTCTGCATGGGGGCGATCCTCCTCGCCGGCGTCGTCGGCCTGGTCGACGACGGCATCAAGGTGTTCCGGGAGCGCAACCTCGGCCTCAACAAGCGGGCCAAGACCCTCGGCCTGCTGATCGTCGCCGTGGGGTTCTCCGTCGGCATGCTCACCTTCACCAACGTGAAGACCACCATCTCGTTCACCCGGTGGGACGTGCCCGGCTGGGACATCGGCAACCTCGGCTGGGTGCTCATGGCGATCCTGGTCTTCTACGCCATGAGCAACGCGGTGAACCTCACCGACGGGCTCGACGGCCTCGCCGCGGGCTCCTCGATCTTCGCCTTCTCCGCCTACACGGTCATCGCCTTCTGGGGCTTCCGCCACACCGCCGTCTACAGCGACGAGAGCTTCCTCGACACCGCGGTCGTGGGGTCGGCCATGCTCGGCGCCTGCGCCGGGTTCCTGTGGTGGAACGCGGCTCCGGCACGGATCTTCATGGGTGACACCGGCTCGCTCGCCATCGGCGCGGGCCTGGCGTGCCTCGCCCTCAGCACCAACACGGTGCTGCTCCTGCCGATCATCGGCGGGGTCTTCGTCATGGAGACCGTGTCGGTGGTGCTCCAGATCGGCAGCTTCCGGCTCTTCGGCCGGCGCATCTTCCGCATGGCCCCGCTCCACCACCACTTCGAGCTCGGCGGCTGGCCCGAGACCACCGTGATCATCCGCCTGTGGATCGTCGCGGGCCTGTTCACCGCCCTCGGACTGGGCCTCTACTACGCAGACTTCGTGAGCCTCCCCGGGGTGCTCGACTGATGCCGGACGACGTGGACGCCGCACCCTCGCTGCGCCGGGCCGTGGTGCTCGGCCTCGGCGTCACCGGGCGCGCCGTCGCCCGGGCCCTGCGCGACCACGGCGTCGAGGTCACCGCGGTCGACGACCATCCCTCCGACGCGGTGCTGGCTGCGGCACCATCGCTCGGAGTGGAGCTGCTCGTCGCCCCCTCGGAGCAGGACCTGGCCGGCGCGCTGGCCGGCGCCGACGCGCTCCTCCCCAGCCCCGGCGTCCCCGACGGGCACCCCGCCTTCGTCGTGGCCGAGCGCCTCGAGGTGCCGGTGCTCTCCGAGTTCGACCTCGCGGCCCGGTGGGACGACCGCCCCCTCGTCGCCATCACCGGCACCGACGGCAAGACCACGGTCACCACCATGGTCACCGACATGCTCGAGGCGTCCGGTCGCCGAGCCGTCGCCTGCGGCAACACCGAGACCCCCCTCGTGGAGGCGATCGCCGACGAGGCCACCGAGGTCTTCGTGGTGGAGGCGTCGTCGTTCCGGCTGGGCCACTCACGACGGTTCCGGCCCTCGGTCGCGGTGTGGCTGAACTTCGCGCCCGACCACCTCGACGTGCACGAGTCGCTGGCCGCCTACGAGCGGGCCAAGGCGCGCATCTGGTCCGACCTCACCGAGGGCACGGGGCTGGCCGTGGCCAACGCCGACGACGCAGTGGTGCTGGCCAACCGCAACCCGCTCGTGGAGACGGTCACCTTCGGGCCCGCCGGGTCGGGGGCCGACGCCACCGTGGAGGGCGGCTCCCTCCGTCTGCCCGACGGCACCCCGCTGGTCGCCGTGGACGAGCTCCCGCGGGCGCTGCCGCACGACGTCACCAACGCTCTCGCCGCGTCGGTGGCGGCCCTCGCCGCGGGGGCCGACCTCGACGCCGTCCGGGCCGTGCTCCGCCGCTTCCAGGGCCTGCCCCACCGCGTGCAGCTGGTCGCCGAGGCCGACGGCGTGCGCTGGTTCGACGACTCCAAGGCGACCACCCCCCACGCCACCCTCGCCGCGGTGGCCGGCTTCGACTCCGTCGTGCTGCTGGCGGGTGGACGCAACAAGGACCTCGACCTCGCCGCGCTGGCCCACGCCGTGCCCCCCGTGCGGGCCGTCGTCGCCATGGGCGAGGCCGCCGACGACGTGGCCGCCGCCCTGGCCGTCCGCTGCGAGGTCGTCGCCGTCACCTCGTCCATGACCGACGTCGTCGCCGCCGCGGCCCGCCTGGCCCGCCCGGGTGACGTCGTCCTGCTCTCGCCCGGCTGCACCTCGTTCGACTGGTTCGGCTCGTACGCCGAGCGGGGCGACGCCTTCGCCGCGGCGGTCCGTGCCCTGGTCGGGGAGGGCGCGCCGTGACCTCGATCACCCGTCCCGTGGGCCGGGCCACCCGCCCCTCCCGCACCACCCGAGCGGGTCGTCGCAGCGCCATGGAAGGCGCGGTCCGCCGGACCGGCGGGCGCGAGGGACGCCTGCTGGCGGCGGCCGACGCCACCACCGGGCGGTCGAGCACCTTCACCTGGATGTTCGCCCTCGTGGCGGTGCTCAACCTGCTCGGCCTGATCATGGTGCTCTCGGCGTCGTCGGTCACCTCGCTCGAGGTCTACGGGTCGCCCTGGTACCAGTTCGAGCGCCAGTTCATGTGGCTGCTGATCGGTTCCGTGGCCCTCGTCGTGTCCATGCGGATCGACTACCGGCGCTGGCGTCGCGCCACCGGCCCGCTGCTCCTCCTCGCCGGGGGGCTGATGGTGCTGGTGCTCGTGCCCGGGGTCGGCATCGCGGCCAACGGCGCCCGGCGGTGGGTGGGCTCGGGCCAGTTCTCCATCCAGCCGGCCGAGCTGGCCAAGCTCGCGGTGATCCTCTTCGCCGCCAACCTCCTGGCCAAGCGGGCCGACCGGGTGCACGACTGGCGTGTCACCCTCCAGCCGGTGGCGCTGGTGTTCGCCGCCTTCGCCGCCCTGCTCATGCTCCAGCCCAACCTGGGCACCACGATGATCCTCGCGGCCATCGTGCTCACCATGCTGTTCGTGGCCGGGGTCGAGGCGAAGCCGCTCGCGGTGCTCTGCGGGGTGCTGGTGGCGGGGGCCACCGCCTTCGCCTTCCTCGAGCCGTTCCGGTTCCGTCGCCTCATGGCGTTCCGCGACCCGTGGGCCGACCCGCTCAGCTCGGGGTTCCAGACCATCCAGAGCCAGGTCGGCCTGGCGAACGGCGGCCTGCTCGGCACGGGGCTGGGGGAGGGCCGGGCGAAGTGGGGTTTCCTCCCCGAGGCCCACACCGACTTCATCTTCGCCATCATCGGCGAGGAACTCGGGCTCGTCGGCGCCCTCACGGTCGTGGCCCTGTTCGTCGCCCTCGGGCTGCTCGGCGTGCGCACCGCCCTCCGGGCCCCCGACCGGTTCGGCATGCTGCTCGCCGCCGGGGTCACCAGCTGGATCCTCGTGCAGGCCTTCGTGAACATGGGGGCCACCGTCGGCGTGCTGCCCATCACCGGCGTCCCGCTGCCCTTCGTCTCGTCGGGCGGCTCCTCGCTGATCTTCACCATGGCGGCCACGGGGCTCCTCCTCAACGTCGCCCGTCAGGCCCGCTGATGGGTGGCCGGTCGCCCGGCGAGCCCGGCACCTACGCCCTGGTGGCGGGTGGCGGCACCGCCGGCCACGTGCTGCCCGGCCTGGCCGTGGCCAACGCCCTCGTCGCCCGCGGCCACGATCCCGCCTCCATCCACTTCGTGGGCAGCGAGCGGGGCCTCGAAGCGACGCTCGTCCCCGCCGCCGGCTACGGGCTCACCGTCCTGCCGGGTCGCGGCATCCAGCGCCGCCTCACCCTCGACAACGTGGGCGCCGTGTGGGGGCTCCTCCGCGCCGTGGTCATGGGGATCTCGCTGGTGCGGCGCCGCCGCCCGGCGGTCGTGCTGGTGCTCGGCGGCTACGCCAGCGTCGCCTGCGTCATCGGTGCCGTGCTCTGGCGGGTGCCGATCGTGGTGGCCGAGCAGAACGCCCGGGCCGGCGCCGCCAACCGGCTCGCCGGTCGCTTCGCCCGGGCCGCGGCGGTGCCGTTCCCGGAGACCGACCTGCCCCGCAAGGTCGTCACCGGCAACCCGGTCCGGGCGGAGGTCCTCGCCATCGACCGGCAGGGCGGCCGCGACGCCGCCCGCGAGGCGCTCGGCCTGCCTCTCGACCGCATCGTCGTCGCCGTCGTCACCGGGTCGCTCGGCGCCCGGCGGGTGAACCAGGCGGTGCGGGCCGCGGTGCCGGCGTGGGCCGACCGCACCGACCTCGCGGTGCGCCACGTGATCGGCAGCCGCGACTTCGACGCCATGGCCGCCGACGCCCCCGAGCTGCCCGAAGGCGGGCTCGTCTACCAGGCGGTGCGCTACGAGGACCGGATGGACCTCCTCCTCGCCGCCGCCGACCTCCTCGTCGGCCGGGCCGGCGGCACCACCGTCGCCGAGCTGGCCGAGGTGGGCCTCGGCAGCCTGCTGGTGCCCCTGCCGATCGCCCCTCGCGACCACCAGACCGCCAACGCGGCGGCCCTGGTGCGGGCGTGTGCGGCGATCCTGGTGCCGGACCCCGAGCTCGACGGGCCCCGCCTGGTCCGCGAGCTCCAGCCCCTGCTCGACGCGCCCGAGCGCCTGGCCGCCATGGGCGCCGCCGCCCGCACCCTCGCCCGGCCCGACGCGGCCGACCGCGTCGCCGACCTCGTGGAGGCCCACGCCCGTGGCTGAGCCCGGCCCGAGCGACGCCGTCCCCTCGCTCGACCAGCCCCGGGTGGTGCACGTCGTGGCCGTGGGCGGATCCGGCATGGGGCCCATCGCCATGGTGCTGGCCGCCATGGGCCACCGGGTCTCGGGGAGCGACCTGCGGGACTCCGTGGTGCTGGACCGGCTCCGGGAGGTCGGCGTCCGGGCGGTCGTGGGCCACGACGCCGCCAACCTCCCGGACGACGTCGAGCTCGTCGCCGTCTCCACCGCCGTGCCCGACGACAACCCAGAAGTCGTCGAGGCCCGGCGCCGTGGGGTGCCCGTCGCCCGGCGCACCGTGCTCCTGGCCGCCATCGCCGCCGAGCGGCGGGCCCTCGCCGTCGCGGGCACCCACGGCAAGACCACCACCTCCGCCATGCTCGCCCTGGTGCTCCAGGAGGGAGGCCTGGACCCGTCGTTCATCGTGGGTGGGCGGGTCACCGCCCTCGGCCACGGGGCCGCCTGGACCGGCGGCGAGTGGTTCGTGCTGGAGGCCGACGAGAGCGACGGTTCGGGCTTCGCCGTGCCCCACGCGGGGGCGATCGTCACCAACGTGGAGCCCGACCACCTCGAGTACCACGGCACCTTCGAGAACCTGCAGTCCGCCTTCGCCCGGTTCCTCGCCGCCACCACCGGTCCCCGGGTGGTGTGCGCCGACGATGAGGTCGCCGCCCGCCTCGGCCGAGAGGCGGGTGCCCTGCTGTACGGCACCACCGACGGAGCCGACCTCCACATGGCCGAGGTCCGCAGCGGCCGCGACGGCGTCTCGTTCCAGCTGTTCCGCGGCGGCGCACGCCTGGGCCCGGTGCACGTTCCCCTGCCGGGGCTCCACAACGCTCGCAACGCCTGCGCCGCTCTGGCCATGGGCCTGGAGCTCGGGGTCACGTTCGACGACGCGGTGCGGGGCCTCGCCCGGTTCGGTGGGGTCGACCGCCGCTTCCAGCACCGGGGGGAGGCCGCCGGGGTCACCTTCGTGGACGACTACGCCCATCTGCCCACCGAGGTCGCCGCCGCCGTCGCCGCCGCCCGCGACGGTGGGTGGAGCCGCGTGGTCACCGTCTTCCAGCCCCACCGCTACAGCCGCACCGAGGCGCTGTGGCAGGACTTCGCCGACGCCTTCGACGGCTCCGACCTGCTCGTGCTGACCGACATCTACCCGGCCGACGAGGCCCCGAGGCCCGGCGTCACCGGGGCCCTGCTGGTGCAGGCCGTGCTCGACGCCCACCCCCGGCAGCGGCTGGCCTACCTGCCGACCCTGGACGACGTGGTCGCCTACCTCGGCGAGCGCCTCCGGCCCGGCGACCTGTGCCTCACCCTCGGCGCCGGCGACCTCACCGGTGTCCCCGACCGGCTGCTCGAGCGCCTCGCCCAGCGGGAGGCCGGCAACCGGTGAGCGCCCTCGACCGCGTGGGATCGGCGCTGGTCGACGCCGTCGGGCCCGCTGCTGCCGTCGACGCGCCGCTCGGCGCCCTCACGACCTACCGGGTCGGGGGGCGTGCGGCCGTCCTGGTGAGGGCTGAGGGCACCGACCAGCTCGTCGCCGTGGGCCGTACGCTGCGGGCGCTCGGCGGCGAGGTCGGGGTCGTGCCCGTCGTGGTGATCGGCAAGGGCTCGAACCTGCTCGTCGCCGACGGGGGCTTCCCGGGCGTCGCCGTGGTCCTCGGCGATGGCCTCGCCACCGTCGACGTCGACGTCGACACGGCCACGGTCTCGGCCGGGGGAGCGGCCGCCCTCCCCGTCGTCGCCCGCCGCAGCGCGGCGCAGGGGCTGACGGGCTTCGAGTGGGCCGTCGGGGTGCCCGGCTCGATCGGCGGGGCGGTGCGGATGAACGCCGGAGGGCACGGTTCCGACATGGCGGCCACGCTGCGCAGGGTCCGCGTGGTCGATCTGCGGAGCGGGGAGGATGGGTGGATGTCGTCCGCCGCCCTCGAGCTCGGCTACCGGCGCTCGGCGCTCGCCCCCCACCAGGTGGTGGTCACTGCCGAGCTCGGGCTGGCCCCGGGCGACCGGGCCGCCGCGGAGGCCGAGATCTCCGAGATCGTCCGCTGGCGCCGTGAGCACCAGCCGGGCGGCGCCAACGCCGGCTCGGTGTTCACGAACCCACGCGGGGACTCCGCCGGTCGGCTGCTCGACGCCGCCGGCGCCAAGGGTCGGCGCCACGGCACCGCGTCGGTGTCCACGAAGCACGCCAACTTCATCCAGGCCGACGAGGGGGGCCGGGCCGACGACGTCCTGGCCCTGATGGCCGAGCTCCGGGAGCTCGTGCGGGCCCACGCCGGCGTCGACCTCCACGCCGAGACCCACCTGCTGGGCGCCAGCCCGCAGCAGGCCGAGGCCGCGGGCGCACGGCTGCTCACGGGGCTCGAGGGGACCGACGTCCCCACCACACCGAGCAACCCTCGACCGGAGGTCGAGGGTTGAGCACCACCCTCGCTCACGACGCCCCGGTCATCGTCGACCCCCGCATCGCCGAGCGTCGCCGGTCGGTCGAAGGCGAGCGCCGACGGCGCCGCCGACTGCGCCTGCTCATCGTCGTGGCCGTGGTCGGCGTGGTCGCGGGCGGCTGGTTCCTCACCCGCACGAGCCTCCTGGACGTGGACCGGGTCGACGTGGTCGGGTCCACCCGGCACAGCCCCGAGGACGTGGTCACCGCGTCGGGTCTGCGGCTGGGCGACCAGCTGCTCGACATCGACGGCGGGACCGTGGCCGACCGGGTGGAGGCCCTCCCGTGGGTCGACACCGCCAGTGTCGCGGTGGGCATCGACGGCGTGGTCTCGGTCACCGTCACCGAGCGCAGCGCGGTGGCGACCGCGGTCGACGGCTCCGGGGCACGCGTGCTCGTCGACCCCAGCGGCCGCGTGCTCGGCCCCGCCGCTGACGACGTGAGCGGGCTCGTCCCACTCGAGGGCGTCACCGCCGGGTCGCCGGGCGAGACCGTCGACGGCGCGGAGGGCGCCCTCCAGGCGATCGGCGCGCTCGGCCCCGGGGCGCGCTCGCGCGTCACCACGGTCGTCGTCGCACCCGACGGCACCCTCGTGCTGACGCTGGACCCCGAGGGCCTCGTCCTGTTCGGCCCGCCCTCCGACCTCGAGGCCAAGGCCACCTCGCTCGCCGCGATCATGGGCCAGGTCGACCAGCGTGGCATCGCCAGCATCGACGTCCGCGATCCGGCCAACCCGGTGGTCCTGAGGAACCAGGGATGAGCAGCCCGGTGCGGTATCGTCGGGGGGGACCTCGACGTCGACCAGACGTCGACCCCACCCTTCGCACCCAGCCGTCCGTCGCCGTCGACCGCACCCGTTCGATCCGAGCGCCCCGCACGCCCAGCTAGGAGAGCCCCATGGCCCCCAACCCGCAGAACTACCTGGCGGTCATCAAGGTCGTCGGTGTCGGCGGCGGCGGCGTCAACGCCGTGAACCGGATGATCGACGCCGGCCTCAAGGGCGTCGAGTTCATCGCGGTCAACACCGACGCGCAGGCGCTGCTCATGAGCGACGCCGACATCAAGCTCGACATCGGCCGGGAGCTCACCCGGGGCCTCGGGGCCGGCAGCGATCCCGAAGTCGGTCGGGCCGCGGCCGAGGCGCACACCGACGAGATCGAAGAGGTGCTCAAGGGCGCCGACATGGTCTTCATCACCGCCGGGAAGGGCGGCGGCACCGGCACCGGCGCGGCGCCGGTCATCGCCGAGATCGCCAAGAACCTCGGCGCCCTCACCATCGGCGTGGTCACCCGGCCCTTCGGGTTCGAGGGCAAGCGCCGTGCGGTGCAGGCCGACTCCGGCATCAAGACCCTGAAGGAGAAGGTCGACACGCTGATCGTCATCCCGAACGATCGCCTGCTCACCGTCTCCAACGACAAGACCTCGGTGCTCAACGCCTTCAAGATGGCGGACGAGGTGCTCCTCCAGGGCGTCCAGGGCATCACCGACCTCATCACCACCCCCGGCCTCATCAACACCGACTTCGCCGACGTGAAGATGGTGATGAGCGACGCGGGCTCCGCCCTCATGGGCATCGGCTACGGCTCCGGCGACGGCCGGGCCCTCAGCGCCGCCCGCGCTGCCATCTCGTCGCCGCTGCTCGAGGCCTCGATCGAGGGCGCCCGCGGCATCCTGCTCACCATCGCCGGTGGCTCCGACCTGGGCCTGTTCGAGGTCAACGAGGCCGCCGAGGTGATCCACTCGGTCGCCCACCCTGACGCCAACATCATCTTCGGCACCGTCATCGACGACGAGATGGGCGACGAGGTGCGGGTCACGGTCATCGCGGCCGGCTTCGACCGGTGGGACGCCCCGGAGAAGAAGGGCGGCGGTCGCGGGTCTCGCGGCGCCGACGAGCCGGTGCGCGACGTCTTCGCCACGAGCGACGACGACGACGACCTCGGGGGCGACGACGACTTCGACGTCCCCTCCTTCCTGCAGTAGCCCGGCCGGAGCGACCGTGGGAGCGTGGCACGCCGCGCTGGCCGGCGGCCGCGCCGTGGAGCTGCGGGCCACGTCGCGCGCCGACGGCGACCTCGCGGTCGACGGGCCCGTCTCCACCCTGGCCGCCCGGCGGGCCGCGGTGGTCGACCGCCCGTGGGTGTGGCTGCGCCAGGTCCACGGCAGCGAGGTCGTGGTGGTCGGCGACGGTGACGATCCCGCCGCGCTCGCCGGTCGCCAGGCCGACGGGGCGGTGACCGCCCGCACCGACGTGGCGCTGGTGGTGCACGGCGCCGACTGCGGCATCCTCGGCCTCTGGTCGCCCGAGGGTGTGGTGGGTGTGGCCCACGCCGGCTGGCGAGGCGTGGAGGCGGGCGTCATCGGCGCGGTGGCCGACGCCATGCGCCAGCTGGGCGCGAGCGAGCTCACCGCGGTGGCGGGGCCGTGCATCGGACCCGAGTGCTACGAGTTCGGGACCGAGGAGCTCGACCGCCTCACCCGCGTGCTCGGCCCGGGGGTGCGGGCCACCACGGCGTGGGGCACGCCGGCGCTGGACCTCCCCGGCGCGATCGCCGGGGCGCTGCAGCGGGCGGGGGTGCGCCAGGCGGCGCCACCGCAGCCGTGCACCGCCTGTGCAGCCGCCGAGCACTGGTCGTTCCGGGCTCGTGGGGAGCGCGAACGGCAGGCCCTGGTGGCGTGGATCACCGAGGAGGGCCACCGATGACCGCCGTCGATGCGGCGGCGGTGCAGGAGCGCCTGGCCCGGGTGCGGGAGCGGATCGCGGGCGCGGCCGGCGGTCGGCCCGTGGAGATCGTCGCCGTCACCAAGGGGTTCGGTCCCGATGCGCCGCGGGCGGCGCTGGCCGCCGGTCTCCGGCTGCTGGGGGAGAACTACGCCCAGGAGCTGGTGGCCAAGGCGGCCGCCGTGGCCGAGGACCCCGTCCCCGCCGCGGAGCCCCGATGGCACTTCCTGGGCCGGTTGCAGCGCAACAAGGTGCGCCAGCTGGCCCCGATCGTCGCGGTGTGGGAGAGCGTCGACCGGATCGAGCTGCTGGACGAGATCGCCCGCCGGGCACCAGGCGCCGCGGTGCTGGTGCAGGCGAACCTGTCGGGCGAACCCCAGAAGGGCGGGGCCCCGCTCGACGACGTGCCGGCGCTCGTCGAGCACGGAGCGGCGCTCGGCCTGGAGGTCCGGGGCCTGATGGGCGTCGGTCCCGCGGGGGACCTCGCCGGCACCCGCCGGGGCTTCCAGGCGCTGGTCGCGCTGGCCGACCGGCTCGGCCTGCCCGAGCGGTCGATCGGCATGAGCGGCGACCTCGAGGTGGCCGTGGAGGAGGGTGCCACCCTCGTGCGGGTGGGTCGGGACCTGTTCGGTCCCCGCCCCCAGCGGCCCTCGACCGGTGGTCGAGGATGAGGGCCGCGCCCGCTGACGTCGCCGGCGCGCTGAGCCACTAGCCTCTCGAAGGATCGAAGACGTCGGGGCCCGCACGCGCCCTGGCACGGAGGAACCGATGGCGACCATGTGGCGCAAGGCCATGCTGTACCTGGGGCTGGGCCCCGACGACGAGTACGACGACTACGACGCCGTGCCCGACGAGCGGCCCGTGGCGCCCCGCGAGCCCGCCCCTGCGGCTCGACCCGCCGCCCCCCGCCCGGCGCCCGCTCCCAGCGGCACCGCCACCCGACCCCGTCCGGCCCCGCCGCAGCAGCAGCCGGCCTTCGCCACCCCGCCGCCCGAGCCGAGCGAGCCGCCCGCGGTGCGCACCCTTCCGGTGCCCGGCGACGACGCGCCGAAGCCGCGGGTGCGCGCCGTGCCCCGCACGCCGCAGAAGGTCCCGCACGTGGTGGAGCCCGGGTCGTTCAACCAGGCCCAGGAGGTCGCCGACAAGTTCAAGGCCGGTCAGCCCGTGGCCATGGACCTCATCGACGTCGACCGGGAGCTGTCGCGCCGGCTCATCGACTTCTCCAGCGGCCTCTGCTACGGCCTCGGCGGCAACATGGAGAAGGTCGCCAACCACATCTACCTCCTCACCCCGTCGGGGGTGGAGGTCACCGCGGACGAACGGCGCAAGCTGGCCGACCGCTCCTACGGCGACGACTGACGCCGGCTCGCCGCCATGTGGGCCCTCGTCGCCACGCTCCTCAACCTCTTCCTGCTGTGCCTCTTCGCGCGTGCCGTCCTGAGTTGGTTCCCCCCGTCCGGGAGCGGCGCGGTGGAGACCATCCGCGGGGTGCTGTTCACCATCACCGAGCCCGTCCTGGCGCCGGTGCGGCGGCTGATCCCGCCCGCTCGGATCGGCGGGATGGGCCTCGATCTGTCGTTCATGGTCGTGGTCCTGGCGATCATCGTCCTCCAGGGCTTCCTCCCGCGGTAGCGGCCTGACGACCCCGCCGAGGGGATGGCCGACCGGTGGGGGCCGCGTGGGTACGATCGCTCGGATGGAGTCCACTTCTGGAACCCCCCATCTTCTGACCGACGTCCGCTTCAGCGTGGTCCGCAAGGGCTACGACCCGGACGAGGTCGACAACTTCCTCGAGCGGGTGAGCGCCGCGGTCGCCCAGTTGCAGGAGAAGCTGCGCCAGAGCACCGCCGACGCCGAGGCCGCCGAGGGGCGGGCGGCGGAGGCCGCCCGCCAGCAGACCCTGCTCCAGGCCCGCGTCGACAAGCTCGAGGCCGACCTCGCGGCCGCCGGCCAGGCGGCCCCCGCGGCGCCGGGCCGCTCGCCGGAGGAGGACGCCGCCGAGGTGTCGAAGGTGCTGGTGCTGGCCCAGCGCACCGCCGACGCCGCGGTGGCGGAGGCCCGGGCCACCGCCTCCCAGACCGTGGCCGAGGCCGAGGCCGAGGCCAGCCGCATCCTCGCGGCCGCCCGCACCGAGGCCGACGAGGCGGCGTCGCGCCAGCGCGAGGCGCTCGCGGCCGAGGTCCGGTCCCTCGAAGAGTCGCGGGCCAAGCTGGCCGGCGACATCGCCGCCCTCGACCGCTACCTCGACGACCAGCGCTCCGCGCTGAGCGGCGCCCTCGACCGCATCCGCGCCGTGCTCGACGACCCGTCGGCCCTGCGCCTCGGCTCGGCCCCGGTCACCTCGACGGTGGAGGTGCCGGCGCCCGAGCCGGAGCCGGAGCCCGAACCCGAACCCGAACCCGTCGTGGCCGAGGCGGACCCCGAGCCCGAGCCCGAGCCCACGCCGGTCGTGGTGGCCGAGGAGGAGGTCATCGCCGAGGTGGTCGAGGACCCGGAGGCCGACGAGGCCCCGGCCGAACCGGCCACCAGCCTCTTCGCCCGGGAGAGCGATCCCGCTCCCGTCGACCCGCCCACCTCGCCGGTGGCGGTGTTCGACGCCGAGGCGGTCGAGGCCGAGGAGCAGTTCCTCGGGTCGGGCGACGACGAGGCCGACGCCGCCATGCGCCGCTTCTTCGAGGCCGACTTCGACGACGACCAGCGCTTCGGCCGGTAGGCCACGCACCTCGCCGGGAACGACACCGCCGGCCCCTCGGGGCCGGCGGTTCCGCGTCAGCCGGATGTCGCGGTGGCTCGCTGGGCGCTCATCCGGCCCGGGTGAGCGAGACCGACAGGCGGGTGCCGTCGAGCTCGACCGGGTGCTCGGCCGTGCCCCGGGTGAGGGCGGTGGCGAGCACCTCGGTGGCGATGTGGTCACGGTGGTGGTCCACCACCGCCCACAGGGCGTCGTCGGCGTCGACGGTGACCTCGACCCGGTCGGCGATCTCGAAGCCGAGCGTCTTGCGGAGGTCGTTGAGGGCACGGACCACCTCCCGGGCGGTGCCCTCGGCCCGCAGGGCGTCGTCGAGCTCGAGGTCGAGGGCGACGGCCCACCCGTCGTCCTCCACGAGGGCCAGGTCCTCGTGGCGCTCGGCCCGCACCTCCACGTCGTCGGCGGTGAGCTTCTCGCCGGCGACGGTGATGTGGCCGTCGCGCTCGAGGGCGGCCTGCAGCTCGGAACCGTCGGCGTCGGCCAGGGCCGCCTTCACCTCGTTCACCCGGGGCCCCAGGCGGGGTCCGAGCGCCCGGAAGTTGGGCACCACGGTCCAGCGCAGCAGCCCGGAGAGGGTGTCGAGGCGGGCCAGCGCCTTCACGTTGAGCTCGGCGCGGATCTCGGCCTCGATGTCGGGGTCGAGGTCGCCCCCGCTGTGCAGCACCAGCGCCTTCGAGAGCGGTTGGCGGGTGCGCACCTTGGCGTCGGTGCGGGCCGCCCGGCCCAGGCCCACCAGGCGGCGGGCGGCGGCCATCTGCTCGGCCAGGTCGGCGTCGTGGCGGCCCTTCGGCTCGGGCCAGTCGGTGAGGTGCACCGACGTGGCCCCGGTGAGGGCGGTGTAGATCTCGTCGCTCAGGAACGGGCAGAACGGGGCGAGCAGCTGCGCCACGGTGACGAGGCACTCGTGCAGGGTGGCGTGGGCGTTGGGGTCGCTCGCCTTCCAGAACCGGGGCCGGCTACGACGCACGTACCAGTTGGAGAGGTCGTCGATGAAGCGGGCCAGTCGCTGGCCGCCGCCGAGGGCGTCGAAGCCCTCCAGCGCCTCGGTGACCACGGCGACGGTGTCGTCGAGCTCGGACAGCACCCAGCGGTCGAGCACGTGGGTCGGCGCCACCGGTTCGCCCGTGGGCTCCCACCCATCGAGGTCGGCGTAGGTGGCGAAGAACGAGTGCACGTTCCAGAGCGTCAGCAGCGTCTGGCGGGTGGCCTCGCGGATGCCGTCGGCGAACACCCGCCGCTGGGTCCAGGGCTGGCCCGACGAGAAGAAGTACCAGCGCAGCGCGTCGGCGCCCAGCGAGTCGAAGATGTCGAACGGGGCGATGACGTTGCCCCGCGACTTCGACATCTTCTGGCCGTGCTCGTCGACGATCAGCGAGAGGCAGACCACGTTCTCGTAGGGCGTCGAGCCGAAGACGAGCGAGTTCACCGCGAGCAGCGAGTAGAACCATCCGCGGGTCTGGTCGATCGCCTCGCAGATGAAGTCGGCCGGGAAGGCCGCCGGCACGCCCTCGGGGTCGTCGCCGTCGGCGAACGGGAAGTGGTGCTGGGCCGACGGCATGGAGCCCGAGTCGAACCAGGCGTCGAGCACCGGAGCCAGGCGCGCCATGGTGCCGGTGCAACCCTCGGTGGTGCAGGAGAAGGTGACGTCGTCGACGTATGGCCGGTGCAGGTCGAGCTCGGTCAGGTCGCGCCCCGCCCGCCCGCTCAGCTCGGCGACCGAGCCGACGCAGTGCTCGTGGCCGGCCTCGTCGCAGCGCCAGATCGGCAGCGGGGTGCCCCAGTAGCGGTCGCGGGAGAGGGCCCAGTCGATGTTGCCCTCGAGCCACTTCCCGAAGCGGCCGTGCTTGATGAACTCGGGGTGCCAGCCGACCCGCTCGTTCTCGCGGAGCAGCACGTCGCGCTGCTCGGAGGTGCGGACGAACCACGAGGTCTTCGCCCAGTAGATGAGCGGCGTCGAGCACCGCCAGCAGTGCGGGTAGCTGTGCTCGTAGGCCTGCTCGCGCACGAGCAGGCCCCGCTCGGAGAGGTCGGCGATGATGTCGCGGTCGGCGTCCTTCACGAAGCGCCCGGTGAAGGGCGGCACGCTCTCGTCGAACGCGGCGTCGGCGTTCACCGGGTTGAGCACGGGCAGCCGCTCGGCCCGGCCCACCGCGGCGTCGTCCTCGCCGAAGGCGGGGGCCAGGTGCACGATGCCGGAGCCGTCGTCGGTGGTGACGAAGTCGGCGGCGACGACGCGCCAGCCGTCGGCCCCGGGCGGGGGAGCGAGATAGGTGAAGGGCCGCTCGTAGCGCCAGCCGACCAGGTCGGCGCCGGTGTAGCGCTCCTTCACCTCGGCGCCCTCGGGGGCCCGGGCCTCGGCCATCACCAGGTCGCGCCCGCCGTCCTCGGCGGCGACCCGCACGTAGGCGATGTCGGGTCCGACGGCGGCGGCCACGTTGGAGATGAGGGTCCACGGCGTGGTGGTCCACACGAGGAGGTCGACGTCGCGGTCCTCCACCGGGAAGCGGACGTAGACCGACGGGTCGACCACGTCGCGGTAGACGTCGGGCTGGCCCAGCTCGTGGCTCGACAGGGCGGTGCCGCAGCGTCCGCAGTAGGGGGACACCTTGTGGCCCTCGTAGAGCAGGCCCTTGTCCCACAGGCGGCGGACCAGCCACCACACCGACTCGACGTAGGTGTTGTCGAGCGTCCAATAGGCATCGGCGGTGTCGATCCACACGCCGGACCGCTCGGTGAGCGCCTCCCAGTCGGCGACGTAGCGGTGCACCGACTCCCGGCAGCGCCGGTTGAACTCGGCGATGCCGAAGGCCTCGATCTCGTGCTTGGTGGAGAGGCCGAGCTCCTTCTCCACCTCGAGCTCGACGGGGAGGCCGTGACAGTCCCAGCCGCCCTTCCGGGGCACCTGGCGGCCCCGCATCGTCTGGAACCGGGGGTAGATGTCCTTGAACACCCGGGCCCACACGTGGTGGAGGCCGGGACGGCCGTTGGCGGTCGGTGGTCCCTCGTAGAACGTCCAGGGCTGGTTGCCCTCACGGAGGGTGCGGGCGGCGGCGGCGATGTCACCGTCGCGCCAGCGGTCGAGCACGCGCTGCTCGAGCGCGGGCAGGTCGAGGTCGGGAGCGACTGGGCCGAACGGCATGGGGGAGAAGCGTACGCGGTGCGGTCGCGGTCTCCGTCATGGGAAAGGTTGACCCGGAGGGGTCGCCTGCCGTAGCCTCCGGCGTTCTTTGCGCGGGATCGGGGAGGGCAGATGGCCAAGACGAGCACCGGCAGGACGCCCTCTACGACTCGCGCCGCGTCGACGAAGAAGGCTTCCGTGAAGACCCCTGCCGCTCAGTCCACCACCGCGAAGGGCAAGGCCCCCGCCGCCAAGAAGGCGGCCGCCCCGAAGAAGGACGCCGCCAAGGCGCCCGCCAAGAAGGCCGCCGCCAAGTCGGCGGCGACCAAGACGGCCGCCGCCAAGAAGGCGCCGGCGAAGGCCACCGCCAAGGCCCCGGCCAAGGCGGCGAAGTCCCCGGCCAAGTCGTCGGCCTCGCCGTTCGACGCCAAGTTCCTGGAGGCCCAGCGGGCGCTGCTGCTCGAGGAGCGTGAGCGCCTGGTGCGTGATGCCGAGAGCCTCACCGCCGAGGCCAACGCCCTGGCCGAGGGCCGCGAGCCCGGCGACGTGCAGTTCGACGAGGAGTCGGGCGAGGGCGACACCCTCGCGGTTGAGCGCGAGCGCGACCTGGCCCTGTCGGCCCAGTTCCGCAGCCAGGTCGAGGAGATCGACCGCGCCCTGCTCAAGTTCGACGACGGCACCTACGGCATCTGCGAGGTGTCGGGCACGCCGATCCCCAAGGAGCGGCTGAAGGCCATCCCGTGGGCCCGCGAGCGGGTCGAGTACAAGGTCGGGGGGTTCGGGCGCCGCTGAGCCCCACCCCCGCTTCGCTAGCCGTGGGCACCCCTCCCTCTCCCGCCGGCGCCGGTCCCCGCACCCGCCCCGGCACCCACGTCGTCCTCTTCGCGGCTGTCGCCATCGGTTGGCTGGTCCTCGACCAGGTCTCCAAGGCGTGGGCCGTGGCCCGTCTGGGTGATGGCGACGTCGTCGACGTGGCGTGGACGCTGCGCTTCAACCTGGCCTACAACTCCGGCGCCTCGTTCAGCATGGGCCGGGGCAACGGACGCTGGATCGCCCTGGTGGCGCTGGTCATCGTCGGGCTCCTCGTCTGGCAGGCCCGCAAGGTCGGCAGCCGCCTCGCCGCCGTCGCCCTCGGCCTCATCGTCGGTGGGGCCCTCGGCAACGTGATCGACCGCGCCTTCCGCGGGGGCGGTGACGGCTTCCTCGGCGGCTCGGTGGTCGACTTCATCGACCTCCAGTGGTGGCCGGTGTTCAACGTGGCCGACATCGGCGTGGTCGTCGGCGCGATCCTCCTGGTCGTGGCCAGCTTCGTGACCGTGCCGGACGAGGACGACGACCCGCCCCTCGCGGAGGCCTGACATGGCTGTCGTCGAGACCGTCCCGGGGCCGCTCGACGGCGAGCGGATCGACCGGGTGGTCGCCATGGTCACGGGCGCCAGCCGGGCGCAGGTGGCCGAGTGGCTCGCCGCCGGCCTGGTCCGCCGCAACGGCGTGGTGGCCACCACGCGGTCCGCCAGGGTGGTCGAGGGCGACGTGGTCGAGGTCGACGTCGACCTCGGCGCGGAGGCCCCTCCTCTCGTGCCCGAGCCCGGTGTCGAGGTCCCCGTCGTCCACGAGGACGACGCGCTGCTGGTGATCGACAAGCCGGCTGGCCTGGTCGTGCACCCGGGGGCGGGAAACGCCACCGGCACCATGGTCCAGGGCCTGCTCGCCCGTTATCCGGAGCTCGCCGGTGTAGGCGATCCCGAGCGGCCCGGTGTGGTGCACCGGCTCGACAAGGACACCTCCGGGCTGATGCTCGTGGCCCGCACCCAGGAGGCGTACGAGGAGCTGGTGGCGATGCTGGCGGCCCACGAGGTCGAGCGTCGCTACCTCACCCTGGTGTGGGGCGTCCCCGAGGCCCCGAGCGGCATGGTCGACGCCCCGATCGGTCGGTCCACCCGCGAGCCGACCCGGATGGTGGTCAGCGCCCAGGGCAAGGACGCCCGCACCCGCTACGACGTCGTGGCCACGTTCGACGACCCGGCCCCGTGCGCGCTGGTGTCCTGCCGGCTCGAGACGGGACGGACCCATCAGATCCGCGTGCACATGGCCGCCATCGGGCACCCCGTGGTCGGCGACGACCGCTACCGGGGGGTGCGCCCGGCCATTCCCGCGCCTCGCATGGTGCTGCACTCGGCAGCGCTGGCGCTCGACCACCCGACCCACCCGGGGGAGCACCTGGCGTTCGAGTCGCCCCTGCCCGCCGACCTGGCCGCGGTGGTGGAGGGGCTCAGCTCGAGCCGGCCCACGGCGGGGTGACCGTGGGGGTGAGGTCGCCCTCGCCCGGCCAGGGCGCCTCGCCTCGGGCCATGGTGACGATGTCGGCGAGGGTGGCGGCCTCGAGGTAGCGCCGCATGTGCTCGCCGACGTCGGCCCACACGGCCAGCAGCACGCACTGGCCCTCGTGGTCGCACGCACCGTCGGTGTGGGGCTGCCCGAAGTCGCCGGCGACGATGGGGCCGTCGACCGCGCTGACGATGTCCGAGAGGCTGATGTCCTCCGGGGCCCGGGCCAGCACGTAGCCGCCCCCGACGCCGCGCTTCGAGCGGACCAGCCCGGCCCCCTTGAGGGCCAGCAGGATCTGCTCGAGGTAGGGCTGGGGGAGCCCGGTGCGCTCGGCGATGTCGCGCACCGACGTCGGACCGCCGTCGTCGAGGTGCAGGGCCAGCGAGAGCAGGGCCCGACTGGCGTAGTCGCCGCGCGTGGAGACCTTCACGGCGTGCATCGTAGGGGGCGGACCGCACCGGCGGGCGCGTGCGCCCGTTGTCACCACGCGGGTCCGCCCGCCACCGATCGTGGCGTGATCGGAGACACGATGTGACGACCCGACGAGCTCGGGCGCTACGGTGAGCCGCGTACTGGAGGTCTTGGGTGACCGACGAGCGACCGCTGCTCCCCGACTACGGGGGAGCGTGCATCACCAACATCGTGCCGGCGCTGCTGGAGCCGGGGCAGGCGTGGCCCTCGTGGTTCCCGTCCGTCGCCGAGGAGGCCGACCAGGTGGTCCTCCTCGTTCTCGACGGCCTGGGCTGGAACCAGCTGTCGGCCCGTCCGGCCTGCACGCCCACCCTCCGCTCCCTGGAGGGCGGGCCGATCAGCACGGTGGCCCCGTCCACCACGGCTGCCGCGCTCACCTCGATCACCACGGGGATGTCCCCCGGTGCGCACGGGGTCATCGGCTACCGCATGGCGGTCGACGGCGAGGTGCTGAACGTCCTGCGCTGGCAGGCCTCGGGCCGCGACGCCCGGGCCAGCATCCCTCCGGACAAGGTGCAGGTGAACGAGCCCTTCGCCGGGCACCGGCCCCCGGTCGTCACCCGGGCCGAGTTCCGCGACACCGGGTTCACGCAGGCCCACCTCGACCGCACCCGCATGGCCGGGTGGCGCGTGACCTCCACCCTCGTCACCGAGGTGGCCCAGATCCTGCGGCGGGGCGAGCCCTTCGTGTACGCCTACTACGAGGGCGTCGACAAGGTCGCCCACGAATACGGGTTGGGCGAGTTCTACGACGCCGAGGTCCGCTCCGCCGACCGCATCGTGGCCGACCTCCTCGACGTGCTCCCGTCCGGCGCCGTGCTCGTGGTGACCTCCGACCACGGCCAGGTCGAGGTCGGCGAGCGGATCATCACCCCCGCCCCGGAGGTGCTCGCCCACGTGCGCCAGCAGTCCGGCGAGGGTCGCTTCCGGTGGCTCCACGCCCGGGCCGGCCAGACCCGCCAGCTCCTGGAGGCGGCCACCGCCCACCACGCCGACACCGGCTGGGTCGTCCCGGTCGAGCAGATCGTCGACGAGCACTGGTTCGGCCCCACGCTGATCGAGTCCGCCCGCCGCATGCTCGGCGACGTGGCCCTGGTGGCCCGCGAGCCGGTGAGCTACCACGACCCGGCCGACAGCGGCCCGTTCGAGCTGATCGCCCGCCACGGGTCGCTCACCGCGGACGAGATGCTCGTGCCGCTCCTCGTCGGCCACCGCTGACCTGGCCGTGCGCACCTTCACCCTCGACGAGGCGCATGCCGTGGCCGCGGAGGTGGTGGCGCTCGGCGACGAGCTGGTCGCCGTCCGGGCCGACCTCACCGCGCGCCGCAGCCAGGCCGGGCCGGGGTCGCTCGCCGAGGTGAAGGGCCTCGAGGCCCGGCTGGCCGACCTGCTCGACCGCATCGTCGGCCTCGAGGTGCAGCTCAAGGGGTGGGCCCCGCTGCTCGTCGACATCCCGGTGGTCCACGAGGACCGGGTGGTGCTGCTCTGCCTGCTCGAGGGCGACCGCGAGCTGGCCTGGTACCACGAGATCGACCACGGCTTCCCCGGCCGGCGCCCGCTGTCCCACCTCGGGCTCTGACCCGTCTTCGCCCGAGCGGTCAGGCGACCGGCTCGGGGCCCGTGTAGATCGCCCTCGGCCGGTAGCGCAGCGGTCGTTCCTCGTACTCCTCGAGGACGTGGGCCACCCAGCCGGCCGTGCGCGCGGTGGCGAAGATGCCCTCGGTGGCGCCGAACGGCATGGAGCCGGCGAGAGCGAGCGCCCCGAGGGCGAAGTCCACGTTGGGCTCGAGCCCGGTGGCGTCGACCGCCCGCTGGCGCACCGCGTCGATCGTGCGGGCGGCGGACGGGTTGGCGACGGCGTCGACCCGATCGAGCAACGCCGTGGCCCGCGGATCGATCCCCGGGTAGAGGGGGTGGCCCATGCCCGGGATGCGGTCGTTCGCCTCCAGCGCCCCCTCCACCGCGGCCGCGGCGTTGCCGGTGGCGAGGGCCTCGGCCAGGACCCGGTGGGTGCCGATCGCGGCCCGGCCGTGCAGCGGCCCGCTCACCGCGCCGATGGCGGCCAGCACGCAGGCGAAGGGGTTGGCCCGGGTGGACGCCGCCACCCGGGCGGCCAGGGTGGAGGTGGCCAGCTCGTGGTCGGCCAGCAGCACGAGGGCGGCGTCGAGGGCACGGAGCCGGGCGGGGGTGGGCTTGAGCGCCGAGAGTCGGGGCCACAGCTCGGAGGCGACGCTCGCCGGTTCGTCGGCGACCGGGACGGTCCCGAGGGGGAGTGGGGTGCGGGCGAAGACGCCGAGCATGGTGCGGGCCTTGCGCTGGACGGTGGCGGGACGGAGGTCGCCCCGGGCCTCGTCGGCGGCGGCGACCGCGGCCACCGCGACCGCCATGCGGGCGGCGATCGGCGCGGTCGGAGGGAGGGTGGCCGTGGCGGCCTCGGCGACGGCGAGCGCGGTGGCCGGGGGCGACCAGGGCTCGACCTCCTCGGGGAGGGTGCCGGTCCACAGGAGCTCGGCGACCGCTTCGAACGTGCTGGTGCGGGCGAGGGAGGCGACGTCGTGGCCCCGCAGCCGGAGGAGGCCGTCCGCACCGATCTCGGTGAGCCCCGACGCGAGGACCACCTCGACCGCCCCCGCCCGCTGGCTGGGGGCACGGGGCCGGCCCCGGCGGGCGAGGGCGTCGACCTCTTCGGGGTCGAACCAGGACGTGCGGCCGTCGTCGCCCACGGTGCGGTGGAGCAGCCCACGGCTCACGTAGGCGTAGACGGTGGCGCGCTTGACCCCGAGGCGGGTCGCCACCTGGTCGGCCGTGAGAGGGTTGAGCGTCATCAACGTTGACGATAATCAAGATTGATTTACGGGGCCAGGAGGAGCACAACGGTGGCATGACCATCACCACGACCACCGGCGGAGCGTCCGCCGCACCCCCCGTCGCCGACCCCAACCCCGTCGAGCTTCCCGTGGGCGCCACCGCCCCGGCGGGGCTCAAGGGCCTGGTCGTCGCCGACACCACCATCGGCGACGTCCGGGGTGCCGAGGGCTTCTTCCACTACCGGCAGTACTCGGCCGTGGAGCTCGCCGAGCGCCGCAGCTTCGAGGACGTGTGGCACCTGCTGCTGCTCGGCCACCTGCCCGACGCCGCTGAACGGGCCGCCTTCCTCGCCGCCACCGCGCCCCGTCGGGCCCTCCCGGCCCCAGTGCTCGCCGCCCTGCCCGCCATCGCCGCCACCGGTGCTGCGCCGCTCGCCCAGCTGGCCACGGCACTCGCCCTCACCGGTGGTGCGCTCGGCCTGCGCCCGATGCTGGACCTCGATGCCGACCAGCGGCTCGACGACGCGCAGACGATGATCGCCCTCGTGCCCACGCTGGTGGCCGCCCTCCACCGGGTCGGCGCCGGGCTGGACCCCGTCGACCCCGACCCCTCGCTGGGCCACGCCGCCGACTACCTGCGGATGCTGACCGGGCGCGCGCCGTCGCCGGAGGAGGCCCGGGCGGTCGACGCCTACCTCGTGCTCACCGCCGACCACGGCTTCAACGCCTCGACCTTCACCGGGCGGGTCATCGCCTCGACCGGCGCGGACCTCGGGGCGTCCCTGGTCGGGGCGCTCGGGGCCCTCTCCGGGCCGCTGCACGGGGGCGCCCCCAGCCGGGCGCTCGACCTGCTCGACGAGATCGGCGACCCTGCCCGCTCGCCGGAGGTCATCGAGGAGAAGGTGGGTCGGGGGGAGCGCATCATGGGCTTCGGCCACGCCGTGTACGTGGGGGAGGACCCCCGCTCGGTGCTCCTGCGGGAGCTGGCCGGCCAGCTCGGCGGCGACCAGGCCATCCTCGCCCGGGCCACCGAGGCCGCGGTGGTGGAGGTGCTGGCCCGCCTCAAGCCGGACCGTGACCTGCGCACCAACGTGGAGTTCTACGCCGGCGTCGTGATGGAGCGCTGCGGGATCCCGCGGGAGCTGTTCACCTCGACCTTCGCCGTGAGCCGCACGGCGGGTTGGTGCGCCCACGCCCTCGAGCAGGCAGCCGCCCGTCGACTCATCCGCCCCTCGGCCCGCTACACGGGTCCTGCGCCGGCGGTGCCCGTGCCGGCCATCGACGGCACCACGGAGGAGCGGTGATGGACCACGAGGAGGGGGTCCGCCTCGGCCAGGGGTGGGTCGAGGACTGGAACCGCCACGACCTGGACGCGGTCATGGCCCGGCTCAGCGACGACATCGAGTTCAGCTCCCCGCACATCCCGGTGATCGCCGGCGAGCCCAACGGCGTGCTGCGGGGCAAGCCGGCGGTGCGGGCCTACTGGGCGCGCGCGCTCGAGCTGCTGCCGGACCTCCACTTCGACCTGGTCGACGTCACCGTCGGCCACGACGCGGTGGCCGTCCGGTACACGAACGAGCGGGGCAACACCTCCACCGAGGTGCTGCTGGTGGACGGCGACGGCCTGGTGGTCCGCGGCGCGGGCACCTACGCCACCCCGCCCCAGGCCGGGTGAGCGCGCCGGTCGAGGCGCCGACGCCACGGGAGCTGTGGCGGGCCGTCGAGGGCGTGCACGCCGTCGTCTACTTCTCGCGGGAGGTCGACGACGCGGTGGCGGCCGCCGGGGTCACCGGCTGGTGGCGGGGCTACACCGCGGGCCGGGCGGCGCCGATGGGCGCCGTCGGGCCCGCCGTGGTCACGGCGACGTTCGCCACCTTCGCGCCGTCGATGGTGGCCCGGAACCTGCCGTCGGCGTGGGCCATGGCCTCGCCGGACGAGGTGCTGGCGGCACGCCTCAGGGGCGTCGTCGCCGCGTACGGTCGACTCGACGGAGAGGACGGGTCGGTCGGCCGCGGGCTGGCGTCGGTGGTGGATGTCCTCGACGCGGCGGCGGACGCCGTCCCGACGCTCGCACGGCCGCTGGCGGCGGCGTGGGCCGCCCACCGCAGCGACGTGCTCGCCGCCCGCCTCGACACCGTTGGCGGCGACGGAGCGGCTGCTGATCCGGCGTCCGTGGTCGTGCGGGCGTGGCTCGCCGCCACCGTCGTGCGCGAGCACCGGGGCGACGCCCACGTCGCCGCCCTCGCCGCCGCCGGGCTCGACGGCTGCGAGGCCCACCTCACCCTGTCCGGGACGGGCCGCGTGCCCGCTGACGTCCTCCGGGGTGCCCGGGGCTGGACCGACGACGACTGGGCCGCTGCCACCGACCGACTCCGCCGACGGGGGCTGCTCGACGACCGCGGCCGTCTCACCCCGACCGGACAGGCGGTGCGGGCCGAGGTGGAGGCCGCCACCGACGAGGCGGCCGCCGGGCCGTGGTCCGCGGTGGCGGCGGCCGACCGGTGCCACCTGGTGGCCGTGCTCGGCCCGATCGGCCGGCTCGTCGCCGAGCGGCTGCCCATCCGGGTGCCGAACCCCATGGGCTGGGAGCCCCTCACCTCCTGATCACCGATCGCCCGCCGCCACCACCACCACGATCGGTTCCCGAGGTCAGCCCGGGTCGGGCAGGTCGGGGGAGGGGGCCAGGTGGCGGAGGGCGGCCAGGCCGGGGTCGGACGCCGCCGCGGCGCGGGCCATGGCGACCTGCACCGCCGGGTCGTCGCGCTGCTCGGGCAGGACCCTGGACGGGTTGAGGCCGCAGGCGTTCGCCCACGCCGCGATGTCCGGCTCGGCCCCGAAGCGCCTGGTGGCCAGGACGCCGCGCACCTGCATCGCCGCCCAGTCGTCGAGCGTGTCGGAGAACGTGTTCGGCGGGCACAGGCGGTTGCGCTCCCGGTCGTCGTCGCGGGTCGCCTCGACGTAGCCGATGAGGGCGGCGTTGAAGCAGGGAAACCCGGCCCGGACGGTCTGGATGCGGATGGCGTCGTCGTCCCAGACGGGTCGTCGTGGCGGGTAGCGCAGCCCGGACGCCGCGCAGTGGACCACCAGCGTGCCGGGGGCGAGGGGCACGGCGCCGTGGTCGAGCGCGATCTCGCCGGCGGCGACGCCCCGCACGTGTCCGAGGCGGACCACACGTTCGACGGTGCGCAGCCGGTCGAGCTCCCACCGTCCGAGCGTCGGTGCCTTCGCCATGGTGGGCCGCACCTCGGGGTCGACCCGGAGCATCACCCCGGCGGCCTCGAGCCGGAGGAAGAGCTCGTCCAGCGAGGTCGCCTCGGCGGCCTCTCCCATGACGGTGGCGGAGAGCCAGAACGCCACCACCGGGTCGGGCTGCACCACGGCCCGGTCGAGCATCCACGGGTCACGGGGACGGACCCACACGATCCGGTCGGGTTGCACCCCGTTGCCCAGCAGCCAGACGACGGCGTCGGTGGCGGTCTTGCCCGAGCCCACGATCACGTACTCCCCGGGCGCCTCGGTGAGGCGGCCGAGCTCGTTCACGGGTACCACCGCCACCCCGTCGCCGACCGCGAACGGCGGGGGCGTGGTGGCGGGGATGGTGGGGGAGAGGTAGGTGGCGTCCACCACCCGCCGACGGACGACCACCTCGGCGCTCTCGCCCGACACGAGGGAGGTGACCAGCTGGCGGCCGCCCTCACGGCGGTGCTCGTGACCTCCGAGGAACGTCACCCGACCGGAGCCCAGGAGGCGGCGGTGCAGGACGTCGTCGAAGTAGGCCTGGACCTCCGCCCGCCGGGCCCGCTCCTGGAGACCCGCCTCCGGACCGCTCTGCTGAACGGCCCCGGTGCCGAGCACGGTCGACGCCACCCCGTAGAACAACGAGGCCTGGTGGAGCTGCACGAAGGGGTAGGCGTCCTGCCAGTGCCCGCCGGCGGCGTGCCGGCGGTCGACGAGCGTGACGTGCACGTCGGCGTGGTCGACGAGCGCGTCGGTGAAGGCCATCCCCATCGCCCCCGCACCGACCACGAGGTAGTCGGTCTCCAGGCGTCTCGTCGCCATCGACCCCTCACCTCCACCCTCGGCGCCTCGGTCGCGATGCTACGGCCCTACGCTCGGCCCATGAGCCTGCCCGTCGAGCTGTCCGCGCTGCGGTCCCGGATCGCCGAGCACGGCGCCGTGGCCTACCTGGTGACCGTGGGCGATCGAGGCACACCCCACGTGGTGTCGGTGGCGGTCGAGCTCGACGACGACCATCTGGTGGTGGGCGCGGGCCGCAGCACCCGGGCCAACCTCGAGCGGTCGGGGGAGGCCACCCTCCTGTGGCCGCCCGGGCCCGACCCGGCGTACAGCCTCCTCGTCGACGCCACCGCGGTGGCGGTCGACGGTGAGCGGGCCACGCTCGCCCCCCGTTCTGCCGTGTTGCACCGGGTGGCCGGAGCCACGGGCGAGGGACCGACCTGCGTGCCCGTGGGGGACGCCACCGATGGTTGAGCGCGGCGCGTCGACAGCTCCGCGACGATCGGTGGTTGTGGCCGACGGCTCCGCTGGGAAAGGATCTCGGTCATGTCCGACGGAGCGGTAGAGCGAGGCGAGCTGGTCACGCCGGGGGGCGTCCCCGAGGACGGCTCGGCCCAGGAGCAGGAGACGGAGTTCGTCTCGGAGCCGGCGAAGGTCATGCGCGTCGGGTCGATGATCAAGCAGCTGCTGGACGAGGTCCGGTCCACCCAGCTCGACGAGCCTTCCCGGCAGCGGCTGCGGTCCATCTACGACACGTCGGTCGAGGAGCTGGGCTCGGCCCTCTCGCCTGACCTGCGCGACGAGCTGAAGCGCCTCGCCTTCCCGTTCGCCGACGACGGCACCCCGACCGAGGTGGAGCTGCGGGTCGCCCAGGCCCAGCTGGTTGGCTGGCTCGAGGGCCTGTTCCACGGCATCCAGGCCACCCTCTTCGCCCAGCAGATGGCCGCCCGCCAGCAGCTGGAGAACATGCGGGGCCAGGGGCAGCTGCCCCCGGGCATGGCCCGTCCCGGTCCGGTGCCCCCCGAGGACCGTCCCGGCACCTACCTGTAGCCCGGACCGGTCGCCGAAAGGGGACCAAGGTCCCTTCTGCGCGCCCGGGCGAATCCCTTAGCGTCCGACTATGGGATTCGAAGGGGACCCACACCACGACCGCTCGGAGGCCTCGAGGTGACCGTCGCGGCCTTCCGACCCTCGCCTCCCGCCGGCCCCGTGGCGACCGGTGAGCGGGACCGGTCCGCGCCCGCGCCCCGATCGGCCCTGAAGGCGGTGTCCCTGCCGACCGAGCACGGCGGGTGGGGGCTCATCGTCGAGCCCGGCCTGCTCGGCCTCCTCGTGGCGCCCTCCGTCGCGGGCGCTGCCCTCGCCGTCGCCGGCGTGCTCGCCTTCCTGTTGCGCACTCCGCTGAAGCTGGTCGGGATCGACCGCCGGCGTGGGCGGCGCCTCCCGCGGACCCGGCTCGCCGGGAGGGTGGCGGCTGTCGAGGGCGTCCTCGTCCTGCTCCTCGCGGCGCTGGCGCTCACCTCGGCGGGACCGGCGTGGCTCGTGCCCGTCGCCGGGGCGGCCCCGTTCGTCGCCGTCGAGCTGTGGTTCGGCGTCCGCAGCCGTGGGCGCCGGCTGGTGCCCGAGCTGTGCGGAGCCATCGGCACCGGCTCCCTGGCCGCCGCGGTGGCCGTCGCCGGCGGCGCGCCCACCCGGGTGGCCGTCGTGCTGTGGCTGCTGCTCGCCGCCCGGTCCCTCGCCGCCATCCCCTACGTGCGCACCCAGGTGCAGCGTCTCCACCGGCGCGGTGGGGCCACCCCCCGGCCGTTCGGCTCGGACATGGCCCAGGCCGCCGGCGTGGTGGTGGCCGCGGTCGCGGTTGTGGTCGAGCCGGCCGCGGCTCCCGGCGCCGCCGCGGTGGCGGCCGCCGCGGTGCTGCGCCTGGTCGCGGTGCGGCGTCCGCCCGTCCCCGCGGTGCGCCTCGGTGCCCTCGAGTCGGCGTTCGGGGTCGCCGTGGTGGTGGCCACCGCGGTCGGCCTCCACGTCGGAGGTGCGCTGTGAGGCTGGAGATCACCCGACGGACCGACCTCGCCGCCCGGGCGGTGGTGATCCTGGCCCGCCAGCCGGGGCGGATGAAGGCCGCCGACCTGGCCCAGGCCCTCGACACCTCGGCGGGCTTCGTGCCCCAGGTGCTCGGACCCCTCGTCGAGCGGGGGTGGGTCACCTCGGTGCCGGGCCCGACCGGCGGCTACCAGACGGGCGTCGCTCCCGACGGGCTCTCGGTGCTCGACGTGATCGAGGCCGTCGAGGGGCCCACGGACACCGGTCGCTGCGTGGTGGTCGACCGTCCGTGCAGCGAGGCCGGCCACTGCACCCTTCACCACCCGTGGGCTCGCGCCCGCGCCGACCTGCTGGACGAGCTCGCCCGCACGAGCCTCATCGACCTGGAGGTGCCATGACCATCATCGACCCGACCACCCCGCTGGGCGCGATCGTCACCGACCACCCGTCCCTCGCCCGTCGGCTCGAGGGCCTGGGCCTGGACTACTGCTGCGGTGGTCGCCGCTCGCTGGGGGAGGCCTGCGCCGACCGCGGCCTCGACCCGGTGGCGGTGGCGGCCGACCTCGAGGCGGCGGCCGAGCCGGCCGAGCCCGAACCATGGGCGACCATGGCCCCCGAGGAGCTGGTCGACCACCTCGAGTCGGTCCACCACGCCTACCTCCACCGGGAGCTGCCCCGCCTCGAGGCGTTGATGGCCAAGGTGGACGACGTCCACGGCGCCCACCATCCGGAGCTGGCCTTCGTGCGGGCCACCTTCGAGGAGCTGGTGGCCGACCTCGACCCGCACCTGGCGAAGGAGGAGCGGATCCTCTTCCCGGCCATCCGCCGGCAGGTCGACCCCGACGCCGCGCCGTTCGACGTGGGCCCACCGGTGCGGGTGATGCTGGTCGAGCACGACCGTGCCGGCGAGCTCCTCGCCCGCCTCCGGGCGCTGACGGGCGGCTACGCCCCGCCCTCGGACGCCTGCACCAGCTACCGGGCGCTCTACGCGGGCCTCGACGAGCTGGAGGCCGACACGCACCTCCACGTCCACAAGGAGAACAACGTGCTGTTCCCCGCCGTGCTCGAACGCCGGCGGGTGGTGGGCGGCACCGACGCCGCCGCACCGGCCTGCGACGGTCCGGGCACCCACGTCGGGTGCCCGGGCGCGGAGGGGCGGGGGTGAGGATCAAGGTCCACCCGGGGCTCTGCAACGGGTGGGGCGAGTGCCACCGGTGGGGTCGGGAGGTCTACCCCCTCGACGAGGACGGCTACTGCGAGATGCGCCTGCTCGAGGTCCCTCCGGAGCTGGAGGACCAGGCCCGGCTGGGGGCCATGGCGTGCCCCGAGCAGGCGATCACGGTGATCGAAGACCAGCCGGTGGCGGTCGGGGTCAGGCTCCCGGGCCGATCGTGACGACGGCCTTGCGGAGCCGGAAGCCCGACCACAGCAGCACGAGGCCGGTGACGATCAGCACCGCGGCGACGAGGATGCTCACCACGTTCAGGGTGGCGTCGGGCCAGGCCATGATCAGCACGCCGAGCACGACGGTGACGACCGCCTGGAGCAGGAACGAGCTGCGGCCCATGTCCTTGGGCACCTGGGTGGACACCAGGAACGCCAGCACGCCGGTGATCACCAGGTCGAGGCCCACGAGCCACACCACGACGGTGACGGTGGCGCTCGGCCAGAAGAGCAGGGCGAGGCCGGCGGCCAGGTTCACGACGCCCCGGACCAGGAGCAGGGCCCAGTAGTTGCCCTGCCGGTGCGTGGTGATGGCCTCGACGGCCTGACCGAAGCCGATGACGACGAGCAGCACGCCGATGAGCCGGGCGATGACGGTCCAGGTGCGGTCGGGCCAGAAGAGCAGCACCACCCCGGCGATGAGGCAGATGGCTCCGACGGTGTAGGCCGCGATGCGCGAGCCCCTCAGCACGTCCATGGCGGATCGGTCCTGTGCGGGCATCGGTGCCCCCTCTTCTTCCTTCGACGTGACGTCGACCTGACGTCGATCTGACGCTCGACCCGGCGGGGCTCCCGCCCGCCGGCTCGCCGGCCGATGCTAGGTGGCGGCACGGCCCGGACCGGGGACCGTCGGGCCCGTGGGGGCCCTCCCAGGGTGCGTCACCGCAGGTCCCCGCATCGCGATCGCGGCCTGTCGCGGGCCCTGCGGGCCGGGGCTACGATCGGCCGCCGGAGCATCACACGGGTGTAGTTCCCGGGTGGTGGAGGGCCTTGACGCCCCCGTCGCCGGCGGGGGCGGCGTGAGCGTCGACCAGGAGCTGCCGGGTGCCGGACTCGTTCACCCACCTGCATCTGCACACCGAGTTCTCGATGCTCGACGGCGCCGCCCGGGTGGGCGACGTCGTGGCCGCGGCCGCGGCCGATGGCCAGCCCGCGGTCGGGATCACCGACCACGGGAACATGTACGGCATCCTCGACTTCTACAAGGCGGCCAAGAACCAGGGCGTCAAGCCCATCATCGGCACCGAGCTGTACCAGGCGTACGACCACCGCACCGAGCGGCCGGCCCGCCGGGGCCGCATGGACGACTCCGGTGGCGAGGCCGAGGGCGGCCGCAAGGCCTACTACCACCTCACCGCGCTGGCCGAGAACGCCACCGGCTACAAGAACCTCATCCAGCTCTCGAGTCGGGCCTACCTCGAGGGCTACTACATGAAGCCCAAGGTCGACTGGGAGCTGCTCGACGCCCACCACGAGGGCATCATCGCCACCACGGGATGCCTCGGCGGGCAGGTCCTGCAGGCGCTCATGCAGGGCGACGAGCGGGGCGCCCTCGAGAAGGCGGCCCGGCTCCAGGACATCTTCGGCCGCGACAACCTGTTCGTGGAGATCCAGGACCACGGCATCCCCGAGCAGCGCACCACCAACCCGCAGCTGTTCGAGATCGCCCGCAAGATCGGCGCCCCGCTGCTCGCCACCAACGACAGCCACTACACCCACCAGCACGACGCCGTCTCCCACGACGCCCTGCTGTGCGTGCAGACGGGCTCGCTGATGAGCGACCCCGACCGCTTCAAGTTCCACGGCGACCAGCACTACCTGAAGACGGCGGCGGAGATGCGCTCGCTGTTCGCCGAGGTGCCCGAGGCGTGCGACAACACCCTGTGGATCGCCGAGCGGTGCGACGTCGAGATCGAGTTCGGCAAGCCCCAGCTGCCGAACTTCCCCCTGCCCGAGGGCTTCACCGACGACGGGGAGTACCTCCGTCACCTCACCTTCGAGGGGGCCCGGCAGCGGTGGGGCGATCCCCTTCCCGATCACATCGTCGAGCGGTTGGCCTACGAGCTGAAGGTCATCGGCGACATGGGCTTCAGCTCCTACTTCCTCATCGTGTGGGACCTCATCAAGCACGCCCGCGACGCCGGCATCCGCGTCGGTCCGGGCCGAGGTTCCGCCGCCGGGTGCGCGGTGGCCTACACGCTGCGCATCACCGACCTCGACCCCATCAAGTACGACCTGCTGTTCGAGCGGTTCCTCAACCCGAGCCGCATCTCGATGCCCGACATCGACATGGACTTCGACTCCCGCTACCGGGACGAGATGATCCGCTACGCCGCCGAGCGCTACGGGCGCGACCACGTCGCCCAGATCGTCACCTTCTCCACCATCAAGGCCCGGGCCGCGGTGCGCGACGCCGCCCGGGTGCTGGGCTATCCGTACGCGGTGGGCGACAAGGTGGCCAAGGCCATGCCACCCCTGGTGATGGGGCGCGACACCCCGCTGTACGCCTGCTTCGAGGAGCACCCCAAGTACGTCGACGGCTACAAGATGGCCGCCGACCTGCGGGAGATGTACACCACCGACCCCGACGCCCGGCAGGTCATCGACGTGGCCCGGGGCCTCGAGGGCCTGCGTCGCCAGGACGGCATCCACGCCGCCGCGGTGGTGATCACCAAGGAGCCGCTCACCGAGTACCTGCCCATCCAGCGCAAGCCGGAGGCGGGCCAGGACCCGGAGCTGGCCCCCGTGGTCACCCAGTACGAAATGCACGGGGTCGAGGAGCTCGGCCTGCTGAAGATGGACTTCCTCGGGCTGCGGAACCTCGACGTCATCACCGACACCGTCGAGATGCTCCGCAAGGACCAGGGCATCGAGCTCGACATCGACAACCTGCCCCTCGACGACCAGCTCACCTACGAGCTGCTCCAGCGGGGCGACACCATCGGGGTGTTCCAGCTCGAGGGTGGGCCCATGCGGGCGCTGATGCGCTCCCTCGCGCCCACCGAGTTCGAGGACGTCGCCGCCCTCGTGGCCCTGTACCGCCCGGGCCCGATGGCGGCGAACATGCACAACGACTACGCCGACCGCAAGAACGGGCGGAAGGCGATCGAGTACCTGCACCCCGACGCGCAGGAGGTGCTGGGCGACACCTACGGGCTCATGGTGTACCAGGAGTCCATGATGCGGATCGCCCAGCGGTTCGCCGGCTACGACCTGGCCGAGGCCGACAACCTCCGGAAGGCCTGCGGCAAGAAGAACCGCGAGCTCATCGCCAAGGAGCGGGTGAAGTTCGCCGAGGGCTGCGAGAAGACCGGCTACGGCGCCGAGCTCGGCCACAAGTGGTTCGACATCATCGAGCCGTTCGCCGACTACGCCTTCAACAAGAGCCACGCCTACGGCTACGGCTACATCGCCTACCAGACGGCCTACCTCAAGGCCCACCACCCGGTCGAGTACCTCGCAGCGCTTCTCACCAGCGTCAAGACCAACCTCGACAAGGCGGCCGTCTATCTCAACGAGTGCCGCCAGATCGGCATCCCGGTGCTGGTCCCCGACGTCAACGTCTCCCAGAGCGACTTCGTCGGCGTCGACACCCCCGACGGTGGCCGGGCGATCGCCTTCGGCCTCTCCGCGGTGCGCAATGTGGGCGAGGGTCTGGTGGCGCTCATCCTCGCCGAGCGCGAGGCGAACGGGCCGTTCCTCGACTTCTACGACTTCTGCGACCGGGTCGACACGAGCGTGCTGAACAAGCGCACCATCGAGTCGCTCATCAAGGCCGGCGGCTTCGACGCCATGGGCTACAGCCGCAAGGGCCTGCTCGGCTTCTACGACAAGATCATCGACGAGACGGTCGCCCGCCGGCGCAAGGAGGCCGAGGGGCAGTTCGACCTCTTCTCGATGGCCGACGAGGGCCAACAGCCAGGCGCCGTGTCGGGCACCCGCTACACCATCCCCGAGGACGACTTCGACAAGCGCCAGCGGCTGGCCTTCGAGAAGGAGATGCTCGGCCTCTACGTCTCCGACCACCCGCTGATGGGCGCCGAGGCGTCGCTGCGCCGCCGCACCGAGTGCACCATCGCCGAGCTGGAGGGCGTCGAGGAGTCCGCCGTCCGCACCATCGGCGGCCTCGTCACCAACCTCCAGCGCAAGTGGACCAAGAAGGGCGACCTCATGGCCGTCTTCGTCCTGGAGGACCTCCAGTCGTCGGTGGAGGTCATGGTCTTCCCCAAGACCATGCAGCTCTACGGCCACCTCCTCGAGGACGACGCCGTGGTGATCGTGAAGGGCCGGGTCGACAACCGCGACGACCAGCCGAAGATCATGGCCACCGACCTGGAGCGCTTCGAGCCCATCACCGACGGCGCGCCGCCGCTGCACGTGAACCTCTCCCCGGCGGCCCTCTCCGACGTGCTGCTCGCCCAGCTCAAGCACCTGCTCTCGGAGCACCCCGGCGAGTCGCAGGTGTTCCTGCACGTGGGGGAGCGCCAGGTGCTGCGGCTGCCCGACGCCTTCAACGTGGAGGCCACCACCGGGCTGATGGCCGAGCTCCGGGTCCTCCTCGGGCCCTCCGCCGTCGCCGCCTGACCCCGCCGGAGGCGTCCCCCCGCTGCGGGGGACTGCGCTCAGGGCAGGGCGTCGAGGCTGGCCTCGACCTTGGCCCGGGTCGCGGCGTCGAGGTCGGGGGCGTCGAGGACCCGGCGGTACTCCCGACGGGCTTGGGAGGTGCGGCCGGTCTGGGCGTAGGCCCAGCCGAGCAGGTGGCGGAAGACGATGTCGGCCGAGGGCGGCACGTCGGAGCCGGAGGCGGAGCGACGGACCGCCGACTGGAGCAGGAGCCCCCGCTCCAGGTGGGGGACCGCCTCGTCGGGCTGGTCGAGCTCGACCAGCGAGTGCCCGTACGCCAGCTCGAGGCGGGGCCGCCACGCCTTGTCGCCTCCGTCGCTGGGCCGGGCGAGCAGCGCCGGGGCGGCGTCGGCCACCGCCTGCCACCGCGCCTTGCGGTAGTCGGCCAGCACGCGATCGACCTCCCGGGGGGCGCCGGGCACGTGGGTGCGACCTGATCGGCCGCGCAGCACGACCACCCACAGCACCCCCAGCCCGACGGCCACGAGGACGGTGAACAGGACTTCCACGGCGGGCGACCCTACCGGCCCGAGTTGCGCCCGAACGCGCCGCCGGCTGGACTGGTGTTCCGCTTTGTCCTTAGAGGGGCTGTTCAGGAACATGGCAATCGAGGTCACGACCAAGGACTGCACGCAGCTCAGCGACGCGGAGCTGGCCGAGATGGCCGACATCTGCGCCGAGGGGCCCAGCCGGTTCGAGGCCGGGCTGCTGTCGAAGCAGGCCGAGGCCTGGGTGCTCGTCTCCCTGGCCCGGGAGAGCGGGTTGAAGGGCTTCTCCTTCTGCACCCTCGAGCGCATCGGGGGCACCCCGAGCGTCCTGATCGGCCTGGCATCGGTCAAGCGCACGTCGAAGCGCAGCTCCGTGCTGCGGGCGCTCATGCAGGACCAGTTCCGTCGGGCCGTGCTGGCCTTCCCCGACGAGGACGTGCTGGTGGGCACCCGCTTCGCCGGCGCCAGCGGCTACGAGGCGTTCAAGAGCCTCGAGGACATCGTCCCCCGGCCCGATCACAAGGCCACCGGCGAGGAGCGGGCCTGGGGCCGGCGCCTGGCCAAGCGGTTCGGCATCGACGCCTCGGCCTACGACGACAAGACCTTCGTGGCCACCGGCGACGGCACCTTCCCGCTCGCCCTCGACCACGAGTCGCTCGAGCCGGACAAGATCGACCCGGGGTTCGCCGCCTTCTTCGAGGGTGTCGACCCGGCCCGGGGTGACTCGCTCGTCGCCTTCGGCTGGGCGATGGCCGAGGACCTGGCCAAGCTCCGCTAGGGACACCACGCGGGCCGCGGCCCGCACCCGCCATGGAGCTCTCCGACGCCGTCCGCTCCCGCCGCATGGTGCGGGCGTTCGAGCCGCGCCCCGTCCCGGCCGACGTCCTCGACCGGGTGCTCGACCTCGCCCGCCGGGTGCCGGCCGCCGGCAACACCCAGGGCCTCGACCTGGTCGTCCTCGAGGGGCCGTCGCAGACGGCGCGGTACTGGGACGCCTCGCTCCCGCCCGAGCGGCGCCCCGACTTCCCCTGGCCCGGCCTGTTGGATGCGCCGGTCCTGATCATCCCGGTCGGCGACCCCGACGCCTACGTGGCCCGCTACGCCGAGCCCGACAAGGCCCGCACCGGCCTGGGGGAGGGGTCCGACGCCTGGCCAGTGCCCTACTGGTACGTCGACACCGCCTTCGCCGCCATGGTCGCCCTGCTGGCCGCGGTCGACGAGGGCCTCGGCGCACTCTTCTTCGGGCAGTTCGGCCACGAGGCCGCGGTGAAGGTCGCGCTCGGCATCCCCGAGGGCCGCCGCCCGGTCGGCACCATCGCCCTCGGCTACGCCCGCCCCGAGGCCGACCGCCCCAGCCGCAGCAGCCGCCGACCCCGGCGTCCCCTCGACGAGATCGTCCACCGCGGCCGCTGGTAGCCCCGGGGCACCATGCCTGCTGCGCCCAGCCGGCGGCGCGACCGCGTCCCCGCTCCACCACCACGTCTCTCGTTCTGGCATGCGTTGCGCACCCGTAGGGGTGCGCAACGCATGCCAGAACAGAGGTGGGGTGGGAAAGGGCGAGGGGTCGGCGCTCGCCGCGCCGCCCCGCCGGTCGCTCAGGTGGTGAGCTGGGCGGCAAGGGTGGGCACGTCGGTGGCGGGGACGCCGCACACGTAGCCGCGGCAGACGTAGGCCCGGCCGTCGGAGCCGGTCTCGTCCCGGCCTTCCCACAGCGGGGAACCCGTCCGCTCGCCCCACGCGGTGACGGCGAGGGGCAGCCAGCGGCGGCGCACCTCGGCGAGGAGGTCGGGTCGCTCGCCGGTGACGACCACCTCGGTGGTGCCGAGGAGGAGCAGCTCCACCGCCAGCAGGAGGTTCCCGAACGCCATCGGCACCCGGCCGGCGGGCTCGCCGAGCAGCCTCACGATGGCCTCGGCCCGCTCCCGCCAGCGTTCCTCGCCGGTCAGGGCGGCGAGCCGCAGGAAGCCCACCGCGGCGAGGCTGTTCCCCGAGGGCACGGCGTTGTCCATCAGCTCCTTGGGGCGGGTCACCAGCGCCTCGGCGTCGGAGCCGGTGGTGAACACGCCGCCCGCCTCGTCGTCCCAGAACAGGCGCTCCAGCGCCTCGGCGGTCGTACGGGCCTCGTCCAACCAGCGGGCCTCGCCGGTGAGCTCGGCCATGCGGACGAAGGCGTCGACCAGGGCGCCGTGGTCGGCCGCGTAGGCGAGGATCTTGGCCTCGCCCGCCTCGGGGCCGGCGTCCACGGGGCCCTGCCAGGTGCGGAGCCATCGCCCGTCGCTGCGTCGCAGGTGGGCGCACAGGAACTCGGCGTTGGCCACTGCGGCGTCGGCCCACCCGGCATCGCCGGTGGCGGCCGCGGCCTCGGCCAGGGTGGCCAGGAACAGGGCGTTCCACTCGGTGAGCACCTTGTCGTCGAGGCCCGGGCGCACGCGCGTGCTCCGCTGGTCCAGCAGCTTCACCCTCGCCCGCTCGACGGCGTCGGGGCGGAGGAGGTCGCCTCGCACCGGGCGCTCGAGGATGTTCGTGCCCTCCCAGTTGCCCGACGCGGTGACGCCGTACCAGTCGATGGCGGCGTCGGCGTCGGGGCCGGCGACGTCGCGCACCTCGTCGAGCGACCACACGTAGAACTTCCCCTCCACGCCCTCGGAGTCGGCGTCCTCGGCGGAGAAGAACCCCCCGAGCGGGTGTCGGAGGTCGCGCAGCACGTAGCCGATGGTCTCGTCGAGCACCTGCCGGTAGCGGGGCTCGCCGGTGAGCTGCCAGGCGTGGAGGTAGACCCGGGCCAGCAGGGCCTGGTCGTAGAGCATCTTCTCGAAGTGGGGGACCAGCCAGCGGCCGTCGGTGGAGTAGCGGGCGAAGCCGCCACCCAGGTGGTCGTAGATCCCGCCGCTGGCCATGGCGTCGAGCGAGAGCAGCGCGGCGTCGAGGGGGGCCTGGTCGCCCGTGCGCCGGTGGTGGCGCAGGAGGGCGTCGATCGACATGGTCTGGGGGAACTTGGGCGCCCGTCCGAACCCACCGTCGCGCTGGTCGACCTGGGCGAGCAGGGCGTTGGCCGCCGAGGTCAGCACCTCGCTGCCGGGGGGCTCCGTCGCGGGGGTGAGCTGCTCCCCGCTGGAGATCGCCTCGGTGACCTTCTCCGCCTGTTCGACGAGGTCGTCCCGGCGCGTGCGCCACAGCTCGTCGATCCGCTGGCACAGCTCGGCGAAGCCGAGGTGGCCGCCCCGGCTCACCTTCGGGAAGTAGGTGCCGGCGAAGAACGGACGGCCATCGGGGAGGCAGAAGACCGTCATCGGCCACCCGCCGGAGCCCGTCATGGCCTGCACGGCGTCCATGTACACGGCGTCGACATCCGGGCGCTCCTCCCGGTCGACCTTGACACTCACGAACAGCCCGTTGACCAGCGCCCCGATCTCGTCGTCCTCGAACGACTCGTGGGCCATCACGTGGCACCAGTGGCACGACGAGTAGCCGACCGACACCAGGACGGGCACGTCGCGCTCGCGGGCCGTCCGCCACGCTTCCTCCCCCCACGGGAACCAGTCCACCGGGTTGTCGGCGTGCTGGCGCAGGTACGGGCTGGTCTCATGGGCGAGGCGGTTGGCCATAGGTGGGTCACGCTAGCGACGCGCCGTCTGGCTGCGACCGGGCGGGGACTTGCCCGGGAGACGGACCCCCCTGGTTCACCGACCACCGCCCCGAGTTCGTCTCGGGTCGAGACCCACCTCCACCGGCTGACCCGCCTTGGCGCGGAGGTGCCCTCGCCGGCTCCAGAACCTCGTGGGTAGGGTCGACCATGGCCAACGAGGCGATGCGCGAGCAGTGGACGGTTGGGGCCGGCGGGTGGGTGCAGCATCGTGAGCTGTTCGAGGTCGAGCTGGCGGGCTTCGCCGACGTCCTCCTCGACGCGGTACCGATCACGCCCAGCGGTCGTGTCCTCGACGTGGGGTGCGGCACCGGGGGTCTGCTGGCCCGCTACCTCGCCGCCGGATGCACCGGTGTAGGTGTCGACATCTCCGCCACCATGGTCGAGGGCGCCCGGGAGGCGGTTCCCGAGGGCACCTTCCTGGTGGCGGACGCCCAGACCGAGGACCTCACCGCCCACGGCGGGTTCACCCACGTGGTCTCGAGGTTCGGCGTCATGTTCTTCGACGATCCGGTGGCGGCCTTCACCAACATCCGGCGATCGGTCGTGCCGGGCGGACGGATCGGCTTCGTGTGCTGGCGACGCATCGAGGAGAACCCCATGTTCACCCTCGGGACGAGCGTTCTCCAGGACCGGATGGACCCTTCCCCGCCGCCACCCGTGCCGGGCCAGCCGGGACCGTTCGGTCTGGCCGAACCCGGGCACGCCCCGTCGGTCCTCACCGAAGCGGGGTGGGTGGAGGTGCAGGCAGAGGCGGTCGACGTGCTCTGCGACTACGGCATCGCCGGCAGCGACGGGGTCGAGGAGCGCCTGACCATGATCCTGGGCACCACCTCGGGACGAGCCGCCCAGGCCGCGCTCGAACCCCGGCTCGGCCAGGAGGGCTGGGCGGCCCTGCTCGATGAGGTGCGCGACGAGCTGCGGCGTCACCTGGTCGGGGGGCGGGTGGCGTTCGACGGCGCGGTCTGGCTGGTCACGGCGGTGCAGGGAGGTCGATGAGGGGCGAGGTCGCCAGACCTCGAGCCGTGCCGGTGCATGGAGGAGCGCGCCCTGGGTAGGGGACCCCTTGCACGGTTCCTCGAGCAACGGAGGTCGGGTCGTGCCCAATCAGAGGTCGGGGGCGGGCCGACAAACCAACGAACGCAGCACCACCGAACGCCATCGCCAGCAGGCGAACGGCACGTCGTCGAACCGCTCCGGTTCGTCGTCGAGCCGCTCGTCACGCAGCGGGTCGAGCAGCGCACGGTCGTCGAACCGCAGCCCTGTGCAGGGCCGCAGCCGCTCGTCCTCCTCGTCCTCCTCGTCGTCCTCGCAGGGGTCGAGCCACTCGATCGGCGAGCTGGCCCGGATGGGGGTGCGTGATCTTCCTCGCAACGCCGCCTGGATGCTCTCGAAGGCCTTGCGACCGGCGACGGTCGTGGCCGACGAGGCGGGCGACGCGATGGGCACCGCGGTCGACAAGGGTCGACGGGCGGTGCGCCAGGTCACCCCCACCGGGTCGGGGAGGCACGGCTCGGTCGAGTCGCTCCTCGAGCGCGCCGAGCGTGCCGCCGAGGACGCGGCCGCAGCCGAGGCCGATGCCGTGCAGCGGGCGGACGACGCCCGCCGGGCGGCGGACACGGCCCGTGGCACCGCGGAGAAGGCCGAGCAGCGGATGTCGGAGGCCGAGGCGGAGGCCGAGGCGATGGTCCAGGCCCGGGTGCAGGGCGTCGAGGAGGAATGGGCCGAACGGATCCGCCGGGTGCAGGAGGAGGCCCGGGAGGAGACCGAACGGGTGCGGACCGACGCCGAGCAGACCGCCGAGAAGGCCCTCGCCAAGCTGAACCAGCGCCTCGACGCCGAGGTCTCCGCGACCCGTGCGGACGCCGAGGACGCCGCCCACCGGGCGGAGGAGGCGCTGGCCGCGGCCGACGAGGCCGTACGCCGAGCCCGTGAGCTGGCGGCCGAGGCGCGCCGGGCCGCGGAGCACGTGGCCGAGGAGGCGGCCCGGGCCGCCGAGCGCCTCCGTTGGGACGAGCGCGAGAAGGTCGACGCCGTGGCGGAGACGATCCCGACCGACGACCTGGAGGACTTCACCAAGGCCGAGCTGCTCGATCTGGCCGGCCAGGCCGAGGTCGAGGGCCGTTCGCACATGACCAAGGCCGAGCTGGTCGACGCCCTGTCGGGCCTGCGGCCCGCTCACCACACGAACGGAGACCGGTGATGCGCCTGTTCCATCGCAAGAGCCCCCTGGAGCGGGCCCTCGGCCCAGCGATGGCGGTCGTCCGCAAGGGCGGCAAGCCCGTGGCCGGCATCGTGGGTGCCGCGGTGGCCGCCACCGCGCTGAGCGCGGCGGTCTCGGTCCGTCGGGAGTCGCAGTGAAGGGGTGGGTGCTGCTCGGCATGGGGGTCGGCTACGTGGCCGGCACCCGAGCAGGCCGCGACCGCTACCGCCAGATCGTGACCGTGAGCCAGAAGCTCGCCGACGTGCTCGAGCAGTACGCCACCGGCGGCGGCACCGCGGCGCCGCTGCTGGAGGGGCTGGGCTCGGCCCTCACGTCGTCCCGCGACGGGTCGGACGAGCGGGCCGACGAGACCGAGCCCACCCCGGCCTCGGGTCGAGGTCGACGTTGGCGAGCTTCCTCGCCCGCGGACGACGGAGACCGGAGCGAGTCGCTCGACGAGTTCGACGAGCTGGTGTCGGACGGCGTGCTCGCCGAGCAGGCGCAACGGGCCTGAGGCCATGGCCCGAGGGCGTGGTCGACGGCGCCGGCGACCGGCTCGCGCGGTCAGCCCCGAGTACGCAGTCGCCGTTGCGGTCGAAGCCAAGCTCTTCGGTCGCCTCCGACTGCTCACGATCGACGCCGCCGTCGACGTGGTCCGACCCTCACCAGTGACCGACGGGGCGGATCGACCGGACGGACCCTCGGTGCGGACGGATGGGGCAGGGCCCTTCCGAGCCGAGGTGGAGGCGGTGCTGCGGGAGGCCCGGCTCGCACTCGAACCGGAGCTGCCCTAGCCGCGGCGGACGTCTGGGCGCAACGGAGGCCCAGGGTGGGCCACCATGGGCGGCCGTGCCGATCGAGCTCGTGATCTTCGACTGCGACGGGGTGCTGGTCGACAGCGAGGTGCTCGCCAACCGGGTGCTGGCGGCGCTGCTCACCGACGTGGGGCTGCCCACCACCACCGAGGAGTCGCTCGCGACCTACATGGGCCTGTCGACGTCGTCGTGGACGGCGCTGGCCGCGCGGAAGCTGGGCCGACCGCTGCCCGACGACGTGGTCGATCGCTACCACGAGGAGGTGCACGAGGCCTTCGACCGGGAGCTGGAGGCGGTGCCGGGGGTGGGCGAGGTGGTCGCCGGCCTTCGCTGGCCGACCTGCGTGGCGTCGAGCGGCGAGCACGAGCGCATGCGGCGCACGTTGGGCCGCACCGGGCTGCACGGCCACTTCGACGGAAGGATCTTCAGCGCCACCGAGGTGGCACGGGGCAAGCCCCACCCCGACCTCTTCCTGCACGCAGCCACGCGGATGGGGGCTGTCCCGTCGGCGTGCGTCGTGGTCGAGGACAGCCCCTACGGGGTGCGGGGCGCGGTGGCCGCCGGGATGGCGGTGCTCGGGTTCGCGGCGAGGACCCCGGCCGCCGTGCTGGAGGCGGAGGGCGCCCGCACGTTCACCGCCATGGACGAGCTGCCCGCCCTGCTCGACGAGATCGACCGGCTCGGTCCGTGACGGTGGCGATCGGGCGGCGCCACGGGTCGTGGCACGCGAGGATGGGCCCATGACGCCGACGACCTCACTGTCCGTCTCGCCCCAAGCCGGCCACCTGGGGGCCGAGGTGCGGGGCATCGACCTGCGGGAGCCGCTCGACGAGACCAGTGTCGGTGTCCTTCGAGGGCTGCTCGACGAGCACCTGGTGCTGTTCTTCCCGGACCAGGACCTCGACGACGCCCAGCAGCTGGCCTTCGCCCTCAGCTTCGGGGAGGCGTACATCCACCCGATCGCCAGGGCCAACGGCGTCGCGGTGGCCGGGTGCGAGCACATCGTCGACGACGTCGACCACCCACCCTTCCAGGACCGGTGGCACACCGACGTGAGCTGGGACGTCACCCCGCCCACGTACGGGACGCTGCGGGCCGTCGACCTACCCGCCCGGGGAGGCGACACCATCTGGGCGAGCACCTACGCCGCGTACGACGCCCTGTCGCCGGTGATGCAGGGGGTGATCGAGGGACTCGACGCCCATCACACCATGGGCGCTTCGCGGTCGTTCCTGTCGAAGGCGGGCCCCGAGGCCGTGGCCCGCACCCTCGAGGCGTTCCCCGGTGCGGTGCACCCGGTGGTGGGCGTGCACCCGAACACCGGTCGGCGGTACCTCAACGTGAACCGCGAGTTCACCCAGTCGATCGTCGGCATGGAACCCGAGGAGAGCGCTGCCCTGCTCGACTTCCTGACCGTCCACGCCACCCAACCCAACTTCCAGCTGCGCCACACCTGGTCGGTCGGGGAGGTGGCCATCTGGGACGAGCGCTGCACCCAGCACTTCGCGGTCGCCGACTACATGCCCGCTCGCCGCGAGATGGGCCGGGTGGCGGTCCGATGACGGTCGAGCTGCCCCGCATCCAGCTCAACGACGGCACGTCGATGCCGCTCATCGGCTTCGGCGTCTTCCAGGTGCCCGCCGACGAGACGGCCAGGGTCGTGGGCGAGGCGCTCCGCCTCGGCTACCGGTCGATCGACACCGCGTGGGGGTACTTCAACGAGGAGGGCGTGGGTCGGGCCATCGCCGAGTCGGGGATCCCACGCGACGACATCCACGTGACCACCAAGGTGTGGCGCCAGGGCCGGGCCGACACCATCGAGTCGTTCGAGTCCAGCCTCGAGAAGCTGGGGCTGGAGCGGCTCGACCTGCTGCTCATCCACTGGCCCGCGCCCGCCAACGACCGCTACCTCGAGACCTGGGAGACCTTCATCGAGCTCCGCGACAGCGGACGGGTGACCTCGATCGGCGTGTCGAACTTCCAGCCCGAGCACCTGGGCCGGATCATCGAGGCCACGGGCGTGGTCCCGGCCGTGAACCAGATCGAGCTGCACCCCTACTTCCAGCAGCACCAGGTGCGCGACTTCGACGCCCTCCACGGCATCGTCACCGAGGCTTGGAGCCCGATCGCCCGAGGCAAGGTCGCCGACGACCCCGTGCTCGTCGAGATCGGGGCCACCCACGGGAAGACCGCCGTGCAGGTCACCCTCCGGTGGGAGATCCAGCGCGGCATCGTCACCATCCCGAAGTCCGAGCGCATCGAGCGGATCGAATCCAACCTCGACGTCCTCGACTTCGAGCTGAGCGACGAGGAGATGGCCCGCATCGACGCGCTCGACCGCGACGAGCGGATGGGCCCCCACCCCGACGACATGAACTGAGGGGGACGGCCTCAGCCGTCCTGCGCCACCAGCACCTCGTGGCGGGGGTACTCGAGCCGGGTCGCCGCCGCGGCGGCGGCCTCGGGTCCGATGAACCGCTCGACCAGGTGGAGGGCCACGTCCAGGCCGCTGGTGACGCCTCCGCCGGTGATCACCCGGCCGCTGTCGACGACGCGCTCACGCACGACCCGCGCGCCGGTGGCGGCGAGGTCGTCGAGCGCGACCTGGTGGGTGGTGGCGGTGCGGGTGCCGATGACCCCGGCGTGGGCGAGGAGCATGGCGCCGGTGCAGACGCTCGCCATCACGGCGCCCGACCGGGCGGCGTCGGCGAGCGGAGGGAGCCAGTCGCCTCGCTGCACCTCGCCCCACGCGCTGCGCTCGGCCTTCAGGGCCCACCCTCCGCCCGGGACGACGACGACATCGGCCTCACCGGGGGTGAACACCACCTCCGGGGTGAACGCCAGGCCGAAGGTGCCCGTGACCGCGGTGAGGTCGGCGCGCCCCGCGAGGCGCACGTCGAGGTCGGCGCCGGCGAGGGCGGCTCCTCGCAGCACCTCGAGGGGTGCGACGAGGTCGAGCTCGTCGAGGCCGTCGAAGAGGATCAGGTCGATGCGCACCGGCCCAGTGTGGCCGACCGCCCGCCGCCTCCGACGGGGGTTTCGGTGCGTCGGATCAGCGGCCCTTGAACTCGGGCTTGCGCTTCTCGGCGAAGGCGCGCATCCCCTCCTTGGCGTCCTCGGACCGCATCACCGGGATGACGTGGGAGATCTCGATCTTCTGGGCCTCGGTCTCCGGCAGCCAGCCGGTCTCGATCACCGACCGCTTGGCGGCGGCCACCGCGAGCGGGCCGTTGTCGGCGATCACCTGGGCGATCTCCCGGGCCTTGGCCAGGGACCCGCCCTTCGGCACGAGGTGGCTGACCAGTCCCCACTGGAGGGCCTCCTCGGCGGTGAGCACCCGACCGGTGAGCAGCATGTCCATGGCCACCGCGTAGGGGATCTGCCGCTTCAGGCGCATGGTGGAGCCGGCACCGGCGATGAGGCCCCGCTTCACCTCGGGCACGGCGAAGGTGGCGTGCTCCTCGGCGATGCGGATGTCGGTGGACTGGAGCATCTCGCAGCCTCCGCCCATGCACTGGCCGTTGACGGCGGCGATGATCGGCTTGGTGCACCAGTAGGTGAGGAGCAGGCCCCGGCCGGTGATGCCGGGGTCGTCCTTCAGCCGCTCCTGGATGCGCGTGGCCTCCTCCGTCTGCTCGCCCGACATCCAGCCGTCGTTGAGGTCGCCGCCCGCGCAGTAGGCGACGTCGCCGGCGCCGGTGAGGATCACGGCACGGATGTCGTCGTCCTCGTCGGCCATCTGCCAGGCATCGGCCAGTCGCACGAGCATGTCGGGGACGAGGGCGTTGCGCCGCTCCGGGCGGTTCATGGTGAGGATCAGCACGTGGCCGTCCCGTTCCACCAGCAGCGTCGGTTCCTCGCTCATCGTCCCCCCTGGGTCGGGCACCTCCGGTGGTGCCGGGTCCGGAGACCTTGCCACGTCCCCGAGGGGGGTGGCGGCAGGACGGCCAGGGGCGGTGGGCGTCAGCCCGATCCGAGGGCGCGCCGCTGCACCTTTCCCAGCAGGGTGCGGGGGAGTGCGTCCACCAGCTCCAGGGCCCGAGGGGCGCACCAGGCGGGCAGCGTCGCCTTGACCGCGTCGCGGAGGACCTCCAACGAGGGCGGTGTGGCAGGGTCGGCGGGGACGACGACGGCGGTGACGACCTGGCCCCACTCCGGGTCGTCACGTCCGACCACGGCGACCTCGGCGATCCCCGGGAGCTCGTGGAGCACCTTCTCCACCGGTGCCGGCCACACGTTCTCGCCGCCGGTGATGATGAGGTCGCCGCGGCGTCCGTGGACGGTGAGGCGCCCATCGGCGGCCAGCTCGCCGGCGTCGTCGGTGCGGAGCCATCCGTCGGCGGTCAGTGGGTCGGAGCCGTCCCGATAGCAGCGCAGCAGCATGTCGCCCCTCACCTGCACCTCACCCTCGACGACCCGCAGCTCCACCCCGGGGAGGGCGAAGCCGTCGAGCACGACGGCGCTGCCGGTCTCGGTCATGCCGTAGCTGACGTGGCAGTTCGGCGGGACCACCGCCGGCGGGGCCGAGCCCCCGACGATGATGCGGCGGAAGACTGCGGGGTCGAAGCGGGCGAGCGCGGTGGGGACGACGGTGGTGAGGGTGGCGCCCCGGCGGGCGGCGTCGACCACCGCCTCGGCGTCGAAGCGGTCGTGCACCTCGAGGGGCATGTCGTGGGTGAGCGCCCGCACCACCACGGCCAGGCCGGCGATGTGGCTGAGGGGGAGGCAGCAGAGCCACCGGTCGGTCGCAGGGTCGACACCGAGCCCCGCGGAGGTGGCCCGGGCCGAGGCCGCCAGCGAGGCGTGGGTGTGCACCACGCCCTTGGGGACGCCGGTGCTGCCGCTGGTGGGGACCACGAGGGCGTCGCCGTCCTCCACGGGGAGGCCGTCGGGCAGGGTGACCGAGTCCCCGTCGGCGCGGAGCAGGCGGCCGGGACGCAGGGACTCGAGGCTGGTCGCCAGAGCTGCTTCCGGCAGCCGGGGATCGATCGGCAGGACGGCGTCGCCGGCGTCCCAGGCGCGGCGGAGGGCGTCGACGAACGCAGGCCCCGTCAGGGCGATCGCCACGAGCTCTCTCACCGGACCGAGGCTAGAGGGCGCGGGAGTACGGCCTGCCGGCGCGGATCGGGCAAGCTGGCCGACCATGAACGCGTGGATCGCCGGTGCCCGGCCTCGCACCCTGCCCGCCGCGGTGGTGCCCGTGCTGGTCGGCACGGCGGCCGCCGCCGGCATGGAAGGGGTCGACACCGGCCTGAAGGGGCTCGTCGTCTGGCGGTTCGTGGCCGCCCTCGTCGTCTCCCTGGCCCTGCAGGTCGGCGTGAACTACGCCAACGACTACTCCGACGGGGTGCGGGGCACCGACGACGAGCGGGTCGGCCCGCTCCGCCTCGTGGCCTCGGGCACCAAGCCGGCCTCGGCGGTGAAGCGGGCCGCGTTCCTGTCCTTCGGCGTGGCCGCGGTGGCCGGCCTCGCTCTCGCCGCGGCCACGTCGTGGTGGCTGATCGCGGTGGGCCTGGCGTCCATCGCCGCGGCGTGGTTCTACACCGGAGGCCCGAAGCCCTACGGGTACGCCGGCTTCGGTGAGCTCTTCGTGTTCGTGTTCTTCGGTGTGGTGGCCACCACCGGGTCGGCGTTCGTGCAGATCGAGCGGGTCACGCCGCTCACGCTCGCGGTCTCGGTGCCGGTGGGCCTGCTGGCGGTGGCGCTGCTCGTGGTGAACAACCTGCGCGACATCCCTGGCGACACCGTGTCGGGGAAGCGCACCCTCGCCGTCCGGCTGGGCGACAAGCGCACCCGCGTGCTCTACACCGCCCTGATGTTCCTCCCCTTCGTGCTGACGCCGTTCATCGCCGGCCTGGGCGGACGACCGCTCGCCGCGGCGTCGCTCTTCGTCGTGGTGTTCGTGAACAAGCCGGTGCTCGAGGTCCTGCAGGGTGCGACGGGGCCCAAGCTGATCCCAGTGCTGGGGGCCACCGGCCGGGTGCAGCTCCTCTACGGCGTGGTGTTCGCGGCCGGCCTCTTCGTCGGCGGCTGACCGCGACGGCCGGCCGCCCGGCTCAGGGCGTGGGGTGCGCCCGCAGCCAGCGGCGGACGATCGAGGCGGTGTCGAGCGGGCTCTCGAGATGGGCACTGTGGCCGGCCCGGGGCACGAGCGCGACGGTGGCGTTCGGGCCGATGGCCCGGGCCATGCGACCGGCGATGGCCGAGAACTTCGGGTCGTCGACCCCGGCGAGCAGCAGCACGGGCGCCTCGATCGTCGCCAGCCGGTCCCACAGCGGCTCCTGCGTACCGGTCCCGGCCAGGCGGAGGCTCGAGGCCAGCCCCTCGGCGCCGTTGGCGAGGCGCTCGGCGCGGCAGGCGGCCTCGGCGGTCAGCCCGGCGAACAGCGGTTGGGCGAGCCACTCGTCGAGGAACGGGCCGACGCCCACCTCGAGGAGGTGGCCGGCCAGTGCCTCGTCGGCGCGGCGCCGAGCCGCTCGTTCGGCAGGGTCCTCGATGCCCGCGGTGGCCCCGATCAGCACGAGGCGGGCGACCAGGTCGGGCCGTTCGACCGCCAGGTGGAGGGCCAGCCGTCCGCCCATCGAGTAGCCGACGTAGGTGGCCCGGCCCCCGGTGGCGCCGAGCAGGTGGGCGCCCTCACGGAGATCCGCCCGGACGTCGGCCGAGCCGCCGTGGCCCGGGGCGTCGACGAGGACGAGCCGGTGGTCGCGGGACAGATCGTCGGCGAAGGGCCCCCAGCAACGACCGGTCTGGGTGAAGCCGTGCACCAGCACCAGGCGGTCGGCACCATCGCCGGTGGTGGCGGTCGGACCCATCTTCGCGGCGTGGAGCTGCTCGATCCGATCGTCGGTCACGAGCCGCAGCGTAGGTCCGGGGGCCGGTGCCGCCCGTAGGCTGCGCCCGTGCCCGACCCGTCCTCCGACCTCCGCCACGCCGGCCCCGGCGAGCTGAACGCCACCTTCTGCGCCACCCTCGTGGACGAATGGGTGCGGGCGGGGCTGACCGACGCCGTCGTGTGCCCGGGATCGCGCTCGACACCGATGGCGCTGGCGCTGGCCGGCGACGAGCGGGTCCGGGTCCACGTCCACCACGACGAGCGGTCCGGTGCGTTCCTCGCACTGGGCCTGGGGCGGGCCACCGGGCGCCCGGCCGTGGTGCTCACCACCAGCGGCACCGCGGCGGCGGAGCTCCATCCCGCCGTGGTGGAGGCCGACCTCGACCGGGTGCCCCTCCTGGCGGTCAGCGCCGACCGGCCGCCAGAGCTGCGCGACGTGGGCGCACCGCAGACGATCGACCAGACCCACCTCTTCGGGCGGTCGGTCCGGTGGTTCGCCGACCCGGGCCCGCCCGACGCGGCGGCGGTCGCCACCTGGCGCAGCCTGGCCAGTCGGTCGATGGCCGAGGCACTCGGACCCTCGGCCGGTCCCGTGCACCTCAACCTCCCCTTCCGGGAGCCGCTCGTCGGTGCCCCGCTCGACCTGCCCGAGGGGCGTCCCGCCAGTCGTCCGTGGCACGAGCGGCAGACCCCGGCGGCGACCCTCGGGGGAGCAGCCCGTCTGATCCCCCGTCTGCGCGGCCGTGGGGTGCTCGTGGCCGGTGCGGGGATCGACCACCCGGGGGCGGTGCTCGCCCTGGCCGAGCGCCTCGGCTGGCCGGTGCTGGCCGACCCTCGCTCGGGGTGCCGCCGGGCCCACCCGGCGGCGGTGGGCCACGCCGACGCGCTGCTCCGGGCGGGCGCCGCCTCGCTCACCCCGGACGTCGTGGTGCGCCTGGGCAGCCCGCCCGCCTCGAAGGTCCTGAACCGCTGGCTCGCCGACCTCGACCCGTCCGTGCCCCAGGTGCTCGTCGAGCGTGACGGCACCTGGCTCGACCCCGACCGCACGACCGCCACCCTGGTGGTGGCCGAGCCGGCGGTGCTCTGCGGCGCCGTGCTCGCCGAGCTCGACGCGACCGGGCACGAGGCGCCGTCCGATTGGCTCGATCGCTGGCGCGCCGCCGACGACGCGGCCGAGGCGGCGATCGCCGACACCCTCGCCGGCTGGGAGGGCGCCACCGAGCCGGGCGTCGCCCGCGCCGTCGCCGCCTCGGTGCCCGCCGACGGCGCTGTGGTGGTGTCCTCGTCGATGCCGGTGCGCGACCTCGAGTGGTTCGCCGGACCGATCGCCGCGGCCGAGGTGCACGCCAACCGGGGTGCCAACGGCATCGACGGCGTCGTGTCCACCGCGGTGGGGGTGGCGGCCGCGGGCAGGCCCACCGCCGTGTTGATCGGCGACGTCGCGCTTCTGCACGACACCAACGGCCTCCTCGGCTTGGCCGACCGGGGCGTCGACCTCTGCATCGTGGTGGTGCACAACGACGGGGGAGGGATCTTCTCCTTCCTGCCTCAGGCCTCGGCATTGGGCACCGACCGCTTCGAGCAGCTCTTCGGCACCCCCCACGGGGTCGACCTGACGGCGCTCGCCGTGGCCCACGGCCTGCCCGTGCTCGAGGCGCTCGACGACGAGTCCGCCGAGGTGGCGGTGCGGGCGGCGTTGACGGCCGGTGGTGTGCACCTCGTGCTGGTCCGCACCGACCGCACCGCCAACGTGGCGGTGCACGACCAGCTCCACGCCGCCACCGCCGACGCGGTGACGAGGACGCTGGGACGGCCCTAGGCGCTGCGGGCGGCCAGCGCCTGGACGTGGGCCGGGACCGGGCCCGGCCTCCCCACGGGGTCCGCCACCGGCATCCCGAACGTCAGCGAGGTCGGGACGTGCCCGGCCCACACCGGCCAGGAGAGGTCGGCCTGGTCGTCGCGAGGAGGGCCCGTCCGCACCTTCACCGATCCCTCCCGGATGGACATGCGCAGGAACAGCGTGGCGTCGAGCTCCGCGTCGGTGGGGAGCCGAACCTCGTCCGAACGCCCCGGGGCCAGGTGGTCCACCAGCGCGGCGGAGGCGGTCCGTGCCTCGTCGTGGTCGGTGACCCGCTGCATGGGGCCGAACAGCACCACGCTGCGGTGGTTCATCGAGTGGTGGAAGGCGGAACGGGAGAGCACCAGGCCGTCGAGCAGGGTGACCGTGACGCACGCCTCGGCGCCCGACGCCAGGGTGCGGAGCAGCCCGTTGCCGGGAGCGCCGTGCAGGTACAGGCGGTCGTCGATCCGGACGTGGGCCATGGGCAGCACGAGCGGACCCCGTTCGGTGACGGTCCCGACGTGGGCCACCAGCGCCTCGTCGAGGACCGCGTCGGCGAGCGCCCGGTCGAACGACCCGCGCTCGCGCCGACGCCTCAGGCGCGTCCGTTCGGTCTGGTCCAGCGGTTCGGCGCTCCCCATGGCGAGGAGTCGACCACGGCAGCCGCCGTCCGCACGAGCGGATTTCCCGGAGGGGCTACGGGCGGATGAGGGCGCCGAGGAGGGCCTGCATCTTGGCCCGGGTCTCGGCCAGCTCCGAGGCCGGCACCGAGTCGGCCACCACACCGACGCCGGCGAAGACCCGGGCGGTGCGACCCTGCAGCTCGGCGGAGCGGATGCCCACGGCCCAGGTGCCGTTGCCGGCAGCGTCGACCCATCCGACCGGGCCCGCGTAGCGACCGCGGTCGAGCTGCTCCAGCTCGGCGATCAGGGCGAGGGCGACGTCCCGGGGGGCGCCACCGACCGCAGGCGTGGGGTGGAGGGCGCTGACCAGCTCGAGCACCGACGCAGGGGGTGACGACAACCGGCCTTCGAGGCGGGTGGCGAGGTGCTGCACGTTGGCCATGGCGACGATGGAGGGCTCGGCCTCCTCGTCGAGGTAGGAGCACCACGGCAGCAGCGTGTCGTGGACCATGTCGATGGTGTGGCGATGCTCGTCCCGGGTGTTGGACGAGGCGAGGAGAGCAGCCGCCAACCGGGCGTCGGTGCTGGGGTCGCCGCTGCGCGGCGCGGTGCCGGCCATGGGGTGGGCGCGGACGCGGTCACCGGCGCGGGCGACCAGCAGCTCGGGGGTGGCGCCGACGAAGCCCTCGATCGAGAAGAGGTGGTTGGCGGGATAGGCCCGCCGCAGCTGGCCCAGGACCGCGCCGGGGCGAAGCGGACGGTCGGTGGTGACCTCGACCGCGCGCGCCAGCACGACCTTGCGGGCCTCGCCGGCCCGGATGCGCTCGGTGGCCTCGGCGACCGAGGCGCACCACTCGGCCGGGGTGCGCTCCGACCGGACCTCGTAGCGGGCCGGGCCGTCGTCGGCGGGGGTGAGACCGGCGTCGCGGGCGAAGCCCACCGGGCCGGACAGGCCTCGCTGGACGACGGCATCCACCTGGTCGGCCGCCGGCTCGGCACCCTCGGGGGCGATGGTGGTCACCCAGCGGGAGCCGTCCTCCGCCCGCCCCACGACGACCGTGGGCACGATCAGCTCCGCCGGAGCGGTGGGGTCGAAGGGCAGCGCCCCCAGCGCCACCGGTCCGGTGCCCGGGAGCCCGACGACGTCGTCGGTGACCATCGCCCCGAGCACCTCGGCGGCGGCGTGGGCGTCGGCTGCGCCGCCGGTGCGGGGGAGGGCGATCCGCGCCGCCACGCCGATGCCGGCGAGACCGGCCCGGTCGTGCACGACCACCACGCCGTCGTCGCCGGCGACCGCCAGCAGGTCGGGATCCTGGTCGAGGGGACGGGTGCGGGCGACGAGGCGGTGGTCCGCCCCGGCAGCGCTCACCAGCCCGGCTTCCGCCGGGTGGCGGTGATGAGCTGGGAGATGCCGGTGGAGAGCAGCGTGCGCTCCACCTGCACGAAGCCGGCCTCCTCGAGGCGGGCGAGCATGACCTCGGCCTCGGGCAGGTAGGCCACCGACTTCGGCAGGTACCGGTAGGCGCCCGGGTCGGACAGGAGCCCGCCCACGAGCGGCACGACCTTGCCGAAGTAGATCGAGTGCCCGAACCGCAGGACCGGGTTGGGTGGCTCCGCCACCTCGAGCAGGGCGATGCGCCCACCAGGGCGGACGGCCCGGCCGAGCTCGTCGAAGAAGGGGCCCAACTCGACGAGGTTGCGCAGGGCGAAGCCGCAGGTCACGCCGTCGAGGGAGGCGTCGGGCACGGGGAGCCGGAGGATGTCGGCCTGGGCGAGCGGGGCGGCGGTGCGGGCGTTGGCGAGCATCCCGTAGGACAGGTCGAACCCCACCGGGCGCATGCCCTGGGCCTCGAGCTCGCGGCAGAAGTCCCCGGTGCCGCACGCCAGGTCGGCCACCAGCGAGCCGGGGCCGAGGCGCAGGTCGCGCACGGTGCGGCGTCGCCACCCGACGTCCATGCGGAAGGTCATGACCCGGTTGACCAGGTCGTAGCGGGGGGCGATGGCGTCGAACATGGACCGCACGGCGCGGACCTTCTCGTCGCCCTCGGGCAGGTGCTCGGTGTCGATGTCGACCACGGGCGCAGCCTACGGGGGCACCGGTCGGGTCAGGGAGTCGAGGGTCGAGAGCCGAACCTAGAGGTCGGTGACGACGTCGTTGGGACGGGCCGGGAAGAGGACGTCCATCACCGGGGCGTGGTCGCCGAGCATGGCGTCGTCGGTCCGCTCGACGAGGCCGGAGGCACCCCAGCGGCCGAGCACCAGGGCGGGGAACCAGTCGGGGGCGATGCCGATCCCGCCGTGGTCGAAGGGGTCCGGATCGGGTGGGGCGGCCTCGATGGTGGTGAGACGCCCGCCGTCCCACGCCAGGCGGATGCCCCGCTCGTAGAGGGAGACGACGAGCTCGCCGCGGTCGGCGGCCAGGCCAGAGGCGGCGAGGCGCTGTGAGAGCACCGGCTCGAGCGCCCGCAGCAGGGCGACCGGGTCGGGCACCCGGCCGTAGTACGCGCTGGGCTCGGGACGGGGCCGGCCGGCCTGGTGCACCGCCCGGCTCCACGGCGTGCCGGGCTGATCGGAGGCCAGCACCTCCAGGGGGCGGCCCAGCCGGTCGGCCATCCGCTGGGCGCCGACCATGGCGTGGGCGAGCAGCTGCTGGGCGACCTCGAGGTCCGGAGCCGAGCCCGGGAGCAGGAAGAACTGGGCCTCCTCCGCCCACGTCACCGTGCGCATCCACCCCACCCGGGTGCCACCGCGCTCGGCCACCAGCACGGTCTCCCAGGGAAGGTCGCCGTCGTCCGGCTCGGTGCGGGCGAGGAGCGTGCGGACGACGGCCTCGTCACGGCGCACGGTGAGGCCGACGCGCGGTCGCCGGACCTCGAGCTCGACCAGCCAGGCCACGTCGTCGGCACGCATCCGGCGCACGGTCACCGAGCGCTCGTCGAGGGTCGGCGCCGAGCTCACCCCGACGGAGAAGGTCGCGGGCACGTCGAACGCGTAGCCGTAGCCCAGCTTCCGGTAGAAGTACGGGATCCCGCCGATGACCTGGAGCAGCTCGCCGGCCTCGGCGGCCCGCTGGTGGTGGACGGCGAACAGGGACCGCACGAGCCCCCGTCCCCGGAAGCGCTCGTCGGTGGTGACGTTCTCGATCTGGCTGCCCCGGACGGGTGTGCCGTCGAGGTCGAACAGGTGGGGGATGCGCGCGCACGCGCAGGCCACCGTGCCGCCGCCCGGGCGGGCGGCGTCGGGACCGGCGGCCACGACCAGCCACTCCACGTCGACCGGGCCCTCCATGAGCGCACGGACGCCGGGGAGGTCCTGGGCGCCGAACACCTCGACGTTGAGGGCCACCACGGCGTCGACGTCCTCCGGTCCGGCCCGCCGGACGACGAGGTCGTCGGCGAGGTGGCGCAGCACGGCGGGGTCGCTCACCCGTCGAAACCTATCGCCCGGGCGCGGCACCTAGCCTGGCGCGATGGCGCGCGGACCGAGGTTCCGGTTGGCGGGCATCCCCGTGCGGGTCGAGCCCACGTTCTTCCTCGTCCTCGTGCTGCTCGGCCTCCCGCAGCCGTGGTTCCACGTCGTCACCTGGGTGGTGATCGCCACCTGCTCGGTGCTGCTGCACGAGCTGGGCCACGCGGTCGCCTACCGCGCCTACGGCATCTCGCCGAGCATCGTGCTCCACGGCCTCGGCGGCCTGACCAGCGGGTCCGGCGTGCTCTCCGCCTGGCAGCGCATCGTGGTGAGCCTGGCCGGCCCGCTCTCGGCGCTCGTGCTCTTCGGGGTCCCTGCGGTGCTCCTCGACCGGGCCGGGGTGGCGTCGTCGGGCGACGCCCGCGTGGTGCTGATCCAGGTCATCTGGATCAACGTCGGGTGGTCGCTGCTCAACCTGGTGCCGGTGCTGCCGCTCGACGGTGGACAGGTCTTCCTGGACGTGTGCGAGCTGGTCTCCGGGGGACGGGGGCGCCGGGCGGCCGAGGTGGTGTCGGTGGTGGTCGCCACCGCCCTGGGCCTCTGGGCGTTCGCCGCGGGCTTCGTGTTCGGGGCGGTGATGGCCGCCGCCCTCGCCGGGATCAACCTCTCCCAGCTGCGAAAGGTCCGCCAGGACGAGCTCGCCGACCGGCTCGACGTGGCCCACCGTGCCCTGCTGCGCCACCAGCCGGCGGAGGCTCGGACGGTGGCCGAGGAGGTGCTGGCCCGCCGTCCTCAGGACCGGGTGCTCTCCTGGGCCGCGGAGCTGCTGGGGTGGGCGCACCTCATGGCCGGCGACGTCGCGGGCGCCGAGGCCGCGACCCGGGCCGCGGCGCCCCTCTCCGAGCCGTCCGCCTGCCTCCTGGCCGCCGTGGCCCTCGCCGACGGCCGCCGCGACGAGGGGGTCGCGGTGATGGCCTGGGCGTTCGCCCACGAGGATGCCGGCCCGCCGAAGAGCCTGGGAGCGGTGGCGGTCGGTGGCTCCGGCACCGCCACCTCGGTGGCCCGGGAGCTGGTGCTGCTGGGTGAGGAGGGCCGACGCGGTGCGGCGCTGCTGCGGGACCTGCTCGAGTACGCCGGCTACGGCCCTGCGTCCGCGGAGGTCGAGGCGGTCCTGGCCGCGGCCTGAGGTCGGCTAGCGGGTCGACGAACGGGGGACCGCGATCCCGAGCTCCGCGAGGTTCGACACGCTCGGGTGCGCCGCGCCGGCCGGTCCGGCGACGAACGCCCGCAGGATGTTCTCGGTGACCTTCGCCAACTTGCACCGCTGGTTCTCGGGCGGTTCGGGCGGGCAGTCGATGTCGAGCATCGGTGACCAGCCGAACGTCCCGGCCGAGAACACCCCCGCCCCGCTCGGGGCCGAGTACCAGGTGGAGTCGGCGTAGGACTTCAGGCCCTTGCAGTCGACGGGGGAGTGGGCGACGACCTGGATGTTCTCCGGCGTCGGCACCCCCGCCGTGACCCGGTCGTACTCGTTGCCGACCATGTCCGGCACCCGCTCACCGTTGACGAAGCCGGACCCCTCGAACATCCACGCCGAGGCGTCGACGACGATCCAGTCGGCCTTCACCGGGTTGCACTCGTAGTAGTTGCCGATGAGCGAGCTCTCCGGGTTGGCGGCCGGCGCCTCCCGGAAGCTGGTGGTGACGCGCTCGTCGTCGACGCCGGTCATCGGATCGCGGGAGGCGTCCCGGTAGTTCACCTCGTGGCGGTCGGGACCGATCGACGACGGCTCGAGACGGATCCGGCGGTAGATGTTGTTGGCCCCGAAGAAGCCGAGGTTGACGCCTGCGTCGCGCGCTGCCTCGAGGTTCCGGCGCATCTCGACCGTGTAGTACTCGTCGTGGCCGGGGATGACGATGGCCTTGTGGTTGGTGGCGAGCTCGCCGCGCTGGTGCAGGTCGATGTCGGTCCAGTAGGAGACGTCGAGGCCGAGCCGCTCCACGAGGTAGATGAACTCGTACTCACGGCCGAGGAACTCACCGCTGCCGTTGCCGGTGTAGGGCCGGTCGAAGCTCACCACGTCGGCCCGACCGTCGTTGCCCTGGTAGAGGCTGGCGCCGCCCCATCCGTTGTAGGCCTGCCAGGTGGTCACCGCGCTCTGGAGCAGCAGGTCGGAGTGCCACTCGTCGTCGCGGATGACGAGCGGGGCGTAGGTCGCGCCGCCGTCGCTGCTCTCGAGCCGCATCAGGTACTGGCCGGGAGGCCAGGTCTCGTCGGTCGGCACGGTGATCGACGGTGACCACGGGGCCCACCAGGTCTTGGTGGTCGCGGGGTCTTGCACCGCCTTGGGCTGCACGACGCCGGGGAGGTCCTCGCTGCGCCACACGAGCCGGCCCCCCTGACCGCCGTACCAGCCGATCCGGTAGGCGGAGACCCGCCAGGTCGGCGCTGCGGTCGACACCCGGAGGGTGAACGGCTCGCCGATGTCGATGCTGGTCGAGTCGGCGTAGCCGCTGATCTTCGACCACATCGCCGGATCGTCGGGGATCGTCCAGTCCTTGGTGCCCGGCTTGGCGTTCTCCTCGGCGATCCAACCCGAGGTGCGGTAGACGTCGTAGGGCGACGCGGGGCCGCCGGACGTGCCGTCGCCGTTGGTCGGGCCGTCGGCGTCGCTGGCGCCGGCGTCGCTGGCGCTGCCGCCGTCGTCGCTGTCGCGGCCGACCACCACGAAGAGGCCGGCCACCACCGCGAGGAGGGCCGCGCCGACCAGCACCACCGCCCACCACGGCCTCGGCTTCGGATCAGGTTCCCGCGCGTGTCTCACCGGCGGGTGACCCTACGCCAGCCCACGCCGGTGCCCGGACGCGCGCCACGTCGGCGCCGGTCAGGCCCCGCCCGCGGTCGCGGCTGCCGCCTCGGCCGTGCGGCGGGCCCACCGGTAGTCGGCCTTCCCCGCGGGGGAGCGCACGATCTGATCGACCACGACGACGGCCTTGGGCAGCTTGTAGCGGGCGACGTGGCGCTCGCACTCGGCGAGGAGGTCCTCGCTCGGCACCTCGAAGCCCTCCCTGAGCTGCACGATCGCGACCACCTCCTGACCCCAGCGGGAGGAGGGGCGGCCGGTCACCACCACGTCGTACACGGCCGGGTGGTGCGCCAGGGCCGCCTCGACCTCTTCGGCGAAGATCTTCTCTCCGCCCGAGTTGATGGTGACCGAATCGCGGCCGTGCAGCTCGAGCAGGCCGTCCGCCGTGAGGCGCGCTCGATCACCGGGCACGGAGTAGCGGACGCCGTCGATGGTGGGGAAGGTGCGGGCGGTCTTGGCCTCGTCGCCCAGGTAGCCGAGCGGCACCCGCCCGGTCTGGGCCAGCCACCCCAGCTCCTCCGACCCCGGGGGAAGGATGTGGGTGAGGTCCTCGGACACGATCGCCATCCCTGCGCCCGGTGTGAACGTGCCGGTGGAGACCGGACCGCCCGCCGAGGTGATCTGCGACGCCTGCGTGCCGGTCTCCGAGGCGCCGAGGCCGTCCATGATGGCCATGCCGGGGACCTGCTCGAGCAGGCCGGCCTTGACCGGGGCCGAGAGGGCGGCGCCGCCGCTGATGAGCAGCACGAGCGACGACAGGTCGTGGCCGCCTCGCTCGATCTCGTCGAGCAGGGGCCGGGCGAAGGCGTCGCCGACGATGAGCACGATCCCGACGCCCTCCCGGTCGACGGTGCGCAGCACCTCGGCGGGGTCGAAGGTCGTCGCGTGCGGAGGGAGGACGACGGTGTTGCCCTGGCCGAGCGCGTTGAGGGCCAGCCAGTGGGCGGCGCCGTGCATGAACGGCGCCGCCGGCAGGACCTTGGTGCCGCCGTTGCGGGCGCTCTGCACCACGGCGTCGAGGTCGGGCCACTCCTCGCCGGTGGCGAGCTGGCGCCCGCCGAGGGCGGCCACGTAGATGTCGGCCTGCCGCCACAGCACGCCCTTGGGCATGCCTGTGGTGCCGCCCGTGTAGAGGATGTACAGGTCGTCCGGCGACGGCTCCACCTCCGGTGGGATGGCGTGGACCGACGCGAGGGCCTCCTCGTACCACTGGGCGTCGGGGAGCAGGTGGTGGCCGGAGCCGTCGGGGACCTGCAGCAGCACCTCGAGATCGGGGAGGTCGGGCCGCACCTCCTCGAGCACCGGGGCGAAGGCCGAGTGGAACACGATCGCCCGGGCGTGGGAGTCGGTCAGGAGGTACCGGAGCTCCTCGGCGACGTAGCGGTAGTTCACGTTGAACGGGGCGAGGCGCGCCGCCCACGCGCCGAGCATCCCTTCCAGGTACTCCGGTCCGTTGTGGAGGTAGAGGGCCAGGTGGTCCTGCCCGGACTCCCACGGCCGGAGCTCGGACCGCTCCCGATGGCAGCCCAGCCCGGCCCGGGCGAGTACCGCGGCCAGGCGGTCGCCGCGCGCCACCAGCTCCGCGAACGTGCGTCGCACGGCGCCCTGGACCACGGCCTCGCGGTCGGGCACCGCGCCGGCCACGGCGCGCATGACCTGCGACAGGTTGACGTCCATCCCTGCTCACCCCCCGGCGCCGGATCCCCCCTCGGCGACCGGGGCGGATCGTACAAGCGCGCTGCGGGGCGGGTGCGGGTCAGGCGACGTAGCGGAAGATCACCTCGGCCACGCAGGCCGGCTTGGGCGCACCGACGACCTCGAAGGTGAAGGTCATGGTGGCCTGGGCGGTGCCCTCGTCGATCCGGTCGAGCGAGGTCAGCTCGGCCCCGAGCCGGACCTGGCTGCCCACGGGCACCGGCGACGGGAAGCGCACCTTGCCGAGCCCGTAGTTGACGGCGAGGGACACGCCCTCGACCCGGACGATCGAGGGGAGGAGGGAAGGGCCCAGCGACAGGGTGAGGTAGCCGTGGGCGATGGGGCCGCCGAAGGGTCCGTCCTTGGCCCGCTCGGGATCGACGTGGATCCACTGGTGGTCACCGGTGGCATCGGCGAACGTGTTCACCTGCTCCTGGGTGATCTCCAGCGGCTCGGACCAGCCGAGGTGCTGGCCGACGAGGGTCTCGAGCTCGGCGATGCCGTTGACGGTGGTGGCCATGCCCCAATGATGGCGTGACCGCCCGGCCGTCGACGAAACGGCGGCGACGAGACGGCGGCGACGAGGGCTAGCGGAACCAGATGCGCTGGTAGTCGCGGCTCATCGGGTGGAGGAGCAGCGCGAACAGCGCAGCCGGGAAGATCAGGTTGATCAGGAACCCGATGCTGAAGACGGTGCTGAGGCCGTCGGCGAAGACGGCGAAGACGAAGGGGAGGAGCCCCAGCGTGGCCACGGTGACGGCCAGCCAGTAGCCCCACTTGCGCTCGTTGGCGATGCCGAAGCCGCCCGCCGCCTCGCCGATCACCAGCAGCGGGCCGAGCGGAAGCCAGAAGATCGTGCCGAAGATCACCCCGAAGACGGCGTTGATGTACAGCAGGAGCACCGCGATCTGAAGGGTCTGGGGCTGGGTGGGGTTCGTCCAGCGGCGGGTCTCCATGGGACACAGTGTGGCAGTGAGCGACGCCGCCGCACACCCGCAGTCCGTCACGGAGGTCCCCGACCTGGTCGTGGTGGTCCTCGCGGCCGGCGAGGGCCGCCGTCTGGCGCCCCTCACCCACCTCCGGCCCAAGCCCCTCTGCCCGGTCGGGGGGCGACCGCTGCTCGAGCTCGCCCTGGAGCGGGCCGCCACCGTCGCGGCACCGGTGGCCGTGAACCTCCATCACGGCGCCGCCGCCATCCGCGCCCACCTCGAGGAGGTGGGGCGCACCGACGTGCACCTCTCCGAGGAGCGGCCCGAGGCGCTGGGCACGGCCGGGGCGATCGCCGCCCTGAAGGACTGGGTCGACGGGCGCGACGTGCTCGTCCTCAACGCCGACACGTGGGCGCCGGGCGACCTCGGCCCGTCCGTCCGGGGCTGGGCGCGCGACCGGCCGGCCGTCGTCGTCCACGGTGACGGCGGCTTCGGGCCCCGCGCCCGGATCGCGGCGAGCCTCCTCCCGTGGTCCGAGGTGCGGGCCCTCCGGGCCGAGCCGACCGGGCTCTACGAGGTGGTGTGGCGGCGGTGCCACGACTCCGGTGAGCTGGCCGTGCTGCGCCACGACGGGCCCTTCGTCGACTGCGGCACCCCGGTCGACTACCTGAGCGCCAACCTGGCCGCCGCCGAGCGGTCCGGTGGCCCCGTCCTCGGGGTTGGGGCCGAGGCGGCACCGGGCTCGGTGCGGGGCCGCTCGGTGGTGGGGGAGGCCGCGGTGGTGCGCGGGCAGGTGGTCGACTCGGTCCTGTGGCCGGGGTGCGTCGTGGACCCTGACGAGGTGCTGGTGCGCACCGTGCGGGCCGACGGCGGGCTCACCCTGGGGCCGCTCCCCGTCGCCGAGGGGCGCTCAGGGTGACCTCCTGGGCGGCGCGCAGCTGCCCGCAGGCCGCGTCGATCTCGTTGCCGCGGTTGGCCCGGACGGTGGCGTTGACCCCCAGCGACCGGAGCCGATCGCGGAAGGCCGCGACGCGCTCCGGCGGGGACCCGGTGGTGGGCCAGCCCGGCGTGGCGTTGAGGGGGATCAGGTTCACGTGGGCCCGCAACCGCCGAGCCGCGGCGGCCAGCTCCTCGGCATCGGATCCGCGGTCGTTCACCCCGTCGATCAACGCCCACTCGAACGACAGCCGCCGACCCTTCGCCGCCAGGTAGTCGGCGCAGGCGTCGTAGAGCGCCTCGAGGGGGTAGCGGCGGTTGATCGGCACCAGCTCGTCGCGCAGCGCGTCGTTCGCGGCGTGGAGCGACACGGCGAGGTTGACCGGAAGGTCCTCCTCGGCCATGCGCCTGATACCGGGGACGATGCCCACGGTCGACAGCGTGAGGTGGCGGGCGGAGAGCCCGAGGTCGCCGTGGATGCGGCGGATGGCGTCCCACACGCGGTCGTAGTTGGCCATGGGCTCGCCCATGCCCATGAACACGATGTTGGAGAGCCGTCGTGGCGTCGGCCCGTCCGCCGCCGCACGCGAGGCCCTCACCACCTGCTCGACGATCTCACCGGTGGTGAGGTTCCGCTCGTAGCCCGCCTGGCCGGTGGCACAGAACCCGCAGGCCATGGCACATCCGGCCTGGGTGCTCACGCAGGCGGTCGAGCGGTCGGGGTAGTGCATCAGCACCGTCTCCACCGACGCACCCCCCTCGAGCGCCCACAGCCACTTGACGGTGTCACCGTCGTCGCTGACCGAGGCGGTGACGGGGGTGAGCGCCGGGGGCAGCTGGGCCTCGAGCCGGGCCCGGAGCGCCTTGGGCAGGGTGGTCATCCCCGCGGGGTCGACCCGCTGTCCGTAGAGGCCCTCCCACACCTGGTCGACGCGGAAGCGGGGCTCGCCGTCGAGGAGGGCGGCGAGCTCGTCGCGCGACACGTCGTAGCGGGTGGTGGCCACCCGCTCAGGCTACGGGCGGCGGCGTGCCCTCGGGCCCCCACCACCGGTGGGCGGAGTGGAGGGTGAACCCGAGCGAGTCGTACAGGCCCCGGGCGACCGCGTTGGTGCCCTCCACGTGGAGCATCCCGACGGTCAGGCCCCGGCGGGCCAGGTGGTCGAGGCCCGTGAGGGTGAGGGCCCGGCCCAGGCCGATGCCGCTGAAGTCGGGGTCGGTGGCGATCACGTAGATCTCCCCGAGCGCGGGGTCGTGGTCGGTGGCCGGGTGGACCTTGGTCCAGCAGAAGCCGGCCAGGCGGCCGTCGCGCTCGTGGAGCAGGAACCCTTCGGGGTCGAACCAGTCCTCGGCCTCGTTGCGGTGGAGGTCCTCGACGGTCCACCCCGACTGGTCCGGGTGCCACCGGAACGCCCGGTTGTTCACCTCGAGGAACGCCTCGTCGTCGACCCCGGGGCGGAACGCGCGCACCTCGAGCGGCGGGGGTGGGTAGGCAGGCAGCGGTCGTCGGAGCTGGAGGACCTCGCGCACCAGCACGAGGCCGGCCTCGGCTGCCTCCCGCTCGTCGGCGTCGCCCGCGGGCTCCACCTCGAGCAGGACGAGCCGTCCGTCTGGGTCGCGTGTCTCGTGCCGCACGGCGGCGAAGGCTACCGGCGTCCGCGGATCGCGCCGGTAGTGTCGGCGCCCGATGGTGCGACCCCGGACACCCAAGGGCAGGGCCCGCGAGACGTTGGCCCGGCTGCGGGTCGAGTACCCCGACGCGCGCTGCGAGCTCGATCACCGCAACCCCTACGAGCTGCTCGCCGCCACGATCCTGTCGGCGCAGTGCACCGACGCCCGGGTGAACATGGTGACGCCCGCTCTGTTCGCCCGGTACCCCACCCCCGAGGACCTGGCGATGGCCCGGCCCGAGGACGTCGAGGAGATCGTCCGCAGCACCGGGTTCTACAAGAACAAGACCCGGTCGCTGATCGGCATGGCCCAGGCCCTCGTCGAGCGGTACGACGGCGAGGTGCCCTCCGCGATGAAGGACCTCGTCACCGTGCCGGGGGTGGGGCGCAAGACCGCCAACGTGGTGCGCAGCGTGGCCATGGACCTCCCCGGCCTCCCCGTCGACACCCACGTGGGCCGCCTCGCGCTGCGCCTGGGGCTCACCACCGAGACCGATCCGGTGAAGGTCGAGTTCGAGCTGAACCCCATGGTCCCCGCCGCCGAGCGGGGGTTGTTCTCGCTGCTGCTGATCCTCCACGGCCGGCGGGTCTGCGTGGCCCGCAAGCCCCGCTGCGAACAGTGCGTCCTGAACGACTTCTGCCCGTCCTCCCGCGTGTGACGGCGGAGCTCGTCGAATCCGTAAGTGCGCAGATGGATTTGACAGAGGCGCCTGCCTCTCACCAGCACCTTTGACGTGTGACAGCGGCAACGTGTGCCACCTTTTGACGTTCTTGGCGTTGCCTCGGTCCGTCGACGCGCTATGTTGGTGGCTACCAGGTTCCCGCCACCTGGTAATGGCGACACCTACTGGGATCCGCCGCCCAGTGTCGCCCTGCCGACGCCCCCTCAGTGGGGCGTCGGCTTCTTTTTGCCCCCTTGTCGGGCGCCCGGACGGACCGCCGGGCGGGGCTGTGGGAGGCTCGGCCGGTGGAGAACCGCCGCGCCGCCCTGTCCAGTGCCAGCACCACCCTCGACGACCTGGTGACCCGTGTCACCGACGTGGCCGACGAGGTCCAGGCCGCGGGGGACGAGAGCCTCGCCCACGACCTCTACGAGGTCGAACGCGCCCTGCGCTCCGCCCACCGCCGGCTCTCCGACGTGGTGCGCCGCCTGCGCTGACCGCGGCGGAACCGGTGCCGGGACGGTGTCGCCCGACCGCTAGCGTCTGGCGACGTGCTGAACCGTCTCGATCTCCGTGGCCGCAGCGGGCCCGCCCTCACGGCCGGCCTGCCGCGACCCGACCCGGGGGGCGAGGGTCCCGTCGCCGCGGTGCAGGCCATCGTGGCCGACGTGCGCGAGCGGGGCGACGCCGCGCTCAAGGAGTACACCGAGCGGTTCGACGGCGTCACCACCGAGGTCGTCCGGGTGCCCGACGAGGAGGTGCAGGCCGCCCTCGACGAGGCGCCGGCCGAGTTGGTGGCCGCCCTCACCGAGGCCCGTGACGCCATCCGCGAGTTCCACGAGGCCCAGGTCCGGCCCGAGCACACGTTCCGCCGGGGCGGCATCACCGTGCGGGGCCGCACGGTGCCGGTCGACCGGGCCGGCTGCTACGTGCCCGGCGGCCGTGGCTCCTACCCCTCCTCGGTGCTGATGACCGCGGTTCCCGCCCGGGTGGCCGGGGTGCCTGAGGTCGTCCTGTGCGTGCCCCCGGCCCGCGACACGGGCCGGGTCGCCACCTCCACGCTCGCCGCTGCAGCCCTGGCCGGCGTCGACGAGGTCTACGCGGTCGGGGGCGCGCAGGCCGTCGCCGCCATGGCCTACGGCACCGACTCCATCCGGCCGGTCGACGTCATCGCCGGCCCCGGCAACGTCTACGTCGCCCTGGCCAAGCGGGAGGTCGCCGGCCAGGTGGGCGTCCCCATGGCGTTCGCGGGGCCGTCCGAGATCGTGGTCGTGGCCGACGAGGCCGCGCCGGTCGACTACGCCGCCATCGACTTGATGGTCCAGGCCGAGCACGGCCCCGACGGGCTGGCCTGGCTGGTCACCTGGGACGAGCACGTGGCCGACGCCGTCGACGCCGCGCTCGTCCGCCTGGTGGCAGAGGCCCCCCGCTCGGCCGAGATCGGTTCCACGTTCGCCCAGGGCGGGTTCTGCGCGCTGGTCGACGGGCCCGAGGCGGCGATGGCGGTCGTCAACCACGTCGCCCCCGAGCACCTCGAGCTCATCACGGCCGACCCGGAGGCCCTGGTGCCCCTGGTGCGCCACGCCGGTGCGGTGTTCCTCGGCCCGCTCGCCCCGGCCTCGATGGGCGACTACGTCGCCGGGCCCAGCCACGTGCTGCCCACGTTCGGCAGCGCCCGGTACGGCAGCGCCCTCACCGTCGACGACTTCACCAAGCAGGTCCACGTCATCGACGTCGACGCCGACGGGTTCGCCAGCGCGGCCCCGGTGGTGGCGACCATCGCCGACGCCGAGGGGTTCGCCACCCACGCCGAGTCGGTGCGCCTGCGCCAGCGCCGCGCCGACGAGGGGAGCGCCCCGTGATCCGGCCCCGCGACGACGTCGCCCTCATGGAGGGGTACCACTCCCCGCAGCTCGAGGTGTCGGTGCGGCTCAACACCAACGAGTCGCCGGAGCCGCCGCCGGCCGAGTGGGTCGACGAGCTCGCCAAGGCGGTCGCGTCCGTCGACTGGCACCGGTACCCCGACCGGGCCGCCACCCGGCTGCGGGCTGCCATCGGCGCACTCCACGGCGTGGGGCCCGAGCAGGTCTTCGCCGCCAACGGGTCCAACGAGGTGCTCCAGACGGTGCTGCTCACCTACGGAGGGCCTGGGCGCACGGCGGCCGTGTGGGAGCCCACCTACGCCCTGCACTCCCACATCGCCCGGCTCACCGGCACCTCCGTCGCCGAGGGGGAGCGGGCCACCGACTTCTCGATCGACCTCGACGAGGTGCGGCGGGTGGTGGCGGCCAGCCGCCCGTCGGTGGCGTTCCTGTGCTCGCCGAACAACCCCACCGGCATCGTCGACGACGAGGCCACCGTGCGCACCACCCTCGACCTGGTCGACGGCGTCGACGGCCTGCTCGTGGTCGACGAGGCCTACGGCCAGTTCGCCCCGTGGTCGGCCGTGGGCCTCGTGGACGACGGCGTGCCGCTGGTGGTGAGCCGCACCTTCTCGAAGACCTGGTCGATGGCCGCCGCCCGGCTCGGCTACCTCGTCGGCCCGGCCGAGGTCGTGGCCGAGCTCGACAAGGTCGTGCTGCCCTACCACCTCGACGCCCTCAAGCAGCTCGCCGGCTGCCTCGCCCTCGACCACGTCGCCGCCATGGACGAGCGGGTCGCCCGGCTCGTCGAGGAGCGGGGGCGCCTCGTCGCCCGCCTCGCCGAGCTCCCGGTCGAGGTGTGGCCGTCGGGTGCCAACTTCGTGCTCTTCCGACCCACCACCCTCGACGGCGGGCAGGTCTGGAAGCAGCTGGTCGACCGGTCGGTCCTCGTCCGCAACTGCTCCTCGTGGCCCCGCCTCGAGGGCTGCCTGCGCGTCACCGTCGGCACACCCAACGAGGACGACGCGTTCCTCGCCGCCCTGGAGGAGATCCTGACGTGAGCGCCACCCGCACCGACGACGGCCGCCGGGCCGCCACCGTCGCCCGCACCACCGCGGAGACCGACATCGCCATCGAGCTCGACCTCGACGGCGGCAGCACCGTCGAGTGCTCAACCGGCATCCCGTTCTTCGACCACATGCTCGCCCAGCTCGGCCGTCACGGCGGGTTCGACCTCCTCGTCCGGGCGAAGGGCGACCTCGAGATCGACGCGCACCACACCGTCGAGGACGTCGGCATCGCCCTCGGGGAGGTCTTCCGCGCCGCGGTCGGCGACAAGAAGGGCGTGCGCCGCTTCGCCTCCAACCGGGTGCCGCTCGACGAGGCCCTCATCGACGTGGCCCTCGACCTCTCCGGCCGGCCCTACCTCCACTACGAGGTCGACTTCCCCGGCCAGAAGATCCTGGGCGACCCGCCCTTCGACCCCCAGCTGGTCGAGGAGTTCTGGCGCGCCTTCGTCACCTCGGGGGCGCTCACCCTCCACATCACCTCGGTGCGGGGCGTGAACACCCACCACATCATCGAGGCCACGTTCAAGGGCGTGGCTCGGTCGCTGCGCGACGCGGTCGCCGTGGAGGGCGGCGGGGTGCCCTCCACCAAGGGCGTGCTGTGAGCACGGCGACCGGCGACGGCGCGGCGCGCCCGCTCGTGGCCGTGCTCGACTACGGGATCGGGAACCTCCGCTCGGCCCAGAAGGCGCTCGAGCACGTGGGGGCCGACGCCCGGCTCACCGCCGACCACGGTCTGGTGCGCGACGCCGACGCGGTCGTCCTCCCCGGCGTGGGCGCCTTCGGGGCGTGCATGGAGGCGCTTCACGCCTCCGGCCTCGCCGACGAGGCGGTGGCGGCCGCGGGGAGCGGTCGGCCCTTCCTCGGCATCTGCGTCGGGATGCAGCTGCTGTACGAGGGCTCCGAGGAGTCGCCCGGCGTGCCTGGCCTGGGTGTGCTGCCCGGCACCCTGCGCCTGCTGCCCGACACGGTGAAGCGACCGCAGATGCAGTGGAACGTGCTCGACATCCGCCGGCCCAGCGCCCTGTTCGCAGCGGTCGAGGACCCGGTGTGGGTGTACTTCGTGCACTCCTACGCCGCCGACGCCGACGATCCCACCGTCGTGGCCACGTGCGACTACGGCGGCCCGGTCGCCGCCGCCGTCGAGCGGGGTCCGCTGTGGGCCACCCAGTTCCACCCCGAGAAGTCCGGTGCCACCGGACTGGCCCTGCTCGGCGGGTTCGTGGCGGCCGCCCGCGCCGCACGCGGCGCGTCGACAGGGGAGGAGACCCGCTGATGGACCTGTACCCCGCGATCGACCTGCGCGGCGGCCGCGCCGTGCGCCTCTACCAGGGCGACTACGACCGGGAGACCGTCTACAACGACGATCCCGTCGCCCAGGCCCAGGCGTTCGCCGCCGAGGGCGCCCGCTGGATCCACGTGGTCGACCTCGACGCCGCCCGCAGCGGACGACCGGTCAACCGTGATGTCATCGGTGCCATCGCCGCGGCCGTCGACGTGCCCATCCAGACCGGAGGCGGCGTCCGCGACGAGGACGCCGCCGACGAGCTCCTCGACGCGGGCGTGACCCGCGTCGTGCTGGGCACCGCCGCACTCGAGCAGCCGGCCCTGGTGCGCCGCCTCGCCGGGCGCATGCGGGTGGCGGTCGGGCTCGACGCCCGCGGGCGCGAGGTCGCCGTTCGAGGGTGGGAGAAGGGCTCGGGGCGCGACCTGCTCGACGTGGCCCGCGAGTTCGCCGACTGCGGCGTCGACGCGCTCGTCGTCACCGAGATCGGCCGCGACGGCACCCTCGAGGGCCCCGACCTGGAGGGGCTCGGCGAGGTCTTGGCCGCCTCGGAGGTGCCCGTCATCGCGTCCGGCGGCGTCGGCTCGTTGGCCGACCTCACGGCGCTGGCCGGCCTCGAGGTCGAGGGTCGCCGGCTCTCGGGGGCCATCGTCGGCCGTGCCCTCTACGAGGGCGCCTTCACGCTCACCGACGCCCTCGCGGCCGCCCGCCGCTGACCCCCGCCGCTCGGCCCCCTCGCACCGGCTCCCTACACTCGCAGCCCATGGACGCCGCCGCCTGGAACGAGCGCTACGACACCGCGGAGCTGATCTGGAAGGGTGAGCCCAACCAGTTCCTCCCGCCGGAGGTCGAGGCGCTGGCACCGGGCCGGGCGCTCGATCTGGCCTGCGGCGAGGGCCGGAACGCGGTGTGGCTGGCCGGGCAGGGCTGGGACGTGACCGGTGTCGACTTCGCCGGGGTCGGGTTGGCCAAGGCCGCCCAGCTCGCCGCCGATCGTGGCGTCGAGGCCACGTGGATCGAGGCCGACGTCACCACCTGGGAGCCGCCGCACGGCTACGACCTGGTGCTGGTCTTCTACCTGCAGCTGCCGGCCGACGCCCGGCGCCGGGCCCTCACCACCGCGGTGCGGGCGCTGGCACCCGGGGGCACCCTCCTGCTCGTCACCCACGACCTGCGCAACCTCCACGACGGCCACGGAGGTCCCCAGGATCCGGTGGTGCTGACCACCGTCGAGGACGTGCTCGACGACCTCGCCGGCGCCGAGCTGGAGCTCGATGCCGAGCTGGTCATCGAGCGGGCCGAGCAGGTGGAGCGCCCGGTCGTCGCCGACGACGGCACCCACAACGCCATCGACACGCTGGTGCGGGCCCGCCGCATCGAGGCGCCGCCCGCGGCGGCCGCCGGCACGGGAGCGACGGTGTGAGGACCGCACGCGTCATCCCCTGCCTCGACGTCGACGCCGGCCGGGTCGTCAAGGGCGTCAACTTCGTGGGCCTGCGCGACGCTGGCGATCCGGTGGAGCTGGCCGCCCGCTACGACGCCGAGGGTGCCGACGAGCTGGTGTTCCTCGACATCACCGCGTCGTCCGACCAGCGGGAGACCATCGTCGACGTGGTCCGCCGCACCGCCGAGCAGGTCTTCATCCCCTTCACGATCGGCGGTGGCATCCGCACCGTCGACGACGCCCGCCGCCTGCTCCGGGCCGGTGCCGACAAGGTGTCGGTGAACACCGCCGCGGTCGACCGCCCCGAGCTGATCTCCGAGATCGCGGCCGAGTTCGGCAACCAGTGCGTGGTGGTCGCCATCGACGCCCGGGCCCGGCGCGACGACGATGGCAACCACATCGGCGGGTGGGAGGTGTGGACCCACGGCGGGCGCACGCCCACCGGCATCGACGTGCTCGAGTGGGCCCGGCGGGCCGAGTCGCTCGGCGCGGGCGAGATCCTGCTCACCTCCATGGACCGAGACGGCACCCGCGACGGCTTCGACACCGAGCTCACCGCCGCGGTGGCCGACGCCGTGGGTGTGCCCGTGATCGCGTCGGGCGGCGTGGGCAGCCTCGACCACCTGGTGGAGGGCGTCACCGAGGGCGGGGCCGATGCCGTGCTGGCCGCGTCGATCTTCCACTTCGGTGAGCACACGGTCCACGAGGCCAAGGCCCACATGGCCGCGGCCGGCGTCACCGTCCGCCCCTGACCGAGGCCCACCCCCACCCGGTCCGTCGGCCCCGCTCCTCCCCCCCTCCAGGCAAACGGTGCGCTTTTCGCGCGCTCTGGCGCGCGAAAAGCGCACCAGATTCCTTTCAGGCCGAAACGGTGCGCTCTTTGCGCGCTCCAGCGCGTGAACTGCGCACCAGATTCGGGGTCGGGTCCGTGAAGGGGCGACGGGGGAGGGAGGGGTCCAGGGAGCGGGCGGTCAGGACAAGGACGCGACGAAGGCGGCGACGAGGCGGGCGGCCTTCTCGGTGCGGCCCACCAGGAAGTGGTCGGCGCCGGGCACCACCTCGATGGTGGTGTTCGTCCACCCTGCCGTGGCCTCGCGGGCCGGCTCCGGCGGGCGGAACTCGTCGTGCTCGGGCACGATCAGCAGCTTCGGTCGGGGGTCGGCGCCGGCCGCGGCCGCCAGCTCCTCGACAGGCAGCACCCGCAGGGGAGGGGCGATGGCCGCCCACCCGTCGATGCGGGGGTCGGTGAGCGACAGGGAGACGTCGGCCCCGAACGACCAGCCCGACAGGACGAGCGGCCGATGGGGCCACAGCTCCTCGAGGGTCGCCAGGGCGGCGGTGACGTCGTGGGCCTCGGTGCGCCCGTGGCCGTGCTCGCCCCCGGAGCGGCCCACGCCGCGGAAGTTGAAGCGCAGGGTGGCGAGGCCCCGCTGGGGGAGCAGCCGGAACAGCTCGGAGGTCACGAGCGACGCCATCGAGCCGCCCTGCATCGGGTGCGGGTGGGCGAGCACCACCGCGCCCTGGACCGCGTCGGCGCCACCCGCGCCGGGAGCGGGCAGGCGGACCTCCGCCTCGAGCTCGATGCCGTCGTCGGTGGTGAGGGTGAGGGGGCGGGTCTCGGTGTCGTCGGCCACGGCGCCAGACGGTACCGTCGAAGCGTGACGCCTCCCCAGACCGCAGACCATCAGAGCGAGGCCGCCGGGCCCGACGACAAGCTTCCGATCAAGATGCTGAACGACCGGGTGCTGGTGAAGATGGGCGGCCCGGAGGGGGAGCGCCGCTCCACCGGCGGCATCCTCATCCCGGCCACGGCCCAGATGGGGAAGCGCCTCGTGTGGGCCGGGGTCGTGGCCGTGGGCCCGAACGTGCGGGCCATGGAGCCGGGCGACCAGGTGCTGTTCAGCCCCGAGGACCGTTATGAGGTCGAGGTCCGCGGCGAGGACTACATCATCCTGCGCGAGCGCGACGTGCACGCCGTGGCGGCCGAGCGCCTCGAGGAGGGCAGCACCGGCCTCTACCTCTGAGGCCGGGCGGCGGACAACGCGTTTCGGGCGTCGTGGCAGCCGCCGGTAGCGTGGGCCCCATGCCGGTCAGCACCCCCATCGACGCCACCGAGGAGCAGCTCGCCCTCGTCACCTTCAACGACGACGGCCTGGTGCCGGCGATCGTCCAGGAGGAGGGCACCGGGAAGGTGCTGATGATGGCGTGGATGAACGAGGAGTCGCTGCGCCGCACGTTCGCCGAGGGGCGCACCGTGTTCTGGAGCCGGTCCCGCCAGGAGCTGTGGCGCAAGGGCGACACCTCCGGCGACCGCCAGTTCGTGCGCGAGGCCTACTACGACTGCGACGGCGACACGTTGCTCTTCGTGGTCGAGCAGGAGGGCAACGGGGCCTGCCACACCGGCAACTACTCGTGCTTCTTCCGCGCCTTCGGTCCCGAGGGCGACGCCGCCCCGGCCGCCGACTGACCCAGATGCTCCGCCCCTCGCGCGACGAGTTCCGCGAGCTCGCCGCCTCCCACACGGTCGTGCCCGTGTGGCGGGAGCTGCTGGCCGACCTCATCACCCCGGTCGCCGCGTTCGCCCGCCTCTGCGGCGACGACGCACCCGGCTTCCTCTTCGAGTCCGTCGAGCACGGCGAGCGCTGGAGCCGGTTCTCGTTCGTCGGTCGCAACCCCCTGGCCACCCTCGTGCTGCGCGACGGCGTGGTGGAGGTCGACGGCGACCTCCCCGCCGAGATGCCCACCGACCAGGGCATCCTCGCCGCGGTCGAGTGGATGCTCGAGCGGTACCGCTCTCCGGTGCTCGACGACCTGCCGCCCCTGCACGGCGGTCTCGTGGGGTACCTCGGCTACGACGTGGTGCGGGAGGTCGAGCGCCTGCCCGACGTGCCCACCGACGCCACCGGCTTCCCCGACGCCGTGCTGTCGGTCATCGGCCAGCTCGCCGCCTTCGACCACTTCCGCCAGCGGGTCACGCTCATCGACAACGTGCTGGTGCCGGAGGGCGCCGACGACGCCACCCTCGACCGGCTCTACGACGAGGCCGTCGTGCGCCTCGACGCCCTCGCCATCGACGGAGCCCGGCCCTTGGGCGAGCCGATGGTGGAGCCGCCCAGCCCCGACCCGGAGCTGCCGGAGGTCCGGCGCTCGATGTCGGCCGAGCAGTACGGCCGGGCCGTCGAGGTGGCCAAGGAGCACATCCTCGCCGGTGACATCTTCCAGGTGGTGCTCTCCCAGCGGTTCTCGTTCCCGCTTGAGGCCGATCCGTTCGACATGTACCGGGTCCTGCGCCAGGTGAACCCGAGCCCGTACATGTACTTCGTGCGCACCCCCGAGCTGTCGCTGGTGGGGTCGTCGCCCGAGCCGATGGTGAAGCTCGTCGACGGCCGGGTGATCTCCCGACCCATCGCCGGCACCCGCCGGCGGGGCCGCACCGAGGAGGACGACCGCCGGCTCGGCGCCGAGCTGCGCGAGCACCCCAAGGAGATCGCCGAGCACGTCATGCTCGTGGACCTCGCCCGCAACGACGTCGGCCGGGTCGTGCGCTTCGGTACCGAGCAGGTCGACGAGATGATGGTGCTCGAGCGCTACAGCCACGTGATGCACCTCACCTCCCAGGTCTCCGGTGAGCTGGCCGAGGGGAAGACCCCGATCGACGTGCTCCGGGCCACCCTCCCGGCCGGCACCGTCTCCGGCGCGCCGAAGGTGCGGGCCATGGAGATCATCGACTCGCTCGAGCCGGTGAAGCGGGGCCCCTACGCCGGCGTGGTCGGCTACATCGACTTCTCGGGCACCATCGACACCGCCATCGCCATCCGCACGATGGTGGTGGGCGCCGACGGCACGGCCCACGTGCAGGCCGGCGCGGGGATCGTGGTCGACTCCGTGCCCGAGCACGAGGACCTCGAGTGCCACAACAAGGCCCGGGCCCTCCTCTCGGCCGTGCCCGGCGCCCGGCGCATGACCGCCCAGCGCAAGGGCACCGTCTCCTCCTGATCTCCGCCCGGGAGGCCGGCTCACGTCCTTCGCTCGACGGCCGGCGTGGTGAGCTGAGCCGTCGGTCGTCGTGCCAGACGGGAGGGAGCGGGCAGGAGAGCTGAGAGACTGGTGGCCATGTCCGACGAGGTGACCGAACAGCTCAGCCGGTGGGAGGCGTTCGAGCGCGACGGCGGTGCCGCCCTGCTCACCCGTGACGTCGTCGCGGTGACGGGGCCCGATGCCGGCCGCTACCTCCAGGGTCAGCTCAGCCAGGAGGTCGTGGCCCTGCCCGACGGCGGCTCGACCTGGTCGCTCCTGCTCCAGCCCACCGGGAAGGTCGACGCCTGGCTGCGGGTCCACCGGGTGGACGCCGAGCGCTACGAGCTCGACGTCGACGCCGGCTGGGGCGATGCGCTCGTCACCCGCCTCAACCGGTTCCTGCTGCGCACCAAGGCCGAGATCGCGGTGCCGGAGGCCCGGACCTTCCTGGCCCGGCGGGCGGGAGGGGGAGCGGTGCCCGTGGGCGGCGGCCTGGTCGTGGCCGGCCCCGGGATCCGGGGCCACGACGAGCCGGCCGGTCCCGACAGCGAGGCCACCCTGGAGGCGGACCTGTACGAGCGGTACCGGATCGCCCACGCAGTGCCGGCGATGGGCGCCGAGCTCACCCCCGACACCATCCCGGCCGAGGCCGGGCAGTGGTTGATCGACGCGTCGGTGAGCTTCACCAAGGGCTGCTACACCGGCCAGGAGCTCGTGGCCCGCATCGACAGCCGGGGCGGCAACGTCCCCCGACCGGTGCGCCTCCTCGTCATCGACGGCGAGGTGCCGGTCGTGACCGGCGCCGAGGTGCGCCTCGGCGGGGAGTCCGTGGGGCGGATCACCAGCTCCACCCCGCCGCTCTCGCCGGGGCACCCGGGGCTGGCCCTGGCCCCCCTCGCTCGTGCCGTCGGGGTGGGCGACATCGTCCAGGTCGAATCGGTCGAGGGGTGGGTCGAGGCCGGCATCGTCGAGCCGCCGTTCGCGGGCCATGGCGAGGCCTGAGCCCACCCACTACGACGTCCTCGGCGTCGAGCCCACCGCGTCGGCAGCCGAGATCCGCCGCGCCTACCTCCAGCTCGCCCGGGACCACCACCCCGACTTCCACTCCACCGCCAGCGAGGCGTACCGCCTCGCCAACGAGCGGGAGATGCAGCGCATCAACGAGGCCTGGACGGTGCTCGGCGACCCCGACCGGCGGACGGCCTACGACGAGCGGTACCGGGAGGAGCGCCGGGCCCGCCCCGGTGCCGCCAGCTACGACTTCCGGCCCTACGACGACTCGCCGGACGTCGACTACGCCGCGCTGCTCGACGACACCCCGGTGGCCGGCACCCAGGTGGGCCGGGCCCTCCAGGTGCTCCCGCCGCTGGTGCTGCTGCTCGGGGCCGGCATCTTCCTGGTCGGCGCGCTGGTGCGGCTCCCGGAGCTGGTGGCCGTCGGGATCATCGGCGTCGTGCTCGGCCTGCTCGGGTTCCTCGCCGCCCCGGCGATGGCGATCGCCCGCAGCATCCAGGCCGAGAGGGATCCCTGACCGCCGCCCGCACCCCGGCCGCTAGTGTCGCCCGCCATGGCCCAGACCTCTCTGTTCGTGAAGATGGTGTTCCAGCCCGGTCGGCGTGACGAGGGCGTCGAGATCCTCTCGTCGATGCTCCCGCAGGTCGAGGGGGAGCCCGGCACGCTGATCTACTCCTTCCACCTCGACGCCGGCGACGAGAACACGGTCTGGATCTTCGAGCTCTACACCGACGGCGACGCCCTGGCCGCCCACGGCGGCAGCGACGCCATCAAGGACATGTTCGGCCGGATCGGGCCTCTCTTCGCCGAGCCGCCGACGATGGTCATGGCCACGCCGGCCGGGGGCAACAAGGGGCTCCCGAGCTGAGCACCTACCTCGACCGGATCCTCGCCGCCCACCGGGCGGCGGCCGCCGAGGACACGCGCCCGCTCGACGGGCTGGTGGAGCAGGCCCTGGCCGCGCCGCCGACGCGCGGCTTCCGGGCCGCGCTCGAGGCGGTCGCCGCGGCAGGGGACGTCGCCGTCATCTCCGAGGTGAAGCGGGCGTCGCCGTCGAAGGGGCCGCTGTTCCCCGACCTCGACCCGGCCGCGCTGGCCCGCCAGTACGAGGCGGGGGGTGCGGCGTGCCTGTCGGTGCTCACCGACGTCGAGTTCTTCCAGGGCTCGCCGGAGGATCTGGCCGCCGCCCGGGGCGCCTGCTCGCTGCCGGTGCTGCGCAAGGACTTCACGGTCGACGCCCGCGACGTGTGCGACGCCCGGCTGATGGGCGCCGACTGCGTGCTGCTCATCGCCGCCGCCCTCGACGACGAGGAGCTGCGGACCTTCCTGGACCTGGGCCGCCGCATCGGCCTCGACGTGCTCGTCGAGATCCACGACGAGCCCGAGCTGGCCCGTGCCGTCACCGCCGGGGCCGACCTGGTGGGGGTCAACCAGCGCGACCTCGTCACGTTCCAGGTCGACACCGCCCGCGCCGTGCGGATGGCTCCGCAGATGCCCGCCGGCGTGGTGCGGGTGGCGGAGAGCGGCGTCACCGGGCCCGACGACGCTCGAGTGCTGGCCGGTGCCGGTTACCACGCCGTGCTGGTGGGCGAGCATCTGGTCACCTCCGGTGACCCCACCGCCGGGGTCGCCGCCCTGCGCGCTGCCTCCCGCTGATCAACCCCAGCGGCGGAATCCCGGCCCGACCGCGACGCCTGTCCCGCCCTTCCGTTCTGGCCTGCGTTGCGCACCCGTAGAGGTGCGCAACGCAGGCCAGAACGCGTCAGGCGGGGACCTCCGGCCCTGGGCCGACCCCCTGCCCGCGGTCCTACACTCCGCGCAGCCCCATCCCCGAGGAGCCTCAGATGACCCGCTTCACCCTGCCCGAGACCGAGCTGCCCACGGCCTGGTTCAACGTGCTGCCCCGCATGGCCACGCCGATGGACCCGCCGTTGCACCCCGCCACCAACCAGCCGGTGGGTCCCGAGGACCTCGCCCCGCTGTTCCCGATGGCGCTCATCGAGCAGGAGATGTCCCCGACGCCGTGGATCGACATCCCCGGAGAGGTGCTCGACATCTTGAAGCTGTGGCGCCCGACGCCGCTCGTGCGGGCCGAGCGGCTGGAGAAGGAGCTGGGCACCCCGGCCCGCATCTACTTCAAGGACGAGTCGGTGTCGCCGGCCGGCTCGCACAAGCCCAACAGCGCCGTGCCCCAGGCCTTCTACAACAAGCAGGAGGGCATCACCCGTCTCGCCACCGAGACCGGCGCCGGCCAGTGGGGCTCGTCGCTCTCCTTCGCCACCGCCCAGTTCGGGCTGGAGTGCAAGGTGTACATGGTGCGGGCGAGCTACGAGCAGAAGCCCTACCGCAAGGTGATGATGCAGCTCTGGGGGGCCGACGTGGTCCCGAGCCCGATCGACGACCCGTCGAGCCCCGGCTCGCTGGGCGCGGCGATCTCCGACGCCGTGCGCGACACCGTCAGCCGGGAGGACACCCACTACGCCCTGGGCTCGGTGCTCAACCACGTCTGCCTGCACCAGACGATCATCGGCCTGGAGGCCAAGGAGCAGCTGGCGGCGGCGGGGGAGACCCGTCCCGACGTGGTGCTCGCCTCCTGCGGCGGTGGGTCCAACTTCGCCGGCATCTCGTTCCCATTCCTGGAGGACGCCGACGTGCGCCTCGTCGCCGTCGAGCCGGCTTCCTGCCCCACGCTCACCGAGGGCGAGTTCCGCTACGACTTCGGCGACGTCGCCGGCATGACCCCGCTGATGCCGATGTTCACCCTCGGCCACGACTTCATGCCGCCGTCCATCCACGCCGGCGGGCTCCGCTACCACGGCGACTCGCCGATCGTCTCCCAGCTCCACCGCGAGGGCCGCGTGGAGGCGGTGGCCTACCCGCAGGGCAAGGTGTTCGAGGCGGCGATGACCTTCGCCCGGGTCGAGGGCAAGATCCCCGCGCCGGAGACGGCCCACGCCATCCGGGGTGCCATCGACGAGGCCCTGGCCGCGAAGGAGACGGGCGAGGAGAAGGTCATCCTCTTCAACTACTCCGGTCACGGCCACCTCGACCTGGCGGCCTACGACGACTTCCTCGCCGGTCGCCTCGTCGACGCCTGATCACCGCCTGACCCGGCCCGTCCGAAGGGCCCGTGTGCCCCCGTTCTGGCATGCGTCGCGCACCCCTGGAGGTGCGTGACGCATGCCAGAACCGCGTCCGGGGCGGGAAACCGGGGGAGTGGCCGCCGCGGGTGGGCGGTAGCGTCCGGCGGGTGTTCGTGAAGGTCTGCGGCATCACCAACGCCGAGGACGCCCTCTTCGCCATCGCGATGGGGGCCGATGCCGTGGGGCTCGTCTTCGCCCCGGGGTCGACGCGACGCATCGACCCCGACGCCGCCCGCGACGTGGTGCGGGAGCTCCCACCGGGCAGCGTCGCCGTCGGGGTGTTCCGCGACGAGCAGCCCGACCGGGTCGTGGAGCTCGTCCAGCACGTCGGTCTCCGAGGCGTGCAGCTCCACGGGCGGGAGACCCCGGCAGAGGCCGCCGTGGTGCGCCGCCACGTGCCGTTCCTGGTGAAGGCCTTCGGCATCGACGAACCGCTCCTGTCACGCGTCGACGACTACGACGTCGACGCGGTGCTGCTCGACTCCTCCACCCCCGGCTCCGGCGTCGCCTTCGACTGGCACCGGGCCGAGCGCTTCGTCGAGGGCCGCCGGCTGATCCTCGCCGGTGGCCTCACCCCCGACAACGTGGCCGACGCCATCGGCCGGGTCCGCCCGTGGGGCGTCGACGTCGCGAGCGGGGTCGAAGCCTCGCCGGGCCGGAAGGACGCGGTGAAGGTGCGCCGGTTCGTCGCCGAAGCGTCGGCCGCCCTGGCCGAGTTCTCCGGCCCCGACGGCTCCGCCTAGCCTCCGGTCGGCCGCGCCACCCACCGACGTCGCCCCCTCCGCACCCCCCGAGAGAGGAACCCTCCCCGCCCATGGCCCTTCCCGAGCCCTCCCCGAGCGGCCGCTTCGGCGAGTTCGGCGGTCGCTACGTGCCCGAGACCCTCGTCCCCGCCTGCCTCGAGCTGGAGGAGGCCTTCCGCGAGGCGTGGGCCGACCCGGCGTTCCGGGCCGAGCTCGACGACCTGCTGCGGGACTACGCGGGCCGGCCGTCCCCGCTCACCGAGTGCCACCGCCTCTCCGACGAGATCGGGGTGCGGGTGCTGCTCAAGCGGGAGGACCTCAACCACACGGGCAGCCACAAGATCAACAACGTGCTCGGCCAGGCGCTGCTGGCCCGCCGCATGGGCAAGACCCGCCTGGTGGCCGAGACCGGCGCCGGCCAGCACGGCGTGGCCACCGCCACCGCGGCGGCGCTGCTCGGCATGGAGTGCATGGTCTACATGGGCGAGGTCGACATGGCCCGCCAGGCGCTCAACGTGTTCCGGATGCGCCTGCTCGGTGCCGAGGTGGTGCCGGCGGTGTCCGGCAGCCGCACCCTGAAGGACGCGGTGAACGAGGCCATGCGCGACTGGGTGGCCACCGTGGAGGGCACCCACTACTGCCTCGGCTCGGTGATGGGTCCGCACCCGTACCCCTGGATGGTGCGCGAGTTCCACACCGTCATCGGCAGCGAGGCGCGCGCCCAGTGCGCCGACCTGCTCGACGGTGGGGTGCCCGACGTCGTCACCGAATGCGTGGGCGGCGGGTCGAACGCCATCGGGATCTTCTCCGGCTTCGCCGACACCACCGCCGAGCTGGTGGGCGTCGAACCGGCCGGGGGCGCCGCCGTCGGCCGGGGGGTGCCCGGGGTGGTGCACGGCATGAAGAGCTACCTGATGCAGGACGAGTTCGGCCAGGTCCAGGAGGCGGAGTCGATCTCGGCCGGGCTCGACTACCCGGGTGTGGGCCCGGAGCACAGCCACCTCGCCGCGATCGGCCGGGCCCGCTACGAGCAGGTCACCGATGCCGAGGTGATCGACGCCTTCCAGCTGCTGAGCCGCACCGAGGGCATCATCCCCGCCCTCGAGCCGGCCCACGCCCTCGCCTGGGTCAGCCGCGACCGCGCCGCGCTGGCCGGCCGCACCGTGCTGGTGAACCTCTCGGGCCGGGGCGACAAGGACGTCGCCCAGATGATGGAGATCCTCGGATGACCCCGCTCACCGCCGCCGACGAAGGCCTCACCGTCCCGGCGGCCCCGCCCGAGCCCGGTGCCCTGGAGCAGTCCCTGCGCGCGGGTCGCGAGGCCGGTCGCAAGCTGCTCGTCCCCTACGTCACCGGCGGTCTGGGCGACGACTGGGCCGAGATCGTCCGTGCCATCGCCGACGCCGGCGCCGACGCCATCGAGGTCGGCATCCCGTTCTCGGACCCGGTGATGGACGGGCCGGTCATCCAGGAAGCCAGCGAGCGGGCCCTCGCGGCCGGGGCCACCCCGGCCAGCGTGCTCGACGAGCTGCGCGGTGTCGACGCCGGCGTCCCCCTGGCGGTCATGACCTACTACAACCTGGCCTTCCACATGGGCCACGAGCGCTTCGCCTCGTCGCTCGCCGAGGCCGGCGTGGCCGCGGCGATCCTGCCGGACCTGCCCCTCGAGGAGGTCGGGCCGTGGGCCGGGGCGGCCGACGCCGCCGGCGTGGAGACGGTGCTGCTCGCCGCCCCCACCGCCCCCGACGACCGCCTGCCGCGGATCGTGGCCCGGTCGAGGGGCTTCGTGTACGCGGTGGGCCTGCTCGGGGTCACCGGTGAGCGCGACGCCCTCGCGGCCTCGTCGCTGGTGATCGCCCGGCGCCTGAAGGCCGTCACCGACGTGCCGGTGCTGGTCGGTGTCGGCGTCTCCAGCGCCGAGCAGGCGGTCGAGGTCTCCCAGGTGGCCGACGGGGTGGTCATCGGCTCTGCGCTCATGCGCCGGGTGCTGGAGGGCGCGGGCCCGGCCGGCGCCGCCGCCTTCGTGGGCGAGGTGCGGGCCGCCCTCGACGCCGCCTGAGCTCGGGACCTCCGGCCCTGCGGGGGAGCGGAGCGCGGTCGGTAGGGTCGACGGCGATGACCGACGTGGAGCAGCCCCTCTTCGAACGCGTCGACGGCGTCGAGTTCTTCGCTCGCCTCGTCGACCGCTTCTACGCCCGGGTCGTGGAGGACCCGGTCCTGAAGCCCCTGTACCCCGAGGACGACATCGAGGGGGCCAAGGCCCGCCTCACCTGGTTCCTCGTCCAGTTCTGGGGCGGTCCCACGACCTACAGCGAGGCCCGCGGCCACCCGCGGCTGCGGATGCGTCACGCCCCCTACGTGATCGGTGAGGTCGAACGGGAGGCGTGGTACCGGCACATGTCGCTGGCGGTCAGCGAGATGGTCGAGGCCGGGGAGCTCTCCGACGATGACGAAGCCCGGATGCTGTCGTACTTCCACCAGGCGGCCCGCCACATGGTGAACGCCGAGGGCTAGCCGACCGCCCTCCGGGCCCCAGCGGAACCCCCGGGGAGAACCCGGATTCACCGCCCTGCATGGGCATGCAGGGCATCGTCCCCATCCACCAACACGTGCGCTGGTCCCGCGATGCTGTGAGCCATCGGACGGTCCCGTCCGAGATCGACACCAGGCCCGGCCACCCGACCCGGGATCCGTCCCGAGCCGGGCCGACAGGAGGAAGTCATGACCAAGAGCGAACTCATCGCCGAGATTGCCGAGCGCACGGGCCTGGCGAAGACCGATGTCGAGAAGAGCCTCAAGGCCTTCGAGGACATCGCTCACGAGATCGTGGCCAAGGGCGACGAGAAGCTGACGCTGCCGGGCTTCCTCAGCTTCGAGCAGACCGACCGCAGCGCCCGCACGGCCCGCAACCCGCAGACCGGCGAGACCATCCAGGTCCCCGCCAGCAAGGCCGTGAAGGTCACCGCCGGCTCCAAGCTGAAGGCCAGCGCCAAGGGCGCCAAGTAGCACCCTCCGGCGCCCTTCGGGGCCCGGACCTGACATCGACGAGCACGGGGAGCGCCAGGCGCTCCCCGTGCCGCGTCCAGATCACCTCCCCGACCGTGTCTGCGCCGGGTGGGACGGCCCCGGCCCGTCCCCGTCGAGAGGTCGCCTGCACTAGGTTCGGCGCCATGACGACCACGCTCTCGCCCGGTGACAAGGCCCCGGCGTTCACCCTCCTCGACCAGGACGAGCAGAAGGTGAAGCTGTCCGACTTCAAGGGCCGCAAGGTGCTCGTGTACTTCTACCCGAAGGCCGACACGCCGGGCTGCACGACCCAGTCGTGCGCCCTGCGTGACATCGCCGGCGACATCGGCGACACCGCCATCGTGGGCATCAGCCCCGACGCCCCGGCCAGGCAGAAGAAGTTCGACGAGAAGTACTCCCTCGGCTTCCCGCTGCTGGCCGACACCGAGCACGAGGTGGCCGAGAAGTTCGGCGTGTGGGGCGAGAAGAAGAACTACGGGCGCACCTACATGGGCATCATCCGCTCGGCGTTCCTGATCGACGAGAAGGGCAAGGTCCAGGAGGCCTGGTACAAGATCAGCCCCAAGGACACGCCCACCAAGCTGCTCAAGGCCCTCGAGGCGTGAGCGACCTCCCGGCCCCCGCCGAGGTCCTGCCCCACCGGCCCCCGTTCCTGCTGCTCGACGAGGTCCTGGAGCTGCGGATCGGCGAGGGGGCAAGGGGCCGGTGGCACGTCACCGGCGACGAGTCGTTCTTCGCCGGCCACTTCCCGGGGCGGCCCACCCTGCCCGGCGTGCTGATGCTCGAGGCCATCGCCCAGCTCGGGGCCTACGCGGTGCTCTCCGACGAGCGCTTCGCAGGCAAGCTGCCGCTCTTCGGCGGGGTGGAGAAGGCCCGGTTCCGGCGCCAGGTGCTGCCCGGCGACACCCTCGAGCTGGAGGTGGAGCTGGGCCGCATGTCCGCCCGGGCGGGGAAGGGCTCGGGCCGGGCCCACGTCGCCGGCGAGACCGCCTGCGAGACCGAGCTGCTGTTCGTGTTCGCCGACGCCTGACGCCGGCGGAGAGGGGGCACCGTGCCCGTCACCGTCATCGACTCACCGATCGGCCCGCTGGCCCTGACGGCCGGCCCGGAGGGGCTCGTCAGGATCGACTTCGGGCCGGTGCCCTCGGTCGCCGACCCCGGCGGCGGCGCCCCGGCTGAGGCCCACCTCGCCCAGGCGGCCGCCGAGCTCGACGAGTACGTCACCGGGCGTCGTCGGGCCTTCACCGTGGCCCTCGACCGCTCCTCGCGCCGGGGGTTCCGGGGCGAGGTGCTGACCGCCCTCGAGACCGTCCCCTACGGCGAGACCGTCAGCTACGGCGAGCTGGCCGCCATGGCGGGCCGCCCCCTCGCCGCTCGAGCGGTGGGGACGGCCATGGCCACCAACCCGCTCCCGCTGGTGGTGCCCTGCCACCGGGTGCTGGCGGCAGGGGGCGCCCTGGGCGGCTACGGGCCCGGACCCGAGCTGAAGGTGCAGCTCCTGCGCCTGGAAGGCGCCTGGCCCGTCCCCTGAGGGACGGGCCAGGATCACGGCAGCAGGCGAGCGGCAGGTGCCGCAGGGGTCAGTCGCTGGCGGGGCCGAACACCACGCAGCCGTTGTGGCCGCCGAAGCCGAACGAGTTCGACAGGGTCGGTCCCGGGGTCCACTCCCGGGCCTCGCCCACGACCAGGTCGATGGGGGCGAGGTCGGGGTCGGGGGTCTGGAAGCCCGCGGTGGGCGGGATCAGGCCCTTCTGCATGCCCGCCACGATGCCGACCGCCTCGAGGGCGCCGGCGGCACCCAGGGAGTGGCCGGTGACGCCCTTGAACGAGGTGACCGGCGGGCCGTCGTTGCCGAACAGCTTGACGATGGCCTCGGCCTCGGCCGCGTCGTTCAGCGGGGTCGAGGTGCCGTGGGCGTTGATGTAGGTGATGTCGGACGGGGCCAGCCCGGCGTCGGCGAGGGCCAGCTCCATGCAGGCGATGGCGCCGGCGCCGCCGGGGGCGGGAGCGGTGATGTGGTGGGCGTCGGCGGTGGACGCAGCGCCCAGCACCTCGGCCAGGATGGTGGCGCCCCGGGCCTTGGCCGTCTCCCACTCCTCGAGCACCAGCACACCGGCGCCCTCGGCCATCACGAAGCCGTCACGGTCCTTGTCGAACGGGCGCGACGTGAGGGTGGACGACATCGCCGTCATGTTGGTGAACCCGGCGATGCACACGTCGGTCATGGTCGACTCGGTGCTGCCGGTGACCATGGCGTCGCAGCGGCCGCTGGTGATGAGCCGGTAGGCGTTGCCGATCGACTGGGTGCCGGCGGCGCAGGCCGTGCAGGTGTTCTCGCACGGGCCCTGGAAGCCGTGCCGCATGGAGACCGCCGCCGAGGCGGCGTTGGCCATGAGCATGGGGACCATGAAGGGGCTGACCCGACGGGCACCCTTGGCGTCGTGGACCCGCACCTGCTCCTCGAGGGTGTTGAGCCCCCCGATGCCGGTGCCGATCCAGGTGCCGATGCGCAGCGGGTCGGCCTGGAGCTCACCGGACTGGGCGAGCGCCTCGGTGGCCGCGGCCACCGCGAACTGGCAGAACCGGTCGGTGCGCCGGGCCTCCTTCGGGTTGTCGAAGTAGGGCTCGGGGTCGAAGTCGGTGACCCGCCGCAGCCCCTCGGGGGCGGGCCCGTTCAGGCCGGCCCAGAAGGCCTCGACACCGATGCCGCAGGGGCTGACGACACCGATGCCCGTGACGGCGACCCGGCGACCGGACATCACTTCTTGGAGGTGACGAGCTCGAACGCCTGGCCGACGGTCTCGATGCCCTCCAGCTCGGACTCGTCGACGCTCACGTCGAACTCCTCCTCGAGGGCCATCACCAGCTCCACTAGGTCGAGGCTGTCGGCGTCGAGGTCGTCGCCGAACTTGGCCTCCATCGTCACCTGGTCCGGCTGCACGGCCAGGACCTCGACAGCGCACTTGCGGAAGCGCTCGAAGGCTTCGTCACTCACGGTTGGCTCCTTGTTTCTGGGCTGCCCCACGGTAGTCGGGCAGTGGTGGTGGGACAGGGGGTGGTCGGACGGTCCGCAGGGCGGCCCGAGCGGTGGCGCAGGCTCAGCTGGCGCCCATGCCGAGGCCGCCGTCGACGGGGAGGACGGCACCGGTGACGTAGCCGGCGGCATCGCTGGCGAGGTACTGCACGGCGGCGGCGACCTCGGAGGGCTCGGCGAGGCGCCCGAGGGGCACGGCGCCCTCGATCGCGGCCCGGGCGTCGTCGCCGACCGCGGCGAACATGTCGGTGGCGACCGGTCCCGGTGCCACCACGTTCACGGTGATGTTGCGGGAGGCGAACTCCCGGGCCAACGACCGGGCCAGCCCCACGAGACCGGCCTTGGACGCGGCGTAGTTGGCCTGCCCGGCCTGGCCGGTGGAGCCCACCACCGAGCCGATGAACACGATCCGGCCCCAGCGGGCCCGCATCATCTTCTGGACGGCCCGCTTCGCCACGCGGAACCCGCCGACGAGGTTGGCGTCGAGCACGCCCGTGAAGTCGTCCTCGGACATGCGCAGGACGAGCATGTCGGCGGTGACGCCGGCGTTGGACACCAGGACCTCGACCGGTCCGAAGGCCTCCTCGATCTCGGCGAAGGCGGCGTCGACCTGGGCGCCGTCGGTGACGTCGCACTTCACGGCGAGGATGCCGGGCGCCTCGTCGGCGGCGGGCGGGTCGGAGCGGTAGGTGACCGCCACCTTGTGGCCGTCGTCGGCGAACGCCCGGGCCACGGCGAGGCCGATGCCCCGGTTGCCGCCGGTGACGAGCACGACGCGGGAGGTGGGGGAGGTGCTCATCGGTCGCCCTCCGGGAGGTGGCCGGTCCAGCGGATGACGGCGCTCGCCCAGCTCATGCCGGCACCGAAGCCGACCAGCAGCACGAGGTCGCCGGGCTGCACCCGACCCCCCTCGAGGGCCTCGACCAGCGCGAGCGGGATGCTGGCGGAGGAGGTGTTCCCGGTGGCGTGGAGCACGGTGGAGACCTTCTCGCTGCCGATCTTCAGGCGGGAGCAGGCGGCCTCGATGATGCGGATGTTCGCCTGGTGGGGGACCACCAGGGCGATGTCGTCGGCGGTGACGCCCGCTGCGGCCATCGACGAGCGGGCGGACTCCACCATCACGGTGACCGCCCGGCGGAAGACCTCCTTGCCGACCATCTGCATGTAGCCGCCGATGGGGGCGTCGAGGTACTTGCGGGCCGAGCCGTCGCTGCCCATGTCGAAGGCGAGCAGCTGGCCGTCGTCGCTCGCCACGAGGACCACCGCGCCGGCGCCGTCGCCGAACAGGATCGCGGTGTTGCGGTCCTCCTGGTCGGTGAGGCGGCTGAGGGTCTCGGCGCCGACGAGCAGGATGCGCTGGAGGCCCATGGCGATCAGGCCGTGGGCGTGCACGAGGCCGTAGACGAACCCCGAGCACGCCGCGTTGAGGTCGACCGCACCGCCGGCGATGCCGAGCTCCTCCTGCACCTGGGAGGCGGTGGAGGGGATCTGGTAGTCGGGGCTGGTGGTGGCGAGGATGACGTAGTCGATGTCGTCGCCGGTGACGCCGGCCATCTCCATGGCGGCGCGCCCGGCCTGCACGGCGAGCCCGGCGGTGGTGCCGCCGTGGCGGCGTTCCTTGATGCCGGTGCGCTCGGTGATCCACTCGTCGGAGGTGTCGAGGCGGGCCTCGTAGTCGGCGTTGGTGACCACCGTGTCCGGGAGGGCGGTGCCCCAGCCGGTGATGGTGGCGCCTCGGAGGCCGGGCGGCAGGGCGGAGGTGGGCGGGGTGCTCATGCGGTGCGCAGCCAGGCGATGGGCTGGCTGGTGGTGACCCGCTCGCCCTCGACGGCGAGCATGCCCACGAGCAGGCCTTCGAACGGGGACCGGACCTCGTGGTCGCCCACCGAGCCGAGCACGGTGCCGGGCACCAGCTGCAGGCCCTCACGGGCCTCGGGGGCCGGGGTGAACACGCCGGCGGCGGGGCTCACCACCATGCGCTCCGTGGCGAAGAGGTGCTCGCCCTCGTGCACGACCACCTCGGCGGCCTCGGCCACCTCGGGCGGGGCCAGGGCGGTGAGCAGCTTGTCGAGGTCGTCGGGGGTGGACACCGAGATGGTGGTGACGCCGCTCAGCGTGCGCTTGGCCATGCCGGTGAGCACGTTGCCGGGACCGAGCTCGACGACCACGCGGGGCCCGGCCTCGCCGATGTGGTCGAGGGTCTGGCGCCAGCGGACCGGGCTGCAGAGCTGGGCGCCGAGGAGGCCCGCCCACTCGTCGCCGCCGGTGTGGGCGCGGGCGTCGACGTTGGCGTAGACCGGCATCTCGGCCTCGCGCAGCTCGGCGGCGTCGATGGCCTTGCGCAGCCGCTCGCGGGCCGGGGCCATGAACGGTGTGTGGAACGCCCCGCTCACCGCCATCGGCATGACCTTCTTGGCCCCGAGCTCCTTGGCGACGTCGGCCGCCTCGGCGACGGCCTCGGGCTCGCCGGCGATGACCACCTGCCCGGGGGCGTTGTAGTTGGCCACCCAGACGTCGCCGTCGACCCGGGCGCAGGCGACCTCGACGTCGTCGTCGTCGAGGCCGAGCACGGCGGCCATGGTGCCGGTGCGCTCGGTGGCGGCCTCCCGCATGGCGGCGCCCCGCTCGGCCACCAGGCGCAGCCCGTCGTCGAAGCCCAGCGCCCCGGAGGCCACCAGGGCGGTGTACTCGCCGAGGCTGTGGCCGGCGGCCGCCGCCGGCTCCACGCCGAGGCGCTCGACCGCGTCGAGCACCACCAGGCTGGTGAGGAAGGTCGAGAGCTGGGCGTTGTCGGTGAGCTTCAGCTCGTCGGCGTCGGTGTGCAGCAGGAGCCCCTCGAGATCCCGACCGAGGACCGAGGAGGCCTCGACGACGAGCTCCCACGACGGGTGCTCCCGCCAGGGCTCGCCCATCCCGGGCTTCTGGGACCCCTGGCCGGGGAAGGTGAACACGATCATCGGTGGGCGGGCACCTCTCGGACGGCGGCGGGCTTGGGGAGTTCGACCAGCGGCGGGTCGGCGAGGTTTCACCCGGGCCGGGGCCCGGGTTCGCCGCCCTCCTGGAGCGGTGCGGCGGGAGGGATTCGAACCCTCAAGCCCTTGCGGGCAGCGGGGTTTGAGCCCGCCCTGTATGCCGGTTCCAGCACCGCCGCAGCAGTTGGTGCTGGGGCAAAGCTAGCAACGCCGGTGTGCTGGCCCTTGTTACCGCGCGGGCACCTGGCGGGCGGCTCCGTGGCGTGTGGAAGGCACACCCGACCCCTCCCGCGGCGGGCGCGATCGGCGCCGTACACTCGGCCCATGACCAGGGGGATGCTCGAGCGGCGCCTGCGGGACGTCTCCACCCAGCTGCAGGGGCTGCGGCGCGAGCTCGCGCTCACCGACGAGCAGCTCGCCCAGCTGGCGGGGGAGGCCGACGACGCCCGCCTGCGGTCACTGGTCTCGGAGACGCCGCTGGCCGAACGCGAGCACCGGGAGGCCGCCCGCCACGCCGAGGCCATGGAGCGCCACCGCACCGACGTGGTCGCGTCCATCGAGCGGCTCGAGCGCCAGCAGGACGATCTGCTCGACCGCCTCAACGAGGCTGTCAGCTGACCCGGGTACGATGCCCCGGCGTCCCGGTGCGGCCGGGTCGCACACCCGTCGCACCACCGACGGGTCGCTGACCACCTGAGCCCGACCACGGATAGGGGAGTGCCGGTGCCGACCCGCGTCGTCATCGCCGAAGACGAGGCGATCATCCGACTGGACCTGAAGGAGACCCTCCAGGAGGAGGGCTACGAGGTCGTCGGGGAGACCGGCCGGGGTGACGAGGCCGTCGAGCTCGTGCGCACGCACCAGCCGGACATCGCCATCCTCGACATCAAGATGCCCGGCCAGGACGGCCTCTCGGCCGCCCGGGAGATCGCCGCCGAGCGAACCTCGGCCGTGCTGATCCTCACCGCCTTCAGCCAGCGCGACCTCATCGAGCAGGCCCGCGACGCCGGCGCCCTCGCCTATCTGGTCAAGCCCTTCCAGCGCAGCGAGCTCATCCCCGCCATCGAGGTCGCCATCGGCCGCTTCCGGGAGATGAAGGCGCTCGCCGAGCAGGCCCAGACCCTCGAAGAGCAGCTCGAGACCCGCAAGATCGTCGACCGGGCCAAGGGCCGGCTGATGGACGCCCACCACCTCTCGGAGGGCGACGCGTTCTCGTTCATCCAGCGCACCGCCATGCGCGAGCGCCTCACCATGAAGGCCGTGAGCGAGCGCATCATCGCGGGCGAGCTCACCCCCGACGGGGCATGAGCCCGACGGCCGCCGCCGTCGCGCACCCGGTGAGCGCCGGAGGTCCCCGATGACCACCCTGATGCTCATCGACGGCAACTCGCTCACCTACCGGGCGTTCTTCGCCCTGCCCACCGACATGGCCACCGCGTCGGGGCAGGTCACCAACGCGGTGTTCGGGTTCACGTCGATGCTCGTGAACCTGATCCGCGACCACCGGCCGGACCACCTCGCCGTGGTGTTCGACCGGCCCGAGCCCACGTTCCGGCACGAGGCCGTCGACACCTACAAGGCCAACCGCTCCGAGGCGCCCGACATCCTCCGCCAGCAGATGGGCCTGGTGCGCCAGGTGGTGGAGACCCTCCGCATCCCGGTGCTCGACCTCGCCGGATACGAGGCCGACGACCTCATCGCCACCCTGGCCACCGAGGCCCAGGGGCGGGGCGACGACGTGCTGATCGTCACGGGCGACCGCGACAGCTACCAGCTGGTGGCCGACCCGCACGTGAAGGTGCTCTACAACCGGCGCGGCGTCTCCGACTACGCCCTCTACGACGAGGAGGGCATCCGCGAGCGCACGGGTGTCACGCCGGCCCAGTACGTGGAGTACGCCGCCCTCCGGGGCGATCCCTCCGACAACCTCCCCGGGGTCCCCGGCGTCGGCGAGAAGACGGCCGCCAAGCTCATCACCACCTACGGCGGCATCGACGGCATCTACGAGCACCTCGACGCGCAGACCCCCAAGCTGCGCCAGAACCTGGCCGAGCACGAGGCCCAGGTGCGCACCAACGCCGAGATCATGGTCCTGCGGCGCGACGCGCCCGTCACCGTCGACCCCGACGACCTGGTCATCGGCGCCTACGACCTCGACGAGGTCCGCCAGCTCTTCGACTTCCTCGAGTTCCGCACCCTCTACGACCGCCTGCTCGAGGCGCTGGGCGCGGTGGAGGAGGGGGCCGCGGCCGCTGCCGGGCCCGCGGGCGAGGTGCTCGAGGCCGAGCGGCGCGACGTGCTCGACCCGGGCCAGGCCGTCACCCTGCTGGGCGAGCTGGCCGCCGCCACCGAGCCGTTGGCCGTCGCCGCCTCGTGGCAGGGCACGGAGGGCCGCTCGCCGCTCGACGGGCTGGCCCTGGTCACCGACGCCGCCAGCGGTGAGGTGGCCTGGCTCCCGGCCCGGGTCCTCGAGGTCCCGGAGGTCGCCGCCGCCCTGGCCGCCCTGGTGGGCGTCGACGGCCGCCCGCTGGTCGCCCACGACGCCAAGGCGCTCGTGCGCAGCCTCGACGAGCTCGACGTCGACGTCCGCTCCCTGTGGCTCGACACCATGATCGCCGCCTACCTCCTCGACCCGGCCGAGGCCCGCTACGCGCTCGACGAGCTGCTCGACCGCTACGCCAACGCCCGCCTCCCGGTCGACGACGGTCCCCCCGACGGTGAGCTCGACTTCGGTGGCGAGGGCGTCGACGTGGGGCAGGTCGCCGCCCGGCGCGCCCTCGCCGTGCACCGGCTCACCGAGCCGCTGGTCGCGGCGCTCGACGCACGCGGCCTGCGCGCCCTCGACGACGACATCGAGGTGCCCCTCGTGCGGGTCCTCGCCCGCATGGAGATCGTCGGCGTCGGGGTCGACGTGGCCGAGCTGCGGCGCCTGAGCGAGGAGCTGGTCGCCCGGTGCGACGAGCTGCGGGCCCAGATCTGGGAGGACGCCGACGAGGAGTTCAACGTGAACTCCACGGTGAAGCTCCGCGAGATCCTCTTCGACCGCCTGGGCCTCACCCCCCAGAAGAAGACGAAGACCGGCTACTCCACCGACGCCGCGTCGCTCGAGAAGCTCAAGGGGCAGCACCCGATCATCGAGCACCTCCTGGCGTACCGGGAGGTCGAGAAGCTCCGGTCGACCTACGGCGAGGGGCTGCTCGCCGAGGTGGCCGCCGATGGGCGCATCCACGCCACGTTCAACCAGACGGTGGCCCGCACCGGCCGCCTCAGCTCCGACGCGCCGAACCTGCACAACATCCCGGTGCGCTCCGAGGTGGGCCGGGCCTTCCGCAAGGCCTTCGTGCCCGCCCCGGGGTTCCGGCTCCTCATCGCCGACTACAACCAGATCGAGCTGCGCTGCATCGCCCACCTGGCCGAGGACCCGGGCCTCATCGCCGCCTTCGAGTCGGGCCAGGACATCCACACCGCCACGGCCTCCCGGGTGTTCGGGGTCGAGCCCGGCGAGGTCAACGTCGAGCAGCGGTCCAAGGCGAAGATGGTCAGCTACGGCCTCGCCTACGGGATGGAGGCCTACGGCCTCGGCCAGCGCCTGAGCATCCCCACCAGCGAGGCCCAGGAGATCCTCGACGCCTACTTCGAGGCGTTCCCCGCGGTGCGGGCCTACATGGACCACACCGTCGCCGAGGCCCGGGAGCGGGGCTACACCGAGACCCTCTTCGGACGCCGTCGCCAGATCCCCGAGCTGGCGTCGTCGAACTTCCGGATCCGCCAGGCCGGTGAGCGCCAGGCGATGAACGCCGGCATCCAGGGCCTGGCCGCCGACATCTTCAAGGTGGCCCTGGTGCGCCTCGACCGGGCGCTGGAGGAGGCGGGCGCCGTGTCCCGGCTCATCCTCCAGGTCCACGACGAGGTCATCCTCGAGGTCACCCCCGACGAGCTCGACGACACCACCGCCCTGGTGCTCGACGCCATGTCCGGGGCGTTCTCGCTCCGGGTGCCGCTCGCGGTGAACCTCACCGTGGGCGACTCCTGGGCGGACGCCAAGGGATGAGCGCACCACCGCCCACCGGCCACCAGCCGGGCGAGCCCGAGCACTGGTTCGAGGAGCTGGCGGACCACCTCGGCGAGGCGTACCTCCGCTACTCCTTCACCAAGGGCACCGAGCAGGAGGTGGCCTTCCTCGTCGAGGAGCTGGCCCTGTCGCCCGGCGACCGGGTGCTCGACGTCGGCTGCGGCCCCGGCCGTCACGCCCGGGCGCTGGGGGAGCGGGGGATCGAGGTGCTCGGCGTCGACATCTCCCAGCGCTTCGTCGACCTCGCCTCGGAGGGGGCTCCTTCCGGTGTCACCTTCCAGCGGATGGACGCCCGCGACCTGCCCTTCGACGCCGAGTTCGACGCCGTCATCTCCCTCTGCCAGGGCGCCTTCGGCCTGGCCGCGGGCGGGCAGGCGCCGGACCGGGTCGACGGGCCGGTGACCCCGGCGGGGCTGGTGGGCGGCACCGGCGCCGACCCCGACGCCCGGGTGCTCGACGGGATGGCCAGGGCGCTGCGCCCGGGCGGGCGCCTGGCCGTCTCCGCCTTCTCGGCCTACTTCCAGGTGCGCTGGCTGGAGGACTCCGACTCGTTCGACGCCGATGCCGGCGTGAACCACGAGCGCACATCGCTGCGGTCGCCGGACGGGACCGAGGCGGTGCACGACCTCTGGACCACCTGCTTCACCCCGAGGGAGCTGCGCCTGCTGGCCGCCCGGGCCGGGCTGGTGGTGCGTGACCTCTGGTCGGTCACCCCGGGCGACTACGCCCGCCGGCGGCCGGACCTCGACTATCCGGAGTTCCTGATGGTGGCGCTGCGGCCGGCGGGCTGACCCGTCCGTCGGCGTCGTCGCCCCCTTCTCGCCGTTGGACCGGGCTGCTAGGCTCGCTCGTCGTCGTGCGCGCCCGCGCACGGGTCCGCTCCTCACGGAGCCCGATTCCCCCGTCCACCGAAGAGAGATCCCGTTGTCCGACCAGCCCACCCCTGAAGCGGCCGAGGCCGCTGCCAGCGCCCCCGACACCAGCACCGCCACGATCGACGCCGCCACCGAGGCCGCGCCGGCGGGCATGGGGAGCTTCGACGAGGAGGGCCGTTACGTCCCCCGCCAGGTGACCGAGGACGACCTCGGTGGCCTCTCGCTCGACGACGCCTACACCGCCTCCATGGTGGAGGTCGAGGACGGCCAGATCGTCGAGGGCACGGTGGTGAAGGTCGACCGCGACGAGGTCCTCCTCGACATCGGCTACAAGTCCGAGGGCGTCATCCCCTCGCGTGAGCTGTCGATCCGCAACGACGTCGACCCGGCCGAGATCGTCTCGCTGGGCGACCACGTCGAGGCGCTCGTCCTCCAGAAGGAGGACAAGGAGGGCCGCCTCGTCCTGTCCAAGAAGCGGGCCCAGTACGAGCGGGCCTGGGGCACGATCGAGAAGATCAAGGAAGAGGACGGCGTCGTCTCCGGCCCGGTCATCGAGGTCGTCAAGGGCGGCCTCATCCTCGACATCGGCCTCCGGGGCTTCCTCCCGGCGTCGCTGGTCGAGCTGCGCCGGGTGCGCGACCTCGCGCCGTACGTCGGCCGCACGCTCGAGGCGAAGATCATCGAGCTCGACAAGAACCGCAACAACGTGGTGCTCTCCCGCCGGGCGTGGCTGGAGGAGACCCAGAAGGAGCAGCGCGAGGACTTCCTCGCCAACCTCAAGCCGGGCGAGGTCCGCCGCGGCGTGGTGTCCTCGGTGGTCAACTTCGGTGCGTTCGTCGACCTCGGCGGCATGGACGGCCTCGTCCACGTCTCCGAGCTGTCGTGGAAGCACGTCGACCACCCCGGCTCGGTCGTGGCCGTCGGCGACGAGATCGACGTGCAGGTCCTCGAGGTCGACCTCGACCGCGAGCGCATCAGCCTCTCGCTCAAGGCCACCCAGCAGGACCCGTGGCAGGAGTTCGCCTCCGCCCACCAGGTCGGCGAGCTGGTCTACGGCCGGGTCACCAAGCTGGTGCCCTTCGGCGCCTTCGTGCAGGTCGGCGACGGCATCGAGGGCCTGGTGCACATCTCCGAGATGTCGGCCCACCACGTCGACCTCCCCGAGCAGGTCGTCACCCCGGGCGAGGAGCTCTGGGTGAAGATCATCGACCTCGACCTCCAGCGCCGCCGCATCAGCCTGTCGATCAAGCAGGCCGCCGAGGGCGGCATCGTCGCCGCCGAGTACCAGGAGCACTTCGGCGAGCACGCCTACGACGACGAGGGCAACTACATCGGCCCGCTGTCGGAGTCGACCGAGGCGCAGGAGGCCTGGGCCGAGTACTACGCCGAGCAGGGCGACGGCACCGAGGCCCCCACCGAGGGTGCCGAGGGCGAGGCCGAGGCCGCCGAGTGAGCGCGGGCCGGCACCGGCCGGCGAGGTGCTCCCGGGCCAGGCCCGGAGGACTCAGGTGGCGGCGCTACGGCGCCGCCACCGCCGCGTCCGGGACCGTTCACGGGCCTCACGCATCGGGCCGCTCCGACCACGGCGAGTGCTTGTCACGATCGGTGCTCGCATTTCCGCTAAGTAAGGGGGCTACTTCGGCCGAAGGAGGGATGGCCGGAATCCCTCGTGGGCCCCGTGCCCATCCGAAGTCGTAGCCCGCCGCCCACCACCCGGGCGGTCGAACCCACCCAGGAAGAGGTCGAGGTGAGCTCGCGTCGAACGCTGATCCTCGTTGGAGCCATTGTGCTCGGGCTCGTTGCCGCACTGTTGCTGTTCAACTACGTGCAGGGCATCGAGGACCGGGCCAACAACAACGCCAAGCGGGTCGACGTGTACGTCGCCAAGACGGACATCCCCCGCGGCACTCCGGGCGAGACGGCGGCGTCCGACGGTGCCATCGGTACCGCCAAGATCCCGCAGGAGTTCCGCCCGGCCAGCGCCATCACCACCACGGACGAGATCCAGAAGAAGGTGGCGCTGTTCGACATCCCGCAGAACACGCCGATCGTCCAGGACATGTTCGTGGACCCGGCCCAGACCCAGATCAGCTTCCGTGAGCGGCTGAGGAACCCGGAGCACGTGGCCATCACCGTCTCGGTCGACCAGGTCCGCGGCGTCGCCGGCTTCCTCGTGCCGGGCGACGAGGTCAACATCCTCATCGCCGGCCAGGGCTCGGGCGGCGAGGGCGGAGCCTTCCCCTCGGCGATGCGGTACCTCTACCAGAAGGTGCAGATCCTGGCCGTGGGCCAGAGCACCCTGCTGGCCCCCGGCGAGCAGACCGACGCCAACGCCGCGGCGAACAACGGCAGCGGCCTGATCACCTTCAACGTCCCGCCGCAGGCGGCACAATGGATCGCCTCGGCCCAGGAGGCCGGCGGGCTCTACCTCAGCCTCGTGGCCGAGGACTACGTGCCCACGCCGCTCCCGCCGATCGACTCGGGCGGTGAGCTCCCCGGCGAGGCCGCTGGCCAGCTCACCCCGTACGGCCCCACCGGCAACCAGGACTAGGAGCGACTTCGTGAACCGACCGTTCTCCGGCAACCCGGGTGAAGGGCAGCCCCAGGTCGACGCCGGCGCCGGCGGGGGAGGGGCCAGCCGCGCCTCCGTCGCCGTCGTCTGCTCCGACCAGGCGGTGGCTGCCCGCCTGGCGATGCTGGTCGGGGTCGGTGCCGCCACCTACACCTCCATCGACGAGCTGGCCGTGAACCTCGACGGCAGCCCGCTGGTGGCGGTCCTCGGGCCCGGGTTCGACGACCCGATCGAGCTCACCGCCGCCGAGCAGCTGCTCGCCGCCCGGCGGGAGGTCGCCGCCATCATGGTCACCGACGAGCTGAGCACCGAGCTGCTCCAGCGGGCCCTCCGGGCCGGCGTGAAGGACGTGCTCCAGTCCCCGGTGGAGGCCCACGACCTCCAGGCGGCCGTCGACCGCGTCTCCCGATCGATCGGACCGATCGCCGTCGTCGGGGGTGGACCTGCCGCCGCCGACGCGGCCGACGACGACCTCGGTCGGGTGGTGATGGTGTTCTCGACCAAGGGCGGGTCGGGCAAGTCGGTGATCGCGTCCAACCTCGCCGTGCTGCTGGCCCAGCGCAGCGAGCGCCCGGTGGTGCTCGTCGACGCCGACCTCCAGTTCGGCGACGTCGCGGTGATGCTCAAGCTCACGCCCCAGCACACCATCGTCGACGCCGTCAGCTCGCTCGACCGGCTCGACGCCACGATGCTCCGAGAGATCCTGGTGGAGCACCAGCCCGAGGGGCTTCTGGTGCTGCCGGCACCGCTCGAGCCCGCCTTCGCCGACCAGATCGGCGCCACCGAGATGGTCCGCATCGTCGAGACGCTCCGCTCGTTCGCGGGCTACGTCGTCATCGACACCCCGGCGTACTTCAACGACGTGGTCCTCGGCCTCATCGAGGTCTCCGACGACGTGCTGCTCGTCGCCGGCATGGACATCCCCAACATCAAGAACGTGAAGATCGGCCTGCAGACGCTGCGGCTCCTCAACACGCCGATGGAGAAGCTGCGGCTGATCCTGAACCGGGCCAACTCCAAGGTGCGCCTCGACGCCAGCGAGGTCGAGCGCACCCTCGGCGTGAAGGCCGACGCGCTCATCCCGAGCGACATCGTCGTGCCCCAGGCCGTCAACAAGGGGGAACCGGTGGTCTACTCGGCACCCCGGTCGGCCGTCACCAAGGCCTTCGAGGCCCTGGCCGACGAGTTCATCCCCGTCCAGTCGAAGAAGCGGCGGAAGTGACCGCATCCCCGCGGTCCTGACACACCCCACGAGGAGAGGCGACGATGTCGCTCTACAAGCGTCTCCACGACGTGCAGGGCACCCCTGAGACCGGAGCCCCCCGGCGGGACCCGGTGATGGACGAGCTGCGCCAGCGCATCCACCACCACCTCATCGAAGAGCTCGGCCCGATCCTCTACGACAAGCGGCTGTCGGAGGACGACCTCCGGCGCCGGGTGAACGAGCAGCTCCACGCCGCCCTCGCCCAGGAGCGGGCGCCGCTGTCCGCGGCAGACAAGGCCCAGCTCATCCAGGACGTCGCCGACGACATCCTCGGCTACGGGCCCATCGACCGGCTCCTCAAGGAGGAGGAGGTCTCCGAGGTCATGGTCAACGGCCCGGACAGCGTCTACGTGGAGCGGAACGGCAAGCTCGAGAAGGACCCGGTGACCTTCGTCGACGAGGTCCACCTCCGCCGGATCATCGACAAGATCGTCGGCGAGGTCGGGCGGCGCATCGACGAGGCCAACCCCCTCTGCGACGCCCGCCTCCCGGACGGCTCCCGTGTGAACGCGGTGATCCACCCGCTGGCCATCGGCGGCCCGTTCCTGACGATCCGGAAGTTCTCCAAGGAGAAGCTCCAGATCGACGACCTCATCCGCTACGGCACCCTCAACGCCCACGCCGCCCGGTTCCTCCAGGCCTGCGTCGTCGGTCGCCTGAACGTGCTGGTCTCCGGCGGTACCGGCACCGGTAAGACCACCACCCTCAACGTGCTGTCGTCGTTCATCCCCTCCGACGAGCGCATCATCACGGTGGAGGACGCCAAGGAGCTCCAGCTCCACCAGGAGCACGTGCTGTCGCTCGAGGCCCGTCCGGCCAACATCGAGGGCCGCGGCGAGATCACCATCCGCGACCTCGTCAAGAACTGCCTGCGCATGCGGCCGGACCGCATCGTCGTCGGCGAGTGTCGTTCGGGCGAGGCCCTCGACATGCTCCAGGCCATGAACACCGGCCACGACGGGTCGCTCACCACGGTGCACTCGAACAGCCCCCGTGACACCCTCGCCCGCCTCGAGACCCTGGTGCTGATGGCCGGGTTCGACCTCCCGGTGCGGGCCATCCGGGAGCAGATGGCCTCCGCCCTCGACTGCATCGTGCACCTCAGCCGCCTCCGGGACGGCACCCGGCGCATCACCCACATCACCGAGGTGCAGGGCATGGAGGGCGACGTCATCACCCTCCAGGACATCTTCCTGTTCGACTTCGGCATGGGCGTCGACGAGCACGGTCGCTTCAAGGGCCACCTCAAGGCCACCGGCGTGCGCCCGAAGTTCGCCGAGAAGCTGGCCGACTACGGCATCCGGCTGGGGCAGGAGGTCTTCCAGCCGGAAGGCTTCGCCCGCCGGGCGATGGCGTGAGCCCGACGACCGCCATGGTCCACCGTCGGCGCCCCGCCCTGCCGATGGCCGTCGCCGCCACGGCGTCG
>Ga0164243_10000163_pt1 | contig 160123 bp, 116 predicted proteins | sample OricompcompostOP_FD_108781 | JGI IMG/M metagenome (GOLD analysis project Ga0164243, IMG submission 108781) | Organic Plus compost microbial communities from Emeryville, California, USA - Original compost - Organic plus compost (OP) | ecosystem: Engineered > Solid waste > Mixed feedstock >...
ATTCACCTTTCACTATTCACCAACAAACACCCTGTTATGCAAAATACCACGTCGTTACGTAATTGCCTGTACGCCGGCCTGCTGGCCGCCGGATGCCTGTTAATGGCTGCTGCCGCCTTTGCCCAGAAACCCACTACCCTCTTCAATGGACAGAACCTGGACGGCTGGAAGATATACGGCACCGAAAAGTGGTATGTGGATAACGGCAACCTGGTATGTGAGAGCGGCCCGGACAAAGAATACGGCTACCTGGCTACCGAACAGGAATTCAGGGACTTTGAGCTGACCCTGGACTTTAAGCAGGAAGCCAATGGCAACAGCGGCGTATTCTTCCACTCCTCTATAGAAGGCACCAAAATAACCGGCTGGCAGGCGGAAGTAGCGCCTCCCGGATCACATACCGGCGGCATCTACGAATCCTATGGCCGCGGATGGCTGATACAACCACCTGCCAACAAGGACCGTTACCTCCAGATGGGGGAATGGAATACCATGAAAATACGCGTAAAAGGCAACAAGGTCACCACCTGGCTCAATGGCCACCAGATGATCACCCTCACCGATAAGAAAATAGGCAGCCGCACCGGGCAGATAGCCCTGCAGATCCACTCTGGTGGCGGCATTAAAGTACGCTGGCGTAATATCTGGATCCGGGAGCTGTAGCCACCGGACTCATCCAACTTATTTATATTCCCTACCTGTAATTTATTTTGCAATCGTTTGCAAAGTCCTGGGATTTTATTTATCTTGTTCTAAAAGATCCAGGCAGCGATTGAAAAACCACTAACTGAAAAACCGTTGAATGAAAAACTGTTGACCGTTAAATAGAAATCACACGCTTATGAAAAATATGCTCAAACCCGGGGGGGTATGGCTGTTACTGCTATTATGCCATAGCCTGATCATCCACGCACAATCCACCGTTATTCAGGGAAATGTTACAGACGCCAAAAGCGGCACCCCGCTGCCAGGCGTAACGGTAGCCATTAAAGGCACGGCTTCCGGTACGCAAACCGACGGGCAGGGCCATTACCGCCTGCAGGTTACCGATCCGCAGGGCACGCTGATGTTCTCCTTTATTGGCTACGCATCGCAGGAAGTAGCCATTGGCGGGCGCACTACCATTGACGTACAGCTGGGCGAAGACCTGAAAAAGCTGGAAGAAGTAGTGGTAGTGGGGTACGGCGCCCAGAAAAGAAAGGACGTGACCGGCTCCATCTCCTCCATCAATTCCAAAGCCATACAGGAAGTGTCCGTTACCAACCCGCAACAGGCCCTGCAGGGCCGCGTGGCGGGTATTGATGTGCTGATCAACAGCAACAAGCCGGGCGACGAGCCGCGGGTACGCGTGCGCGGCAACCGGTCCATCACAGCCGGTAATGATCCGCTGTACGTGGTGGACGGTATCCCCTATGCCGGCAACATGAATGATATCAGCCCGGCAGACATTGCCTCCATGGATGTGTTGAAAGACGCTTCCGCCACCGCCATTTACGGCTCCCGCGGCGCCAACGGCGTGATACTTATTACCACCCGCCGCGGCAGGCCGGGCAAAACACGGGTAACCTACAACGCAGACTACGGCATTATCAATACCCTGGGCAAGACTGACATGATGGACGCCAGCCAGTATATTGAAATGCGCCGGGAAGCCAATCGCGCCATCGGGGATTATGACGACAGCAACCCGGATGCTTCCGACGCAGAGATATTCAATGCCACCGAATATGCCAATATCAAAAAAGGAGTGAATACCGACTGGCAGGACCTGCTGCTGTCCACCGGCTGGCAAACCACCCATAACCTGGGCGTATCCGGCGGCAATGAAAAAACAAAGTACGCCGTAAGCCTGGGCTACTACAAGCAGCAGGGCGTATTTGAGCTGCAAAGCTTTGAACGCTATAACCTGCATGTGAACCTGGACCAGCAGGTGAGCAAACGCATCCGGGCCGGCGTGTCGCTACTGGGCTCCTACAGCAAGCGCAGGGGAGAAACCTACAATGGCATGAGCGCCGCCCTTAAAATGCTGCCCATTGCAGACCCATACGACTCCAGCGGCAAGCTGATCACCCTGCCTACCGGCGACAGCCAGCAGCCCAATGCCCTGTTGGACTATGAGGACGGCAACCGCCTGGAGGACAGGACCCGTTTCCGCCTCTTTACCAGCCTGTACGGGGAGGTGGACCTGGCCGAAGGATTGAAATACCGGCTGAATGTAGGTCCCGACATCCAGCAGAACAACTACGGCCTGTTCCAGGGCAGGAACAATACGGACCGCCTGATAGGCGGCGGCGAAGCCACTGCCCAGAAGAACGAGTATACCGTGCTCGCCTATACGGTAGAAAACCTGCTTACTTATAACAGGGTGTTTAACCAGAAGCACAACCTGGGCATTACCGCCCTGTACAGCGTACAACGCCAGCGGGAAGACTCTGCCAATGCCAGCGTGCGCGGCATACCGGTAGAAGACCAGCAATGGTACAACCTGGACGATGCCGGCAATGTAACCGCTATCGGCAGCCAGCTGGGCACCTGGACCATCCTCTCCTACATGGGTCGCGTGAACTATGGCTTTGACGACCGCTACCTGGTAACCCTCACCCTGCGCGCAGACGGCTCCTCCCGTTTTGCGCCCGGCAAAAAATGGGGCTACTTCCCCTCCGTTGCGCTGGCCTGGAACATGACCAGCGAGGAATTCATGAAGTCCGTTACCTGGCTGGACAACCTGAAAATGCGCCTGAGCTGGGGCAAGATAGGCAACACCGGCATACCGCCCTACGCTACGCAGGGCGGGCTGGGACGCAGCCCCTACTCCTTTAACAACAAGGGCGTGCTGGGCTACCAGCCTACCCTGCTGCGCAATCCCGACCTGACCTGGGAAACCACCACCTCCTACAACCTGGGGATAGACTTCAGCCTGTTCAGGGGACGCCTGAGCGGCAGCGCAGACATCTACAAGCAAAAGACCACGGACCTGCTGCTGCAACGCCTGCTGCCCATCAGCAACGGCTTTAACAGCGTGCTGGAAAACGTAGGCGCTACCGAAAACAAGGGCATAGAACTGGCCCTGTCCGGCGTGATCCTCGATAATCCCAACGGCTTTAACTGGAGCGTGGACGCCAACTTCTTCATTAACCGGGAAAAGATCCTTTCCCTGGGCAATGGCGGCAGGGACGATCCGGGCAATGGCTGGTTTATCGGCAGGCCCATTACCGTATACTACGATTATGAGAAGATCGGTATCTGGCAAACCGAGGAGGAAGCCCAGGTATACCAGCAGCACCAGGGCGAGATCCGCCTGCGGGATGTGAACAACGACAAGCGCATAGATGCCAATGACCGCGTGATACTCGGGTCCCAGCAGCCGGACTGGTCCGGCGGCATGACCCAGCGCTTCTCCTGGAAAGGCATCGATCTGTCCATTGTGGCCTTTGCCCGCGTTGGCAATATGATCAAAAGCGATTTCTACCAGAACTACAATACGCTGTTTGGCCGGTACAATAATCTGGACGTGGACTACTGGACCCCGTCCAATCCTACCAATGCTTTTCCGCGGCCCAACCGCAACCAGGAGCGGCCCAACAACTACACCACGCTCAGCTATTTTGACGGCTCCTTCTTCAAGATCCGCAACATAGGCCTGGGCTACTCCCTGCCGGCCAGCCTGATGGAACGCTGGAACATGGAGGCCCTGCGTGTAAGCGTAAACGTAAAGCAGCCGCTGATCATAGCGCCTTACCGCCAGGATTACAAAGGCATTGACCCGGAAGATGTGAATACCATCAGCGTAGACGCACCAGCTACCTGGATGCTGCAGTTCGGGATCAACGCCACTTTCTAACCACTTTTAAAATTGTACGTTATGACCAGGAATATATGCCGGATGATGATCGTGCTGCTGGCCTTTACTGCTGCCAGCTGTAACAAGATGCTCGATGAAGACGTAGTATCCAATGTAAACGACGATTTCTATAATACCACAGGAGGCTTTACAGCAGCCGTTAACGGCTCTTATGTAGCCATGCGCAGCTTTTACAGCACGGAGCGCGGTATGACGCTCACCGTGTTTGGTACGGACACCTATACCAACGGCTCCGACGGCGACTTCAAGTTTGCCAACCAGTACACCTCCCAGCTGGATGCCCGCTATGCGCACCTGCAGGAGCTGTGGAATGCCACTTACCAGGCCATCAACACCTGTAACGTGGTGGTAGACCGGGCAGATGCCATAGAAGGGCTGGATTCCACCGTAAAGCGCACCGGCGTGGGTGAAGCCCGCTTCTGCCGCGCGCATTACCATTTCATACTGATGCAGCTGTTTGGCCCCATCCCCCTGCAGCTGCACGAGAACAGGGAAATAGTAACGGAAGCCCACCGCGATTCCATTTCCGCTATCTACGACGCCATTATTGCAGACCTGCAATATGCATCTGAAAACCTGCCGGCAGAAGCCGCAGAGTGGGGCCGTGCCACCAAGCCCGCAGCAGAGCACCTGCTGGCCAGGGTATACCTTACCCGCGCGTCCTCTCCCGCTGCACAGCCCGCGGACTATGACAATGCCGCCCTGTATGCCCAGCGGGTGATCAATGACTACAGCTTTTCGCTGCTGCCCGATGTAGGCGACGTATGGGCGCAGGGCAACGAGGATAACGCGGAAACCGTATGGGCAGCACAGTACACCAGCGACCCGCTGTATAACACGAATGATAACAATGCCAGCCGTTTCTTCCTGATGCAGTACGACATACTGCCCGGCATGAAGCGCGACCTGGCCAATGGCACGCCCTGGAAGCGTTTCCGTCCTACCCGCTTCCTGCTGGACACCCTGTATGCGGAGCGTGTGCATGACACCCGGTATGAAAAGTTCTTCACTACCGTATGGTTTGTCAACAATCCCACCGGCAACCTGAAAACCGGCGATACCTCCGTATGGATGCCCGGCTATGATGTTTCTGATGAAGTGATCAACAGCAAGCCTTACCTGCTGGTGCCGCCCCGCAACTATACACAGGTGCTGTATCCATCCCTGAACAAGTTTGCCGACGCCCTGCGGCCGGATAACCAGGCTTCCGGGGTGCGCCCCTTCATTGCGTTCCGCCTGGCAGAAGATTACCTGATAGCAGCAGAGGCGCTGATGATGAAAGGCGACAATGCTACGGCCGCCAATTTCATTAACACGCTGCGCGTGCGCGCGGCCCGGCAGGACGCTACACAGGAGGAGACCACTGCCCACCAGGAGGCGATGAAAATAACGCCCGGCCAGCTGAACATAGATTTCATCCTGGACGAAAGAGGCCGTGAGCTGGTAGGCGAGCAGCTCCGCTGGTTTGACCTGAAACGTACCGGCAAGCTGCTGGAAAGGGTAAAGGCCCATAACCCGGAGGGATCATCCAATATACTGCCCAAGCACCGCCTGCGGCCTATTCCGCAAAGCCAGCTGGACCGCGTGAGCAACCCCGCCGAGTTTCCCCAGAATGAAGGTTATTAAAATGTGCGATATGCAGATAGGCAGATGTGCAGATGGTGGCGTTGTGTAAAACACATGGCCGTTATCAGCACATTTGCTTATTTGCACATTCACTTATCCGCTTCCACCATCCGCACATCTGCCTATCTGCACATCCGCACCTTATCCCACCTGCACCGCCATCCTCTTCCTAACAATTATTTGCAAACGATTGCAGAATCCTGAAAATAATCTTAACTTGTAGTAACGGTTAACCGCGAACTGTTAACATTTTTAATCCACTGTTATGAAAAACAAGCTCTCCTATGGGGGCCTGTGGCTTTATTTGCTCTGCCACGGCCTGACCCTCCATGCACAATCCACCATACAGGGAAAAGTTACAGATGCCAGAGACGGTGCCCCCTTGCCAGGTGTGACCGTGTCTGTTAAAGGCAGATCCCTGGGTACACAAACCGATATGAAAGGCGAGTACCGGCTGAGAGTACCCGCCGGGCAAAACACCCTGGTATTTTCTTTCATCGGCTATCTCACGCAGGAACAGGCAATAGATCAACAGACCACCATCAATATTGTACTGCAGGAAGACCTTAAAAAGCTGGACGAGGTGGTGGTAGTAGGCTACGGACAGCAAAAACGCCGGGATGTGACCGGCTCCATCGTTTCCATTGGCGAGGCCAAAATAAAGCAGTCGCCCGTACTCAGCGCAGCGCAGGCCCTGCAGGGGCGTGCGCCCGGCGTGTATGCGGCGCAGAGCAGTAACCGCCCCGGTGCGGATGCGCGCGTGCAGATCCGCGGCCGCCGCTCTTTCAACGCCTCCAGCGATCCGCTGTATGTAATAGACGGCATTCCCATTTATGTAGGCATCAGCGAGCTGAATCCTAATGACATTGCCTCCATGGAAGTGCTCAAAGATGCTTCCGCCACCGCCATCTACGGCTCCCGGGGCGCCAACGGCGTGATCCTGATCACCACCAAACGTGGCAAGGCCGGCAAGGTAACGGTAGATTACAACGGCTATACCGGCGTGCAGGAGCCGCTGAAGCTGATGAAGACCTTTGACGGGCCGGGCTACGCAGAGTACCGCCGCGAAGCTTTCCGCAACACGAAGAACAACCAGTATCCTTCTGACAAACCGGACAAGGCGCTGGACGAGCAGCTCTTCAAGCAGGATGCCACCGTGCTGCAGAATGTGCTGAACGCCTATGACGCCAATGGCAACTACGATCCGTCAAAGATCCGCAGTACGGACTGGGGCGACCTGGTGCTGCGTACCGGCTTTATACAGAACCACCAGGTGAGCGTAACGGCCGGCAATGATAAAACAAAAGTGCTGTTCTCCGGCTCCTATTACCAGCACAAGGGCATCATCAGGAACCAGGACTATACCCGCTGGAGCCTGCGCCTGAACGTAGACCAGCAGATCAGCAACGCGATCCGCATCGGTATGTCATCGGTCTTCTCTTCCTACATACAGAATTATGGCTCGGACCTGTACAGCGCCACCTATGGCATTAACCCGCTGTCTACGCCTTACGACTCCAGCGGCAAACTGATCTTCCAGCCGGGCAACGACGCCCAGATCTACAATCCCCTGTATGATATAAACGGCATGGTGGACGAGCGCCGCAAGTTCCGCTTCCTGGGCAGCTTCTTCGGGGAAGTGCAGCTGGCGGAGGGCCTGAAGTACCGCATCAACTTCGGCCCGGACTACGGCCCCTACCGGCAGGGGGAGTTCCGATCCGCTATGACCACGGACCGCAAGGGCGGCACCGCATGGGCCAGGATCTACAACGATTCCCGCTTTGCCTACACCCTGGAGAACCTGTTGTTCTACAACAAGGACTTCAAGGATCACTCCCTGGGCGTAACCCTGCTGCAAAGTATACAGGAAGAGCGCTTTGAACGGTCGGAAGAAAAAGCCTTTGACCTGCCGTATGAAAGCCAGGGCTTTTACAATATCGGCACCGCCGTGACCATAGACGGTATTTCCAGCGGCTACAGCCGCAAGCGCCTGGCCTCCTTCATGGGCCGCATTAACTACAGCTACAAGGACAAATACCTCCTGACACTATCCACCCGTGCAGATGGTTCTTCTGTGCTGGCCAGCGATAACAAGTTCGACTTCTTCCCCTCCGCCGCACTGGCCTGGCGGGTAAAGCAGGAGAACTTCATGCAAAATGCAGGTTTTTTTGATGATCTTAAGCTACGTTTAGGCTACGGCGTTACCGGCAACTCGTCTGTAGACCCCTATGAAACCCTGGGCTCTCTCACCAAGACGTCTTATGCCTGGGATGATGTGCCGGCCTACGGCTTCCGCCCCGATAAAATACCCAACCCCCTGCTGCATTGGGAAAGAACGGCGCAGTATAACGTAGGGCTGGACTTCACGTTGCTGAAGGGGCGTATATCCGGCACCGTAGATGCCTACCTGCAGCGCACCTCCAATCTCATCATGGACCGGCAGCTGCCCACCGCGTCCGGCTTCCCCAACATACAGTACAACGTGGGCGAAACCAGCAACCGCGGTATAGAGGTAAGCCTCAATACCCTGAACGTGGATACCAAAAGCGGCTTCCGCTGGACCACGGACTGGATGTTCTACACCAACCGCGAGCGTATAGAGCGCCTCTATGGCGGTAAAAAGGATGATGTGGGCAACAAGTGGTTCATTGGCCAGCCCATTGGCGTTATTTTCGACTACCGGATGGACGGCATCTGGCAGAACACCCCGGAAGATCTGGCCCTGATGGAGGAGTATAACAGGAACGGCTCCAACTTTGCCCCCGGCAAAATACGCCTGGGCAACGTATACGACCCGAAAGAGCACAAGATCACCGCAGACGACCGCACCATACTGGGCTACACCACACCCCGCTGGATAGGCAGCCTCACCAACACCTTTTCCTTCAAGGGCCTGGAGCTGATGGTATTCATCTACACCCAGCAAAACTACCTGATCCGTACAGACAAGCGCCTGGCCCTGGCCGGCCGGTATAACCATATGGCCATTGACTACTGGACGCCCACCAATACGGATGGCAAATACCCGCGCCCGTCTGCCGACGTGGAGAACGTGGAGTTCCAGGACCTGCTGTATTACGAGGACGGCTCTTTTGTGAAGGTGAAAACCGCCACCCTGGGCTATAACCTGCCTTCAGGGCTGCTAAACCGGCTGGGCGTGCGGAGCATGAAAGTATACATCAGCGCGGAAAATCCCTTCATGTTCACCAGCGCGGACTCCATGGACCCGGAAGTGCTGAACGACAGCAGCAGCGACCGCAACTACCGCACCTCCCCCGTATCCACGCCCACGCCGCGCTCTTTCCTGTTTGGACTGAATGTTGGTTTCTAACTATCCACCCTAAACGAAAATGTCATGCAAAGAATCACCCTTTATATATGTTGCCTGGCCCTGCTTCTCTCCTCCTGTAAAAAATACCTGGAGGAAAGACTGATATCAGGCGTTTCCTACGATTACTACGATACCGAAGACGGTATTGAGGACGCCGTGAATGCCGCCTACGCAGAGCTGCGCTATCCCCTTGGCCGGGAACATGGCTTTGCCATTACCGAATACGGTACAGATGAATATACAGAAGGGGCCGATGGTGCCGAAAAGGCCACCTTTAACCAGTACAACACCACGCTGAATGCCAACAACGGCTGGCTGCATGATATATGGACCAGCTACTACCGTGGCGTCAGCATCACCAACCTGTGCATCAGCCGTATCCCAAAGATCAACGGCGTCAACTTCTACACCAACGACGCCAACCGCAACATGCGCCTGGGCGAGATGCGCTTTATCCGCGCCTATTGTTATTTCATGCTGGTGCAAACCTGGGGCAGAGTGCCGCTGCTGCTGGAAGAGAACATTGGTGTGCAAACGGACTTTAAACGGGCGGAAGTGGCGCAGGTGTACGACGCCATCATCAGCGACCTGCGCTTTGCCGTAGACAACCTGCCTGCTACCCAGGCCGACTATGGACGGGCCACCAAAGGCGCGGCACAGCACCTGCTGGCCAAAGTATACCTCACCCGGGGCAGCGCCGTTACCGACCAGCGCGGGCAGAAAGCCACAGACATGGACAGCGTGATCTATTACGGCGAACAGGTGATCAGCTCCGGCAACTATGCCCTGGTAGCGGACTACGCCCGCCTGTGGGACATGAACAATCAAAAGAACAGCGAAGTCGTGTTTGCCATCCAGTTCAGCAAAAACCTGCTGATCAACGGGGACGGCAACAAGCTGCACCTCTACTACGGCATGGAGTACGACATTCTGCCCGGCATGCAGCGGGACGTGGCCAACGGCCGCCCCTTCAAACGCCTGCGCCCCACAGATTTCCTGATGGACGCCTACGACCGGAAAAACGACAGCCGCTTTTACAAGAGCTTTAAATGGGCCTACCTGTGCAACAACGAGGCCAACCGTCCCAAATGGGACGCCTCTAACGCGCCCGACCCCTCGCTGGTGGGCCAGCCAAAGTTCAACCTGGGCGATACCGCGGTGTATGTATCCATGGACCGCTTGCCGGACAATGATCCGCAACGGGCCAGAACGCCCTACCTGTGGATATCCCGCACGCAGTTCAACCCTAAATGGTATCCCACGCTCATCAAGTTCCTGGACCCGGAGCGGCCGGACAAAACGGAGGAACGCGGCTCCCGGGATTTTTTCCTGATGCGGCTGGCGGAAACCTACCTGATGGTGGCGGAGGCCTATGGGCGCAAAGGCGATTTTGCCCAGGCAGCTGCGTACATCAACATTGTGCGGAAACGCGCCGCCTACCATGAAGGGGAGGTAAAGCCTGCCCAGTATTACCTGGTGGAAGGCGGCAACCCGGCAGACCTCACCAAAAGCACCGAACCCCTGGTAATGGTGACCGCGGCAGACATCAGCAACGATTTTGTGAACTTTATGCTTACGGAGCGCATGCTGGAGCTGCATGGCGAGTGCATGCGCTGGTATGACCTGGTGCGTACGGAGAAGCTGGTGGAGCGGGTAAAGGCCTATAACCACGAAGCCGCCAATATCCGCGATTTCCACAAGCTGCGTCCCATTCCACAGGCGCACATAGAGCGGCTGAGCCACCCCGGGCCCAAAGAGGAAGAGCAAAACCCGGGATATTACTAGGTGAAGGGTGAAAGGTGAAGGGTGAAGAGTGAAAGGAGCCCTTCACCTTTCACCTTTTTATCGTAACTTCTTCCCCCTAAAACTCCAAATTTATGTCGCGGAAAAAGATCCTATTTCTCACAGGCGATTTTGCTGAAGATTATGAAACAATGGTGCCTTTCCAGATGCTGCAAATGGTAGGGCACGAGGTCCATGCGGTATGTCCCGGCAAGGCAGCCGGCGACAAGGTGATCACTGCTATCCACGATTTTGAGGGCGACCAGACCTACAGTGAGAAGCGGGGGCATTATTTTGTGCTGAACGCTTCCTTTGCCGATGTGAAGCCGGCAGACTATGACGCCCTGGCCATTGCAGGCGGCCGCGCGCCGGAATACCTGCGCCTGGACAGGAAGGTGATAGAGCTGGTGCAGTACTTTTTCTCGGCCGGCAAACCGGTGGCGGCTATTTGCCATGCCATCCAGATATTGACGGCGGCAGACGTGGTGCGGGGCAAAAAGCTGACCGCCTACCCGGCTGTAGGCCCGGAAGTGACCCGGGCCGGCGGGCATTACGAGCATGTGAACATAGATGAAGCCGTAACAGACGGCCTGCTGGTGACCGCCCCTGCCTGGCCGGCCCACCCGCAATGGATAGCCGCCTTCCTGAAGGTGCTGGGCACCCGTATTGAGCTTTGATAATTAATGATTAAGAATGAGTAATTAATGATAATGTATCAGGCCCGCTTCCACGGCGCACCATCATCAGAATTATTGATTATTCATTCTTAATTATTAATTACCTTTGCAGCCAAATTGAAAACTTAGTATCCAATTATGTCTGGACAGCTTAAAGAAGTTCGTAACCGTATTAAATCAGTACAATCCAGCCAGCAGATCACCAAGGCCATGAAAATGGTGAGCGCCGCCAAGCTGAGGCGTGCACAGGACGCCATCCTGCTGATGCGCCCCTATGCCCTGAAGCTACAGGAGATGTTGCAGAACATTGTTTCCAACACCGAAGGCAACATTGAAATGGCCCTGGCAGCAGAAAGGCCGGTGGAAAAAGTGCTGATCGTGGTGATCACTTCTGACCGCGGGCTGTGCGGCGCCTATAATTCCAACCTCATTAAGCTGGCCAAGCAGCTGATCCGGGAAAAATATGCCGAGCAGTATGCCAAAGGCCAGGTAGAGATCATGCCGATCGGCAAAAAAGGCTACGAGCACTTTGCCAAGAACGGCTACAAGCTCAATGACCAGTACTGGCACCTCTTTGCCGATCTCAATTTTGAGCACGTAAAGCAGGCTGCCGCCGTAGCGCTGAACGGCTTTATCAACGGCGACTACGATGCGGTGGAGATCGTGTACAGCCATTTCCGTAATGCCGCTACCCAGGTATACACCACGGAGCCGTTCCTCCCCATTGCCAAGGTGGAGAATGCCGATGGACAGCAGCAGATCAGGGCCGATTACATCTTTGAACCGGAGAAGGAAGCCCTGATTGCCGAACTGATGCCCAAAATACTGAACACACAGTTCTTCAAGGCCGTACTGGATGCCCACGCTTCCGAGCATGGCGCTCGTATGACCGCCATGGACAAGGCTTCCGAGAATGCCAATGAGCTGCTGCGCAACCTCAAGCTGTCCTACAACCGCGCCCGCCAGGCTGCCATTACCACCGAGCTTACGGAGATCGTGAGCGGTGCTGCCGCCCTGGAAGGATAAGCCTTTCACTGCTTATTCACAACAAATCAACAGCGAAAAATTTAGATTTCTTCATACGCGTCAAAGACTGTAACTTTCCGTCTTTGACGCTTTTTTATTAAGACCTGGCAGGCTTTTGAAACCTGCCAGGTCTGTAAACCGACAACGATGGAAATCTCCCAGATCATACCGCACGTAGAAGCATTAATATTTGCTGCTGACCGGCCCCTGCCGGTATTGGAAATTGTGGATCTGCTCAATAATGCGCTGGCCTTCCTCGAGGACCGTGCTACGCTGGATCAGGTAGAGACTGCCATAGAGGCCATCCGCGAGAAATATGCCTCCGAGTTCTATGCCTTCGAGGTAAGGGAAAGCGGTGGCGGTTACCAGTTCCTGACCAAAAAGGATTATTACCAGACCGTGGCCCAGCTGAACGGGGAGAAGTTTCTGAAACGCCTTTCTACCGCAGCCCTGGAAACCCTGGCCATTATTGCCTACAAACAGCCCATTTCCAAAGGGGAAATAGAGCATATCCGGGGTGTCAGCTCCGACTATTCCATACAGAAGCTGCTGGAAAAAGAGCTGATCGTGATATCCGGCCGCAGCGAGGAATTGCCCGGCAAGCCCCTGCTGTACGCCACCTCCAAGGCATTTATGGATTACTTCGGGCTGAACTCACCGGCAGACCTGCCCAAGCTCAAGGAAGTGTTTGACGAGGAAGCCATACAGCCTACCCTCATTACCGATGAGGCTTTTCACTCCAACAACGGCAATGGCCTGGTGGTATCAGAGAACGGCGAGCTGCTGGAAGATTTCATTCCCACTGTAACTATCACAGAAGCAACGGAGACCGCTGCGGATGAAACAGGAACAGATACGGATACCGTTCCCGGGAATGAAAGCGAAGAACCAGTTGCTGTAACACCGGAAGAAACAGTATCCGTGGAACCGTCAGAAGAAGTAGCAGAGGAAACAACGGAAGCAGCTCCGGGGGATATACCGGCAACAACCGCCTCCGCCGATGCTGCTGCCCCTGAAGCCATTGTGCCCGGCGGTGATGATGAGGAAGAGGAAGAAGAGGAGGATGAACTGGAAGAAATGGAAGAGTATAACGGAGAAGATGAAGAGGAGGAGGACGAGGACGACGACGATGCAGAGGAGGAAGATGACGACTTTGACGAAGAAGATGATGAAGATGATGAGGTGGACTTCGATGAAGATGACGAGGAGGCACTTGACGAGGACGAAGACGATGAGGAGGAGGACGAAGAAAATGATAAAGAAAAGGACTAAAAATAGACCAAAAGGCGAAAGCCCTGCTGATCTGGCAGGGCTTTCGCCTTTTATAATGCTGCTATCACCTCCGCAAATATCCCGCTCAGCTTTTCATCCGCCTTGCCCGCCACGGCAATGATCTCCTCGATGGAAACCGGCTGCAGGTTATCCGGATCACATTCATCCGTGATCACGGAAACGGCGGCGCAGGGCAGTTGCAGCTGGTTGGCCACTATTACCTCCGGCACAGTGCTCATGCCTACCATATCGGCCCCTATCATGCGCAGGAAACGGTATTCCGCCCTGGTTTCCAGGTTAGGGCCCATCACGGACACATATACCCCGGTTTTCAGCATATGGCCTTTAACGGCAGCTGCCTGTTGCAGCAGCGCGCCCAGCCGCTTGTCATAAGGGCAGCTCATATCCGGGAAGCGGGGGCCATAGGCCGCTGCATTCAGTCCGCGCAGCGGGCTCTCGGGCTGCAGGTTGATATGGTCTTCCAGCAGCACCAGGTCGCCTTTCCTGAAGCCGGGGTTCATACCGCCCGCGGCATTGCTCAGCAGCAGAGACTGTACACCCAGCGCCTTCATCACCCGTATGGGAAAAGTGATCTGCTGCATCGTATAGCCTTCGTAGTAATGAAAACGGCCCTGCATGGCAATGACCGGCACCGCGCCAATGTGCCCGTAAATAAGATGGCCCTTGTGAAACTCCACCGTGGCTTCAGGGAAATGAGGTATTTCCCGGTAGGGAATGCTCTTTTCCACCTGTATGTACTGTACCAGCTCTCCCAGCCCGGTACCCAGCACAATGCCTGCCCTGGCATGATGATAGCCGAACTGCTGCAGGTAGGCAGCAGTAGTATTGACCTGTTGCAAAAATGTATCCATGAGATCAGGAATGTAAAATGTAATATGCAAAATACTCAATATCCTTCATTCTGTCCCAGGCCGGGATTCAGCTGCAGCTCATTTTCCGGGATCGGATACAACGCTTTATAAGGCGTATAGCTTTTCTCTGACAGCGTATCATTGCCCATTACCTGGTCCAGCAGCTGCCATCGGATCAGGTCATAACGGCGGCTGTATTCAAAAGACAGCTCGTGGTGCGCTCCTTCCTTACCGAGTTCCGGAACTGCGCCTGTGTAAGGCCGCTGAGTGCGGGCAGGCGGGCGCGGTCCCTTACGCGGTTAATGGCCGTATAGGCGTTAGCGGGGCCGTTGGCTTCATTCTCCGCCTCCGCGTAGATGAGCAGCACATCTGCAAAACGTATCACCAGCACATTAAGGTTGGTACGGGAGTTATTGTCCTTGAAATTGTCGCGTCCCGCATCCACCCATTTTTTGATATAGGGCTTGCCGGCGCTGAAGGCCGGGTAGTCTTTTCCCCCTATGCTGGTCAGGAAAGTAGCGGCCTTACACTTGTCTGTGTCAGGAAATTCATTCATGAAAGCTTCCGTGGTGGTCCAGTAGTTCCAGCCGGACTCGCCGCCAACATTGCCGGAGCGCGATTGTACAGCCATTACAGACACGCCGGTGCCGGAGGTATAATACTGGATGGCAGCAACGCTTCCCTTATTGTTGTTATAGGCCACTTTCCACAGCGCGTCAAAATCCGCCAGCAGCTCGTAGCGCCCGCCATCTATTACCATGCTGGCATAGCTGGCCGCTGCCGCCCATTTGCTGGCATCATTCAGGGGCGCACCTGCCATGGTCAGGTATACCCTGGCCGGCAGGCCCTGGCAGCATCCCGATCCGGCGGCCCGGCCAGGCAACCGGCAGGCTGTCGCTGGCGTACAGCAGGTCTGCTTCTATCAGGCTGTATACATCCCCTATTTCGGAGCGGGTCAGATGCTCAACCGGCGCGGGGTCCGTCACGGGTGCTGTTAGCAAGGGCAGCTTGTCATAGTTGCGCACCAGGTTAAAATAGGCCAGGGCGCGGATAAAGCGGCCGGCGCCCACGTACCAGCTCTTTTTCTCGGCAGACAGCTGGCCGCCGCCGGCACCTTCTAGTGATCTTTTCAAATAATGCAATCGTTTGCATAAATATTTTCCGGGGCTTTTTCCGTTCATCATATTTTTCATGCAATCGGTTGTATAATTTGTGGGCATTTCATAATTTGGAAGCGTTTTAAGCCCGTCCGCTATGGACCGCATAACCGGGTTGAAACGGCAAAGGCTGCTGTTGGAGGCGCCTGCTAAATCAGCTACATACAGGTGATGCAGCCGCAGGATTAAAATAATCATTGAACAGGCGGTGAAATGAACCTGTTTTGATCATCCAGGGCTCCAGCCGGCAATGAAAAGACAGAAATTACACGTGATGAAAAAGATACTCATTCTATGCAGCAGCGTATTGCTGCTACACGGCGTTGCAAGCGCCACCGGCCCCGGCGAAAAAAAGGGACAATGGCAATCGCTTTTTAACGGCAAGGACCTCAAGGGGTGGAAGCAATTGGGAGGTACTGCAAAATACAGTGCGCAAAACAACGAGATCGTGGGCACCACGGTTTTGGAAACCCCCAACTCTTTCCTGGCTACTGAAAAAGAATACGGCAATTTTATACTGGAGCTGGAGTTCAAGCTGGACAAGGCATTCAACTCCGGCATACAGTTCCGCAGCCAGAGCCGGCCTGACTACCAGAACGGCCGCGTATTTGGTTACCAGATGGAAATAGACCCCTCTGACCGGCGCTGGAGCGGCGGCATATACGAGGAAGGCCGGCGTGGCTGGCAGTACCCAATGGAGCTGAACCCGGGCGCGCAGCACGCTTTCAGAAAGGAAGGCTGGAACAAATACCGTATCGAATGCCGGGGTGCAGAGATCCGCACCTGGGTGAACGGGGTGCCTGCCGCCCACCTGGTAGACACAGCCCTGCCCAAAGGCTTCATTGCCTTGCAGGTGCACAGCATCGGCAAAAAAAAGGAAGACGCGGGCAAGAACATCCGCTGGCGCAACATCCGTATCATTGAGGACCCGGCTGCCTCGCAGTATTCGCCGTACGACGGCATCTACGTGGTGAACAACATTCCCAACAACCTGTCTGCCCAACAGGCAAAGAACGGGTTTACCCTGCTGTGGGACGGCCAGAGCAGCAAGGGCTGGCGGGGCGCTTTCAAGGAAAAGTTCCCGGACCGCGGCTGGACCATGAATGACGGCACGCTGACCATTCACCAGTCCAACGGGAATGAAATGGGCTCCGGCGGCGACATTGTTACCGAAAAAGAATACAGTGCCTTTGAGCTGGAATTTGAGTTCAAACTAACGGACGGCGCCAACAGCGGCGTGAAATACTTTGTGAAGGAAGATTATAACACAGGTGGCAAATCGGCTATCGGGCTGGAGTACCAGGTGCTGGACGATGAAAAGCACCCGGATGCCAAACTGGGACGGGATGGCAACCGCACCCTGGCCTCTTTATATGACCTGATGCACCGCAAACAGATAAAACAGGCATTGAAACCGATTGGAGAATGGAATAAAGGCCGTATTATTGTGATGCGAAATAACCATGTGGAGCATTGGCTGAACGGCTTTAAAGTGCTCGAGTATGAACGCGGGTCGCAGGCCTTCAAGGACCTGGTAGCCATCAGCAAATACAAGAAATGGAAGAACTTCGGACTGTGGCCGGAAGGCCATATCCTTTTGCAGGACCACGGTAACACCGTATCGTTCCGCAGCCTGCGCATAAAAACGATGTAGGAATAAGGCAGGTATCCTGCTTTATACCTTGTATTTACCAAAGAGTTTTCATTGTTCACTGTTCTATATAAAACATTCCGATTCTTCGGAGTGTTTTTTTATTTTTAGAGAAACCGTACCCATGACCCTGACAAGATCTTCCTGCCTGCTTCTGGCAAGCGTATTGTCCTTCAGCGCCTGCAATACGGGCAGCAGGCAGCAGCACAGCGCCGCCGCTGCCGATTCCCTGCACCACATTGTGCACCGCTATTATGACGACAAGATGCAGCTCTTTCCCATTGAAGCCACCTTTAACGGGGAGCACCAGTATGACGGCCTGCTGCATGTTGACATCAGCGAAGGCTTCCGGCAGCGCCTGGACAGCTTTGCCAACGGCTACCTGCAGCAGCTGCAGGGGGTGGATACGGCAGGGCTGTCGTCCAACGACCGTATCAGCTACGAAATGCTGCAGCGGGAGCTGCGCATGACCAAAGAAGGGCTCCAGTTCCACGACCACCTGATGCCCATACACCAGTTCTGGGGCCTTACGCTTACGCTGGCCCAGCTGGGCTCCGGCACCAGCGCCCAGCCCTTCAGGACAAAGGAGGACTATGAGAAGTTCATGCAGCGCATGCGAACTTTTGCCATATGGGCCGATACCGCCATTGCCAATATGCGCAGGGGCATGGCCGCGGGCTATGTACTGCCCAAAGCGCTGGTAGTAAAAGTGATCCCCCAGCTGCAGGACCTTGCCCGGAATGATACCGGCAATGTATTTTACGGCCCGCTGAAAACCCTGCCAGCAGAAACAGACACGGCCTTTGCCGGCGCTTACCGCTCCACGATCACGCAATATGTATTCCCGGCGTATGCCAGGCTGCAACGCTTCCTGCAGGAAGAGTACCTGCCCAAAGCCCGCAGCAGCAGCGGCATTGCAGGCGTACCGGACGGCAAGGCCTACTACAATTACCTGATCCGCTACTGGACCACCACCAATAAAACGCCCGATGAAATATTTGATACCGGCCAGAAAGAAGTGGCCCGCATCCGGGGCGAAATGGAGCAGGTAAAGAACAGCACGGGCTTTAAAGGAGACCTGGCGGCTTTTTTCCGGTTTGTGCGCAACGACCCGCAGTTCAAAATATTCAAAACACCGGCCCAGGTGCTGGATTCCTTCCGGGCCATTGAGCACAAGATCATGCCCGGCGTAAAGCAGATGTACGCACACCTGCCCAAAACAGGTTTCGAGGTAAGGCAGACCGAAGCTTTCCGCGCCGCCGCTGCCAGCGCAGAATATATGCAGGGCAGCGCAGACGGATCGCGCCCGGGCGTATTTTACGTGCCCATACTGGACGCGAAAAAATTCAGTTATGTAGGTATGGAGTCCCTGTTCCTGCATGAAGCCATACCGGGGCACCATTTCCAGATATCGCTGCAGCAGGAGAATGATTCCCTGCCCCGGTTCCGCCGCTTCAGCTGGATAGGCGCCTACGGCGAAGGATATGCGCTTTACTGCGAGGGACTGGGCAGGGAGCTGGGCCTGTACACCAACCCCTATATGTATTTTGGCCGGCTGAGCGACGAGATACACCGCGCCATACGCCTGGTGGTGGATGTGGGCATGCATGCCAAGGGCTGGAGCCGGGAGCAGGCATTGCAGTACATGCTGGAAAACGAGCCCCTGTCAGAAGAAGAAGCAGTGGCCGAGATAGAGCGCTATATGGCGGTGCCGGCCCAGGCGCTTTCCTACAAGACCGGCGAGCTGAAGATACTGGAGCTGCGCCGCAAATACGAGCAGTTGCTGGGCAACCGGTTCAGCCTCAAGGACTTTCATGACGAACTGCTGAAGGACGGTTGTGTGCCGCTCAGCGTGCTGGAGGAGAAAATGAGGCGACGGTTCACCCCACAGCCACCTCAACATTAGTATTTTTATCATTTTGCTTTGCCAAAAGATGCGTAAATTTATATAGGGTTAACAACATGGGAACCATTGAGCGTCTGAAGCAGGATTGACCATATTCCAGGACGGTTTTTCGATTTTCAGCCAGTCATATTTACACTATGAAGCTACTGACTGTTATTGTACAGTCGATCAGGCTTTTGACCTCACTACTTTTCGGCTTTAGGACTATTGGTATGGGTTAATTATTTTTTAACTGCTTAATCTTGTGGTATCATGTTAGATCTTACTTTCAATTACTGCCTGTCATTTCCGGGCGTAACCGCCGAAGAAAAGTGGGATGAAGAAATGTGTTTCTCCGTGGGCGAAAAGCTATTCTGCTCCATGCGGGTGGAACCTCCCTACAAGCTTTCCTTCAAATGCACAAGGGAACAGTTCCACAGCCTGATCGCGCGGCCCGGCATAGTGCCTATGCCTTACCTGGCACGCTATCACTGGGTACAAATAAAACGTCCCGATACCCTGGAGTGGGCCGAGCTGCAGGCCTACATTCAACAGGCCTACGACCTAGTAGTGAACATGCTCCCTCCAGAGGAACGGGACGCTATATTGAAAGCGAGGGTATAATCGTGTATAGTCCCTGCTGTTATATCACACCTCTACTATATCTCAGGCTCCCATCCTTTCTCATAACTCCTGCCCCATAACCTAGCGGCATCGGCATCATTCCGGATATGCCCGTTGGAGGGATCGCAATGCAATACCCTGCCGGCGCGTTGTGCAATGTTCCCGAGATGGCACAGCATTACGCTGGTGTGCCCGATCTCTATCTCTGAATTCAGCGTAGCCTTTCCGCGGATGCTGTCCAGGAAGTTATTGATGTGTATGGCGTCCAGGAACTCTCCTGCGGGGCTTACCACATTGGTTACGCTCTGTCCGGGATCGCGCTCCTGCTGCTTTACCTCCTTTACCAGCTTGCCCTTGTTATCATAGATCTTGTAGCTGTCGCCGCCGGCATTGTACAGGCTGCCCTTTTCACCGAACAGGGTAAACCCGCGCCCGCTGCCTTCCAGCTCATAAGGATGGCAGCTGCGACCTTCCCATGAAATGGACCTGCCGCCCTCGAACTCGAAATTCACGGTCTGTGTGTCCGGGGTTTCCCAGTCATCAGGGGGGTAAGCATAGCGGCCGCCAAAGGAGGTGACCTTAGTGGGAAACTTCACATCCATGAACCAGCGCATACAGTCCAGCTCGTGAGTGGCATTGTTGCATACCTCGCCGGTGCCCCAGTGCCAGCGCCAGTGCCAGTCATAGTGCACAATATTGTCCAGGTAGTCCTTGCGCGGCGCCGGTCCCTGCCACAGGTCCCAGTCCAGGGTGGACGGCACGGGCACTTTTTTGCCGATGCCAATGGGTTTGCGGCTGTTCACATACCAGCCCCGGGCATAATATACTTTACCGATAATATCCTGCTCCTGCACCTCCTTTACTGCCTGCTGCAGGTTAGGCCAGGAACGGCGCTGGTTGCCCATTTGCACCAGGCGTTTATACTTGCGGGCGGCCGCCACCAGCAGCTCGCCTTCCTGCGGGTTGTGGCTGCAGGGCTTTTCCACGTACACGTGCTTGCCGGCCGCACAGGCCATGATGGCCGCAGGGGCATGCCAGTGGTCCGGCGCCGCTACAATCAATGCGTCCAGGTCCTTGCGCTCCAGCAGCTTGCGCACATCTTTGATCACCTCCGGCTTGCGTTTTGCGCCGGCGTCTGCTACGGCTTTCAGTCCCTTCCGGATGGCGCCGTCCTCTACATCGCATATATAAGCGATCTCTGCTCCGGGCAGCTTGGCGGCCACCTGCGCCAGCCAGTTGCCACGGGAGTTGACGCCCATTACCCCCAGCACCACTTTATTGCCGGGCGCCTGCTGACCGAAGACCGGGAAATTCAGAAAGGTAAGACCGGCTCCCACACCTGCCATGGTACCTGTTTTCAGGAAATCTCTTCTTTGCATTGGATAATATTTAGTTCGATTTGTTTCGTGGAACTTTGTTTTATAACGTGAATGACCATTACCGGCCTCCCGATTCATACAATCGGTTGCATAAAATAAGGGAACCCTGTAAAGAAATGCAAGTATTTAGTGATGAACGTGCAATAATAACTGTTAATAGCGGCGCTTATTGCAGCGTGTCCCATATGACACTATAAACGTCGGTGGCCGTTAATTGTTGCTTACCAGCCACTTGCGGCCCGATCAGCACGGGGTGGAAGGCCGGGTCTTCGCTGATGCGGCCGTGGGAGCCTTTGATCAGGGTAGCGTCCAGCGGTATCACGTCCATGAGGTAGCGGAAGCCCAGCTTCTTTTTCAGCAGCTTGCCGGCTATCTTTAGCTTCACCAGCGGGTCGGCGGGGTCCAGGAACATCTCCACGGGATCGTAGCCGGGTTTACGGTGTATATCTACAATGCGGGCAAAATCAGGGGCTTTGTTGTCGTCCAGCCAGTAGTAATAGGTAAACCAGCTGTCGCGGTCCGCTACCAGCACATAATCGCCGCTGCGCTCGTGGTGCAGGTGATGCGCGTGTTTGCCTTCCCGGTCCAGCACCAGCTCCACCCCGGGTATGTTTTCCAGTATGCCGCGCAGCTTCCGGGCGCAGCCGGGATCATTAACATACACGTGGGCTACCTGGTGGTCTGCTACGGCAAAGGCGCGGGAAGCGCCGGGGTCCAGCAGTTCCAGTCCCCTTTCCACCCGTACCTGCAGCAGCCCTTCCTGGCGCAGCACGCGGTTTACATGCACCGGGTTGTTCACCGGCGTAATGCCATATTCGGACAGCAGTATCACCTGCGCGCCTTTCTGCTCATAAAAGGTAACCAGTTGTTTGCACACCTGGTCTATTTCCTGCAGCTCCTTGCTGATGCGGGCTGTATCCGGCCCGAACTTCTGCAGGCAGTAATCCAGGTGCGGCAGGTAGATCAGCGTTAACGTAGGGTTGTACAGGTTATCCGTCAGCTGCGAAGCATCTGCTATCCACTGGGTGGACCTAATGTTTGCGCCCGGCCCCCAGAACTGGAACAGGGGAAACTGCCCCAATTCTTTCTGCAGATGGTCGCGCAGGGTATCAGGGTGCGAGTAGCAGTCGGGCAGTTTGCGGCCGTCCGACAGGTAATTGGGACGCGGCGTTACGGAATAGTCTGCGGTGGAGTACATATTGTACCACCAGAACATTTTGGCGCAGGTAAAACCCGGTTGCAGGCGGCGCGCCCTGTCCCATATCTTTTCTGCCTGCACCAGCTTATTGGATTGTTTCCAGAATTTTATCTCACTGTCCTCCCGGTCATACCAGCCGTTTCCCACAATGCCATGCTCTGCCGGCCATTTACCGGTTACATAGGTACTTTGTACGGCCGTGGTGACAGCAGGTAACATAGGCGTTACCGTAGCCAGGTGATGCCGTTGTACATATTGCTGCAGAAAGGGAGTATGCCCGCCTATTAATGATGCAGAGAGGCCCACTACATCAATTACAACTGTCTTTTTCATCCGTTAGTTTCTGTGTCTTTTACCTCGTTCAATCCATATCAAAGCTAGGGAGCAGGCTTCACAATTCCAACTGTTGGCCTACCCATGCCAGCTCCCGGGATATGGAGCGGTCCATGGGCAGCTTCAGGTCCGGCGGCAGTACTTCCCAGGTATAGGTTTCCACTTCCAGGTGGGTGGTAAATGGCTGCGCCCGCTGTAAGGCCAGCACCTGGCGGATGTCTTCCTGCGTGGCAGACAGCAGTCCGTAATGGTCTATGAACAGCGGCACATGAAAGTGGGAGCGCCATTCCTGCACCTGCGGATTGTCTGCATCCTCCAGTGCCTGGGGCAGATCGGGATAGTGCGTGTAGCCGCCGGCGGTACGGCCTATTACCTGGTGCAGGTACACCGGCTCGTTGAAGGTGCGGAAAGCATTGATCACCGCCTGCCGCTCGGCGCTGCCGGCAGCCGGCAACAGCGCCTTGAGCGCCGCGCTGATCTGCAGCTTGCCGATCTTCAGGCCGTATTGCTGCATGCGCGCCAGCACCTGCGCGGGCTGCTCGTAAGCCAGCGCAAAGTGGCATACATCGTAACAGAGCTGTACATGGGCTTTCAGCAGGTCTGCCGCTTCCTGCTCCGTTACGTTAAACTTATCTTCCAGGAAGGGAATGCCTGCGGGCAGCAGGTGCTGAAAATACCAGTCAATATATTCCTGGCTGTTTTCCAGCAGGCCGTCCGGCTCCGGCTCTATGTCTATATGCAGCAAAGGCCCGCCCCTGCGGCGGGTGCGTACCAGCTGCTCCACCACCAGCAACAGGTTGAGGGTAGCGCTTTCTGTAACGGCCGCCTTTTCTTCCGCACAACGGCTCCATAGCTTATAGGACAAAGGGGCAGTGGATACGCCGCCTTCCATTCCTTCCGGCAGCAGCGCGGCCAGCAGGCGGAAAAGGCGGATGGTATAGGCCACCCGGTCTGCCGTGGTCCAGTCCGGCGTATGCACCTGGTCCTTTACCACGGTGTTGTGAAAGCCGCCATAGGGAAACCCGTTCATGGTGAACACGTAGCAGCCCTGCTCCTGCAGCCATGCCCTGAACGCCTGCAGGTTGGCTTCCTTGCCAAGCTCCAGGCTGGCCGTATTGGACAGGCGCAAGCCCAGGCCAAAGGGCTGCTGCGGGCTTACAGCCGCTTTTACCAGCGGTACATGCAGCTGCAGCTGCCGGAAGTGCGCATCCCAGTTCTCCCCGGAATGTATGTTGGTACAGTAAGTAAGGTGTCCGTATCTAGTAAGCATGTGTGAAATAGCTTTTGCTAACAGCTAATGGCTAACAGCTAACTGTTTTTTTAACATTTCCCCGGCCTTTTGCAGCAGGGCAGTGTCCATATTATTTACTTCCGCTCCCTGCCCGATGGCTTTGAGCAGGCAGATGGTAAGGCGGCCGCCCAGGTGCTCGCGGAACTCTTCCAGTCCTTTTAGCAGGGGCGATACACCCGGCTCCTGCATGTCCAGCAGGGGATGGTACACCGGCAGCTCCAGCTGCTGCAGCAAGTGCAGGATACGATCCGCAGCGGCCTTATCCAGCCACCCTAACAAATACGCATATACGCTGTCGAGGGCAATACCGATTGATACGGCCTCGCCGTGCCGCAGGGAGAAGTTTGTAAGCTGCTCCAGTTTGTGGGCGCTCCAGTGCCCGAAGTCCAGCGGGCGGGAAGAACCGCTCTCAAACGGATCGCCGGCGCCGCCAATATGGGCCATGTGCAGGGCTGCGCAGCGGTGCACCAGCTCCTGCATGGCCTCCATGCTGCGGGCAGTTAAAGCAGCGGCCTGCTCCTCCATCCATTCAAAGAAGGCGGCATCCTTTATCAGCGCTACTTTCACAGCTTCCACCATGCCGGAGCGCCAGTCGCGGGCATCCAGGGTGGTGAGGAAATGCGCATCATTGAACACGGCTGCAGGCGGAGCAAAGGCGCCCAGGAAATTCTTCTTGCCGCGAAAATTGATACCGTTCTTTACGCCTACGCCGGAATCGTTCTGCGATAATACAGTGGTGGGTATACGAATATGCCGGACGCCCCTGTGCGATACGGCTGCGGCAAAGCCTACCAGGTCCAGTACAGACCCGCCGCCGATGCCGATCACAAAGGAGTGGCGGTCTATGGCATGCTGATCGATGGCATCTGCCAGCCTGAAGAACAGCGCTTCGTCGTTCTTGGCGGCTTCTCCGCCGGGTATCACCATAACAGCTGCCAGCTCCACCTCCTTTATTGCCTGCAGATAAGCGCTCACCTGCTCCTGCAGGTAAGGATGGTGCTGCCACACGCCTTCATCCGCCACTACCAGCAGGCGCTTGCGGTAATGGCCGCTGGCCTGCTCCTGCAGGTAATCTTTCAGGCAGGTATTGGCTGGATCAAAAAGATGGCTGGTAAAAAAAACGCGGTAAGCATAGCTTACCTGGAAAGACTGTTGGATATAATGGTTGCGGTACATCACAAACTCCGTTCTGGTGAATTGTTAAAGGGGAAAAGTACGAAATAATGTGCTAATGTGCTAATATGCAAATGTGCAGATGGCTGTGTTACGCCAAGCATATGGCCAGCATTTGCACATCCGCATATCTGCAGATCCGCACATTCAATCAGGTTACGGCAAATGCTTTTGCCAGCAGCAGCGATAGCGGCAGCAGGACCAGGATAACAAGGGCATAGGGCAGGCTGGTGAATGCGGCGGCAAAAGCGGCATTCATGGCTACCAGCGCCAGGATGCCCCCTTTTACAGCCTTCCCGATATTGGGACCGGTGGGCGCTTTCATGGCTTTGATGAGCGGGGCATTGGTCATGATCATGAACAGCAGGATAAAAGGAGCGGCGGATAACAGCCGCCCGTTCATCACGGCCAGCACGGCAATAGTGCCGTATACCAGGGCATAACAAACAGCGGCTATGCGCAGGGTCCGGATATTGCCGCCATATACTTCTCCCCTGCTGATGGCGGTAACAGCGGCTATATACAGCACGGGTATGGCGGCTATCCATGTGTAGTGCTGCAGCACCGGCTCTACCAGGCTGATGCCCAGCAACAGGTTGAGTCCGCGGCAAAGCCCCATGTTTACAGGGCCCCAGCCGGTATGCTTGCCCCATTTATTGTACACCAGGGCGCTGGTCATAATGGACAGGGCAATGAACCCGGACACACGGCTTACGGTAAACGCCGCCAGTATGCCTACCAGGAACAGGTAACTGCCCAGCACTACCGCCTGCGTTTTGGATACCAGCCCGCTGGGAATGGGCCGCTCGGGCCGCTCGGTCCTATCGAGCGATGCGTCAAATACGTCGTTGAACACCACACCACCACCATATAAACCAATAGTGGCCAGGCACAGGCAGGCCACGGGCAACAAATCCAGATAGCTTGTATAGGCCCTGTATAAAAAACCGGATATTGCTATTCCCGCCAGTATATCTGCTACTGCTGTCAGTAGGTTAGCAGGCCGGACCAGCCTGAGGTAACCTAACGATTTGCTTAGAATATAACTCACCGGATATAGGGGGTTTTATCAATAATTCCTGGAACTCCATCCATATAGTTCTGATGCATTAGCGAATAATGATCGCGTTTTTGTCTATCCGCGGTTGCTGTCCACCTCTCAGCACAGTGCTCCCGTTGAATTTCTCACGCTGGTCTACCTCCATCACCCTCTCAAAATCGGCTTCATTTATCTGCCCGCTTTGCGCAAAAGCGGTGATTGCGTTACGGTAAGTTACCAAATGAATATCATTCAAGTCAATACCACTTTCGTGCATAAGCGCTGCGGTTTTAGGTACAGCGAGCGGGTCGCTGATGCCCCAGTCTGCCGCTGAATTGATCATAATGCGCTCGCTGCCATACTGCTTTACCACTTCCACCATGCGCTCGTTCCCCATTTTAGTGAACGGGTAAATGGTGAAGGCAGCCCAGAAGCCGCGGTCCAGCACCTCTTTCACGGTTTCCTCGTTATTGTGGTCCACGATCACCATACCGGGGTTCAGCCCGTGCTCTATGGCAATATCCATGCTGCGCTGGGTGCCCTGCTTCTTGTCGCGGTGGGGGGTATGTATCTGCACAGGCAGGTTGGCTTCCCGGGCCAGCTCCAGCTGTGCGCGGTAATATTTTTCCTCTGCGGGGGTCTGGTCGTCAAACCCGATCTCGCCAACGCCTACTACACCTTCCTTGTAGATGAACAGCGGCAGTATCTCCATAACGGCTTCAGCCAGCTTTTCATTGTTCGCCTCCCTGGAATTAAGGCCGATGGTGCAATAATGCCTGATACCGAACTGGGAGGCGCGGAAACGCTCCCATCCTATGAGGCTGCTGAAATAATCACGGAAAGTGTCCACTCCGGTACGCGGCTGTCCCAGCCAGAAGGCCGGCTCAATGATGGCTGTTATGCCGGCATCCGCCATGGCCTGGTAATCGTCCGTGGTACGCGAGGTCATATGCACATGCGGGTCAAAGAAGCGCATGCCTTTTATACGATCTAGGTAATTGGGCAGCGCGGTCAGTGGCTGCAGGTCCTTTTCTGTTAGCTGTTGGCTACAACACATGTTTATCTGTTTTCTGTATCTCCAAGTGATTTAGGTCATAATTGAGCGGCCAGGCGTTCCCAGGTAAGGGCACCGCCGGCTATTTCCCGCTCCAGTGAAGGGGATTGCCGCAGCAGCTCCCTGGCAGGCGCATAGGAAGCGTGGTGGCAGGCCAGTGCAGCGGCAGCTTTATCCACATCCCTGGCAGAGCGCCATACCCTTTCTATATCCGGCATGGCAGCGGCATCTATAAAAGGAGCCACCAGGCGCCACAGCATGGGGTATACGGTGCGACCGGCCGCCCAGCGCTCATGGGCGTAATCTACCAGTATAGCGGCCAGGCGGGCATTGGCCCGCTGGTCCAGCCCTATGATGCGGTGCACCGGCTTTTCCGTAAAGAACGCCTTCAGCACCAGCTGGTTCCAGGCGGGCTCGTCCAGGTACCGGGCCGGATAAGGGTTATCCAGCATAATAGCATCCAGCACGGTTCCAATATTGGAGCGGATGCCTTCTGCCGTGCGCAGCTTCCATTCCTGCGGCCAGGCCAGCAGGGGCAGGGCGCCGTACAGGGCCACCAGCTCATTCATTTCGGCGGCGCCAAACAGGCCTTCTATGGCCTGCACATACCGCTCCCGGTCGTCTGCCGGCCATTGCAGCAGCCACCACGTACGGGCCAGCCGGTCTAACGTATAGTCCTGCACGAAAAATCCATGAGCGGTTTCCCTCAAGTCGTTGATGATACCGGTGGGTAACACTAAAATTTCTTTACCGGTAAAACGAGGAATAGCACTAAAGGCCAGGTTAAACTGCTGTACTGTTTTAGTGTCCTGTAGCACATTACTGCGTTGCAACAGCCAGCTGCGGGCCTGGCTGGAACCGTGCTGCTCAATAATGGCATAGAGTAATGCGCTTACACTGTTCCTGTCATAGTCATATGGATGCTCCATTTGCGCCTGATTCTAACCGATAAAATAGCCGATTGAAAGAATAAAGATAGCAGAATTTGATGAACGGTAAAAATGCCGAACGCTGCCTGCATCCCGCGAAACACTGAAGGCGTAATACCGGATGCCGGCGCTCAACCGCCTTTTAGCCCAGGGCGTTCAACGTTTTGCCTGCAGCGTTTTGCCTGCCGGCTCTACCCTTATTTTCTGCATAATGAACTCTCCCAGGCGGGTGCCCTGCTGCAGGCCGTTCTCAATTGCAGAGCGGTAATGGATGCCGCCATACAAACGGCTGATGGCCGCTTCCCGGGCTGCCTGCCGGAAAGATGCGAAACGGCGCCGGCCGGCGCCGTACTCTACCTCCGTAGTGTCTGTAAAAGCCACCTGGTCACCAAACAAGCGGGTGAGGGTAACGGCCGCCGCGCCGGATACCACGCTGTGGCCGCTGGTATATTCCGGGAAAGGCGGCGTTTGCAGCAAGGGCTCCCAGGTGGGGTCCAGCACCTGGTTGATAATGGTTTGCGGGCGGATCACCCGGCTGCGGTACTTTTCATCCCAGCAGGAAATAAAGGCATCCAGCAGGGTGGCCGATACCAGCGCATATGCCTGGGCGGTGCGTACATACCCGGCCTTTGCCTGCCGGCTGGCAATGGCCGTAATACCTATCCAGTGGCCACCGGGCGTGATCTTCTTGGTGGCGAACATGGCATGGCCGGTATGGTGCATCACAAAGGGATTGCAATCCCAGAAGCTGGCAATGGCCTGCTGCTCCGGCGTAAGCCGGGTGCAGGTGTCGTACACTTCCATCATATCCCGGTAAAAAGGGCTGCCCGGGCTGAGGTCAAATGGCAGGGCGGGCGGGGGCTGGAACTGGTTGCAGGAGTCTATGACCAGGGGGTGGATGGTTTGCCAGTAAGGCTCAATGGCATCCATATAATCCGGTGGCGTGGGCTGCCAGCTGCCCTTTTCGCGGGAAACGGTATAGCGCGGATAGCCGCGGCTTTCGCGGTAATTGTCCCTGCCTGCCCGCTCCAGCACGCTGGCGCCTACGGCCTCCCCGAAGGCCAGGGAGTTGCGGAGCACTTCCTCCGCCAGCCCGGCATCCCGGAAGCGGGCATACAGCTGCTGCTCAAATAATTTCAGGGTATCCCTGGAAAAGGTCACCTGCTGCGCCACCACCTGGAAAGCCCGGGCGCCGGCCAGCAGGAAGTTGTAGCTTTTACCCCTTTCCGGCTGCGGCAAGAGCGGGAATTCCCGGAACTGGGCAACCAGGGAGGGGTACTGCGGTGCTGCAAAACGCGCCGCCTCGTACATGGCCAGGGCGGAATAGGCATAGATACGGCTGGCCACCGGCGGTGAAAAAATGTCGTACACCATCACGTCCGTCAGCCGCTTCATGGACCAGTGGAACACCTCGGGGTCCTGCAGCAGCGCGGGGTCTCCCTGCGGTGCGGGCTGCCGGCAGCCTGCGCCGCATAACACAACGAGGATCAACAGCTGTGCATAGTATCGTTTCATGGTAAGGTAACGGTTCGCTTGTTGCCACTATAATCTGTAATATCCACCTTGCGCACCGGGGCGGTAAAGGCCAGGTACCGGCCGGACTGCGACAGGAAGCTTTGCCCGTAGGCGCATTCCTGCTTTTGCGTATGCCCGTCCGCGTAATAGACGGTGGCCCAGGCGTCGTTCCTGCGCAGGGGCAGCACCTGTGCGCGCTGCTGCTGGCGGAACACCTTCAACGGGCCCTGATTCTGGGAGGCGGCCAGCAGCAGGCGGCCCTGCCGGTCCCTGAGCTGTACCAGCGCCTTGCCGTCGCCGGGAATATAGATGCCGCTGCTCCGTATATCCAGTGGCGTAAACCCGCCTTTGCCGTTGCCCAGCAGCACCAGCCCGTTCAGCGCATCGTAGCGGCCTATGGACACGTCCGTGCCAAAGTCGTTGCCATTGATCACCACATCCAGGTTGCCATCGCCGTTCACATCGGCTGCCAGCATGCCGTAAACGGGCGCCAGCTGGGCCTGTACAGGCAGCGGATGGCAGGCAAAACGGCCCCTGCCCCTATTCTCCCAATAGCAGGACCGCAGGTTGACAGCCTGCAGGTGCAGGGCCTGCTCCAGCTCTGCGGGCTTCAGCACTTCCTGCATGGTAGCGGTTGCAAAATCGTGGTACCTGGGAAAACGGGCCCGCATCATGATCATCTGTTTGATGAGGTCGTCCCGGGTATGGGCGGGAAACTCCCGGCGCCTGCCGGCACTGTCCGGCAGGTACAGTGCCGGCACCGCGTCGTAGCTGCCATTGTGGTCAAAATCGGCGGCATATATGCTGACAGGCTCCTTGTGGCTGGCGCGGTACAGGGTATTGAGCCCGGTGTTGCCGGCTATGTAGTCCATATCGCCATCATTGTCAAAATCGCCGGCCAGCAGACTGCTCCACCAGCCGGTCTCGCTATCCATGCCGGTGGAGGCCCGCTCAAACTTTCCACGGTTGTTGCGCAGGAAAACGGGCGGCATCCATTCCCCGGCCAGCAGCAGGTCTGTCCAGCCATCGTTGTCATAATCGGTCCACAGGGCATCGCATACCAGGCCGGCCTGCTGCAGGGCAGGCGCTGCCTGCGCGGTGATGTCGGTAAACTGCACGGTACCGTCACGGGTATCGTTCCTGAGCAGGTAGCTGCTCACGGGAGCGGGGTACCTGCCCGGCTCCACCCGGCCGCCCACAAACAGATCCAGGTCGCCATCCCGGTCAAAATCTGCGGCCTTTACGCAGGATTTACTGGTATACAGGGCCGGCACTGCCTGGGAGGCCGCTGTAAAACCGGCGTAGCCGTTGTTGAGGTACAGGCGGTCGCGATAGCTGAAGCTGCCGGCCCTGTTCTCACAGCTGCCGCTGGCAATGTACAGGTCCAGGTCATTGTCGCCATCCACATCCAGCAGCAGGCAGCCCATATCCTCGGCTCCCTTGCTGCCGGCCAGACCGGGCAGGAGGTCTTTTTGCATAAAGCCTTCGCCGGGAAGCTGCAGCAGAAAAACGCCCTTATGCTGGTTAGCGCCGCCAATGAAGATATCGTCCAGGCCGTTGCCATCCACATCCCCAACAGCCAGCGGGGGGCCGTACTGGGAGAGCTTATGGGGCAGCAGCTTCTGGTCATTGAAATCTATGTAATCAAATTCCACGTGCTGGAACGTGATATGGCAGCTATCGCCGGCGTCGGCAAACAGGGGGGCTACCGGGGCGGCCGTCTCTGCCGGGGCGGGGCCGGCATGGGCATAGTCGGCGGTAAGCAGCTGGTTGGCGGCCACGTTGCGCCATACCTGCACCCTGCCATCGGGCCAGGTAACCTTCACTGCCTGCACGGTATCGGTCCGGCCCAGGCCAAAATGGGCCACGTTCTCTATGGAGGACAGGTAGCCGCGGTAAACAGTGTTTTCATACGCCTGCCGCTGCCCCTCTCCCTCTATTTCCACCCAGGCGCCCAGCGCCTGGCGGTTGCCGGGCGGGCCTTTCCATTGTATGCGCAGCCAGTGGGCGGCGTGGCGGCCCTGGTTCTCGTATACAAAGGCGGCATCGTTTATATTATTGACCACGTAATCCAGGTCGCCATCCCGGTCCAGGTCGGCATAGGCCGCGCCGTTGGAGAAGGAAGGCAGCTGCATGCCCCATTGGGCGGTGACATCGGAAAAGGTAAGGTCGCCATTGTTGCGGAAAGCATAGTTGGAGATCCTGACCTGGGGTATCTGGTCCAGCATAAATTCCGTGGAGGCATAAGGCGTGGCCATAGCGCGGAATGATACAAAATCATGATCGGTGATATCCCGGGGAAAGCCGTTGGTGATCACCACATCGCGGAAGCCGTCGTTATCAAAATCCACCACCATAGGGGCCCAGCTCCAGTCCGTTTGCGCAATGCCGGCCAGGAAACCGATATCGCTGAACACCACTGCCGGTATGCTGTCCGGGCCCGGCACCGCGCCCCCGTTGAGCTGCAGCATATTGCGCGGGTACTGGTGCTGGTAGCCGTACTGGTCGTTATTGATGTAGGTAACATAGTTGTTGGCGTTCATCATCATTTTCTTGCGCAGGTTGTTTTCCGGGAGCATATCCAGGCAGATGATGTCGGCCAGGCCGTCGTTGTTGATATCACTGATATCCGTGCCCATGGCGGAGTAGGCGGTATGCTTGCAGTAGCTGGCGGAGCGGTCGGTAAAGGTGCCGTTCCGGTTATTGATATATAATATATCGTTGGTGAGATAGTCGTTGGCCACGTAGATGTCTTTCCAGCCATCGCGGTTAATATCCGCAATGTTCAGGCCCAGGCCGTAGCCTTCAATGAGTATGCCGGCCTGCCGGGACACGTTGGTGAACAGCGGGTGCTGCAGGGAATCGCTCCAGTCATTGCGGTACAGGCGGTCTGTATTCAGGCTGCTGCCGTCCAGAGTGCGGGGCTTGTACTTGCTGGGATAGTGGGCGGGATCTATCTGGTTGGTAAGCACGTAGAGGTCCAGGTCGCCGTCATTATCATAATCAAAGAAGGCGCCCATCACGGAGTACCCGGCATCGTCAATACCGTATTCCTTCGCCATTTCCCGGAAGCGGGGAATGCCGTCGGGACCGGGGCCCTGGTTCACGAACAGCATGTTCCGGCGGGCTTCGCTGTCCGGCCCCATGGAGGCGCACACATACAGGTCCGGCCGGCCGTCGTTATTGATATCTATCACGGCAGCGCCGGTGCACCACTTGCCGTTGCCGTCCACGCCGGCCGTTGCTGTTACGTCTTTGAAGCGCAGGTCGCCCTTATTGAGGTACAGGCGGTTGGGCACCATATTGCCCGTGAAATAGATATCGGGCAGGCTGTCGTTATTAAAGTCGGCAATGGCTACGCCGCCGCCGTTGTAGATGTATTCAAAGCTGAGCACATTGAGGCTGTCGCTATCGGTGATGGTATTATTAAAATCAATACCGGAGCGGGCAGCAGGCACCAGCTTGAACAAGGTACCCGGCCGGTTGCAGGCCGCTGCCCACAAAGCCAAATGCAGCATGTAAAGTGACAGATGTACAAGGGAACAGGGCGAACTGGCCCGGGGCCGGTATTCACATTGACGTATAACGCGGATCATTGCAGGTGGTGGTTTTGTACGCAGAAAAGCAGGAAGCAGCGTAAATAAAAGAGAGGCACAAGTGCCTCTCCTTCCGCCATTCTAAAACCTGATCAATAATCAGGATTCTGTTCCAGAGCAGAGACCCCATTGGTCGCGCTCAAATCAATTTGCCGTTGCGGTATCGGGTAGTATAAGTTCTTCGGTTCCCTGAATTGTGCGCCTCTTAAAAGGCTCATAATTGTTGTTTCGTATGCAATATAAGCATTTAAAGTGGAACTTGCTTCTCCCCAGCGCACTAAATCAAAAAATCTGTGCCCTTCCATGGCCAGCTCCAGTTTCCGCTCAAAGTGCACAGCCTTGCGGGCAGCGGCCTGATCCGTCCACGCAGCGTCATATGTACCAATTACATAATTGGCTGCGGGGGTGCCGTCGGACCTCTTTACCCAGCTCTGCTCGTCCATTGCCCTTTCGCGCACCCTGTTCACGTATTCCCGGGCTTTTTCCAGGGAACCGATCTCTACCTCGCACTCGGCGGCCCATAGCAGCACGTCCGCATAGCGGACCAGGATGTAGTTGATGGCGGTAAGGCCATTGGTCCAGGAGGAGCCGTCTGTAAGCACTTTTTCCTGTGACTTGTAGTACACATTCTTTTTGGGGGAATAGGGGCCGCCATTCGCCTGGTCGCGTATCCAGGATACGCCGGGGTGGTTGCCCCAGTCCAGGTAGGGAATACCCCTGCGGCCCACGGTCCAGTCCAGGCGGGGGTCCAGGCGGCCGGCATCCGGAGTAAAATCCGCCCCGGCAGCTACGCCCTGGTCGCTTTTCACCTGGTTGGCCCCGGTATTGTAGGAGCCGTCCAGCAGGGGCAGGCCATTGGCGTCGGTGCGGTAAGAGTTCACCAGCTCCTGTGTGGGCTGGAAGAAGCCGCAGCAGCCTCCGGGGGCGCCCTGATCGGAATAGGGGAAGTTCAGTATCTGGTCCGGGTTGGCATTATTGCCGGCTCCGCCATCGTTCACGGATGCCTGCACGGCAAAGATGGATTCGCGGCCATTCTTTGTTTCTGCGTTATAGTTATCCTGGAAGCGGGGCTCCAGGTCGAACTTAACGCCCCTGGGGTTTACGCCGCTGGCAATGATGCTTTCCAGCAGGGGCCTGGCTTCGGCATACTTCTTTTCAAACATGTAGGCTTTGGCCAGGAAAGCTGCCGCTACCCATTTGTTGGCGCGGCCTACCTGGGCCATCAGCTCGGGCAGGCTGTCGTAAGCCGCTTTCAGGTCGGCCTCTATCTTGGGCCAGGCATCTTCGGTATTGCCTACTTTATAATTATTGTTCACATAATCGATCGTCTCATCTACATAAGGAATGTTGTTCCACATCTTCTTGGCCTCCAGGTGGTAAAAGCCGCGCAGGAAGCGGGCCTCTCCCCGGATGCGCACCCGGTCCTCGTCACTCACATCTGCCCGGGCCAGCGCTTTCAATACGTTATTGGACCGGGCTACGCCGTCGTACACGGCTTTCCACTTGGTATTGAAGTACTCATTGGTAGGCAGCCCTTCATACCTTTCTATGGGGTTAATGTCTGCCTGGTCGCCGGCATTGGAGCCTTTATGGGCATCGCCGCCGGCTATGGAGCCGTACACCCAGTTAGTGCAGGATGACTGCCAGTTAAACCCGTTGTAGTTGCCGTCCAGTACGGCGTAAGCGCCTATCAGCAGTTCTTCCACGCCCTTTTTGGTAGCAACGTCCGCATCGCCCAGCTGCCCAATGGGCTCCCGGGTCAGGAACGATTTCCGGCAGGCGTACAGGACCGTGGCTGTGATGACCGCCATGGCAAACAACCCTATGATCGCTTTATATGATTTCATTTGTGCGTTTTTTAGTTCATTTATTAGAAAGTAGCGCTCAGGCCCAGGATAAACTGCCGGGTAAGCGGATAGTTGCCATAGTCCACCCCGAAATTGGTGTCCACGCCGCTCACGGCAGGGTCCAGCCCGTCATAATCTGTAATGGTGAACAGGTTGGTGGCCTGCACATATACCTTCAGCCGCTCAATACCTGCCCGTTTGGTAACATAGTTAGGCAGGGTGTAGCTGAGCTGTACGTTCCTGGCCCGGATGTAGGCGCCGTTTTCCATGTAGTAGGAGTTGGGCTGGGTATTGGTGCTGAAGTTGGACACATCCTCAAAAACGGGCGTGGAAGCGCCTTTGTTCTGCGGGGTCCAGGAGTCCAGCACCCGGTCGCTGATGGCCTGCCCGGGGAAGGAGGGGAAGAAATCCGTGAACCAGCGGGTGTAGTTGATCACCTTGGCGCCCTGCACGGTATAGAGGAATATGTTGAAGTCAAAGTTCTTATACCCGATAGTGAGGTCCAGGCCGGAGGTAACGCGGGGATTGGGATCACCGAAGAATACGCGGTCTGCAGGGGTGATCCTGTTATCGCCATCCACATCGCGGTATTTAAAGCGGCCCGGGGCAGCGCCGTCCTGCTCGGGGCTGTCCTTCACATCATTGTCGTCCTGGAAAAGCCCTACCACGTCATACCCGTAGAAGGCGGATATAGGATGGCCCACCTGGTTGCGGGTAAAGGTGCCTATACGGGTAGAGCCAAAGCTGTTGCCGTCAAAATAATCCACCCCTTCTGCCAGCCTGGTGATCTCGTTCTTGTAAGTGGTGAGGGTCAGGTTGGCTTCGTAGCGCCAGTTCCTGGCAAAGCTGCCGCGCTTGATGATCTGCAGGTCTATACCGCGGTTGAGCATACTGGCCACATTAATGGTAGGGTATGTTACCTGGCCCACGGTAGCCGGCAGCTCGGGATTGTACAGCAGGTCGTTGGTGCGCTTATGGTACCAGTCAAAAATAATGTCCAGGGTATTGTTGAAGAGGGTGGCGTCCAGGCCGATGTTGGTGGTGATGTTGGTTTCCCAGCGGCCTTCGGGGTTGCCGATCCTGGCCTTGTTGATGCCTTCAAAAGTAGCGGTGCTGGAGCCGTCTATGGCATAGGCCGCAAAGGAGGCGCTGGCTGCATAGAGATTGTACTGGTTATTGAGGTCTATGCGCTGGTTCCCCATTTTACCCCAGCCGCCGCGGATCTTCAGCTCGTTGAGCCAGGAAACGTTCCGCAGGAAGTTCTCCTGGCTGAGGCGCCAGCCGCCGGAAATAGCGGGGAAAGTGCCATAGCGGTTGGCAATACCGAAGTTGGAGGAGCCGTCCCTCCTGAGCACCAGGCTGATGAGGTACCTGTCCATCAGGGTATAATCCACCTTGCCGAAAATGGAGAAGATGTCGTTACCCGGGCTGCCGTCACTGGCCACTGTACGACCGGATGACTGGGTAGTGGTGAGCGTGCGGTAATTCACCACATTGGTAAAGGGATTAAGACCGGTACCGCTCAGGTTGCGGCCGGCGCCGTCACGGATGGCCTCTATGCCTACCAGGGCCTTGATATCGTGTATGCCGAAGGTATGCTGGTAGCGGGCCGTATTGGTCCAGGTCCAGCTGTAGCCGTAGCCGGCGTTCTCAAACAGCAGGTCGTTGCCTATATTCTCGGAGTTCTCGTAGGTGCGGGAAGTGATGCCGTTGGCATAAAAGCTGAACAGGCCGCCTCCAAAGCTGGTGCGGAAGGTAAGGTCTTTCACCAGGTCCACTTCTGCATATACATTGCCGAACACGCCGAAGGCATGCCCCTTGTTGTCCTTTGCACGGGTCTGGTTGGCTACGGGGTTGCTGGGATTGTTAAACCCTTTGGCAGCGGTGCCGGCCCATCCGCCCATGATGTCGTGCACGGGGATCAGCGGGTTCATCCGGTAAGCCAGGGAAATGGCGTTGCCTTCATTCAGGTTGGTGAGCTGGGGGTTATCGCGGTAGGCCATCTGTATGTTCTCACCGATGCGCACCCGGTTGTGGATGGTAAATTCCGAATTGGCGCGGATCGTATACCTTTTGAGGTAAGTATTGAGCACTACCCCCTCCTGGTCGTAGTAGCCAAAGCCTACGTAAAAGCGGGAGTTGTCGTTACCGCCGGACAGGCCCACTGCATGCTGCTGGATGGGCGCTGTGCGGGTGATCTCATCATACCAGTCCGTACCGGCCTTATTGGCCCGTACGATCTGGTAGATGTCCCCTTTATTAAAGTCCACATTGTACAGGCTGGGGTCCAGCGCGGGATTGCCTTCAAACACGCCTGCCTGGTCGCCGGCCAGGATATAGTCCGGCAGCACGGGGTCTACCCCGTTGCCGTACTGGGGGTGGGTGGGGTTGCCGTTGGCTTCCACCTTCCCGGCATTACGCAGGGCGGTCCAGGTGTACCGGGCGGTTTGCTCCGGGTTCAGCATGGAAAAGCCTTTACCGGGCGTTTGCCAGCCGTAGGAACCGTCGTAGGTGACCTGCAGCTTGCCGCGCCGGCCTTTCTTGGTGGTGATCACGATCACGCCGGCAGAAGCGCGGGCGCCATAGATGGAGGCGGAGCCGGCATCTTTCAGCACGGTAGTGGTCTCAATATCAAAGCTGTTGATATTCTCAATGCTGAAGGTGGGCACGCCATCCACAATATACAGGGGCTCGTTGCCGGCAAAGGAGGCAAAGCCCCGGATGCGCACCAGGCTGGTGGTGCCGGGCTGCCCGGAGGTTAATACGGTAAGGCCTGCAACACGGCCCTGCAGCTGCTGTTCGGCATTGCCGGCCGGCACGGCTACCAGCTCGTCGGCCTTTACGGTGGAAACGGCGCCAATGATCTCTTTTCGCTGCTGGGTGGTATAACCGGTTACTACCAGCTCATTGAGCGAGCTGGCTGAGGTTTCCAGCTGAATATCGAGCGTGGAGGCTTCGCCCACGGTAACCTCCCGTGGCTTGTATCCCACAAAAGTTACTACCAGTATGGCACTGGCGTCGGGGACCGTTAATGAAAAAGCACCGTTCACATCGGTGACGGTGCCTGTGCTGGTTCCCTTAACCTGTACGGTAGCTCCCAGTACAGGTTCATTATTTTCTGAAATAACTTTTCCGGAGATCTTTTTTTGGGCAAAGGTGCTGTTGACGCATAATAATAATAGCATGCAACAGCACCCTGCCACAAAGTGGTGGTAGATTTTTTTCATAACGTGGCTTTATAAAGACTTAGTGGAGTGTAACTAACTAATCTTTTAGATCTTGGCTATGCAGTTAACATGTAAAAGGATTACATGACGACAGATTGTACATGAAAAATCCAGGCTATCAGATTTTGGTTGTGCGAATCAGCTATTGCTTTGTTTATCTTGAATCTTCATCCAATTTATAACTTTATTTTAACATTTACAAGTATCCAATTAACATTTTTTGAAAAAACTTCGTTGAATAAGAGCGGGATAGCAGTTTGTTAAGGAATTTATCCCAATCATTTATAATTTGTGTTAAAATAATATATAACGAATGAAGCTATTCATGAAAATATTTAACATCTTCTTTTGCCTGGTATTTATCCTGTTTGCGGTCCTGCAGTACAATGATCCGGACCCCTATATATGGATGCCCATCTACCTGTATACTGCCGTATTATGTGCGCTGGCCGCGCGCAAGCAGTTTTACCGGGGCGCTTTCCTGGCGGGCATCCTGGTATACCTGGCCTATGCCACCTATCTTTTCTTTGACAAGTACGGGGTGATGAGCTGGGCAACGGAGCACCAGGCAGAGAACATTGCCCAGAGCATGAAAGCCGCCAAACCCTGGATAGAGGAAACCCGCGAATTCTTCGGGCTGTTCATTCTCGTGATCGTGCTGCTGATCAATTATACCTATGCCAGCCAGCGCGCATTAAAAAAGCAGCGGAAAAAAGTGCTGAAGAAGAAGTTCAAGGTGAATGAATAGCTGATACCGTTTCAGTAGTACCGCCCCATCAGCTTGTGCTCCACAATGGCTTTACGCAGCTCCAGCATATTTACGGCGCCCTGCCTGCGGAACACTACCCTGCCTCCCGGCTCCACCAGCAGGGTATAAGGCAGCGCGCCCTGCCAGTCGGGGTCTACTGCTTCTATCAGCTGGTATTTATCTGCACCGCTGTAAAGGTAATTCCTGTTGGAGGCTTCCAGCTTTTTAAGCATGGCCAGGGCCTTGTCCTTTTTATCGGGATTGTCGGTGGTGATGGTGATAAATTCAAAATCACGTTCGCGGTACATGCGATCCGTATTCACAAACTCCGGCAGCTCCTGTATGCAGGGGCCGCACCAGGTAGCCCAGATGTTGATGAGGCGCAGCTTGCTGCCGCTGTTGCTGACCAGTTCCTTTACACCGGCAGCGTCCAGGGTATCCAGGGTTACGGGGCGCTGCGCCCACTCCGCGTTGATCTTTTTATTCCACTCATCTTTCCAGGCCCATTTGATGGAACAGCCAAAGGTTTTCTGTACCGGGTGCGCTACTTCCTTTTGCTGCAGCAGCGCGTCTATAGCGCTGCGGATATCCTCCGCCTGGCCGGTGCCGGGCTTTTCCCTGCTGTCCAGCCGGCCGGTATAACGCAGCTTGCGGGCTTCGTCAAACACAAATGCATGGGGCGTGGCCACGGGGCCGTAGGCAATGGATACCTGCTGATCATCACCATCGTACAGGTACGGGAAATTAAAGCCATGCTGCTCAGCGCGCAGCTGCATCTCCTCGTAGGTATCGCCCATTTCCGTATAGCCCAGCTCCCCCAGGTTCACCGCGCCGGGGCTGTTAGGCGATATTACCACTACCGCTACCTGCCTGGCCGCATAATCCTTTACCAGCTGCTTGATGCGCTCTTCATAGGCCTGCGCCGTGGGGCAGTGATTGCAGCTGAAAATAACGGCCAGCACTTTGGCGTCTGCAAAACTGTTCAGCGTATAGGTTTTCCCGTCCGTGCCCTTCAGCGAAAAAGCAGGCGCAGGCGCGCCAATGGAAAGGGTGACCGGTTCCGGGTGGCTTTGGGCCGGCAGTGAAAGGGTATACAACAGCGTGAGCAGGAGGAGGAGGTATGTTTTCATCCCGTAGTGATTTTTTTTCATGAACGTGTGGTATAAGATAGGAAAAGATCACGGGATTAGGAAACGGGGAAGTGTAAAAGGGCCCCCTTTACGGGCGGCCCTTTTATATTGCTGTAATATTTTCATGCCTTACTTTGCCAGCAGCTGCCAGGCGCCTATGCCCAGGGGCGTTTGCTCTGCGGCATCCGCTGCTTTCAGGCGCATGTACAATGTATGCGGCTTGCCGTCTGTAACGGGTGCAAAGCTGATCACCGCCGTGTTGGGCGTCATGGGCCTGGCGCCGGGGCCGATGGTCACCTCGCCCAGCCTGGTGCCTTGCAGGCCGTCCAGCAGGGCCTCTACCACGTAGCCATGTTTGGGCGCCTGCTGCAGGAAGTAGATCACCTCTATGCCGTTTACATCTGTAAGGTCCAGGTTGTTGTAGGCAGCCCAGCCTTCCGTATTCACCGCCGGGATGAGCAGCTTCATGCCGTCTGCGTTGTAGGTGGACACGCCGTCTGCCTTGTCGTACGCTGCTGCCGGCAGCCTGGAATTGTGCAGCTCTGCCGTGGCAGTACCGGTAATGGGTTTGATGCCAGGACCGCCCTTGTCCGTGTAGCTGGCCAGCAGGTAGAACACGCCTTTTTCCTTCACCGGGTTGCCCACGGTGGGGTCAATATCCCCGGTCAGCGGCAGTGAGGCAGGCTTTTTAGCGTCTGCTGCATGGGACATGATCCATTCCACGATCTGGTGCGCTTCGCTGTCAGTAATGGTAGGATGGGCCGACATGGCGGTTTCTCCCCATACGCCGCCGCCGCCTTTGATGATCTTGCCGGCAAGATAGTCCGGTGCGGCAGGATCGTTCTTATACTTTTCCGCTACTTCCTTAAAGGAAGGACCGATGGATTTCTCATCAACCTTATGGCAGGTCTTGCAATCACTGGACTCCATCAGGTTCTTGCCGGCAATAGCGCCGGAAATCACCTGGTGACCCTGCGGCAGCCCGGCCTTGTCCTTTCCTTCCATGTATGCTGCTTTTATGTACACATTGGAGGGGTCCAGCTTGCCGGCTGTGCTGCTGCCGTCTTCCCGGTCGTTGATGGTAACAGTATAGTGCACCTTCTTACCGGGGAAATAGAACATCTGGTTGCCGGTAATGGCTATTTTCACCTCCGGCGTTTCATTGCCGGCGTACAGCGTGGTGGTATAGCTGCGGGTGCTGGCGCCTTTATCGTCAAACACTTCCAGGGCTACCGGGTATTCGCCGGCCTGGGTGTAGGTGTACTCCACTTCCGGCTCCGTGGTCTCTTTCTTGCTGCCATTCCCGAAATACCAGAGGTAGCTGAGCTTATCGCCATCGGGGTCTGACGAGTTCCTGGCGCTGAGTTTTACGGTAAAGGGCAGGCCGCCGGTGAGCTTGCTGGCGCTCAATACTGCTTTGGGCGGGCGGTTGCCACCGTTATAGTCTATACGAACCAGGCCGGCGTCGGGGTTCTTGCTGAACCAGCCGTTGCCATACTCCAGTATGTACAGGCGGCCATCCGGGCCCATTTCCATATCTATGGGCGCATTCAGCCGGGTATGCTCCATAAAGGGCTCCATCTTGGAGTAGCTGCCGTCGGCATTCATGGTAACGGCTTTTATCCAGCCGCGCACCCAGTCGTAAATAAACAGCTTCCCGTTGTAGTAAGCGGGGAAACGGGTGGCTTTCGGGTAAAATTCCTCGTAGTATACCGGGCCGGCCATGGCATTGCGGCCGCCGCTGCCCACCTGCGGAAAGTCCGGCGACTTGGCATACGGGTACCAGATAAATGCAGGCTGCGCAGGCGGCAGCTCCTTCAGGCCGGTATTGTTGCGGGAGCTGTTGACCGGCCGGGCCGGATCAAAGGCCGGGCCGCTTTCTCCCGTTTCATAATTGAAAGCGTGATAGGCGTAGTTGTTGCCCACAAAAAGGGGATAGCCGAAGTTGCCGGGCTTTTTGGCCTGGTTCACCTCATCGTAGCCACGGGGGCCGCGGTTGGGATCATCATTATTGGCGTCCGGGCCTACTTCGCCCCAGTACAGGTAATTGTTTTTCCTGTCTACAGATATACGGTAGGGATTGCGTGTGCCCATTACGTATATCTCCGGGCGGGTTTTGGGCGTACCGGGCTTGAACAGGTTGCCGGCGGGAATGTCGTAGCTGCCGTCCTCCTTCATTTTAATACGAAGGATCTTGCCGCGCAGATCGTTGGTGTTGCCGGAGGTACGGCGGCCGTCGTACTGCTCGTGGCCGGGACGGTCGTCCAGGGGCGCATAGCCCTTGTTCACGTATTTTTGCCCGGGCTCGTCAAAAGGCGTGCTGTTGTCGCCGGTGGAGAGGTACAGCAGGCCATCGCCGCCAAAGGCCAGGGAGCCGCCGGTATGGCAGCAGATCTGGCGCTGGGAGTACAGCTGCAATACTATCTGCTCAGACTGCATGTCCAGCTGGTTGTTTTCAAATTTGAAACGGGACAGGCGGTTCACAGAGGTATCTGCTGGCGAATAGTAGATATATACGTAGTGGTTGTTCCTGAAATCCGGGTCGGCAGTAATGCCCAGCACTCCTTCTTCTGCGTTTACATTTGGCAGGTCTGTTTTGTAGTATACATTCAGCTTGCCCGCCTGGGTAAGCTTGCGGGTAGCGTGGTTGTAGAACATGATCTCGCCGCGGCGCTGCGCCACCAGGATGCTCAGGTCGGGCAGCACGGCCATTTCCGTAGGCTCAAAGAACTCGCCGGACACCAGTACGCTCCTGGTGAAACGATCTTCGGCCGGTACGCGCAGGGTGGTGGCCTTGCCGTAGTCCATCAGCTGGTTCTTGCCAATGGCATATTGGATACCGCCCAGGATATGCTGCAGGTAGGTGGGCTCCGTATAGCATTCATCGGTATGGCCCAGCTCCGTGTAGAAAGCGCGGCCACCGTCAAAGTCATGATACCAGCTGATAGGATGGTCGCCCATGGTACCGCCCTGGTAGGTCTTTTCATCTACCGATAACAGCACATGGGTGTTCTTGTTCAGCTTTTTGAAATTGTACCATTCGTCGGTATGCTCCCATTTTTCAGGGAGCCCCCTGGTAGCGCCAAATGTTTTGTCCTTTACCGTGAGCGTGGCCTTGTGCACGCCGGGCGGGTGATTGTCGAAGTAAGCGCCTACCAGCTGTCCGTACCAGCCCCAGTCATATTCCGTGTCTGTAGCGGCATGTATGCCTACAAAGCCGCCGCCGGCCTGTATATACCTTTCAAAATCCGCTTCCTGATAATGGTTCAGCACATCACCGGTAGTATTGAGGAATATAACGGCTGCATACTGCTGCAGGGTGTCTTCTATAAATTTATCAGCATTTTCCGTGGTGTCTACGATAAAGCCATTCTCTTCACCAAGCTTTTGAATGGCTTTAATGCCGGCAGGGATAGATGCATGGCGGAAACCCGTTGTTTTAGTGAATACCAGCACTTTGGGTTTTCCGGGGCGGGTTTTATTGCAAGCGGTCATGCAGGCGCCCAATCCTATCATTACCGCTGCGATGATAATGTTCTTCATTTGTTGAGTGAATAGCGTGAATAGTGAATGGTGGATGGTGATTAGTGAAAGGTGAATGAGCCGGAAGTATACAGCACAATCATTCACCTTTCACTATTCACCATTCACTTCTTCAGTTGCGTGCCCATAGCGTAACGGATGCCTCCCAGCACATGCTGCAGGAACAACGGATCTTCATAGGATGCCCGGGTGTGCCCCAGGGCTGTATAAAATGCGCGGCCGCCATCAAAATCGTGGTACCAGCACATGGGATGATTGTCCCCGTTTGTTCCGCCTTCATAGGAGCGCTCATCTATTTTGATGAGCACATGGGTGTCCGGATTAATATTTTTAAAGTTATACCATTCGTCTTTGCGCACCCATTTTTCCGGCAGGTGCCGGGTAGCGGGGTGCTGGCCGTCTGTTACCAGCAGCGCGGCCTCCTGCTGCTTTGGGTGGCTGGAAAAATAGGCGCCTGCCAGCTTGTTGTACCAGGGCCAGTCATACTCCGTATCGGTAGCAGCATGCACACCAATATAGCCGCCACCGTTACGGATATATGCTTCCATAGCGGCCTGCTGTGCATCATCCAGCACATCGCCGGTGGTGTTAAAGAACATCACGGCCGCATACCGTTGCAGGTTGGCGGCTGTAAAGACGGCGGCATCCTCCGTAGTGTCCACGGCAAAGCCGTTCTCACGGCCCAGCTTCAGCATGGCCAGCTTGCCCACGGGAATACAGTCATGCCGGAATCCCTTTGTTTTGGAGAATACCAGCAGCCTGGGCGCAGGCCTTGTCTGGGCAGACATGCAGGCTGCCAGGAGCAGGAGGGGTAGTATAAGTTTTGTGGTGCGCATGTTTGAAGTACAATATTGGATGTATGAGGTAAGAAGCAGCATGATCACTTCATAATTCCCTGATCTTGATGTCCCGGTACCATACTTTATCGCCGTGATCCTGCAGGGCAATGTGGCCTTTGCTGTACGCGCCAAATCCTTCCCAGGTTTTGAACTTGCTGTTGGCCAGCAGCTGCTTCCATTCATCGGAGCCCATTACTACAGACACGGTCTGCACGCCATTCAGCCAGAAGGTGAGGCGGCCGTCCTTCTTCCTTATTTTCACCTGGTTCCACTCTCCTACCGGTTTCACGGCATTTCTGGCAGACTTCTTCATGTCATAGAGGTCGCCGGAATTATGTTTGGTGATCTTGCCGTCGGGATGCCTTTCATCGTCCAGCACCTGCATTTCCGGGCCGGTAAGGTAGGTTTGTTTGAACTTCGGATCTTCGTGTACGCCGAATATGATGCCGCTGTTGCCGCCTTCGGAAATTTTCCACTGGAGGGACAGCTCATAGTTCTCATATTCTCCGTCGGTTACCAGGTCGCCGCCGGGAGCACCGGATTTTTTGGCTTCCGGGTCCAGCTCCAGGGCGCCGTCTACCACTTTCCAGGCAGGACTTGCATCTTCGCGGAGATAGGTGTGCCAGCCATTGGTGGTTTTACCGTCGAACAGGAGTTTCCAGCCGGCTTTTTCTTCTTTGGGTGTAAGCTTGTTCACTTGCTGCGCCGTGGCAACAGACGTGGTTATCAAAGCTCCTGTAACAAGGGCGGAACTGATGATGTATCTGATCATAACTGAGTACTTTTAGCATTTTAGCGGCCTGTAATGTATACAAGAATAACCGGTTTTTCCCATTGTTTTTTATGAACGGGAACCGCAGGAAGCATGAGTTTAGCAATGGCAATAGGAAGCAGGAAGCAAGATGCCGGAGAAAGGTCACACCTATGTCCTACATCTCACTGCATACCTCCTGCTTCCTGTTTCCTGCTTTCTTCTACTTCAGTGACATAATATATTTTGCCATTTCCTCTGCGTCTTCCTTGGGCACGCTGGGGTGCGGCAGCATGGCCACTTCGCCCCAGTTGCCGGCGCCGCCCTTGATGATCTTGTCGGCAAGCATGGAAATGGTTTCCTCATTGTTCGGGTACTTCTGCGCTATTTCCTTATAGCCCGGGCCTACCAGCTTGGTATCCGGTTTATGGCAGGTTTTGCAATCCTGGTCATCGATCAGGGCCTTGCCTTTGGGCACGGGCGCGCTGGCGTCAGGTGATACCATAGAGCTGTCTACCGCCATACCTTCCCCGGCATCGGCCTGTTGCTCACTGTTGTTTTGTCCTCCTCCGCATGCAGCAAAGAATACGGCACTCAATACAAACGGCGCCAAAAATCGCTTTCTCATGTTTGGTCGTAAATTAATTAAGTTGTTTGTTAAAGATAGCAATCAGCTATGGGCTAACAGCTCCTAGCTGACTGCCGGTAAATTATATTCCCAGGACTTTCCTGTTCAATGCTTCATCTGCGCCGGTACCGGCAAAATCGTCAAATGCTTTTTCAGTGACCCTGATGATATGTTCGCTGATGAAAGGCGCGCCTTCGCGGGCGCCGTCTTCCGGGTGTTTCATGCAGCATTCCCATTCCATGACCGCCCAGCCGTCAAAGCCATATTGCGTCAATTTACTGAATACCGCTTTAAAATCCACCTGTCCGTCGCCCAGGGAGCGGAACCTGCCGGGGCGGTCTATCCAGCCCTGGTAGCCGCCGTACACGCCGGAGCGGCCGGTGGGATTGAATTCTGCATCCTTTACATGGAACATCCTGATCTTCTCGTGATAGATGTCAATATACTCCAGATAATCGAGACATTGTAATACAAAATGGCTGGGATCGTACAGGAGGCAGGCGCGGCTATGGTTGCCGGTGGCTTCCAGGAAGCGCTCGTAGGTGATGCCGTCGTGGAGGTCCTCGCCGGGGTGTATCTCGTAGCACAGGTCCACGCCGTTGGCGTCAAACTCGTTGAGAATAGGCAGCCAGCGGTTGGCCAGCTCCTTAAACCCGGTATCCACCAGGCCGGCGGGGCGCTGGGGCCAGGGGTACACGGTATGCCATAGCAGCGCGCCGCTGAAGGTGGCGTGGGCTTTCAGGCCCAGGTTGTGGCTGGCTTTGGCGGCATACTTCAGCTGGTTCACGGCCCATTCCGTGCGGGCAGCGGGATTGCTCCGGTACTGCTCCGGTGCAAAGCCGTCAAACAGCTCATTATAGGCCGGGTGCACGGCCACCAGCTGTCCCTGCAGGTGGGTGCTCAGCTCCGTGATCTCCATGCCGGCTGCGTTCACAATTCCCTTTATCTCGTCTGCATAGGTCTTGCTTTCCGCTGCTTTTTGCAGGTCTATGAAGCTGCTTACCCAGGTGGGTATCTGCACGCCTTTAAACCCCAGGCCGGCAGCCCATTCGCAAATGCTCTTCAGATCGTTGAAAGGCGCGGTGTCGCCTGCAAACTGCGCCAGGAATATTCCGGGACCTTTTATTGTTCTCATGTTACTATTAAGCTAGGTTTCGTAAATAAGCTTCCAGCTGTTAGCCATTAGCATGGGCCAGCTAACAGCCAACTTTATATTTCAAACGGCGTCCATTTCTGGTCGCTCTGTGATGACTTCACCACGTTGTCGATAAAGGCCATGCCGCGCACGCCGTCGTCCACGCCGGGGAAGTCCAGCGCTTCGGGGGCCGGCTGCTGCCCGTCCAGCTTGGCCATCAGCGTGAGAGCGAAGTTGCGGTACAGATTGCCGAAAGCTTCCAGATAGCCTTCGGGGTGGCCGCCGGGCGTGCGGGTATTGTGTACGGCGTAGCTGCTCTGGTAGCTGCCATAGCCAGCGCCGGCGCGGTATATTTCCGTGGGTTTGTCCAGCCATTTTACCAGCAGGGTATTGGGCTCATGCTGCGCCCATTCCAGGCCGCCTTTTTCACCGTATACCCTTATTTTGAGCGCATTTTCCTCGCCGGCTGCCACCTGCGAAGCCTGCAGCACGCCAGCCGCGCCATTGTCAAAGCGCAGCAGCACTGCACCGTCGTCGTCCAGCAGGCGGCCGGGCACCAGCACGTTCAGGTCTGCGCACAGCTTTTCTATTTTAGCGCCGCTGATGTATTCGGCCAGGTTGGCTGCGTGGGTGCCGATATCGCCCATACAGCCGCTTTTGCCGGAGCGCTTGGGATCGGTTCTCCAGGCGGCCTGTGCATTGCCTTCTTTTTCAGACAGCTTGCTGAGCCATCCCTGCGGGTATTCCACCCATATCTTGCGGATCTTTCCGAACACGCCGTCTGCCACCATGCGGCGCGCCTGCTTTACCAGCGGGTAGCCGGTGTAGGTGTGGGTAAGCAGCAGGGTAAGACCGGTTTGCTCCACCTTTGCCTTCAGCTGCTTGGCTTCGTCGAGGGTAAAGGTGATGGGTTTTTCTATCACTACGTTAAACCCTTTGTCGAGGGCCATCATGGCCGGCTCAAAGTGGGCAAAGTTGGGCGTTACGATGGTGATGAAGTCGAGCCGTTCGCTTTCCGGGCGGGCGGCCTCTTTTTCCAGCATGGTCTTAAAATCCGTGTAGATGCGGTCTTCCTGAAGGAAGAGCATTTTCCCCGATTCCACGGCTACTTCCGGGTTTACGCTCAGCGCGCCTGCTTTCAGTTCAATGAGGCCGTCCATATTGGCGGCAATGCGGTGGATAGCGCCGATGAAGGCATCCTTACCGCCTCCGATCATTCCCATTCTTAGCTTACGGTTCATAATCATTTTATCTTTTATGCTTTACTTAATTCCAGTTCTTCCCCTGGTGTTAATGCAACTTTCGGTTTCTTCCTGAATCTGATGAACAGGAAGGTAAATGCCACGATGAGGATCACGGGCAGGATAGCCACTGTTATCATTGTATCGCGGCCGGCCTGCAGCTCTGCCGCTACCTGGTCTGCCCCCTGCTGCAGGGCTGCTGCCTTGTTGGCATCATACCAGCTGCCCATAAAAGGCAGGATGATCGCTACGGATAACATGCCCGCGCCCCCCATGATGTTCAGGCCCAGCGCGCCGGTTTGGGGAATGTATTCAGATACGAAGCCCAGCATGGTAGGCCAGAAATAACAAACGCCCACGGCAAACACGGCCGCAGCAGCAAAAGCCTCATAGCCATTGGCGCGGCTCAGCCAGAACAGGCCCAGCGCGGCAAATACGGCAGAGAACAGCAGCATGCCGGCAGGATTCAGGCGGTGCACCACCGGGCCGGCAAACAGGCGGCCAATAGCCATGATAAAATTGATGAACACAAATACCAGGATAGCAGACACGCCCACCTGTTTCAGCAGGGCCTCTATCCACTGGGTTGTGCCCAGTTCGGTAGATGCGGTGAGCAGCATGCACAGCACCATGAATATGAACAGCGGGCCTACGCAGGCCTTGAGCATGTCTTTATAGGATACGCCGGAAGCGGCCCTTTCCGTTTGCGGGAACTTTTGCGAAAAGAACACCACGCCGTATATAATGGCAGGCACCAGCAGCACTCCCATCAGGGCCTGCCAGCTGAGCTGCAGCGAGTCTATCATGAAATAGGCGATCAAACCGCCGATCACGTTCCCGCCCGGGAACCACATATGGAAACGATTCAGCATTTTTGTTTTCTGGTCGGAATAAATAGTGGCCACCAGCGGGTTGCAGGCAGCTTCCACGCTGCCGTTGGCAATGCCGATCAGCAGGGTGCCCAGGAACAGGGTCCAGAAGGAGGCGGCAAAAATAGTCACCACCACGCCCAGCAGGTGCCCTATAAATGCCAGCATCAGTATTTTCCGCATGCCTACCAGGTCTATCAGCGGGCCGCCGATGATCTGCGCCAGGGTAAAGCCCCAGAAAGCCGTGCCGGCAATCAGCCCCAGTTGTTCGCCGCTCAGCTGGAAATCACTCCCCCACATGGTCACGATCTTCGCCCTGATCGCAAAGGTCATGGCAGTTACAATGAGCGCCAAACAACTGGTATAGAACAGTTTTTTTGGCTGTATCAGTTTTTCCATAATACGTGTAAATTTTAGGTATTTAGTTTAGGTAAATAGTTAAAGTGCCCTTAAAACCTTTAAATTTATAAAAACTTCTTGCATATTTTCAACTTTTACGCAAGTTACCGCTGCCCATCCCGAGGTGCGGCACTGCATTTCCCGGACCCCACCAGGACATTACCGGGGAATTCCCACTAATTCCGCAGGGAAAAGGCAGGGATAACTATAATTATTCCTAATTTTACAGTCCTTGTAAAACCAGGTGCTACTGACAGCCTGTCACCTGTATTTTCCAAGCATGCTATTTGAGTCATCCGTTTAAACCCTTATATTAATCGCATTCAATTCAATTTATACTCATGTTAGGTTTTTTAACAAAAATTTTTGGCGGTCATAAGTCGGAAAGAGACATCAAGGCTTTGCTGCCCCGCGTGAAGCAGATCAATGAGGCGTTTGAAAAACTGCAATCCCTGCCTGTGGACGAGCTTCGTAATAAAACCCGGGAATTCCGTCAGCGCATACAGGAACACCTGTCAGACATAAATGCTGCTATCGCCTCCAGGCAGGAAGCAGCGGAAACAGCAGCAGACGTGGCTGCCAAAGACAGCATCTACCAGGAAATAGATAAACTGAAAAAAGACCGGGATAAAAAGATCGAGGAAATCCTGGATGAGCTGCTGCCAGCAGCATTTGCCGTAGTAAAGGAAACTGCCCGCCGCTTTTCGCAGCATACCACTATCACCGCCACTGCCACGGAACTGGACCGGCAGCTGGCAGTGAACAAACCTTACCTGACCATTGACGGTGACAAAGTGACGTGGAAAAACTCCTGGCAGGCAGCCGGCTCTGACGTGACCTGGAACATGGTGCACTACGATGTACAGCTGATAGGCGGTATGGTGCTGCACCAGGGCAAAATTGCCGAAATGGCCACCGGTGAAGGTAAAACCCTGGTATCCACCCTGCCCGCCTACCTGAATGCGCTGGCAGGCGAAGGCGTGCACATTGTAACGGTGAACGATTATCTGGCCCGCCGCGACGCCGAATGGAACGGCCCCATCTTCGAGTTCCTGGGCATCACCGTGGACTGTATAGACAAGCACCAGCCCAACAGCGCTGAGCGCCGGAACGCCTACCACGCAGACATTACTTATGGTACCAATAACGAATTCGGGTTTGACTACCTGCGCGACAATATGGTGCACAGCCCCGAGGAAATGGTGCAGCGCAAGCACCACTTTGCCATGGTGGATGAGGTGGACAGCGTGCTGATAGATGATGCCCGTACCCCGCTGATCATTTCCGGGCCCATTCCCCGCGGCGAGGAGCAGGAGTTCCATGTGCTGAAGCCCCGCATCCAGCGCCTGGTGGAAGCACAGCGCAAGGTAACCACCCAGTACCTGAACGAAGCCAAAAAGCTGATAGCGGAAGGCAAGGACGACCCGAAAACCGGCGGCCTGGCCCTGATGCGCGCCTGGCGCGGCCTGCCCAAAAGCAGCGCGCTGATCAAGTACCTGAGCGAGCCCGGTATCAAAGTGCTGCTGCAAAAGGCGGAAAACTACTACCTGGCGGACCAGCAGCGCGAAATGCCGAAAGTGGACGAGGAGCTGTATTTCCATATCGATGAAAAGAACAACAGCGTAGACCTCACCGATAAAGGCATTGCCCTGATCACCCAGGCCGGCGAGGACGCCAACTTCTTCGTGATGCCGGATGTAGGCTCTGAAATAGCGGAAATAGAAAAGCTGGACCTGAGTCCCGAAGAGAAGCTGCAACGCAAGGATGCACTCCTGCAGGACTTTGCCCAGAAATCCGATCGCATCCACTCTGTACAGCAGCTGCTGAAAGCCTATACGCTGTTTGACAAGGACGTGGAATACGTGGTGCTGGATGGCAAAGTGAAGATCGTGGATGAGCAGACCGGCCGTATCCTGGAAGGACGCCGCTATTCCGACGGCCTGCACCAGGCCATAGAAGCCAAGGAGAACGTGAAAGTGGAAGCCGCTACCCAGACCTTTGCCACCATTACGCTGCAGAACTATTTCCGTATGTACCACAAGCTGGCCGGTATGACCGGTACGGCCGTAACGGAAGCCGGCGAGTTCTGGGAAATATACAAACTGGATGTGGTGACCATTCCCACTAACCTGCCCATTACCCGTATAGATGCAGAGGACCTGGTATACAAGACCAAGCGCGACAAGTATAAAGCCGTTATAGAAGAGATCAAGCAGCTGAAGGAAAAGGGCCGCCCGGTGCTGGTAGGCACCACCTCCGTGGAAGTGTCCGAGCTGCTGAGCAAAATGCTCACCTTTGAGAAGGTGCCGCACAATGTACTGAATGCCAAGCAGCACGCGCGCGAAGCCCAGATAGTGGCAGAAGCCGGCCTGGCCGGCGCCGTAACCATTGCCACCAATATGGCCGGCCGTGGTACGGACATCAAGCTGGGCCCCGGCGTAAAAGAAGCAGGCGGCCTGGCCATTATCGGTACAGAAAGGCATGAAAGCCGCCGTGTGGACCGCCAGCTGCGTGGCCGCGCCGGCCGCCAGGGCGATCCGGGTACTTCCCAGTTCTTTGTATCCCTGGAAGATGACCTGATGCGCATGTTCGGCTCTGACCGCATTGCCGGCCTCATGGACCGGATGGGCTATAAAGAGGGCGAAGTGATCCAGCACAGCATGATTACCCGCTCCATTGAACGCGCACAGAAAAAAGTGGAAGAGAACAACTTCGGCATCCGTAAACGCCTGCTGGAGTATGACGACGTGATGAACAAGCAGCGCACGGTAATATACGCCAAACGTAACCACGCCCTGTTTGGCGAGCGCCTGGCCATTGATATTGACAACGCTTTTTACGATGTGGCAGAAAGCATTGTGGCCACCCACAAGGAAAGCGGGGATCATGAAGCCTTTACGCTGGACGTGATCATGAATTTTTCCGTGGATACGGACATCACCGCAGACGACCTGGCCAGAACAGACAGCGCCCTGCTCACCACCAAGCTGTATCACCAGGCCAAAGAGCATTACGAACGCAAATCACAGGAGCTGGCACAGCAAACCCTGCCCGTGATCAAACAGATCCATAAGGAGCAGGGCCATCATATTGATAATATCTCCATTCCTTTTACCGACGGTAAAAAAGGCGTGAATGTGCTGGCCAACCTGCAGAAAATAATTGATACCGAAGGGCTGGAAACCCTCAACGCGCTGGAGCGCACCATTACCCTGGCGCTGATAGACGAGGCCTGGAAAGAGCACCTGCGCGCCATGGACGACCTGAAACAGTCCGTGCAAAGCGCCGTGTACGAACAAAAGGACCCGCTGCTGATCTACAAGTTTGAAGCCTTTAACCTCTTCAAGCAAATGGATGGCGAAACCAGCCGCGAGATTGTTTCCTTCCTCTGCAAATGCGGCATTCCCGTACGGGAAGACCGCCAGCCGCGGGAACAGATCCGTGAAGGGCATGAGCAGAGAACAGACATGAGCCGCATGCGGGCCTCCCACCAGGAGTTTGAGAGCAATGGCGGCCATGGCGCAGCCACGGCTACCGAACAGGAGCTGGCCACCAACGCAGAGCCTGTGCGGCAGGAGCCGGTACGCGTAGGCCCCAAGGTAGGCCGTAACGATCCCTGCCCCTGCGGCAGCGGCAAGAAGTACAAGCAGTGCCACGGCAAAGACCTTTGATATGCCGAATGATAGCATAGAAATTTAAAAGCAGGCTGCAATGGCCTGCTTTTAAATTTATGGACAGATACCGGTGCAAAGGCTGACCGGCCTGTTAAAAACAACTTTTTTGGGCTATTTTCGCATCTCGAAGGTATTGCCACATGCAAATAAACCGCTACATAGATCACACCATACTGCAACCTACCACTACACTGGACAATATCAAAACCCTCTGCATGGAGGCAGTGGAGTATGATTTTGCCGCCGTGTGCGTGCCGCCGCCCTTTGTAAAGCTGGCCAAGACCTTTACCGGCAGCACTTCCGTGAAAGTAGCCACCGTTATTGGTTTTCCCTTCGGCTATTCCGCTATAGAGGCCAAGGTGGCGGAAACCGTGCTGGCCATTGTAGACGGGGCCGACGAGCTGGACATGGTGGCCAACCTGATCGCTATCCGCAACAAGGACTGGGACTACCTGGAAAAAGAGATCGCTACTATTTTACCGCTGATCCGCAATAAGCAGAAAGTGATCAAAGTGATCATAGAAAGTGGCATATTATTGGAAGAAGAGATCATTAAATGTTGCCAGCTGTATGGCAGGTACGCGGTGGATTTTGTAAAAACCTCCACCGGGTATGCGGAAAAAGGTGCTTCTGTAGAGGCGGTGCAGCTGATGCGGCAGCACCTGCCGGCATCGGTTCAGATAAAGGCTTCCGGCGGTATCCGTACCTTTGCGTTTGCCCGGGAGCTGGTAGCCGCAGGTGCCAGCCGGTTGGGATGTAGCAGCAGTGTGGCGATTGTAAAAATGTGCTGATGTGCAGATGGATTGTAGCGAATAAAGAGCAGGACTGCGGCTTTATTATTAATTATTTAATTCTTCATTATTAATTATGAAATATCTTATTACAGCAGCTTTAATAATGGTGTGTGGGGCAGTGGCCGCGCAGGACAGCACTTTTGCCTCGGTTAGCGGCGGAAATGTAAAGGTGATCAAGGACAGCCGGATAGACATGCTGATCAAAAAACAGATCTATATCAATACGCTGGCTATCCGCAACCAGCCCGGCTTCCGGGTGCAGGTGATCACCACCAACCGGCGTAATGACGCTACTGCCGCCAAAGCCCGCGTAATGCAGCTGTACCCCGAATACCGCACCTACCTGGATTACCAGGCGCCTTATTTTAAAGTGCGGGTAGGGGATTTCAAAACCCGGGAAGAGGCCACCGAACTGCGGGAAAAACTGTACAACCACTTCCAGGGCGGTGTGTTCGTAGTGCCGGCCATCATCAATGTATCCCCGGAAAAAGAACTGCAAAATGAAGAATCGTATTAAGGCGCTGGCCAGGGAATACGCACCGGCATTCATTGATATCAGGCATCATATCCATTCTCACCCGGAACTGTCTTTCCAGGAATATGCAACTTCCCAATTCATCCGGCAAAAGCTGGATGAATTTGGCGTGCCCTACCAGGCAAATGTAGCCGGTACAGGTATTGTAGCGCTGATACAGGGAAAGGACCCCGGCAGCCGCACCATAGCCATCCGCGCGGATATGGATGCCCTGCCCATTACCGAAGCCAACGACGTACCCTACAGATCACAGCACGAAGGGGTGATGCACGCCTGCGGGCACGATGTGCACACCACCTGCATACTGGGCGCCACCCGGATATTGCAGGAACTGAAAGACGAGCTTACCGGCACCATCAAGATACTGTTCCAGCCCGGGGAGGAAAAGCACCCCGGCGGGGCCAGCCTGATGATAAAAGACGGCGCGCTGGAAAACCCGCGCCCGGACGCTATCCTGGGACTGCATGTGCACCCCTCCCTGGAAGCAGGCCGGCTGGGCTTCCGTAGCGGCAAATACATGGCCAGCGCAGATGAGATATACATTACCGTAAAAGGCAAGGGCGGCCATGCCGCTGCACCGCACCTTACTACGGATACCATTCTGGTAGCATCGCACCTGGTAGTGAGCCTGCAGCAGATCATCAGCCGCAACAACGATCCCTTCTCCCCTTCCGTACTGTCCATCTGCGCGTTCAACGGGGGGCATACCACCAACGTGATCCCCAGCGAGGTAAAGCTGATGGGCACTTTCCGCGCCATGGACGAGACCTGGCGCTTCAAAGCGCATGACCTTATCCGGCAGCAGGCTGCCGCCATTGCACAGGCCATGGGTGCAGCAATAGACATTGAGATACTGGTGGGCTATCCTACCCTGTACAACAACGAGCAGGTAACAACGCAGGCCCGTTCACTGGCTGCCGACTACCTGGGTGATGCACAGGTGGAAGATACGGAAGTGCGCATGGGCGCAGAGGATTTTGCCTACTACTCACAGGTGGTACCCGCCTGCTTTTTCCGTTTAGGCACGGCCAACAAGGCCAAAGGCATTACCTCCGGCGTACATACGCCTACGTTCAATATTGATGAAAGCGCGATAGAGATTGGCATGGGAGCGATGGCCTTTTTAGCGGCCAGGCTTGAGTTGTGATGTGCTGATATGCTGATGAATAAAACGAATTTACATCGCTGCATTAACATTAGTACATCAGCATATTAGCATATCAGCACATTATAATTCGGGGTACAGCGGGAATTGCTCCATAAACCCGTTCACTTCTTTTCTTACTTTGGAGATCAGTGCGTCATTGTCTGCATCCATCAGCAGGTGGTCTATCCACTCCACGATCTGCAGCATGTGCTCTTCTTTCAGACCGCGGGTGGTAATAGCGGGCACGCCTACGCGGATACCGGAAGTAACAAAGGCGGATTTATCATCAAAAGGCACCATGTTCTTGTTCACTGTAATGTCTGCCTTTACCAGCGTCTGCTCGGCTTTTTTACCGGAAATGTTCTTGTTCCGCAGGTCTATCAGCAGCAGGTGGTTGTCCGTGCCGCCGGAAATGATCTGGTAGCCTTTTTCCACGAAGGCCTTGGCCATGGATTGCGCATTCCTGAGTATCTGTTTGGCGTAAGCATCGTATTCATCTGTCAGCACCTCGAAGAAAGATACAGCTTTGGCGGCGATCACATGCTCCAGCGGGCCGCCCTGGATGCCGGGGAATACGGCGGTGTCCAGCAGTGAGCTCATCATGCGGATCTCTCCTTTGGGCGTTTTAAGGCCAAAGGGGTTCTCAAAGTCCTTGCCCAGCATGATAAGGCCGCCACGGGGGCCGCGCAGTGTTTTATGCGTAGTAGTAGTTACAAAATGGCAATGCTCAAAAGGTGAGTTCAGCAGCCCTTTGGCAATGAGCCCCGCGGGGTGGGCAATATCGGCCATCACAAAAGCGCCTACCTGGTCGGCAATGGCGCGGATGCGCTTGTAGTCCCAGTCGCGGCTGTAGGCGCTGGCCCCGCATACGATCAGCTTCGGTTTTTCCTGCAGCGCTATCTCCTCCATCTTGTCGTATTCCACCAGGCCGGTGTCTTTATTGACCCCGTAAAAAAGGGGTTGGTAGAGCTTACCGGAATAATTTACCGCGGAGCCATGCGTCAGGTGCCCGCCCATGCTCAGGTCCAGGCCCAGTATTTTATCGCCCGGCTGCAGGATGGCCATCATCACGGCTGCATTGGCCTGCGCGCCGGAGTGCGGCTGCACGTTGGCGTATGCTGCCCCGAATATCTGTTTGGCGCGGTCAATTGCCAGCTGCTCACTCTGGTCCACTACCTCGCAACCACCATAATATCTCCGCCCCGGGTATCCTTCTGCGTATTTGTTGGTCAGCACGGTACCCATAGCCTGCATTACCTGCAGGCTGGTAAAGTTCTCGGAAGCTATCAGTTCTATACCATGGCGCTGGCGTTCCAGTTCCTGGCGGATGATATCAAATATCTGGTGATCTCTTTGCATGGAGCTTTAAAATTTGCTGCAAAAATAGGGGAAAGGGTGGTGAAATGCTACTAAAAAAAATTACTATCTTCACGCCTTCAGGCCGGCTGGTGAAAGGAATGGTGAAAAATGAATAGTGAATTTCACCTTTGCCTTTCCACCAGGCATTAGCAGAGCATACATCTAAACCTAAGACGACAAATGAAGGCCATCATACCAGTAGCAGGTGCTGGCACCAAGCTGCGCCCGCATACATACACGCAGCCCAAAGCGCTGATCCCATTAGCAGGAAGGACCATATTAAGCATCATCATAGACCAGCTGGTAGAAGCCGGCATACAGGAATTTGTGTTCGTAGTGGGATACCTGGGCGAAAAGATACAACGGTATGTAGAACAGAAGTATCCCGGCCTTACCTGTCACTTCGTACAGCAGAACAGCCGCGAAGGCACCGGCCACGCCATCCTGCTTACACGCGATATTGTGCAGAACGACGAGATACTGATCGTGCTGGGAGATACCATCTGCGAAGGCGATTTCAGTGAGCTGATCAATTCACCGGTATCCCTGCTGGGACTAAAGAAAGTGGACGACCCGCGCAACTTTGGCGTAGCGGAAATGGACGACCAGGGCCGTATTACCCGCGTGGTGGAAAAACCGCAGATACCCAAGTCCAATATGGCGCTGGTAGGCGTATACAAGATAAAGGAAACCGGGCAGCTGTATGATTGCCTGCAAAGCAATATTGACCAGCAGATCAAATCGCACGACGAATTCCAGCTCACGGACGCGCTGGAATGCATGATACAGCACAACGTACAGTTCAGGCCCTTCAGGGTGAGCAACTGGTTTGACTGCGGCCGCAAGGATACCCTGCTGGAAACCAACGCCATCCTGCTGAAGAAGTACAAGCTGGCTGCCAGCCCCGTACTGCCCTATGAAGGCACCATTATCATTCCGCCGGTCAGCATCGGCGAAGGCTGCAATATCAAGCACTCCATCATAGGCCCCAACGTAGCCATCGGGGACAACAGCGTGATCAGCTATTCCATTGTAAAGGATTCCATTATCGGCTCTTTCACCAACCTCTATGAAGTGGTGCTGAAATCCTCGCTCATTGGCAGCGACGCCAACATACGCGGGCTGAGCCAGAGCCTGAACATTGGGGACAATACAGAGATAGATCTGGGGTGAGCTAACTGTTAGCTGCTGGCTTCTAGCGGCTAACGGCTGGCAGGGAGAAATATGTTATTTTTAAAGGCCTGAGCAGCCAGCCACCCGGCCAGCTGCCAGAAGCCAATAGCAAAAAGCAGCTTATTATGTCCCGCATTACGCAACTCTTTCATACAAAATATCCTATTATCCAGGCCGGCATGATATGGGCCAGCGGCTGGCGTTTGGCCAGCGCCGTTAGCAATGCCGGCGGCCTGGGCCTGATAGGCTCCGGCAGCATGTACCCGGATGTATTGCAGGAGCATATCCGCAAGTGCAGGCAGGCCACCAGCCAGCCCTTTGGCGTGAACGTACCTTTGCTGTACCCGGACATAGACCGGCTGATGGAGATCATTATGGCAGAAGGCGTAAAGATCGTGTTCACCAGCGCGGGCAACCCCAAAACCTGGACGCCGGTGCTGAAGGAAGCCGGCATTACCGTGGTGCACGTAGTATCCAGCTCCGCCTTTGCCCTGAAAAGCGAAGCAGCCGGGGTAGATGCCGTGGTAGCGGAAGGTTTTGAAGCCGGCGGGCATAACGGGCGGGAGGAAACCACCTCCATGGTGCTGATCCCCGCCGTATGCGAAAAAGTAAAGATACCGGTGATAGCTGCCGGGGGTATTGCCTCCGGGAAGGCCATGGCAGCCGCTTTTGCGCTGGGCGCAGAAGGCGTGCAGGTGGGCAGCCGCTTTGTAGCCACACCGGAAGCTTCGTCTCACAACAATTTCAAACAGGCCGTGGTGCAGGCCAAAGAAGGGGATACCGTGCTTTCGCTGAAGAAAGTAACACCGGTACGGCTCATCAGGAACCAGTTCTATGAAAGCGTAAAGGCGGCCGAGGACCGTGGCGCTGATACCGCAGAGCTGCTGGCGTTGCTGGGCAAAGGCCGCGCTAAAAAGGGCATGTTTGAAGGCCGGCTGGAAGAAGGCGAGCTGGAAATAGGCCAGGTAAGCGCCCTGATCCACGAGATCAAGCCGGCTGCCGCCGTGGTGCAGGAGATATGGGAGGAGTTTGCCGGAACATGCCGGAAACTGGCTGCCAGCTATTAGCTGTTAGCCCGGGACAAACTGCTAACAGCTAACGGCTTACTTCACCACCCACTTGAGCGCTTCTTTCAGCGTGATCTTTTTCCCATAGAGCAAAATACCGGTACGGTATATCTTGCCCGCCACCCAGGTGGTGAACAGGAAACCGGCGACCAGTAGGATGATGGACAGCCCCAGCTCCCAGTACGCCACTGTGCCCGGCACACCGTAAGGCAGGCGGGCCATCATCACCATGGGAGAAGTAAAAGGAATAATGCTGCCCCATACGGCCAGCGGGCTGTTGGGATTCTGCACGGCCGCTATCATGATCATAATGCCTACAATGATAGGCAGGGTGATGGGGAAGGTCAGCGACTGCACATCGCTGGGGTCTTCATTTACCAGGCTGCCCACTGCGGCAAACAGGGCAGAGTAGAACAGGTAGCCGCCCAGGAAGTAAAAGATAAAGCAGCTGATGATCAGCGTCCAGTTTACGCTCCCCACTACGAAGTTCACTTTCTCCATCGCGTCCATCATGGCTGCATTGTTGGCGTTCTGCGCCATCATGCCGTTCTGGCCGATAGCCTGTATGCTGTCCGGCGACAGGAACAGCGGCAGGAGCATCTGCAGGCTTACCAGCAGCACGATCCATATGAGGAACTGCAGCAGGCCCACGCCGGCAATGCCCACTATCTTGCCCATCATCAGCTGGAAGGGCTTTACGCTGGAGATCATCACTTCCGCAATACGGTTCACCTTTTCCTCCATCACGCCGCGCATCACGGACATGCCGAACACCATTAATATAATGTATACAATAAAGCCGCTGGCATAACCTACTGCATAGGCTACGGTGGAGCTACCCTGCTTTTCGTCGTCGCCGCTGCGGAAATCTATCCGGATATCGCTGCGCACATCCTCCAGCTTCTGCCGGTCAATCCCGGCCAGCTCCATGCGTTTCTTTTCAATGATGTTATTTACCTGCCGGTTCAGGTTGCTTTCCAGCATAATGCTGGCCTGCCCCTTGCTGTAGTACTCTATACCGGAGGGGCGGTTAATATCGATATCCGGGATATAAAGCACGCCGGCATAGCCGTACTCGCTGTAGTTCCGTTTGAAGGTGTCTATATCCACCTGCGCCAGCGGCTTGAAGTACAGGCCCTTCTCATCCGGCAGCTGGCCGGCAAACAGCCCGCTTTCATCTATAACCGCCACCCGTTTATGATCCTCTCCCTTTACGGCTATTACCACGGGTATGATGATGATGCCTGCAAAGAACAGCGGTATCAGCAGGGTTAGCAGCAGAAAGCTCTTTTTGCGTACGCGCGTAAGGAATTCCCTTTTAATGATCAGCCATATCTTTTGCATAATCTGCTGTTTTCTGTACCTGTGTAATAAATATTTCGTTAATGGTGGGCAGTATCTCCTCAAAGTAAGTGACCGGTATATCCTGTCGGATAAAGTGCAGCAGCAGGTCGTTGGTGCTGCTGTCCTCGTTCAGCTTTACGGTATAGGCGTGGTCCTCCTGCTTCACAATGGTAAAATGATGGGTGGCCATCTGCGCAAAATTGGGCATTACCCCTACCCCTACACGGAACAGGTGCTCCTTGAAGGTTTGTTTGATGGCATGCACCTCGCCGTCCAGCAGCTTGTGCCCCTTGTTTACCAGCACAATGCGGTCGCATATCTCCTCTACCTGCTCCATGCGGTGGGTGCTAAAGATAATGGTGGTGCCGCTGCGGCTCAGGTCGAATATTTCCTGCTTGATCAGGTTGGCGTTGAGGGGGTCCAGGCCGGAGAAAGGCTCGTCCAGTATCAGCAGGGCGGGGTTATGCAGGATGGTGGAAATGAACTGTACTTTCTGCTGCATGCCCTTGCTCAGCTCCTCCACCTTCTTGTTCCACCAGCCGCTGATCTCGAATTTATTGAACCAGTGGCGCACCTTTTCCCGGGCTTCTTTCTCGTGCAGCCCTTTCAATTGCGCCAGGTACAGCACCTGGTCGCCTACCTTCATTTTCTTGTACAGGCCTCTTTCCTCGGGCATGTAGCCAATGGCGTGGATGTCTTTCTGAACGTCAAAGGGACGGCCGTCAAAGCGGATCTCTCCCTCATCCGGGTAGAAGATGCCTGTGATCATACGGAGCAGGGTGGTCTTGCCGGCGCCGTTGGGGCCCAGCAGCCCGAAGATGCTGCCTTTGGGGATATCAAAGCTGATATCATCTACCGCTTTGTGCGTGGCATAGTATTTTTTAAGATGCCGGACTTCCAGTAAGTTCATACGGATAAATGTAAAATAATAAATAGTAAAATTAAAATATAGGTATCCAGCTGCGCGGGTTTGTTACAGGGATGGCTGTAAAATTTTTATAATGGCCCCTGCTACGCTTTCGCCGTCCATGGCAGCGGATACAATGCCGCCTGCATAGCCGGCCCCTTCCCCGCAGGGGTACAGGCCTTTTACGTCGGGATGCATGAGGGTATCCGGGTTGCGGGGGATGCGCACGGGCGAGGAGGTCCTGGATTCCGTGGCCACCAGTATGGCTTCCTCCGTATAGTAGCCTTTCATTTTGCGGCCAAAGGCCTTGAAGGCGCCGGCCAGCCGGGTATGCACGGCCTGTGGCAGTACGGTACGCAGGTCGGCGCTGCGCACGCCCGGCACATAGGAGCAGTCCGGCAGCGTAGCGGAAATCCGGCCCTTCACAAAATCCGTCATGCGCTGCGCCGGCGCTACAAACTGTCCGCCGCTGGCCTGGTAGGCGCGCTGTTCCACCATCTGCTGGAAGTACATGGCAGCCAGTGGTCCCTTGTCTGCAAAGGGCGCAAAGTCCGGTTCGTCTACGGTCACTACCATGCCGGAGTTGGCAAAGGGGTTGTTGCGCCTGGAAGGCGACCAGCCGTTCACCACCAGCTCGCCGGGGCTGGTGGATGCCGGTGCTATAATGCCGCCCGGGCACATGCAGAAGGAGAATACGCCCCTGCCCTGCACCTGTTCCACCAGGCTGTAGCTGGCCGGGGGCAGGTAAGCGCCACGGACCGCGCAGTGGTACTGGGCGCTGTCTATCAACGACTGCGGATGTTCCACGCGCACGCCCAGCGCAAAGGGCTTGGCTTCGATCTGTATTTGCTGCCGGTGCAACATTTCAAATACGTCGCGCGCGGAATGCCCGGTAGCCAGTATCACCTGCTGCGCGGCAAACGTATGGCCGGCAGCGGTACGCACGCCGGTTATCTGCCGGCCCTGCAGCTGCAGCGCAGTTACCTTTTCATTAAAGTGCACCTGCCCCCCGCTGTTGATGATCTGCTCCCGCATGGCGGTGATAATGTGCGGCAGTTTGTTGGTGCCGATATGTGGATGGGCCTCGTACAGGATATTTTCGGCAGCGCCAAAATGCACAAAGATGGAGAGGATGCGGAGAATATCGCCACGCTTGTTGGACCGGGTGTACAGCTTGCCATCCGAGTAGGTGCCGGCCCCGCCTTCTCCAAAGCAGTAGTTGGATTCCGGGTTCAGCACGCCATGCTTGTTGAGCGCGGCCAGGTCGCGGCGGCGGGTGCGCACATCGCGCCCGCGTTCCAGCATTACCGGCCGGATGCCTGCTTCTATGCAGCGCAGGGCGGCAAACAGGCCGGCCGGCCCGGCGCCAATGATCACTACCTGGGGCGCATGGGCAGGCAGCACCTCGTATGCGGGCAGGAAGCGTTCACGGACATGGAAAGGCTCGTTCACAAAAACCCTGAGCGTAAGCATAAAGTACACCTGCCGGGCGCGTGCGTCAATGGAGCGCTTGATAATATGAAAACCGGTAATGGCGGCGGAAGGCACACCCAGCGCAGCAGCAGCATGGGTGATAATGGCAGTGTCGGAGGCTGCGTCCTGTGGCAGCATTTTCAGGGAGAGCTGTTGTATCATGCAGGAGAGAAAAGGTGAAAGGTGAATAATGAAAAGTGAAAGCGTTCTGCCATTCACTTTTCATTATTCACCTTTCGCCTGCTTATCCTAATATGAACATATTACTTGTTTAGAACGGCAGGTCATCGCCGCTGTGCTGCGACTGGGAGGCAGGCACTTCCTGTGAGCCGCCATAATCAGGCATACGGTCTGTACCGGGAGCGGCGGCAGGTACTACGGATTCCATGCGCCAGGCGTCCAGGTTGGTAATGTAGTTTACCCGGCCTTCCTTTTCCCAGCGGGAGCCCTTTATATTAAAGTATACTTTCACGGTTTCGCCTTCATTAAAGCGGTCTACGATACTGGTGCGGTCCTGTACGCACTGGAACTTTACATAGTTGTTTATGATGCGGCCATTGATATCATCGGATTTCTCAATAACAAACTCCCTCGTCTTAAAGGTCTCGCTACGTTGCACCGTATTGTACTTCACGATCAGCTTTCCTGTGATTTCAAAACTCATAAGAAATTAATTTTTAAACTATTCAGATGCGCCAAAGATAGGCTTTTGAGAGGAATGGGCGTAAATAAATTTTGCACAGGTTATATACCTGAACGACCGCATATAATAAATTTGCACGGTATTTGATACTGCAAGCGCATTTTTTTTAATGCAGATACTAGCATAGTTTTGCACGCGCGTACAGCTTTGTTAACGTCAAAACAGGCAATGTAACTGTACCATATTATTTTATCGGATCTATATGCATATCTATGGCAAAAGTGTTAATCAAAATTAGAAGCAACTGTATATCAGACCAGTGTATTTTACCTTTATTACATTAGTGTAAACCGCAATAAAATCAGCACTTACAGGGAGGTGGAAAGGGGTACGAAACAGGAAGACAAAAACTGTAATCAGTAGCAGATAAACAAGAGTAGATAAATTTTTTTTTTCAACATTTTCTACAGATATTCGTCGTCCTGTCTGAAAGTTTTTCAACATCCACCGTTGGGAAATTTTGAATTCGAGAACATCCTTAATTAACAACAAATAACTTTTTTTTGCTCAATGAATAAAACTTGCGAACAAGTTTGGGAAAGGTGTCTTAATATAATTAGGGATATTGTGGAATGGCAGCCATTTAAGACCTGGTTTGAACCCATTAAGCCCATCCAACTTGAAAACAATGTTTTAACGATACAGGTGCCGAGCCAGTTTTTTTACGAGTATCTGGAAGAGCATTACGTAGGATTGTTAGGAAAGACCATCAAACGGGAATTAGGTAAGGAAGCGAGGCTGGAGTACAGGATAGTAGTAGAGAACGGCACACCGTACCAGCATCCCAAGACGGTGAATATGCCTACACAATACACGAAGCCCCAGAAGGACAGCGAGGTGGATTTTCCATTAACGATACAGAACCCCGTAAAAAACCCTTTCGTTATCCCGGGTATCAAACGTGTTCAGATTGATTCACAGCTCAATCCGAACTATACCTTTGATTCTTTTATAGAAGGCGACAGTAACCGCGTAGCGCGAAGGGCCGGTAAAACCGTATCAGAAAAACCCGGAGGAACCTCCTTTAATCCACTGGTGGTTTACGGTGGAGTGGGCCTCGGAAAAACGCACCTGGCACAGGCCATCGGCAATGAAGTGAAACGCGTGCATCCCAACAAGGCTGTACTGTATGTAAGCGCGGAAAAGTTCATCAACCAGTTCATTGATCACTCCAAGAACAGTATCATCAATGATTTCATCCACTTTTACCAGCTTATAGACGTACTGATCGTGGATGATATCCAGTTCTTTGCCCGCGCGGAAAAAACACAGGATGCCTTTTTTGCCATCTTCAACCACCTGCACCAGTCCGGCAAGCAGCTGATCCTTACCTCGGACAAGCCGCCCAAAGACCTGGACGGCCTGCAGGAAAGACTGCTGAGCCGTTTCCGCTGGGGACTGAGCGCTGATATACAGGTGCCGGACTTTGAAATGCGCATGGCCATACTGGAGATGAAGATGCGCAATGACGGGCTGGAGATGCCGAAAGAAGTGATCAAGTATGTTGCCTATAATATACAAAGCAATGTAAGGGAGCTGGAAGGAGCCCTGATATCCCTGCTGGCCCAGTCGTCCCTGAACCGGAAGGAAATAGATCTGGAGCTGGCCAAGCGGGTGCTGAAGTCTTTTGTAAAAACCTCCTCCAAGGAGATCACCATTGAAAGTATACAAAAGATGGTATGCGAGTACTTTGACGTACCTTATGACAAGCTGCTGCAAAAAACCCGCAAGCGCGAGATCGTGCAGGCCCGGCAGATCACCATGTACCTGGCCAAATCCTTTACCAAGAACTCTTTAAAAACCATCGGCGAACATTTTGGCGGCCGCGATCATACTACCGTGATCCATTCCTGCCAGACCGTAAAAGACCTGATGGATACCGATATTGCTTTCCGCGACAGCGTGATAGAATTACAACAGAAAGTGCAACTGGCTGCCATGTAGCCATTGAGTTGCAATGCAGGCAATGCATGCCACCCCTCAAGAAAATAACCCTGTGAACCTTATTAAATGTCCCGGTATAATACCGGGACATTTTTTTATTAGCTTAGTAACAATGAACCGGGCAGTGGCTTAACAATTTCATAAATTCCACGAATAGCAAATCATATCGTACAACCAATAACTTTGAGCCGGTTATGCAGCCATATGCAAAACGACGGTACCATATGGGACAAGCTAAGGCAGGGTGATGAAGCAGCTTTCCGCCAGCTGTTTGAGCAGCAGTGGGAAGCGCTGTACACCTATGCATACAAGATCCTCCAGGACCAGGCGCTGGTTCAGGATATTGTACAGGGCCTGTTTATCCACCTTTGGGAAAAACGTACAACATTACCACGGGTAACAGCGGTCATGCCTTACCTGCGCCATGCGCTGCGCAACCGGCTGCTGAACGCGATCCGCGACCAGCACGTGTACCAGCGCCATGTAACTATTTTCCGGCAGGCAGTAATGGAAAGTGATAACTCGCTGATAGAAGGGTTATACCTGAAAGAGACCGAACAGCAGCTACTCCGGTCTATTAATACGCTGCCCGGTAAAATGAAAGATGTATTTTACCTGCATCGTATTGAAAACCTGTCTGTGGCCGAAATAGCCGCCCGCACCGGATCTTCCGAACAAACAATCCGCAACCAGCTGAACACTGCATTACATCGCCTGAGAATGATAGGAAACTGGAAGTAACCTACTTCTTACTACATTAACGTCTTTTATTACCAAATTGTTAAGCCATTTCTGAAATAGTTATTCCTCCCTGCAGCCGTGTCTTTATATAAACAATAACCATATAGTGGACAGAGCTACGCTTCTACATTTACTGGAAAAGTTCCGCCAGGGTGCCTGCACGGAAGCCGAGCAACAGCTGCTGCACCAGTGGCTGGACCGGCTGGAGCAGGATGCCGCGGAAGACCTTCCGCTTCCTGATGATGCCAGGCAGCGCCTGGCCGGCAGCATGCTGCACAACATCCTGGCCGCCCCTGCCGCACCGCAACGACCGCGCCCCATCCTCCGCCGCTGGATGAAAGCAGCCGCCGTGCTGCTCCCCCTGCTGGGCGCCGCCTACCTGCTCCGTTTACAATACCGCCAGCCCGCTGCCCATGCCACTGCCTGGGCAACCCGCCATAACCATACCATTGCCGTACAGCGCTTCCTGCTGCCAGACAGCTCCCTGGTCATGCTGGGCGCGCATACCACCATACAATATCCGGCTGCCTATACCGGTACGGCCAGGCAGGTGCGGCTGCTGAAGGGCAAAGCCTTCTTTGAGACCCGCACCGATCCGCAGCGCCCCTTTATCGTGGAAAGCAACGGCATCCGCACCACCGTGCTGGGCACCTCCTTTTCCGTAGCGGCCTATGATGGCTTGTACGCCTGCCGGGTAACGGTAATGACCGGCAAGGTGCAGGTGCATACCCATGCCGGCAACTATGGCGTGCTTACGCCGGCGCAGCGCATCACCATCCCGGCCGGAACGGCAAAGCCCCTGCGCGACACTATTGCCGTGGCAGACGCCCTGGCCTGGACCAAAGGCGAGATCGTGCTGCGCCATGCCAACCTGCAGGAGCTGATGCATATGCTGCGGGAACAATACGGCGTTACCGCCCACACCACGCTGGATGTACAGGAAGGCGACTACACCCTGCACCTGCAGGCCGCCATGCCATTAGAAGATGTACTGGATGTAATAGAAAAGATCAGTTATAAACCTAAAATCCACTTTACTATGGAGAGAGATCGACTTACCATTTACAAACGCTTTTAGCTGCCGGCCTTGTAGCTATCAGCAGCGGCTCACCACCAACATTTGAAACAATTATTACCTGAAGTCTTTAGCTAGCAGCCAGCAGCTAAACGCTAATGGCAATGCTATGCCATCACCTTAACATTCACAGACTATGCAAAGAACCAGACAACTATTATGGATCCCTGTCCGCCGCACTATCCTGGCGTCGCTGGCCCTGATGCTCTTTGGCTCAGTAGCCGTAGCGCTGCCCGGCGCGGCCCAGGCGCTGCAAAAAGTAGTGCGCCAGCTGCAGGTACCGGCCGGCAGCCTCTCCAACGCGCTGAAAAAACTGGAAGCCACCGCAGATATCCGGCTGGCTTATGATGAAGCAGCCCTGAAAAAGATACAGGTGCCTGCCACTGCTTACAGGTCCGGCACCGTAGCCAGCATATTACAGGGGCTGCTGCTCCATACCCCGCTTGCCTACGAGGAGCGCTACAATACCATCCTGATCTATGAAAAGCAGGGAACGCCTGCGCGCAGCTCCGGCGTGCAGCAGGTGGCGGAAAAAATCACCCTTACCGGCACCGTGTCTGACAAGAATGGTCCGCTGGCCGGTGCTACCGTAGTGGTAAAGGGCACGGCCAACGGCACGGCCACTGATGCGAACGGTCACTTTACCCTGTCTGTAAACACAACAGGCAACCTGGTGCTGCTGGTGAGCATGATCGGCTATAAAACGGCGGAAGTGCCGGTAGGCGATCAACGCAGCTTCCGGGTACTGCTGGCGGAAGACGCCCTGAACCTGGACCAGCTGGTAGTAGTAGGATACGGCACCCAGCGCAAGGCCACGCTTTCGGGGGCCGTAGCAGACGTGCAGCTGGACAAGCTCAGCTCCCGCTCTCTCAACGATATGGCCGAAGCCCTGCAGGGCAAGGCGCCCGGCGTGATCGTGCAGAACCAGGGCGGCGACCCTACCTCCGTGCCTAAAGTGTACATACGCGGCCTGGGCGGCGTGAACGGCGAAGGCCCCCTGTATGTGGTGGATGGCTCCATCTACACCGGCGGCCCTATCAACCCGAATGACATTGCTTCCATCAATGTGCTGAAAGACGCTGCTGCCGCCATTTACGGCGCAAGGGCTTCCGGCGGCGTGGTGATCATCACCACCAAAAAAGGAAAGGAAGGCGGGGCCACCGTAACGCTGGATGCCAGGCTTGGCTACCAGATGGCGGCAAAAAAACTGGAAACGCTGGATGCCAGGGAATTTGCGGATGTGATGAACACCGCGGCAGATGCCGCCGGCATAGCACGCCTGGATGCTTTTGACGCCAGCAAGTACCCTGACGGCCAGATCACCCGCACCAACTGGCTGGATGAAATATTCAGGTCCGGCAAGATACAGGACTACAACATCAATGTGAACGGCGGCAATGCCAAAGCGCACTATTACATTGGCTTTGGCTACCGCAAGGGCGAAGGCATACTGCTGAACACCTACAGCGAACGCTACTCCTTCCGTATGAACTCCGACGCGCAGATAAAGCCCTGGCTGAAAATAGGCGAGAACCTTTCCTATACCTACACCAACGGCAATGGCACCAATACCACCAGCCCCTATACCGGCGTGATCTTCACCGCCCTGGGCTATCCCCGGCATATCACGCCGTATACCGCCAATGGCGCTTTCAGCGGCATGCCGGAGCAATATGCCGGCGCCTACGGCGATCTGGCCAACCCCGTGGCCATCCTGCAGCGGCTGGATCACAAAGCCCCGGTGAACAATATCAACATCAATCCCTATGCAGAGATACAGCTCACCAAAGACCTGCTGTTCCGCTCCAACTTTGCAGTGACCAAATCTTTCAGCAACGTCAGGAACTTCACATCCAAAGTACCGGAGATCGGGAAGATCAGCAATACCAACCAGCTGGAGCAATCCGTCAACAACTTTTCCGAGATCCTTTCCGAGCAAACGCTCACTTACAACAAGCAGCTGGGCCACCACAGCCTGAATGTGCTGGCCGGCTACACCTTCCAGCAGCACGACGGGGATGCGCTGTACGTATACGCAGGCGGCTTTAACGACGAGCGGGACGAGTACCGCTACTTTGACAACTCCACCCTGTTCTACAAGCCCACCAGCAGCAAGGACAAGTGGGCCATAGCATCCTACCTGGGCCGCGTGAACTATGACTACAGGCACAAATACCTGCTGACGGCGCTGGCCCGCCGCGACGGCACTTCCCGGGTGGCCCCGCAAAACCGCTATGAAACCTACTATTCCGTTTCCGGCGGATGGGTGCTGAGCGAAGAAGCTTTCCTGCGCCCTATACAGTGGCTCAGCTTCCTGAAGCTGCGCGGCAGCTATGGCCTGCTGGGCAACCTGGGCAGCCTGGTGAGCAATGCAGTGAACATTCCCATGGAAGCCACACAGATCTATATGGGGCAAACGCCCACGCAAACAGGCGGCTATGCGGAAAATGCCCTCTCCAATCCCAACCTGAAATGGGCCAGCTCCCGGCAGGTGAACATCGGTACGGACATTGGCCTGTTCAACAACAGCCTGTCGCTGGTAGCAGATTACTTCATCAAGACCACAGAAAGAATGCTGCTGCCTGTAGCGCCGCCCAGCACTGCCGGCGTGAGGAACAGCACCTGGAAGAATGCGGGCAAGGCCAGGGACAACGGCATTGAGCTGGGGCTGAACTACAGCAGCAGCAGCGGCAAGGACTTCCAGTACAGTATTGGCGCTACCCTCACCAAGGTGAGCAACAAGCTGCTGGAGCTGGATGAAGGCCGGACCAACCTGCCCAACAATGTAAACGTGCGCAGCACGCTCACGCCTATACGCACAGAAGTAGGACAGCCCCTGTATTCCTACTACGTAGTAAGGACCAACGGCATCTTTAAAACGCAGGAGGAGATAGACAGCTACCGCTCCAAGGACGGCCAGCTGATACAACCGGATGCCCGGCCGGGCGATATCCGCTTTGTGGACAGGAATGGCGACGGCATCATCAGCAACGACGATCGCGAGTTTGTGGGCAGCGCCTACCCGGATCTCACCTACGGCCTGAGCTTCAATGCCAGCTACAAAGGCTTTGACCTGAATCTGTTTGCACAGGGCGTGCAGGGCAACAAGCTGTTCAACGCGCTGAAGTACACCAACATGAATGCCAGCGTGGGCACCAACTACAATATGCTGAAAGATGTGCTGAACGCCTGGACTCCGGAGCGCCCCAACAGCAACATTCCCCGTATTACCGCGAAGGATGCCAACGGCAACTTTGGCACCACCTCCGACTGGTATATTGAGGACGGCTCCTACCTCCGCATCAAGAACGTGACCCTGGGCTATACCCTGCCCGCTGCATTGACCAAACGCGCCGGGCTAAGCACGCTGCGCGTTTATGTAACGGCCAGCAACCTGTACACCTTTACCGGTTACAAGGGCTTTGACCCGGAAGTGGGCATGGACGAATATGGCATTGACAAGGGCCGTTACCCCCAGGCCAGGAGCATACTGCTTGGGCTGAACGTGAATTTCTAGTTTGCTGACTACCGACAAAAACAAAAGACAACATGCAAAAGATCATAAAGCATATCACACTGGCGGCAGCGTGCGCTTTGGCGCTGGCCGCCTGTAATAAAAAGCTGGACATTGTGCCGGAAGGCGCGCCTACTACCGGCAACTTCTGGACAACGGACAAGGACGCCATTGCCGGCGCCAATGCCATGTATGCACCATTTGACGACGAGAATTTTTACGGCCGCGGCTACTGGTGGTTCATTAATGCCAGCGACGACATGATCACCGGCCGCGTAAAAGCGGAAGGCGACAACATCAAGAACTTTAACCGCAACTTTATAGGCGGCTCCTATACGGAAAGCCAGTGGCAGCTGCGCTACATCGTGATCAAGCGCGCCAATGATGTGATCCTGCACACCCCCGGCATAGCAATGGATGCGGCGCTGAAAACCCGCATCCTGGGCGAAGCCTATTTCCTGAGCGGGCTGATGTACTTCCAGCTGGGCTATACTTACGGCGGCGTGCCCATTGTGAACCGCGACAGCCTGCTGAGCGACCGGCCCATTCCCCGGGTAGCCAGCGCAAACATTGTATACGAGTACGTGGAAAAAGAGCTGAAACAGGCAGCTGCCCTGCTGCCTTACTTTGACCAGCTGGCCCCTGCAGATTATGGCCGCCCGCACAAAACAGCGGCCTGGGCTTACCTCAGCAAGATGTACCTGTATAAAAAGGACTATGCCAATGCAGAGAAGTATGCCGACTCTGTGATACTGAGCGGCAGGCACCAGTTGCTGGACAATTTCAGCGACGTGTTCACCATTGCCAACAACTGGTCCAAAGAATACATCTGGAGCGCCTATTCCACTTCCCGGGGTCCATCCGGCTGGGGCAGCATACTGCCCGGCGTAATGCTGGAAAACAAAGGCTGGGGCGAATATAACGGCTGGGGATACTATACGCCTACCAAAGAGCTGTATGATGCATTTGAAGCAGGCGACAAAAGAAGGGAGGCCACTATCCTGAAGCCCGGCGATACCTTTACCTTCTTCGGGGAGGAAATGGTGTATAGCTCGCTGAACAGCCTTTCCGGCTACCAGTTCCGGAAATACATGGAGCCCTTCACCTACGCCAATGCCATTCACCTGAGCCCCAACGGCGACCATCCTACCACTGACCTGAACCTGCCGCTGCTGCGTTATGCGGAAGTGATCCTCATAAAAGCGGAGGCCAGGCTGATGCAGGGCAGGAACGCAGATGCGGAGATCAACATGATCCGCCACCGCGCCGGCCTGGACGATGTGACCAATGCGGACATGAACGAGCTGAAAAAACAGCGCCGCTGCGAGCTGGCCGGCGAATGGGCCAACCGCCACAACGACCTGGTACGCTGGGGCGATGCGCAGGCGGCCTACAGCAAGCCCCTGCACGGCTATAATGGCAGCGAGGTATGGCCCGCGCGTAACTTTGATCCCGCTGTGCACCATGTATGGCCGGTGCCGCAAAGCGAGATCGATAACAGCGGCGGCGTTGTGAAGCAAAATGCCGGCTGGTGATCCGGAAATAATATATGTAAAAGTTGGAGGCGTTGCATCACTACAGCTAAACGCTGTATTAAAACAAAGCCTCCAGCTTTTCCATTTTACATTTATCATTTTTATATTTTACACGCTTAAAAAACGCATCTTCTTATGACCAAATACATCCTGGCAGCCTTACTATCCCTTGCAGGCATGCAGGCCGCCGTTGCGCAGTCCGCGCGCTACACTACCGCCAATGCGCATGCGCACAATGACTACGAGCACAATGTTCCTTTTTACACTGCCTACTACAAGCATTTCGGCTCCATTGAGGCAGACGTATTTGCCAGGAACGGGCAGCTGTATGTGGCCCATGAAGAGAAAGAGATAGACAGCGCGCGCACGCTGGCCAGGCTGTACCTGCAGCCCCTGCAGGCAATGATCCGGAAATATAACGGCGATATTTTCGACAACGGCCGTCCCCTGCAATTACTGATAGACTTCAAAACAGACAGCGTACAGACCATGCAGGCGCTGTTGCAGCTGCTGCAGCAGTTCCCGGACATTACCCGCTGCCCGCACATACAGCTGGTCATCAGCGGCAGCCAGCCGGTACCTGCACAGTGGGACCGCTACCCCGGCTATATCCTGTTTGACGGCAAAAAGAACGGCGCCTATACAGCTGCGCAGCAGCAGCGCATCCCGCTGTTCAGCTATAACTTTAAAGACTATACGAAATGGAACGGGAAAGGCATGATAGTAGCCCCGGAAAGAGAACGGTTACAGGCCCTCATAGACAGCGTGCACCACATGGGCAAAAAGATCCGCTTCTGGGGCGCGCCGGATAATGTGAACACCTGGATCACCCTGTCCAACATGGGGGTGGACTATCTTGGCACGGACAACCCGGAAGGGCTGGCCGCCTTCCTGGACAGCCGTCCCACAGCGGAATACCGCGCACCGGGGCCGCACGCCGTATACCCCGCCCGTTATGTGAACAATGACCGCCTGTCCAAAGTAAAGAACGTTATCCTGCTGATAGGCGACGGTATGGGCCTGGCCCAGATCCATGCCGGCTATACCGCCAACCGGGGAAAGCTGAACCTCCTGCAAATGATCAATATCGGCTTTTCAAAAACCGCTTCTGCTGACAGCTACATTACCGACTCTGCCGCCGGCGCCACAGCCATGGCCACCGGGCAAAAGACCAACAACCGCTACATAGGCGTGGACGCTACCGGCGTAAAGCACCCCGCCATCCCGGACCTCATTCAGCGTTATGGCATGGAAAGCGCGCTGATCAGCGCAGGCGACATTACAGACGCCACACCGGCCGCCTTTTACGGGCACCAGCCGGAAAGGTCCATGCAGGACGCTATTGCCCGCGACCTGCTGCAAAGCCCTGTAAGCATCCTGGTAGGCGGTGGCATGCGCCATTTCGAGCTGCGCAATGACAGCCTGCCGGCCCGGCTGCAGCAAAAGGGATACGTGATCCGCCACCGTTTTGCGGACCTGGACAACATGCACACCCGGAAGTGGCTGCTGCTGGACGATTCCGCGGTAGCCCCCGTATTGAAGGGCCGGGGCGATTTCCTGTCCCGCGTCCTGCAAAAGACCATACAGGTGCTGCAGGACAATCAACACGGCTTTTTCATCATGGCGGAAGGCGCGCAGATAGATGCCGGCGGCCATGCCAACAATGTGCCCTACGCTGTAACAGAGATGCTGGATTTTGACAAAGCCGTAGGTGCGGCCATGCAGTTTGCCGATACCAACGGGGAGACCCTGGTGATCGTTACGGCCGATCATGAAACCGGCGGCCTGAGCCTGCTGGACGGCAACATCCGGAAAGGCTATGTGAACGGTCATTTCAGCACAGACGACCATACCGCGGTGATGGTGCCGGTGTTTGCCTATGGCCCGCATTCCCTTGACTTCAGGGGCGTTTATGAGAACACGGAGATATTTGAGAAGATCATGAGCATATTGTCGGAACGGAAATAAGGCAGCTAAAACAGACAAAAGAAACCATGTTTGCCGCTGTATTATTGCAGCCGGAATAGCCATATTGCGGTTGCTAAGTCAAGCTCGAGAAGGGTTTACAACTTACCAGGGAGTGCCAATTATTATTTACCCTTCAAAAGGATCCCATGATGCAGTATCATGTTTCCGGCAAAATGCTGGCTGCAATTACTGTGCGCAATGATATTCCCTGGCAGTATCAACAGCACCAACTTCCCTCTGCAACATATATTGAATTTACCAGCGGCCCCTTTGGCGCTGTCCTGAGCCAGGTGATTGCGAACGAGGACTGGACCGTACAGCAGGTACAATTCTTTATAACCCGGCCGGTGCGGCTGTATCCCGTGGCCAGCGAGCCGCTGGCCGCGCTGCAGTGCATGCTGGCCGGCAACGTGCCCTGTGTGCTGAAAGGCTTCGGGAATGTAATGCTCCGGGAAAAGGAGCTGTACTTTTTCTATGTACCCGCGGGCACGCGCAACATGGCCTTTTTCTCCAAGGGCTACTATGAATCCTTCCACATCAGCTTTACGCCTGGTTACCTTTCCGGCTTCACGCATAATGGCTCCCCCCTGAAGGATGTATACCAGCAGCTGCAGCAGGGCGGAACCGCAGGCGGTTATGCCGGCAGCTGCACATTAAGCCTGCAGGCAATGGAACAGGTGGAAAAGATCCGGCAATGCCAGCTGCAGGGCAGCAGGAGGAAGCTCTATTACCAGGCCCGTATCAACGACCTGATGCTGTTATATATGACCGGGCTGGAAGATGCCGGGCACGATACCACCGCTTCAGGAAAGTATGAAAAGGAGATGCAGCAGCTGGCCAGCTATGTTGCAGACAACCTGGAGAAGCCGCTGACAGCCGCCCTGCTGGCGGGCAAAATGGGATTGCCCTTACAGGTGGCAGAAAGGGAATTCAGGAAACTATACCAGCAAACCATCCGGTCGTTCATACACGACCAGCGCATGAAGCGGGCCAAGCTGCTGCTGGCAGAAGGCAAGATGCCTGTTACGGATGTGGCCTATACCGTGGGATTTGCTGATGTGGCCTATTTCAGCAACGCGTTCAAAAAACAGTTCGGGATCACGCCTACAGGATATCAGCAGCTAAAGAAGCAGCGGTAAAAATTACAAACCGGCAGGTGGTAATATTACAAATGAATAATAGCAGTTTTACAGACATTTGAACAGGCAAGAGGAAGTCACCTTCCCGTTCCCCTGGTAGTTTTCCCATTCTGTGGCCTTATTGTAAAAATTAAGCTATCAACCTATGCGAAAAAGATCCTTTCCCGGCAGCAGTCCTGTCGGCGCCATTACCTGATGATATGATTACATGATAACCCCGGTAATAAAGGAGATATAACTGGCAAAGACCAAGCGTTCCAACACATGGAAATTCTTCTCAAAGGTACCCGTACCGAGATCCCTTTGCGGCTGATCCCGTATGTTGCCAACTGGGCAACTGTAAGCTACCTGCAATACAATTTTGGCTACCTGCTCCTGCAGCGGTTCCTGCACAAGTATTACCGCATCTGCATCTACCGTTTCATAGCAGAGCGCAGCGGCAGCCTGTGCCTGCACTGCGAGCAGGGCACCATACTGCTGCAGCTGGCCACGCAGGGCCCGATCAGCAGTATCATACAAGGATATGGCCAGGTACGGCTGCAATCCGGGCAGTACGCCTTCTGCTATTTCCCGGCCGGCACGCATGAGATACAGCTGGACGCCGGGGAGTATGAAACGATGTACATAACGCTGCATGCCTCCCTGCTGGAAGAGCTGGCCGAAAGCCTGGAAGAGATGAGCGCCATACTGGCCCGCCTGTATACGGCCAGCAGCCAGGGCGCCTGCTTGACGCCGCTGGAAATGGACTACCGGATGCAGGACATCATCAGCGACATACGCCATTGCAGGGAAACCGGCGGCAACCTGCTCGTGGAGCTTGGCACCAACATCCGCAATCTCCTGAACCTGTACCGGAAAACGCTGCAGGCGGCTGCCCGGCAGAAAAAGCTGCAAGACTCCATTTACACCGCTGCTGTGGTAAGCATACAGGAGGAAGTAGCAAAAAATCCCAGCATACAGCAGCATACGCTTGCCTACTTTGCCAGGAAGCATAACATGAGCCAGTCCACCTTAAAGCGGTACTTCAAGGCTGTATGCAAGAAAACCCTGCACCGGTATGTATGGGAAGAATGCATGAAAAAGGCGGTATGGATGCGGTACAACCAGCAGCTTAGCCTGGAAGAGATTGCTGATGAAGTGGGATATGCCGATAAATCAGGCTTCCTGAAATCTTTTAAAAAGTACGCCGGCAGCAACGATAACGGCAGCAGGCTTTCCCATTCCGGTTATTTATAAATTTCCCGCCTGCCGAGTAGCCCACCCCCCGGTTTAAAAGTGTCTTAACTACATTAAAAGAGGCAACCATCACCTTTATTGAAAGGCCTTAAGGTACCAAGGGGGGAACCTTATTGTGCTAACCGGACCCAATGCCTGTACCTGCCCGGGAAGTGATCCTTCCCGGGTTTTATTATTTTTGCCGCATGATCGCGGTGCAAACATATGTTCCTGAAAAGCTACACCCTTTCGTAAAATCATTCTGGCGCCTGGAAGTAACGGCCGCCACAGGCCAGCCATATGAAGAGGATATTATACCGGACGGGCACCACGAGATCATCTTTCACCTGCAGCCCTGCAGCGGCAGCAGGAAAACGGAACATCAGCACTGGGCGCCCGAGCCGGACGCCTTTTTTGCCGGGCAAACCCTGCGGAGCTATTCCCTGCAACTGAGCCCCGGCGCGGTGCTGTACGGCATCCGGTTTTACCCGCATACGCTGGCGCTGCTGTTCAATTTTCCGGCCACCAGCATTACAGATCAGCTGCTGCCCCTGGCAGACATACCAGCTGCCGCCCTGCTCCGGTCCTGCATCACAGCAAATGCACCCGGTACTTTTTCCCGGCTGGAAAACATGCTATATACAAGAATTGCCGCGCTGCAGCCCCCGGACAGCTTCCGCTATGTACATGCTTCTGTAGCCGCCATCCTCCAGCAGAAAGGCCATGTGAAAGTGGATACCCTGGTACGCCAGGCTGGTATCTCGGGCAGGCACCTGGACAACTCCTTTAAAAAGTTCGCAGGCATTACGCCTAAAATCCTGTGCAATATTGTGAAGCTGAACCATTTCATTCACCATAAAAAGCAGCACGCGTTCAAGAGCCTTACGGCCTGCACCTACGAAGCAGCGTTCTACGACCAGTCCCATCTCATTAAGCTGTTCAGAACCTTTACCGGCAAATCTCCCGGGGCATTCTTCAACGATGCCAACTACATCAGTGCGCACTTTACTGCTATGTAGGCCAGTTCATTTTTTTACAATTCCTGGCAGGAGCGGTCCTGTATGTTTGCAGGAAAAAAAGATGCGAAAACTTACCTTCCTGTTAGTGCTGTTGTCTCATTCCCTGCTGGCACAGCAGCACATTGCACAGTTTGCCGTATGGAAGCCCCGGGCCGGCAGCAGCCGCGCCTTTGAAACAGGCTATCAGCAGCACCTGCTGTGGCACAAGGCCAGGCAGGACCCCTGGGCCTGGTATGGCTGGTTCATTATCTCCGGTCCCCGGCTGGGCACCTTTGTAGACGCTACTTTTGACCATGACTGGCGCGATTTTGACCATGCGGTTGATCCTGCCGGCGACAGAGCGGACAATGCGCTGCACGTACATCCCTTTGGCCAGTTAAAGACCGTGTTCAGGGCCGCCCGGCTAAAGGAGCTTTGCGTGGCGGACAGCAGCAGCTTTACTTCCAGGTACCTGCGGATGGTAACGCTCGATGTATCGGATATCAACAGCGGCATCCAGCTGATAGCGCAGTTAAGGTCCACCCTGCAGCCGCTCCGGGATTTCCTGGTATTCCAGGTGGTGGATGGGGGTGATATCAACCGGCTGATCCTGTTGCTGGGGTTTGACAGCTTTGCCGAATATGGCCGCAGCGAAGCGCTGCAGGCTACGCTGATGCGGCTGGAAAAGGTGTCGAAAGCACGGGTCATCAACGCCATCACCTCCGAAACGCTGGCCTACCGGGCAGATATGAGCCTTATTCCCGGCCGCTGAGCAGCTATGGGCATCCTGGTCCTTTACAACACCCCTGATCTTTCTGATCCTGCCATACTATGCCGGGTACAGGGGAAACAGCTGCAGGGCCAGCACCAGCAGCAGGCCGGCCAGTATTGGGTGGAGCGCCAGGTGATGTTGGCAAGAAAGAAAAGCAGCATCCCGGCAATGCCCGGCAATCGGGATAGCAGGAATACGGAAAATTGCCGGACAAGAGTTGCAACAATGCCCCCTGATCTTACACCTTCAACGGCCTTTTTTTGTATCTTGCGGCCACTATACTTCTCTGGATCTGCGTTATTTCACTGCCTTCTAAATACCTGATTCATGTCTACAATCACTATGGCCTTGCCCACAACGGCCATTAAAAGTAAACGCATTACATCTATTGACCTCCTGCGGGGTATTGTTATCATTATCATGGCGCTGGACCATGTGCGGGATTATTTCCACGGGGATGCTTTCCTGTACAATCCCACTGATCTTTCGCAGACCAGTGTTTTCCTGTTCCTTACCCGCTGGGTCACGCATTTCTGCGCGCCGGTGTTCGCCTTCCTGGCAGGCACCTCCGCATTCCTCAACGGGTTGAAGAAAAGCAAAAAGGAGCTGGCCATGTTCCTGCTTACCAGGGGCGGGTGGCTGGTGCTCCTGGAGTTTTTCGTCATTACCCTGGAATGGACCTTCAACCTCAGCTACAACGTATTCCTGATACAGGTGATCTGGGCCCTGGGCGTAAGCATGATTGCCCTGGCCGGGCTGATCTGGCTGCCCCGCAGGATTATCCTGCTGGCCGGCATTGTGCTGATAGCCGGGCATAACCTGCTGGATAGTGTGCATGTACCGGGAGAGGGCGGAGCCGCCATTTTCTGGGCATTCCTGCATGAGCAGCGCTTCTTTACCATTGGCGGCACCGGGCTTTTTGTAGGCTATCCCATACTGCCCTGGATCGGGATCATAGCGGCGGGCTACTGTTTTGCCGGCCTGTACATGCCGGGGTATGATCCTGCCAAAAGGCACAGCATACTACTGTACCTGGGGCTGGGCGCGGTACTGCTGTTTGTGCTGCTGCGGTCCGTGAACGTGTACGGCGATCCTGCGCCCTGGGCAGTGCAGGCCAACCCGGTTTTCAGCCTGCTGTCCTTCCTGAACACCACCAAGTATCCGCCTTCCCTTTTATATACGCTGATGACGCTGGGCCCGTCCTTCCTGTTCCTGGCCTTTGCAGAAAGGCCGCTGAATGCGCTCACGGAAAAGCTGGTCACTGTAGGCCGGGTGCCTATGTTCTTTTATATTGTGCACATTGCCTACATACACGGGCTGGCCGTTATTGCCGCTGCCGCAACAGGCTTCCGGGCGTCGGACATGGTGCTGAACACCTGGGTGACCGGCAGCCCGCAGCTGCAGGGATACGGCTTCAGCCTGGGCATGGTATACCTGCTGTGGATAGTGGTGGTGGTGAGCCTGTACCCTTTATGCAAATGGTATGACACTTATAAAAGGAAGCACCGGGACAAACAGTGGTTAAGCTATATTTAAACATCTTACAGGAAAGATAGCAGGTACCCGGACACGGCCCCACCCAGCACAATGAACGCCGTATTGAGGCGCGGGAACAGCCGGATAGCCGCAAAACCGGCCAAGGCTATCAGGGTGGTCCTCCAGTCCGTAATGGCCACCCGGCCCATTTCCACGCAAACAGCCAGTATGATGGCAACAGAGGCCATATTCACCGTGTCGAGGAATACGGACAGTATCTTTGACTGCCGCAGCCGGGGTATCAGCGGGTTGAGAAAAGCGACGAACAGGAACGAGGGAAGGAATATACCGATAGTAGCCGCTATCGCGCCCGGCCAGCCGGCTATCTGCCAGCCGATAAAGGTTGCGGATGAAAAAACCGGGCCTGGCGTAAACTGCCCTACTGCAATGGCGTCCATCAGCTGCTGCCTGGTGAGCAGGCCGGCGCCTACCAGCTGGGCATCCAGGAAAGCAAACAGCACATAGCCGCTGCCGTACAGGATAGCCCCGGTTTTCAGGAAGATCCAGAACAGCTTCCAGCCGCTCACCAGCACCAGCGGCGCTATGCTGTTCAACGCAGACCTCCCCTGCCGGGCTACCTGCCACAGGATGCCTACCAGCCCGGCCCCGAACAGCACATAGATCTCGTTTATGCCATACAGCACCAGCGCAGCTGCTATCGCGCCTATTACGCCCAGCTCCACTGATTTAAGAGCTTTCCTGCCCAGGGAGAGCATCAATGCCACGATCACGGCGATAATGGCCGGCTTGATGCCGTAGATGAACGGCGTTACTTCCGGCAGTGCGCCATACTGCCGGTAGGCCCAGGCAAATGCTGCGGTAATGATCACTGCCGGCAGTATGAAGCAGGCGCCTGCCACAATCAACCCTTTCCAGCCCGCTTTCTCATAGCCGCAGTGCATGGTCATTTCCGTGGAGTTAGGCCCGGGTATCAGGTTGGTAGCGCCTACCAGGTCCAGGAAATGTTCCTTTGACATCCACCTTCGTTTGCCGACTACCTCGGCTTCCATCATGGCAATATGCACGGCCGGGCCGCCAAAACCAATGCAGCCGAGTTTAAAAAACACCTTTGCCAATTCCTTTAATGACCGTTGATGCCTCATAGCAGCAAAGTAGGGAAAAAGCTGAAAAGTTGTAACTTGACAGGAAAGCCGGTGACCGGCACCGCGTTTTCTCCTATGATCAGTTTCATGCAAGACAATAAACTTAAGAACTGGGCAGGCAATTATACCTACAGCACCCGAAGGCTTCATCATCCCGCATCGGTAGCAGCGGTACAGCAACTGGTGAAGGATCACCGGAAACTAAAGGTATTGGGTACACGGCATTGCTTCAATCCTATTGCCGATTCTGAGGAGCACCTGGTGTCACTGCAGCGGCTGAACCAAATAACAGCGCTGAACAAAGATGCCCGTACCGTTACAGTGGAAGCCGGCGTGCACTACGGGCAGCTGTGCCCGTACCTGCAGGAGCAGGGCCGGGCATTGCATAACCTGGCATCGCTCCCGCATATCTCGGTAGCGGGCGCCTGCGCTACTGCCACGCATGGCTCGGGCAGCCGGAACGGCAACCTGGGCACCATTGTATCCGCCCTGGAATTTGTAACGGCCAGTGGAGATGTGACAACCCTGACGCGCGAAAAGGATGGCGACCAGTTTAACGGAGCCGTAGTACACCTCGGCGGCCTGGGCGTGATAACCAGGCTAACGCTGGATACACAACCGGCCTTTGATGTGCGGCAGCACCTTTATGAGCACCTGCCGCTGGCGCGGCTGGAAACGCATTTCGAGGAGATCTTTTCCGGCGGCTACAGCGTGAGCCTGTTCACCGACTGGAAGAACAGGACCTTTAACCAGGTATGGCTGAAACGCCGGGTGGAGCCTGGCAGCACGCCGGACCTGCCCCCGGACTTTTTCGGGGCTACACCGGCCAGCCAGCCCCTGCATCCCATAGCGGGGCTTCCTGCGGAAAACTGTACAGAACAAATGGGCGTACCCGGTCCCTGGCATGAGCGGTTGCCGCATTTCCGGATGAACTTTACGCCCAGTAGCGGAGAAGAACTACAATCTGAGTATTTTGTTCCCCGTGATAAAGGGTTTGCAGCCCTGCAGGCCATTGGCCACCTGCGCGATCACATTACGCCCCATCTTTTTATTTCCGAGATCCGCACTATTGATGCAGACCAGCAGTGGATGAGCCCCTGCTACCGGCAACCCTGCATGGCCATACATTTTACCTGGAAACAGCACTGGCCTGCGGTAAGCAAAGTGCTGCCCCGGATAGAAGCAGCACTGGCGGCTTTTGATGCGCGGCCGCACTGGGGCAAATTGTTCACGGTCTCCCCTGCGCGGCTGGCAGCCCTGTACAAGCGGCTCCCGGATTTCCGGCAGCTGCTGCAGGACTACGACCCGCAGGGCAAGTTCCGTAACGCTTTCCTGGACACATATATCTCCGGCACCTGAGCAGCACAGGCTGCTGCGGCCTGCCCTAGTAGCGGTCCCAGAAAGGAGGCGGCTCAATGCCCAGCGCACGGAGGTATACGTATCCCTGTCCGCGGTGGTGCACTTCATTATCCACCCAATACAGCATGAGAGAGTAGATCGGTCCTTGGTACTGCCCGAAAGCCAGGTCCACTTCCTGGAAGCGGTGCGGCGCTATCTCCGGCCAGCGGGCGCTAATCTGCGCGGTTACGGTGTCCCAGCGCTGCAGCAGCGCTTCTTTTGTGAGCCCGTCCTGCATTCCTTTGGCATGGTCCAGGTCGCTGAGGGCCTGCCACTGGCCCGTTACCATGCCCTCTATGCCGGCACTGGCCAGGTCCATCATCTCAATGGCCATTTCAGCGAAAGGGCGCATGCCGCCGAGAGAGAACCGGAAGAGTTCGTTTTCCGGGAAAGCAGCTATCACGCGGCGGGTAAGCTGGCGGTGCCCCTGCCAGTGCTGCAGCAAGGCTTCAGGTGTGATGACCAGGGCGGGCGCTGTTGCCGGAATGGTGTTGTTTGTCATTGTTAACGGGTTTAAGATGGGTGAAATATTGTTGACCATACAAAACAACAGCAGGGTGATGACAACCTTATGTCAGCAGTTAAACGGGCATGCGAAAATTATTTTTAACTGAACAAATTCCGGTTTACCCGGTTATGTTAAAGACCGGATAACATTCATGATTTCCAGGGGTAAAACACCGGTTTGGCATAATTTAAGCTATTAATTATTAATTAATTGATCAAAATATAAGTAAATGGCAAAAACAGCAAAAAAAGCAACCAAGCCAGCCACCAAACAACCGGCAAAGAAAGCCGCGGCTAAAAAAGCGGCGCCCAAAAAGGCGGCCGCTAAAAAAGCTGCGGGCAAAACGGGATCGGGCCTTTCAACACCCGTTACGCCGAGTGCGGAACTGGCCAGTGTAATAGGTAACAAGGCTATGCCAAGAACGTCCATTATCAAAAAGATATGGGACTACATCAAGGAGCACGACCTCCAGGACAAGCAGAACAGGCGGATGATCAATGCAGACAGCAAGCTGAAGCCGGTTTTTGATGGCAAGAACCAGATCTCCATGTTTGAACTGGCCAAAGTAGTAAACAAGCACGTTCAGTAATGTAGCCATCGCCGCAGGGCTTTCCTCTATTCACATCTCCATCATGAATCAGCAGTCGTGCTGGGCATTCTTCACCTTTGCTGACTTCCTTTACAGCCGGCAAGGGGTGTGTATTTTTTTATTCACTCCAGGGTGAATGCAGGATGCAGTCACAGAAGTTTTTCCTTTCAAAGCCAGGTATCATGTAAGCGCATACATCTGCCTTGATGTTGCCGAAAGTAGTGTCTGTCTTATGCCTGAATCCTTCAAAAAAGGTAGGAATGATACGCTGCTTGAACCCGGTACGGGGAAAAGCAGCAACGATCGCTTCCCGGTGGGCGGCTGACAGGCGCTCATATCCTTCGCCCATTACGTCCAGCCCTACCCCGGCATATAGCAGGGCTACTTCCGGCTCTTTGTACTCCGCGATGCCGATAGTGGTGTGCAGGGCGATGGTATCCCATACGCGCTGAATGGATACGGCGGGTAGGCCATGCCCTTTCAGGAAATCACGGGCCGCATTGGCGCCATCCACTTCAAAGCGCTTGTCGGGGCTGCTGTAATGCGGCACCAGTCCCAGGTCATGAAATACCGCGCTTACATACAGCAGCTCGGGATCATAGTCCAGGGCGCGGCTTTTACCATGCAGGGAAGCAAATAAAAAAACACGCAGGGAATGATTGTAGATGAACGCTGTTCCATGCTCCAATAACAGTTCCGTTGCTTCTTTGGCGATCTTGCTGTCGGGAATAGCAATACCTGCTATTGACCCGGGCGTTTTTACAGACATAGTATGTACGTTTTTGTACGCAAAGCTAGGCCTGCATGGCGCTTGCGAAAATGCCAAAAGCAGTGGATCAGATGCCAATTTTTACAAACCGCCGCCGGTATGCTGCGGGCGAAAGCCGGGTGTGCTTCTTGAAAAAATGACTGAACTGGTAGGGTGTGGCAAAGCTGAGATGGATGGAGATCTCCTTGATGGATTGTGAAGTGAACTGCAGCAGTCTTTTGGCTTCCGCTACCAGCTGCGCATTGATGATCTCCTTGGCGCCGTTGCCAAAACGCCGGCATATTTCCGACAGCTTACGGGGCGACACGCCCAGCTGCTGTGCAAAGGTAGCTACATCATGCACGGTCCTGCACTCCTGGCGCACCAGGGCTGTAAACTCGCGGTACAGCTTGTTGTCATAGCTGCCGGTATCTTCCTTTAACAGCGCGTATATGTTAGCAATCTTGATGATAAGCACTTTCAGGTAAGCGGCCAGCACATCGGGCTTGTTAGCATAATCGGCCGCTATAAACTCCTGCAGAAGGGTAGCCAGCAATTTATCCAGCTCCTTCCTGTTATCCGGGCGCAACTGCAGCCTGCGCTCCATGCGGCTGTCGTCAAACAGCACGGCCTTGCAGTTATTGGCGCTGGCGGGCGTTCTTTGCCAGAAGCAATCCCCGAACTGCAGGAGGTATCCTGTAACCCGGTTTTCCCCGAACACGCATACCTGTCCTTTAGACACCAGTATTAAACTGTTACCGGACAGCGGTACCGGCATGCCGTCTATCCGCAAAGTACCCCTGCCACGCACTACCAGCATAACCTGGTGATGATCCAGCCGGTAAGGCTGGCCTGCGGTGAACGACCGGTTCTTCAACTGCTCCATGCTGAATGAATCCTGCAAGGCAGGATCTATTGTCAGCGTCCTGATCTCCTTTGCCATCATGCATATTTGTGCTTCAAAAATAGCGCATGGCAGTGATTTAAAATAAAAGCGGCCGTGTACCCGGCAGCAAAGTGCCGGGACCCAAAAGAAACTCCCTGACAACGGTAAATGTTACCCTGCCGCCATTAAGCGGTGATACCGGCAATGCAGGCGTTGATATCCGGGGCTTCCAATGGCTCTCCTAAAACCATTTATTACAAAAATTCCCGGTTTACACGCACCAATGCTGGCTGGTTTACCATGCGCACCCCGGATTACCGCACCGGGAAATGGGCGGTGCTGCAGGACAAAATAACCGGCAGGAGCTATTTTGTTTGCAACAGCCACTGGACCACGGTCAGCTCTGCCGAAAGAAGCATGAACGCAGACACGGTGCTGAATGCTATTAACACCAACAACACGCAGCACCTGCCGGTGATCTGCATGGGCGACTTCAACGCCCAACCCGGCACCCCGGAGATCAACAAGCAGAAGAACAGCCTGAGTATGGTAGACGCCCTGTTTGAAGGCGCCGGCGATCCTACCTTTCACCGCTGGGAAGCTACCGGCGTAAGCAAGATCGACTATATCATGAGCACGCGGGATATGGCCTTTACCAGCTCCAAAGTGCTGACCACCCGACGGCACCTTTGCCACGCCGGCCATTACCCATGCGGCAGGCGCCTCCACCCTGTCCACCACGAAATATTATTATGCCGATGTAAACGGCGATGGCAAGGCAGATGAAATTATGTGGGACCGAACCCTGTATGCCGGGCATACGCGCGTGTTCCTGGCTACCGCCGGCGGCCACTTCAGCGCTACACCGGTAGACAACCCGGAAGGGACCAGCCAGGGCACTACCACCATTTTCAATTTTGCCGATGTGAACGGCGACGGGAAAGCAGACAAGATCTACTGGAACGCTACCTTTGACAATGGCCATACGCGGGTGTACCTGGCTACTGCCGGCGGCAGCTTTAACGGCAGCGTTGTTTCAGGCGCAGAAGGCGCCAGCACTACTGCCGGCACCACTTTTTATTATGCGGATGTAAACGGCGACGGCAAGGCAGACAAGATATTATGGCACCCTTCGCTCAACTCCGGCAAGACCATGGTATACCTGTCTGACGGGGACGGCACTTTTACCGCCTCTTCGTCTTTCAGCAATTCCGGGGCCACCAGCGGCTTATCCGGCACAGCCTTTCATTTTGCCGATATCAATGGCGATGGCAGAGCGGACAAGATCTACTGGAACCCCGGTAATTATTTGGGCGAGCCCAAGGTGTACTACTCTTCCAGCTCAAATACTTTCAGTGGTCCTGTCTACAGCCTGAGAGGCACTTCCCAAAGCGCCAACACCCGGTTTTATTTTACAGATATTAATGGGGATGGAAAGGCAGACCAGGTGCGCTGGAACTATGGAGAATACAACGGTGCGCTGCGGAATTATTTTGCGCATTAGCATGAGAAAGCCGCAGATACCACTTTTTGCCACAACTTGTATGTACAGGAGATGCTAACCTGTGGAGGAAGCGCCTTGCCTCAGTTCCGTTCAGAGGAAACAGGCAGCCACCCCGCTGCGGGGCCAACGTGTAAGTACATGATCCTGTACAGCCGCAGCCATTGCCATAGCAGACATGGAACTTGTGGGACAGTGGTATGAAGGTAATCCTAATGCTGTTCCTTTTTATTGCTGTTGCCTTTCAAGTTATTGCACAGTCATCCAAAAAGGGAAAGGCGGATTCAGTTTGCCTGCTGGTAAAAAAGTATATAAACGAAAAAGCCTCTGACAGTTTGTATCAGTTAACTGGCAGCACATTTCGCAGCCGCGTTAGCGCCGGCGCTTTCAGAAGTACTGCTGCTGCATGGTTTGCTCCGCTGGGAATAATGGAGGAAGCGGTTTTTGAACAATATGCCGGGGGTGCTGGCGGCTATACCAGTTACCTTGGTATTAACAGAGAGAAGAAACTGGCTGTTATTTATTATTTTGTCCAATGCAGCCATTGCTCCTAACCAGGACGGGAATGTGCGGATGGGGCGGCTGGAAGAATACCTTAATACGCACTGATATGCTTAAAAACTAAAAGCCCGTAAGACGTATGTTTTACAGGCTCTTTAATGTCTTTGCCATCTGTTCTTGTCGGGGCGGCAAGATTCGAACTTGCGACCTCCTGCTCCCAAAGCAGGCGCGATAACCGGGCTACGCTACGCCCCGAACCTTTTACGAAGCCGGAGCTTCCTGCGGTGAGGGAGGGATTCGAACCCTCGGTACAGTTTGACCCGTACGCCGGTTTAGCAAACCGGTCCTTTCGGCCTCTCAGGCACCTCACCATCCTTTTGCAAGGGCTGCAAAAATAGCAATTATTTGGAATTATCCAAAAGCATTTGGCGATTTTTGGAACGCCCATCCATTTAAAAATACATTATATTTAATCATAACGCTACAACTGTTGCTGGCGTTTCATTGCGCCCATACCGCATAATTTTCTATATTTATCAGCTAAACACGTTTCTTTCATGCAAACCTGCTATCGTCTCCTTGCCATAGCTGCCATTGCCCTCGGCGCCTGTAACCAGGGCGAAAAGCAGGCAGCGGCAACAGAAGATTCTACCGCTATCCGGGCCATTAACGAAACCAGCTTTACCCGGCACCTGCAGGTGCTGGCCGCCGATTCGCTGGAAGGCAGAAAACCCTTCACCCCCGGTGAGGACAAAACCATCCGCTACCTGCAGGAACAGTTCCGGCAGTTGGGATTGAAACCCGGCAACGGCAACAGCTACCTCCAGGAAGTGCCCATGGTGGAGATCACTTCCGTACCAGCCGGGCCGCTGGTGTTCAAAGGGCAGCAAGGCACGCTCTCCCTTTCCTATCTCAATGACTATGTAGCCACTACCCGCCGCGTTACGCCCAAAGTGCAGCTCAATAACAGCGAGGTGGTATTTGCCGGCTACGGCATTGTAGCGCCGGAGTACAACTGGAACGATTATGCCGGCCTGGATGTAAAAGGCAAAACCGTGCTGGTAATGGTCAATGATCCGGGGTTTGTGGACAGCACCATGTTCAAGGGCAAAACCATGACCTACTACGGCCGCTGGACCTACAAGTATGAAGAAGCCGCCCGCCAGGGCGCCGCCGGCATCATCATCATACACGATACCGCACCGGCCAGCTACCCCTGGTCCGTGGTAAGAGGCGGGTGGTCCGGCGCCAAGCTATACCTGCAAACAGCGGACAATGACATGTCACGGGCCGCCATGGAAGGCTGGATCACGCTGGATGCCGCCAAAGAGCTGTTCCGGCTGGCCGGCGTGCCGGATACCCTCATGCAGCAGGCGCACAAACGGGGTTTTAAGCCGGTGCCCCTGAAAGTGAGCGCCTCCCTGGCCATCAACAACAAGATCAAAAGATCCACCTCGCATAACGTACTGGCCGTATGGCCCGGCTCTGACAGGTCCCATGAATACATCATCTACTCCGCCCACTGGGACCACCTCGGCATCGGGGAGCCCGTTAAAGGCGATTCCATTTATAACGGCGCAGCAGACAATGCCACCGGCACCGCCGCCCTGCTGGAAATTGCGGATGCCTTTACCAGGTTGAAGAAACGGCCTGCCCGCTCCATCCTGTTCATTGCGCTGACCGGCGAAGAACAGGGCCTGCTCGGCTCCGAATACTACGCCACCCACCCGGTATACCCGCTGGACAGCACCGTGGCGGACCTGAACATAGACGTGCTGAATACCTACGGCCGCACTACGGATATTACCATTGTGGGCAAAGGCCAGTCGGAACTGGACGAGTATGCAGAAAGAGCCGCCGCCAAACAGGGGCGCACCATTTCCCCGGAAGAGCATCCTTCCGGCGGGCATTTCTTCCGCTCAGATCATTTCAATTTTGCCAAAGTAGGCGTTCCTGCCCTTTATGCCGGCAGCGGCACCCATTCGCTGGAACATGGCAGTGACTGGGCCAGGTCAAAGATCGAAGCATACGGCCGTACCCGTTACCATGCGCCGGCCGATGAGTTTGACGATACCTGGGAGCTTTCCGGCATGGTGGAAGATACCCGCCTGCTGTTTGACATAGGGCTTACCCTGAGCAATGAAAGCACCTTCCCCAAATGGAAGGAAGGCTCGGAATTTAAAGCGGCCCGGGAGAAAAAATAAACCGCCAACAAGCATATCAACCAACGGGCGGCAGGCGAAATACTTTTACGGCCTGCCGCCCGGCTTTTAATAATTTGTCCTGAATGCCCCAATTCACTCGCGAAATACGGCTACACGGGCGGATGAACGGTCGATTTAACTTTTTTTTTACAATTATTGCCTGTCAATCACGTTATCTTGTAGGGGCTTATGCGAACTATTATTACTTGCCTATACCTCCTTTAAACACTGTTAATGAAAACATTTACCTTACTCACGGACCCTGTTACCACAAAACAGGACCCTCTCTTTTCCAGCCTGCAACGTTTTTTCAGATCACTTATCCGGGATGAGCGCGACCTGCCGTTTGTGTACCTGACCTTGCGCATTACCTTTACCTTATGGCCGCTGGCCATACTGCTGTATATACCGGGCGTGAACGGGTGGCTGTGGTGGACCGCAGCGATTGTTTACCTGGTGCTCAATAACCTGGTCTTTAAAGGTCCCTTCGGGCTGATGCTGCACTGCACCAGCCACCGCTGCTTTTTCCAGCGCAAATACAATATCCTGAACCATTACCTGCCCTGGGTAATAGGCCCGCTGTTCGGGCAAACACCGGAAACGTATTACAGCCATCATATCGGCATGCATCACCCGGAAAACAACATGCCGGACGACGACAGCTGCACCATGTTCTTCCAGCGGGATTCCCTGCGGGGCTTTGCCCGTTACCTGGGCAGCTTCCTGTTTGCCGGTATCTTCCACCTGGCCCGCTACTTCATGCGCAAGCAGCGCAAAAGCCTGCTCATACGCTCTGTGAGAGGCGAGTTCCTGTTCATTGCCATGTGCGTGGGCCTCTGCTTCCTGAACTGGGCCGCCACCCTGGTGGTATTCATCCTGCCCTTCCTGATCTCCCGCGTGATCATGATGCTGGGCAACTGGGCACAGCATGCCTTCATCTGCGCCGAAGAGCCGGGCAATCCGTACAAGAACAGCATCACCTGCATCAATACCCGATACAATCACAAATGCTGGAACGACGGCTACCATATTGCCCATCACCTGAAACCTTCCATGCACTGGACAGAGTACCCGGTATTTTTCCGCAAAACGCTGGATGCATATGCGACCAACAATGCCATTGTATTTGACGGCATCCATTACCTGCATGTATTTGCCTACCTGATGCTCAAACGCTATGACCTGCTGGCCAAACATTTTGTTAATATCGGCAACCGCTTCAGCTCGGACGAGCAGGTGATCTGCTTCCTGAAAGAGCGTACCCGCAAGCTACCTGAACAGGCCTTGCAGGCGGCGGCAGCCTGATAACAACAAGCTATATACTACCTGTAAAATGAAAAGCGCCCGGCAAGCCGGGCGCTTTTGTTTGGTTGCATGGTTTCCGCTTCCGTATACGGAATATTAAAAGTTGCCTTTGTCTACATCCCACCAGAGCCGGGTGCCGCCGTTGTCCGGGCCGCCCAGCAGCTGGATGCCTTTATTCAGCTCGTTCCGGTTGGTGTTGTACTCATTCTGCGGGTACGGCAAGCGCCTGATCTGTATGTCGGTATCAATGGTGCCGCCACTGTTGTTGTTCACTACCGGGAACAGCTTCGGGTAACCGGTACGGCGGAACTCTGTCCACGCCTCCTGCCCTTCGGGGAACATGGCGATCCATTTCTGCGTAATGATGCGCTCCAGCTTTTGCTCGCTGGTAGCGGTCTCCTCCCACCTGATGGTAATGCTGGAAGGCGCCGGCGCATTGTTGGCTGCATTCTTCGGATCTACATAGGCAGCGGCTGTGCTGGTATCGTTATTCACATAATCCGCATCCGGCACGCCCCATTGCGCCAGGGAAGTATTGATGCCCTGCTCATACAGCGCCTGTGGAGCGCCGCCGGCATTGGCCCATCCACGCAGGGCGGCTTCGGCGCGCAGGAAGTACACTTCTGCTGCTGTCATCAGCTGCACCGGTGTGCTCAGGGTAAAGGACGGGTTGCTACCATCCTTCATATTGATGGTGGAATAGGTCTGGTAAGCCGTTTTAATAACGCTGCTACCTATACGGATGCCTACATATTGCGCCGGGAAATCGTCGTCGGTAGATCTATCCATGTACTTGCCAATGCGGGGATCGTTGTAGCCGCTCAGGTAGCTCTGGATAGAAGCGCCGATATTGATATCCGTCCAGTTACGGGCAATGAACACCAGCGGGTTGCTGAAGCCGGCGCCCGACACTTTTACATTCATATTACCGGCATTGTCCGCGATCACGCCGCCGGCAGCCGGGTCCAGCGCTTTTTCTGCTTCTGCTCTGGCCAGCGCAGGGTCTGCCTTTACAATGTGCATGGCCAGGCGCAGGCGCAGGGAGTTGGCCAACTGCAGCCAGCGGGTAAAGTCGCCGTCGTACACCAGGTCCATGGAAGAGAACTGAAAAGGCAGCTGCTCCCCGCTGCTGATAAAATTCCGGAGGGTAGCGGCAGCAGCATCCAGCTGGGTAAAGAAGCTGTTGTAAATATCCTGCTGGCTGTTGTACGGCACATCAGACCTGGCAGCGCCGGCCTGGCTGTACGGCAGCGGCCCGTAAATATCCGTAGCGCGGTGCATGGCCATTACCTGCACGATCTGCGCTACTGCCCATACTGCGGGATAATCCTGGTCTACACCCAGTGCTTTCAGCTGGTTGATATACGCCAGCACATCCAGGTATACCACTTTAAAGGCTTCCCCGTTCCAGCCGGTCACCATGAAATAGTTCAGGTTGGTATTGCCGCCAAAAGGATTGGCGGACATCATATAACCGGAGAAACAGTCTGCGTTCAGGTTCTGCTGCAACTGGTAGGAGTTCGGGTCGCCACCGTTGGAGAAGTTGTAAATACCCATCTGGATATGCTTCATCAGGGAAACAATATCCGTGTTCACCGCGGTGTTGTCCGTGTTATACGTTTCAAAGTTCTTGGTACAGCTGCCGGCGCCCAGCAGCAGCACGCCTGCCAGCAGCAGCCTGTATAAGAACGAAGGTTTGTGTATATAGTTGTTAGTACGTTTCATTTCGTGTGTCATTTTTAACTGCAACAATCATTTCCTAGAAAGCGGCATTCAGCGAAAAGCCAAAGCTGCGGGTGGCAGGCGGCATGAAGATGTCCACGCCGGACAGGCCATTACCGGTTGACATGGATACTTCCGGGTCAAACGGGGCCTTCTTCGAGAAATAGACCAGGTTCCTGCCTACCAGTCCTACTTTCAATCCCTTGATAAAGCTGGTCTTCAGCGGTATGTTATAGTTCAGGGCTACTTCACGCAGACGCACCACATCGGCACTGTACATATACTGGCCGGTTACGCCGTTGCGGCCGCCTACAGTCTGGTACCATTTCTCCGCATCTACAGTGGTTACGGGCCTGCCTTGCGGATCCACGCCATTTACCTGCACGCCGCCGGCATTACGCGCGTCGCCGCTGGCCTTGGATACGCCGTACTGGTCCAGCAATGCTTCGGTGATGGACATTACCTTGCCACCAAACTTGCCATCTACCAGGAAGGAAAGAGACAGGTCCTTGTAGGAGATGTTGTTGTTCCAGCCCAGCTGCCAGCGCGTATTGGCATTGCCCAGGTATACCAGGTCGCCGCTCTGCACAATGGGCTTGCCATCGTTGTCTATCATCACCCGGCCCTGTGCATCGCGCTGTAATACGGTGCCGTATATATCGCCAAAAGCGCCGCCCACTGCAAACTGGGATGCGTAGTTGGTGCCGGACTGGCCGCTGAGGGTAAAGTAGGGCACCCGGTCGTCCAGGGCTATTACCTTGTTATCATTGTAAGAATAGTTCAGCCCTGTATGCCAGCTCAGCTGATCGCTCCTGAACACATCGTAGCCCAGCATGACCTCCACACCCTGGTTCCGGATGTTGCCGGCATTGATATAAAAGGTGTTGTAGAACGTAGCCTGGCTGGCAGCTATTTCCAGCGTCTGGTTCTTGGTGTTGGTCTTGTAGAAGGTGAAATCAAAGTTCAGGCGGTTATTGAAGAAACGCCATTCTGTACCCAGCTCCAGGGAGTTGGTAATCTCGGGCTTCAGGGTAGTGAACGGCGCCCGGGTGTTCAGGCTGGCGTTGCCGCCCGCGCCCGGCAGGAAGGTGGCAGGATGGCTCATGTAGCTGTCCGGCGAATTGCCTACCTGTGCAAAGGAGCCTCTCAGCTTGGCATAGCTCACCGCTTCCGGCAGCGGCAGGATGCGGGTGAGGATAAAGTTCAGGCCCACGGAAGGATAGAAGTAGTTCATATCCGGCGTAAAGGCCAGGTTGGAGGCCCAGTCGTTCCGCGCGGTCAGGTCCAGGTATACCCAGTCATCGTAGGAAATGTTGGTGCTGGCAAATACGGACTGCCACTGGCCGTGCTTTTCCTGGAAAGTACCGGAGTTCAGCGGGTTCAGCACCTTGAAGTTCTGGATGGTAAACACGTTTGGCTGGTAAAGCCCGTCCTGGCCGGAGGCAAAATACTCGCCCGTGGTTTTCACATCGCGGATGCTGGCGCCGGCCAGGCCGGTGATCCTGAACTTGTTCAGCGGGAAGTTGAAATTGGCGATCAGGTCTCCGTACTGCTGGGTGTTGACGCTGTTACGGTAGGTATAAGCGCCGTTTGGCGGTGCTATTACCGGTTGGGAGCCATCATACAGTTTCTGCTCGTACACATCATTGATCCGGTCTATGCTGCCGCGCGCCTGTATGTTCAGCCAGGGCGCCACATCGTAGCGCAGGCTGGCGTTCAGCAATATCCTGTTCCTTTTCAGGGAGTTGGGATTGCGGTGTACGATCCACCAGGGATTTTGCTGGATATCCTCGCTTACGGGCCAGTGCTGCGTCATGCGGTTGGTAGCAGGGTCCAGCACTTCATAATTGTCCTTGTAAGGCTGTATGTCCAGGCCGCGGGGAAAAAGATACAGGCCGGTAAGCGGGTTGGTATAAAACCCTGCCAGCGGCATGTTGTCTATCTGCTGCGTCATATAGTTCACGTCGGCAGAAGCGGTCAGCTTGTCGTTGAACAGGTGGCCTGTTTCCTTGAAGGTCAGGTTATGCCGGCTCAGCTTATTGCCCGGCTCAATACCTTTGGCTGCGGTATTGGCATAGGAGAAGTAGGATTGCGCCTTGTCCGTACCTACGGACAGGTTTACGGCATTGGTCCAGTTCTGCCCGGTCTGGTAAAAATCGCTCACATTGTCATGCCCGCCGGAGATGGGGCTGCCCCAGCTCTGCGTGGAGCCGGTAGCGGTTTGCCCGTAGCTGTTCTGGAACTCGGGTTTGTAGGCCGCTTTGTCTATGGTGTAGCTGGAAGATACGTTTACCTACATGCGCCCGGCTTTGCCGCTCTTGGTGGTAATCAGGATCACGCCGTTGGCGCCCTGGCTGCCGTACAGGGCTGCGGCGGAAGCGCCTTTCAATACGGAAATGCTTTCAATATCCTCCGGGTTCAGGTTGGAGATCGGGTCGCCGCCATCGTAGGAGGTACCGCCGCCGTAAGATGAATTGGGCTGGTTGGTCACTACGTTGTTCATGGGCACCCCGTCAATTACGTACAGCGCCTGGTTACTCTGCAAGGCCGACTTGTTGCCGCGCAGTATCACCTTGGAGGAGCCGCCTACGCCGGAAGCATTGGTGGAGATGCTCAGGCCCGCCACCTTGCCATTCAGTGTGTTTACCAGGTTGGAGGTTTTCACTTTTGTCAGCTCGCTGCCGTCCACCTGCTGGGTAGCATAGGTAACGGACCTTTCTGATCTTTTTACGCCCAGCGCCGTTACCACCACAATGTCCTTCAGCGTGTTCACGGCCTGCTTCAGCACAATGTTCAGGCTTACGGGCGCATCGCCTACAGTTACCGGCACTTCCTGCTGCTCGTAGCCCAGGTAGGATACGCGCAGGGTATAGGAGCCCGGCGGTATGTTGGGAATGGTAAAAGCGCCCGCTTCCGTGGTCTGCGCGCCCTTCTTCAGCTCCTGCAGGTATACCACGGCGCCGAACAGCGGCTCGCCTTTTTCATCCTTTACCGTTCCCTGTATGGTCTGCGGAGGCTTTACGGCCTCGCCGGTCCTGTCCTTTGCCTTGATGATGATGATGTTGCCTGCCACCTCGTATGTGAGCGGCAGCCCTTCCAGGCAGGTGGTCAGCACTTCATCTACCGTGGCGTTCTTGACGTTGATGTCTATAGGTTTTGCAGCTTTTATAAGATTGTTATCATAGAGCAGGGAAAAGCCGCTTTGCGCCTGGATGTCGGCAAACACCCGGCTTAGCGGCACATGCTTCTTGGCCAGGGTGATCCGCTGGGAATACCCTTTTGCGCTTATCTGCAAGATGCCAACCAGTAAAAATAGTGTAGTCAATTTCATAACCAGGATCAGGTTGGTGGCTGTAAAACGCCGCCATAGCGGCACTTTACAAAGTACCCGTAGTTTCATAACTTTGTTTGGTTTGGTTAATAATCAAAAGTTGTTCAACGCATCTTTCAGGTTTATCCAGACGATTGGCCGGGAGTGTTGCAGCACTTCCGGTTTTTTATTGGATTCCCCCTTGTTGCTTATACTTATTTTGCTATACGCTATCGTGGCTTCATTTATTTTCAGGATGTAACGATCAGCCGGTTGCCCTCCATACGGAAGCGTACCCCGCTGCTTTCCAGCGCTTTCAGCACATCGGCCAGGTAAGCGGTCCGGGCTATTTTGCCTACAAACTCGAAGTTCTTTACCGGCCCTTCGTATACCACCTCCAGGTCGTACCAGCGGGCTATCTGCCGCATCAGCGCGGGCAGGTCCACCTTATCAAACTGGAAGTAGCCGTTCTTCCAGGCAATAGCCTGTTCGATATCGGCCTGCTTCACCAGCTTCATTTCCCCGTTCCGGCGCAGGCGGGCCTGCTGGCCGGGCGTTAGCTGCAGGGAAGCCGTGCCCTGGCTCATTTTTACGGCGCCCTGCAGCAGCGTGGTCCTCACCTCATTCTCATCGCGGTAGGCGTTTACGTTAAAATGCGTGCCCAGCACCTCCACCACTGCATCATTCACCTGCACACGGAAAGGCTGGCGGTCGTTATGCGCTATTTCAAAATATCCTTCGCCGGTGAGGGTCACGCTCCGCTCCCCGCCGGTGAACCTGCTGGGAAAGCGTAAGGAGGAGGCGGCGTTCAGCCATACCTTGCTGCCATCGGGCAGCACCACCTGGTACTGGCCGCCAGCCGGCGTGGCAATGGTATTGTATACCGCCTGGTTCCCGCTGCCACCGGCGGGTATGCGGTAAGCCAGCTGCCCGTTGGCCTGCTTGATCACGCGGGTGTTGCCCTGGCTGGCCAGCACGCCGTTCTCTGCGCTGTCCAGCACAATGGTGGAGCCATCGCCCAGGGTAAGCACCGCTTTGTTGCCCCCGGGGCCGAATGTGCGGGGCGCGGCCTGCTTTTCCGCTACCTGCGCCGGCGCCGGGCCGGGCTGGCGCAGCCAGTAAACGGCAGCTGCCAGCAACACGGCAACGGAGGCCGCCGCTACCAGTCTTTTGATGGAAAAAATGTTGCCACGGCGCAGGTAGCCGGCATCCGCCTCATCCAGCCGCGTTTCCAGCTCCTGCGCAAATGCGGGCGGCACCGGCGGGTATGCCCTGAAGGCGGCCGGCACATCGCTTTGCTGCAGCACCCTGTCAAATTCTTCCGGCGTTACCGTTTGCAGCCAGGCTGTTACGGCCGCCGACTCCTCCGGCGAAGCCGCGCCCCTGGCGTATTTTTCCAGTAGTGATATCAGTAGTTGCTGGTCCATAGTTGGTGCATCAGTATCTATAAAGACTGTTGCCACCGGAAAACGGACACCCCGGAAAGGAACTTTTTTTTTCGGACCTGGCAGGTCTCTTACTTAATGTGCAGCTGCTGCTTGATAAAATGGATGGATGCGTAGAGATGTTTTTTCACTGCGGAAGGGGATATCCTGAAAACGGCGGCAATTTCGCTGAGGGACATGCTTTGCTGGGTGCGCATGAAAAAAATGGCGCGCTTGCGCGCAGGCAGCCGGGTAATGGCTTCCATAGCGGCTTTATGATACTCTTTATAGATCACCTGCCGTTCTGCGGTATTGCCATCCGCGTCAGGCAGCTGCGCTGCCAGGGCCTGTACGACCTTCTGCCGGCTGGCCTGCTGCCGGGCCATATCAAACAACCGGTGCCGGGCCATAATAAAGAGATAATCCTCAAAAGAGCGGATATCGCCCAGTTTTTCCTTTCTTTCCCATACCTTCAGGAAAATATCCTGCAAAATCTCCTCCGCATCTTTCGGGGAGCGGGTAGTGAAATGCACAAAGCGGTAAAGCCGGGGAAAATAGGTGGTGTACAGCGTGGCAAAAGCAGCCCTGTCTCCTGCTGAAGCCTTCAGCAGCAGTTCTTTCTCCTGAGCCATTATACTCCTTTCATTGCCGGCAGCACCTAATAGCATGTTTGATCGGGCAGGTATAAAATTGTTCCCCCTTGAAACCTGTGAAGGTAAATAATATTTGGTGAAGAGTGACACCTTTCACTTTTCACTATATTTTATATTTTATAAGAATAAGTTAACTAAATTTGCGCTCTAATATTTGATTAAACTTCTATGCGTACTATTTCACTAAAAAGGGTTGTTGTTACTGGGTTGGGAGCATTAACACCTATCGGGAATGATGTAAACACTTTTTGGCAGAATATGAAGGCCGGCACCAGCGGTGCGGGCCCTATTACCCGTTTTGACACCACGGAATTCAAAACCAAGTTTGCCTGCGAACTGAAGGATTTTGATATAGAAAAGTTCATGGAGAAAAAAGAGGCCCGCAAAATGGACCTCTTTACCCAATATGCAATGGTAGCCGCTCAGGAGGCCATTGAAAATGCCGGTATTCACCTGGAAGGCGTAGACAAGACCAGGATCGGCGTGATATGGGCATCCGGCAACGGTGGCATGCAGACCTTCGAGGACCAGATCGTGGAATTTGCGGAGGGCAACTTCATCCCGAAGTTCAACCCCTTCTTTATTCCCAAGCTGATAGCGGACATTGCTGCCGGCCAGATCGCCATTAAATATGGCTTCATGGGCATCAACTTCTGTACGGTATCTGCCTGCGCTTCTTCCAGCAGCGCCCTGGTAGACGCTTTCAACTACATACGCCTGGGCAAGGCCAATGTGATCGTTGCAGGAGGCTCCGAAGCGCCCATCACCCGCGCAGGCATTGCCGGGTTTAACGCGCTCAAGGCCCTGAGCACCCGTAATGAAGATCCCTCCACTGCCTCCCGCCCCTTTGATGCGGAGCGCGACGGCTTTGTAATGGGCGAAGGCGCGGGCGCCATCATCCTCGAAGAGTACGAGCACGCGGTAAAAAGAGGCGCTACCATTTACGGGGAAATGATCGGCGGAGCCATGACGGCAGATGCCTTCCACCTCACCGCCACCCATCCCGAAGGGCTGGGCGCCAGGCTGGGCATGCAGGACGCGCTGAACGACGCCGAAATGCAGCTGCAGGACGTGGACTACATCAATGCCCACGCTACGTCTACCCCGGTAGGCGACGTGAGCGAGCTGAAAGCCATCACCGGCCTTTTTGGCGACCATGCCGCTGCATTGAATATCAGCGCCACCAAATCCATGACCGGCCACCTGCTGGGCGCTGCCGGCGCTATAGAGGCCATTGCCTGTATCAAGGCTACCCAGGAGGACATTGTGCCGCCTACTATCAATACCCAGGTGCTGGGCGAGGGCATTCCTGCCAACCTGAACCTGACCATCGGCAAAGCACAGCAGCGCACGGTAAACGTAGCCATGAGCAATACCTTTGGCTTCGGCGGGCATAATGCCATCGTAGTGTTCAGAAAATTTAAAGCGTAAAGATAAATTACAGTAAAAAGGAAGCCCCCTGCTGGCAGCAGGGGGCTTCCTTTTTACACGGGGTTGATACCCTTATTCATTCTTGATCAGCTTCAGCGTTTCCACTCCATCCTTTCCTTCCAGCCGGATAAGGTACATCCCGTTCCTGAGGAAACCCAGGTCCTTCACTACTCTCCGTTCCCCGGGCTCTACATGCCAGCGCCGGATCGCCTTCCCGCTCATATCCAGCAGGGTGATTACCTGGTAGGTATGCTCCGGCAGGTCAATGGTCACCTGCCCGGCGGCCGGGTTGGGGAAGATGACCGTGGCGCTTGCATTCCTGGCATTATCCTTTATATGCCTGGTATCCAGGTACGCGGCGGCAGTACGGGCCATGCTCATGCCGGAATCAGGGGCAGGCGGGCAATTATCTATACGGAACCAGTTGAACTTCAGGGTACTGCCGGTTTCCACATGCACGCCGGTATAGTTCAGCACCGGCAGCGTCATGGTATCTGTGATGGTCGTCCACACGCCGCCAGTGGAAGGTATGTTCATAGTGCCAAACCTTTTGCCTCCATGTCCTATCCAGATGCGCACCGGCGCCCGGGTGGATACCCGGAAGCTGACATTATGCACGCCTGCTACCGGTACATTGATGGTGTTGTACGAAAACCAGTCGCCGGCATACATGCCGGTGAAGTTCTGCCCGCCGCCCACATCGGTACAGGCTTCCAGTACAGGACGGGTAGAGCGGTCGGTGAAGCTTTCCGCTTCGTATTTAACGTTCACGGAACAGAGGTAGTCCGTTGTTACTGCAGCGGTAGCGGTAATGTTCCCTGCTGTGGCGGTTACGGTACAGCTGCCGGGCGTCTTGTTGGCTGTAAGCAGGCCCGACCCGCTGATGGTGTAGTTGGTATCGCTCACGGTCCATACCGGTGTTACCGGCATTACAAAGTCCTCCTGGTCGTAACCGGTGGCGGTAAACTGCTGCCGGCCTCCTACCTGCATGACTGCCGGGTCCGGGCTGATGGTCATGCGCGTAAGCACGGGCACGGGCGCTACCTGTACCCGGGCCGTGCCGGTCACGCCTTCCGCAGTAGCCGTTACCGTGCCTGCGCCGGTCTGGCTGCCGGCAGTGAACAAACCGGTAGCATTGATGCTGCTGCCGCTGATATCTGTGGCCCATACCGGTGCAATTGCCATCACGCTGTTGTCCTGCGCATACCCGGCTGCCCTGAACTGCTGCGTGGCGCCATTGATCATCCGCGCGCTGTCCGGCGTTACCGTGATGTACGACAGGCTCACGGAATCGGCGTGCACAAACTGCAGCCAGTTAAAGTTCCACCCCGATGCATTGGAACGTATGCGGATGGTCTGGTTGCCTGCTGCCAGGTAGATGGGCGCAGAAGTAACCGTGATCCATTGCTGCCACCCGCCGCTGGCCGGCAGAGGCACGGTGGTAAGCGTAACAGTATCCAGCATGATGCGCAGGCTGGTGGCGTAGTCCATTGCTACGCGGAACTGTACCCGGTAATTGCCGGAGTCCGGCACGGCAATGTCATATTCCATCCAGGTATTGGAACCAATGTAGCTGATGTTCAGGCCGCCGCCTGCATCTGAGGCCGGCTCCGTGCAGCAGGCATTGGCGTTGTCAAACGCTTCGGCCTGTATTTTGGCGGGTATGGGCTTGTAATTGGTGGGGCGCACGGTAACGTAGGTGCTACCGGATACGGTCACACTATCTACCGTAGCGGTGGCGGTCACTTCCCCGGATGCCTGTATGGTGGCCAGCCCGCTTGCTGTAATGGTATTGCCGGCCCCGCTGATGCTCCATACCGGGTTCACCGCCATTACATGCCCGTTCTGGTCATAGGCTACTGCCTTGTACTGCTGGGTAGCGCCTGCCAGGAACGACTGGTCTGCCGGCGTTACCACAATGGTGTCCAGCACCGGTGTGCCCAGCCCTTTTTGGTACACGCGCACATAATCCACCATCATGCTGTCCGGCCAGTCCGCTTCGGTAATAGCGCCGCCCATACCGCCGCCAATGGCTACGTTAAGAATAAGGTGGAATTTCTGGTCAAAGGGCCAGTCCTTCCAGTCTGTATAGGGGTTCATATAAGTCAGCACATGAGCGCTGTCAAAGGTAAAGCGCAAGGAATCCGGCGTCCACTCCACGGCATACACATGGAAAGCGGTGGCGGCATCCGGTATCTGCTTAATGCCGGACACCTGGCCGCCGTTGGTCCAGTTATGGCTTTCCGTGTGCACAGTAGACAGCACGGTGCCCAGGTTATTGCCCACATGCTCCATGATATCGATCTCGCCGCTCCTGGGCCAGCCGCCGTATGCGCTGGAGGTAGGCATCATCCAGATGGCAGGCCAGGAGCCGCGCGCTTTAGGCAGCCTGGCCCTGACTTCCACGCGGCCGTACAGGAAATCCATCTTGCCCTGGGAGATCAGCCGCCCGGAGGACCATGGCTGGGTAGAATCGCCGTTGGGGTAATCTTTCTTTCCCTTGATGATCAGGTAACCGTTCTCTACCCGGATGTTATCGTGGGTAGTATCAGTATATACCTGCTGCTCCCCGTTGATCCATCCTTTAGGTTTGGGGTCCACGGTCCATTTAGCAGGGTCCGGCAGGCGGCCGCTGCCGTTAAACTCGTCGCCATAGATCATGGTCCAGGCAGGATTGCCTTCAAATATCACTTTACCTTTTGTAATGTACTGGCCGGCATTGGCATCCGCTATTTCCTGCGGGGCTACCACCATTTCCAGGGTAGTGCGGGAATATACTACAGGGGAATTGCCGCTGAGTATAATGTGCGCAGTGGTATCATCCACTCGCAGCACGCTGTCTATGCTTACGCCGGCAGGCAGGTTGGTGGCTGTCCAGTTGGCGGTAGTGAGCGTGTCGCTGAACACGCCGCCAAACATATGGGCCTTTATTATAGCGCCGTGCTCCTGCCCCATGACAATGGAAGTATCGGCCAGGCGGATGCCTACCGGGTTGGGCGCCTGCACCAGGTCGAAGTACAGGGTGCCATTGGCCTTTTTCCCGTCTATGAAATGCACTTCTATACGGTCAAAATCCGTGCGGTCCTTCACGCTCTGGAAATTGTAGGTGGCTTCTTCCCAGTGATTGACGCGGCTTACCTTGTAGGTGAAGTACACGGCTTTGGAATAGTCCGTGCCGGGCTGCAGCTTGAACATGATCTCGTCCATCGTGCTGCTGTACACCAGCATTTTGAACTCGCTGCCGGAAGCCAGGTCAAAAGGCTCGGTGAGCTGGCAGGAAGCGCCCATCCATTCAAAGCAGGTGGTGTCCTTCACAAATTTAGCCACCAGGGAGCTGGTATTCAGCCCGGAGGGGTTGGGGTTGGGCACGCCGAACTCCACGCTGCCGGTAGCGTTCTCGCCGGCATAGTAGGTCCACCGGCCGGAGCCGATACCGTTGCCTTCCATATCGTCTACCAGCAGGTACTGTGCGTTCAAACGATTACTTAGCAACAAACCGAACAACAGGATAATAAGTGTTGAAATTTTTTTCATAACGATCTGGTTTAGGAATTTAAAAAAGGGTCTGTCGGTTATTCTGCCGGTCCTTATGTCTTCAAATGGCCTGAAATGGAGCGGCATTCACCCATGCCGCTCCATCCTCGTTTCCCGTGGAATATGCTTATCTATTAGAGGTTCGGGTTGATCAACGCATCGTTGCCCGGGATGGGCATCCAGTATTTTTCTTCCGTGATGGCGCCGGCCGGCTGCAGGTCGCCCGGGTCCTTACTGGCATTGGCAGCCGCTACCTGCTCCAGGCGCACCAGGTCAAACCAGCGGTTCCACTCGCCGGCAAACTCCCAGCTGCGCTCCGCTACTACAGAGTCTGCAAAGGCAGCGCCGGACAGGCCAGGTTGCAGGTCGTCCAGGCCGGCGCGGTGGCGCACCGCATTAATTGCCGTATAGGCTTCTGCATTAGGAGCGCCGGTGGCCCTGGCCTGCGCTTCGGCATAGATCAGCAGCACATGGGCGTACCGGATCATGATCACGGGATTGTTGGACATATAGGTATAGGGATTGCCGGACTGTATCCTGAACTTTTTATAGTACGGGTGTTTGGTGCTTACCTGCTGCCAGGGAATGGTATCGCCATCTACCACGAATTCCGTTGAGAAAGTGGCGTCCTTCCGGGGGCCAGCCGGGAAATCGTGAAAGAAGCGCAGCTCCGGGAAAAAATCGCTCCAGCCGCCTTCGTTCTCGGGCATGGTGGACAGCCCGTAGAAGGAATTGTAGGTAGACCACTGCCCGCGGGTAAAGAGGGTGAACACATCCTCTACCGTACCGCCGGCAAATATTTGCTGGAAGCCGTCCTGGTACAGGTCAAAGCCGTAAGCGCCCTTGTTGTCGATCACTTCTTTGGCCTTGGCGGCGGCCAGTGCGTATTTGGAAGCGTCTTTCAGCGGCCAACCGGCTTCTGTAAGGTATACATCCGCCAGCAGCGCTTTTACGGCGCCTTTGTTGGGCCGCCCGGGATCACGCTTCTCATTGCTCACCCACTGCTCGGCCATGGCCAGGTCCTCCTCTATCAGCCGGTACACGGTAGCCGGCTCGCTCTTCTGCAGCTCCAGCAGGTCCGGAGAGTACTCTTCCGTGGGTATCACCGGCACCGCGCCCCAGAGGCGGGTAAGCCAGTAATAGCACAGGGCGCGCAGGAAATAGGCCTCGCCTACTATTTCGTGGACCTCTTCTTCGGTACCATCCTGCACGGCATCGTAGTTGTTGATGATATTGGTGGTGGATTGTATAGTCTTGTAGCAGCCCAGCCAGATAGGCGTCATACGGCTGTTGAGGGAGGATACGTTGAAACGGTCAAACTCCCGGAACTCCTCCTTGTTGGAGCCGGGATGCGTGGTGAGGTCGTCCGCGCCCATGGTCATAGCTATCTGCGACACCGTGGTGAAGCCGCTTTCCCAGGGCACCATCAGGCTGCCATAAGCGCCGGTGAGCGCGGCTTCCAGCCCGGCCATATTACTGAGGGCGGCCGTGCCGGCTACCAGCCCTTTCGGATCTTCTGTAAGCTGCCTGCTGCAAGCGCCCAGCAGGAACATTGCAACAACAAGGTATATTTTCTTCTGCATAGGAATCCAGTTTTTATAACATTTTAAAAGCTGAGCGTAATACCGCCCGTATAGGTTTTGGCGTTAGGATAGGAGCCGAAGTCGATCCCCTGACGGATATCGCCGGCAGACGAATTGGCTTCCGGGTCTATCCCGCTGTAATCCGTAATGGTAAAGAGGTTGGTAGCGCTCACAAACAGCTTGATGCCCACTGCATTCTTCAGCTTTGATCCAGGGATGTCATAGGACAGGCTCACATTCTTCAGGCGCAGGAAATCCGCTTTTTCCAGGAAGCGGGTGGACTGCGTAAAGTTCCGGTTGGTGGTGCTGAAGGCCGGGATGTCAGAGGTTTCGTTCACGCCGGGAATGTACCGGTCCAGGATGTCCACATGAGTGGCTTCCCGCGCATCGCCGCCGTGGTACATGGCAGCGGCTTTGTTGTAGTTCAGCTTGTCAAAGCCGAACAGGCCCTGGAAGAACAGGTTCAGCGTCCAGGAGCGGTAGCTCACCGTATTGTTCCAGCCCACGGATGTGCGGGGCATACCGGTGCCGATTACGCCATAGTCATCTGCATCTATTACATTGTCGCCATTCAGGTCCAGGTAGCGCGCATCACCGGGCGCCGCGCCGTATTCAGCAGCTTTGGCATCGCCTGGCTTCCAGGTGCCCAGGTAGGTAAGGCCCCAGATAGCGCCCAGCGGCTGGCCGGGCATCACTACAAATTCCGACTGCGGCGACATACCGCCGCCTATCCTGCGGTTGTTGGGATCAAAGATGCGCTGGCTGCTGGAGCCGATAGAGGTGACCTCGTTGCGCAGAAAAGAGAAATTGAGCCAGGTGTTCCAGGTTAACGGCCCGCGGTTGATCACCGCGCCTTCTATGGCCAGTTCCCAGCCCTTGTTCTGCACAGCACCTACATTGCGCGTAATGGTATTGCCGCCCAGGTACAAAGGCAGCTTCTCATTCAGCAGCAGGTCGCGCGTATCCTTGATGAAATAGTCGGCAGTAATGGAAATGCGGTCGCGCAGCAATCCTATCTCTATGCCGGCATTTTTCTGCTCCGTGGTTTCCCATTGCAGGTCGGGGTTGCCAATATTGCCCAGCACAATGCCGTTCAGGAAAGTGGAATTGGTGAACGAAGCGATCCTGCGGGAGTAGGAAGAAAAGGTGCTGTAGGGCCCCACGCCTTCGCTGCCTGTAAGGCCCCAACTGGCGCGCAGCTTCAGGTAGCTGAGCGTTTGCTGGTGTTCCAGGAAAGGCTCTTCCGTAAGCACCCATCCTGCGGAAACGGATGGGAAGTAGCTGAAGCGGTTATTCTCCCGGAACTTGGAAGACCCGTCGCGGCGCAGCGCAGCAGATACCAGGTACTTGTCCTTGTACGCATAGTTAGCGCGGCCTACCAGGGAGAACAGCGCCCATTTGGAGTAGCCGGAGGAAGGGCTGCCCGGCGTGCCCAGGCCCAGGTTGTCCCATTTGAAATGCTCATAAGTGAGGTTGGAGGCGCCCGCCTGTGTAAAGTTGTAAGTGGACTGCTGGTACTCCATCACTGCAGTAAGGTCTATGGTATGGCCGCCGTTAAAGGCTTTGTGATAGTTAAGCGTATTGGTGTTCTGCAACCGTATCTCCCTGTTGTTGCGCACACTGGTGGTGGCAGTGCCGGAGTTCACCACCTTGCCGGCAAAGCTCCGGTTCTCATACTGGAGGTAGTTGGCGCCATACTGCAGGTTCAGGGAAAGGCCGGGCAGCAGCTCAAAGCGGAAGCCGCCAATAGCATTGGCCAGCATGCGGTCCGTTACTGTCAGTTGTTCGGTAGTGAGCGCCACGGGGTTAAAGAATACGGAGCTTACCGGGTCTGCCGTAGTGTATTGGCCTTCTGCATTGCGTACCGGCACCGTAGGCGACCAGGTGATGGCCTGCGCCAGCGGGCTGTGCGGCCCGTCGGCCGGGATGTCCACGTTCTGCGCCTTGCTGTAAGAGCCGGTAATGTTCAGGAAAGTGGAGATCCTGTCCGTTAGTTTTGAATGGATGTTGGAGCGCAGGGTGTAGCGCTTGTAGAAGGAGTTGTTGATCACGCCTTCCTGGTCCAGGTAGTTGCCGGAAATGAAGTAGCCGGACTTGTCGTTGCCGCCGGAAAGGCTCAGCATATACTCCTGCGCCATGGCCTGCCGGAATATTTCATCCTGCCAGTCGGTACCGCCTTTGGCGCGAAGGTCTGCCACCTCCTCTGTTGTAAAGGGCGGCGCGGTGCCGGTGGCTGTGGCATGGGCATTGGCGGTTTCGGCAAAATCGCCGGCATTGAGCAGGTCCAGCTTGTTAATGACCTGCGACGTGGAGAAACGGGAGGTGAAGTTCACCTTCAGCCCGTCCTTGCTGCCTTTGCGCGTGGTGATAATGATCACGCCGTTGGCGCCGCGGCTGCCGTAAATGGCCGTGGCAGAGGCATCTTTCAGCACCTGTATGCTGGCAATGTCGTTGGGGTTGATGGAAAAGAATTCCGCCCCTACAAAGCCGTCTACCACGTACAGGGGGCCGTTGTCGCCGTTAATGGAGTTGGCGCCGCGAATGCGGATGCGCACGCTGCCGCCGGGAGATCCGGCTGCATTGGTCACCTGCACGCCCGCCACGCGACCCTGCAGCACCTGGTCCAGCCGGTTTACCGGCTGATCGCGGAACTCCTTGCTGGATACGGAGCTGATGGCGTTGGTGAGGGTGCTTTTCTTTTGCTCGCCATACCCCACCACCACCAGCTCGTTCAATCCGGAAGCCTGCGCCTGCAGCACCACGGAAATATCCGTTCTGCCGTTTACCGGCACTTCCCTTGTATTATAACCGATGGATGAAATAAGCAGTATGGCATTACCCGCCGGCACGCTGATGGTGTAACGCCCGTCCACATCTGTCACTACGCCGGTGCTGGTGCCTTTTACCTGTATGGTCACGCCCGGCAGCGGCTCGCCTTTTTCATCTGTTACCCGCCCTGTCACCGTAATATCTGCCGGCGGCGTAGCAGGCGTTATGGCTGCTGCAGGCCGCCGCTTTACGATCACGATCCGGTTGTCGATGGTATACGTGAGCGGCTGGTTGCGGAAGCACAGCTCCAGCACTTCCTGCAGCGACGCATTCTTCACATCCAGCGTTACTTTGGCAGCGCCGCTCAACTGCTCGTCCGTGTACAGGAAATAATAGCCCGTCTGTTTCCGTATCTCCTTGAAGATACGCTCCAGGGAAGTTTGCTGGCGGGATAGGGTGACGGTTTGCGCATGGCCCCCTGCATGTACCTGCAGAAAGGCTATGGTGATCAAAAGCGCCGTTAATTTCATGATCCGTACCGTTTTTGATAATCGCGGAATTCGTTTCCGGCAAGGTGCAAGGAGCCTTGCCGCGCTTTGGGAAAAAAGCGTCAATTGCATACTTTTGTATCGTTTAGGTCAATAAGGAATAATTGCTGAACCGATTGTTTTTTATAACCTGAGCTGGCCGGGAGTGGTGCGAACACTTCCGGTTTTTTATAAAACGTTTTATGGTGACACAATGATCTTGTTGCCGTGAATGCTGAAATGTACCTCTCCTGTCATTTCCATCATTTTCAGCACCTGCGATAAGGGAACGTTCCGGGGAATAACGCCCCTGAAATGCGCGGGCACCGTGCCCCGGTACTCCACCGCTACATTATACCAGCGGGCCAGCATGCGCATGGCGGCGCGGATGTCCTGTCCTTCAAACTGTATGAACCCATTCTTCCAGGCTACGGCTTCTTCTGTATTGGCATGGGGCAACACGTCCAGGCTGCCGTTTGCCCGGTGCAGGAGGGCCTGCTGCCCCGGCTGCAGGCGCCGGCTGCTGCCTTCCCGGGTCACTTTTACCGCGCCTTCCAGCAGGGTGGTTTTCAGGACATCCTCATCCTCGTAGGCCATGATGTTAAAGTGCGTGCCCAGCACTTCCACTTCCATTTCCCTTGTGCTGATGCGGAAAGGCCGGCCTGCATCTTTTGCCACTTCAAAATAGGCTTCGCCGCTCAGCTGCACGCGGCGTTCCTTGCCGGCAAAAGCCGTAGGGTAGCGCAGGCTGCTGGAAGCATTGAGCCATACCTGGGTGCCGTCCGGCAGCATAATGCGGAACTGTCCGCCCCTGGGCGTGGTGATGGTATTGTAGAGCAGCGCAGCGGTAGTAATATTACCGGCAGGGCGGTAGGCCAGCCGGCCGCTGTCCAGCTTAATAATGCGGGTATTGCCCTGCTGCGCCAGGTGGCCGGGGCCGGCGCTGTCCAGCGGTATCTGCGTACCGTCCGCCAGCGTAAGCATGGCCCGGTTGCCGCCGGGCGCCACATCATTGCGGAAAGGCTGAGTTGCAACAGGAGCGGGTGCAGGAGCGGGGCGGCGTTGCAGCAGCTGCCAGCCGGCCACTGTAAGCAGCGCGGCCACTGCAGCAGCGGCAGCCCAGCGCCACCAGGGCCGCATCGTCCTGGCTGGCGCAGATGTGGTTGCCTGTGCATCGGGATGATCTGACAACAATATTTTGCCGGCAATATTGTCCCAATAATCCCGGTCATAAGCCATCTCCTCCGGGGGGAGCGCAGCCTTCAGCTGCTGCTCTATTTCCCGGGTCAGGCTGCCGGTATGGTCTGCTTTCAGCAAACCGGCCAGTTCTTCCAGCTCGGCATCAGTGGCCGAATGGTTGGTAACCTGGTGCAACAGGTACGCCAGGCGGTCGTGGATATTCAATATCGTAAGTATTTGTGTTGTTTTCCAAACGCGGTGCCCGTCATAACGATAGTCCCCATCCTAACAGACGCGCAACTTTTCATTCAGGACCTATGCGGAGAGAAAAATTTTTTTTCAGGGCTTCAGCAGCCACCATACCAGCACGGGGAGGAAGTGCCCCGACTGCTCGATACGCTTGCGGATGGTTTGCAGGGAGCGCACCAGGGAGTTCTTTACAGTATGGGGGGAGAGCGCCAGCTCGCGGGCTATTTCGGGTATGCGCAGCCCTTTTTCGCGGCTGAGCAGGTAAATGCGCCGGGCCTGCGGAGGCAGCTGCCGCACTACTTCCCCTACCAGCCGGGTCAGCTGTGTATAGGCCAGGGCCTCTTCCGGGGTGTTGCGCATTTCATGAACGGCCTGTCGGGATGCGATCACGTCCATGGCTTTGGTGTGCACCGCCTGCCGGCGCAGGTAGGAAAATGACTGGTAAAATACAATGCGCAGCAGCCAGGAACGGGGGTTTTCAATGGTATCCAGCTTGTCGCGGCTGAGCCATAAGCGGAGAAAGGTTTCCTGTATAATATCTTCCGCAGCAGCGGCGTTTTTGGTAATATGCATGATCAGCGGGCGCAGCTCCGGCACATACCTGTGAAAGAACAGGCGGAATGCGGTTTCGTCCCCTTCTGCTATCAGCCGGAACAGGTCATTATCGTTGTATGACTGATCATGCATACCGGAACTAAAATAGTTAATAATTGATAATCCTTGCAAATTTCGCTATCTTTCTCATTATGTTGCCCATATTCCGTTTATCCACGTGTATAGCGCTGTGCTGCCTGCTTGCCAGCCTTACCCTTACCGCGCAGCAGAAGGAAGTGAACCTGTCGGAGGCTAACGTACCGGCCTATACGCTGCCTGACCCGCTGCGCATGGCCAACGGCAAAACTGTGACTACCGCAAAACAATGGAGAGAGGTACAGCGTCCCTACCTGTACCACCTGTTCGAAACCCATGTATACGGGCGTTTTCCGCGCACCCGCACACAAATGACGTATAAAACCACCCGTACAGATGTACAGGCGCTGGACGGGCTGGCTACCTGCAAGCAGGTGACCCTGTACCTGGAGCAGACAGACACCAGCGCCCAGCTGCACCTGCTGCTGTACCTGCCCAACAAGGCACGGGGCCGGGTGCCGCTGTTCCTGGGCATGAATTTCTATGGCAACCAGTCTGTTATCAATGATCCCTCCATTCCCATCACCACCTGTTATACTGTAAAAGGCCCCGGTATCGTGGATCACCGCGCCACCGAAGCCTCCCGCGGATCGCAGGCATCCCAGTGGCCGGTGCGCGATATCGTGAGCCGCGGCTATGGGCTGGCCACCTTCTTTTATGGGGAGGTGGAGGCCGACAAGCCGGACGGCTGGGAAACCGGCATCCGCTCCCGGCTCAAGGATGTGCTGCGCATACAGCCGCATGAGTGGAGCGCTATGGGCGTATGGGCCTGGGCCCTGTGCCGTGCGCTGGATTACCTCCAGCAGGACCCCGCAGTAGACCCGCGCCAGGTGATACTCATCGGCCATTCCCGGCTGGGCAAGGCCGCCCTGTGGGCCGGCGCCAGCGATCCCCGCTTTGCCATGGTCATCTCCAATGAGTCCGGTGAAGGCGGAGCCGCCCTGTCCAAAAGATGGTACGGGGAGACCATTGCGGTCATTACCCGCAATTTCCCGCACTGGTTCAGCCCTGTATATAAAACCTATGCGCACAATACAGAGGCCCTGCCGGTAGACCAGCACATGCTGCTGGCGCTGATAGCGCCCCGGCCCCTGTACGTGGCCAGCGCTGCCGGCGACCAGTGGTCGGACCCCAAAGGAGAATTCCTCAGCGCCAGGAACGCGGAGCCGGTATACCGCCTGTTCGGCAAACGGGGACTGGGCAATGCCGGATTCCCGCGCGTACAGCGCCCCACCGGGGAGTTTGTACGCTACCATATCCGCTCCGGAAAGCATGATGTGACCGCTTATGACTGGGAGCAGTACCTCCAGTTTGCCGGCAAGCACTGCTCGCTTCCTTAAAAGACCTGGCTCAAAAAATTTGACGTTGGCTAATCAATTATGGCGTAGTTTAGTAGTTTGAAAAAGTCCTGATGGACTTATCGGCTTAGCTTATGTCAAAAAAGAAGAATGCATCGGTTCCTGCGGTGCAGGCAGCTGCAGACGACAATATTGCAGTTTTCGGCGCGCGGGAGCATAACCTGAAGAATCTGGACCTGCAGTTGCCCAAGAACAAGCTGGTGGTGATCACCGGCATCAGCGGCAGCGGAAAATCATCCCTGGCTTTTGATACCATTTATGCGGAAGGGCAGCGCCGGTACATGGAGAGTTTCTCCGCCTATGCCCGCCAGTTCATTGGCGATATGGAACGCCCGGATGTGGACAAGATCACCGGGCTGTCGCCGGTGATCTCCATCGAGCAGAAGACCACCAACAAAAACCCCCGCTCTACCGTAGGCACCATCACCGAAATATACGATTTCCTGCGCCTGCTGTACGCACGGATCGGCATAGCCTACTCCTATAACACCGGCAAGCGCATGACCCGCTTTTCGGAAGAGGAGATACTGGCCCACCTGTTCAAATATTACGCAAAGAAAAAGCTGGTAATACTGGCCCCCCTGGTACGCGGGCGCAAGGGCCACTACCGCGAGCTGTTTGAGCAGGTGCGCAAGCAGGGTTACCTGAAAGTGCGGGTAGATGGCGAAATACAGGACCTGAAAGAGCGCATGCAGGTAGACCGCTACAAGATACATGACATAGAACTGGTAATAGACCGGGTACAGGTGCAGGACGATGCCCGCACCCGCATAGGGCAGAGCGTGCAGAAAGCCCTGCAGATGGGCAAGGGGCTGCTGTTTGTAATGAACAATGATACCGGCAAGGTAAGCCAGTACAGCAAGCAGCTGATGTGCGAGGACACCGGCCTCTCCTACGAGGAGCCTTCGCCCAACACGTTCTCCTTTAACTCTCCCTACGGCGCCTGCCCGCGCTGCAAGGGCCTGGGCACCATCTACCAGATCAATATGGAGGAGGTGATACCGGACTACGCCGTTTCCATTAATGACGGCGGCCTGGTGCCCCTGGGCGAAGCACGGGATACCTTCACCTTCAAACAGGTGCAGCAGCTGGCCCGCAAATATAAATTCTCCCTTTCCGCGCCTATTGCCGATATCCCGCAAAAGGCGCTGAATGTGCTGCTGTTCGGCGACGAGAACGGCAAGCTGGAGGTGGACATGGATTTTGAAAACAACGGCAACGGCACCTATGCTACCGAATACGAAGGCGTGGTGAACATGGTGCGCCGTTATTTCAACGATTCCTCCTCGGACCATGTGCGCAACTGGGCCGAAGGCTTCATGCAGCTCAGCACCTGCCCGGAATGCAACGGCGCAAGGCTGAAAAAGGAAAGCCTGTACTTCCGGGTGGATGAAAAGAACATTGCGGAGCTGGGAGAAATGGACCTGGACAAGCTGCACGCCTGGTTCACCGGCATTGAAAAACGACTGGACAGCAAGCAGAACGCCATTGCCAAGGACATCCTCAAAGAGATACGCGAAAGGCTGCAGTTCCTGCTGAACGTAGGCCTGAGCTACCTGACGCTGAACCGACCCACCCGCACCCTCAGCGGCGGCGAATCCCAGCGCATACGCCTGGCCACCCAGATAGGATCGCAGCTGATGGGCATTACCTACATCCTGGACGAGCCCAGCATAGGCCTGCACCAGCGCGACAACATGCAGCTGATAGAAGCCCTGCAGCAGCTGCGGGAAATGGGCAATACCGTGATCGTGGTAGAGCACGATAAAGATATTATGCTGCATGCGGACCACCTGGTGGACATTGGCCCCGGGGCCGGCGTGCATGGCGGGCAGATCGTGGCCCAGGGCACGCCCAAACAGGTGCTGCAGCTGAACACGCCTACTGCCGGCTACCTGAACGGCAAGCGGGAAATAGCCGTACCGGCGGAAAGACGCAAAGGCAACGGCAAGTTCCTGGAGCTGAAAGGCGCTACCGGCAACAACCTGAAAAATGTGAGCGTGAAGCTGCCCCTGGGCACCTTCATCTGCGTAACCGGCGTATCCGGCAGCGGCAAGTCCACTTTGATCAATGAAACGCTGTACCCCATCCTCTCCAGGCACGCCTATAATTCCAAGCTGGTGCCCATGCCCTATAAAAGCGTCAAAGGCCTGGAAAATATCGACAAGGTGATCGAGATAGACCAGTCGCCCATAGGGCGTACGCCCCGCAGCAACCCCGCCACCTACTGCGGCTTCTTTACAGACATCCGCCAGCTGTTTGCCCAGGTGCCCGAAGCCAAGATCAGGGGCTACAATGCCGGCCGTTTCTCCTTTAACGTAAAGAGCGGCCGCTGCGATGTATGCGAAGGCGGCGGCATGCGCGTGATAGAAATGAACTTCCTGCCGGACGTATACGTGCATTGCGAAAAATGCAACGGCCGCCGGTACAACCGCGAAACGCTGGAAATACGCTATAAAGGCAAATCCATTTCCGATGTGCTGGACATGACGGTAGACGAGGCGGTGGAATTTTTCCAGCCGGTGAGCTACATTTACCGGAAAATAAAGACCCTGCAGGATGTGGGACTGGGCTACATTACCCTGGGCCAGTCTGCCGTTACCCTTTCCGGTGGCGAGGCCCAGCGGGTAAAGCTGGCTACGGAGCTGTCCAAGAAAGATACCGGCAAAACCATTTATATCCTCGACGAGCCTACCACCGGCCTGCACTTCCAGGACATACAGCTGCTGCTGAACGTGCTGAACAAGCTGGTGGACCGGGGCAATACCATACTGGTGATCGAGCATAACCTGGACGTGATAAAAATGGCGGACCACATCATAGACCTGGGACCGGAAGGCGGCGCCGGCGGCGGCACCATCCTCTGCACCGGCACCCCGGAGGCTGTGAGCAACTGCGCGGAGAGCCACACCGCAAGATTTTTGAAGAAAGAACTAAATTGATGTGCGAATGTGCTGATGTGCTAATGGATTGAAACGATTAAATGTAATCCGATCCCGATCCGCTGCATTCACAATCAACACATCAGCATATCTGCACATTCGCACATTTAACGATTTATGAAGTACTTTTTAATATTAGCAACACTGGTGTCAATAGCGGTAGTGGCCTGCGACGATGAAACAAAAGTTTGCGACCAGGCGCTGACCACAGATACGCATATCCGCTTTAGGCGGGACAGCGCGGGCATTACGCGGGATACCACCATGGCGCAGGTAACGCTGTATGCACTGGGCATCAGGGATAGCATCTACCGGAAACAGGCCGTGAAAGATATATTCCTGCCCTTGTCGCCGGCGGCAGACAGCTGCCGCTTTTACCTGAAAGTGGATTCTGCTTCCACACCGGATACGCTTACCTTCCGGTACTCCCGGGAACCACATTTTATATCCCCCGGTTGCGGATTTTCCACTTTCTTTACGCTGGACACGGTGATCAGCACCACCAATACCGTCCAGTCATTGATCATCAATCAAAGGGCCATAACCTCTTCCATTAATGATACAGCGCATATTACTCTCTATTTTGGCATTTAGCGGCTGGCTGGCAACTGCCCGGGCACAGGACAAGCCGGTGGCTCCGCCGGCAGACAGCGCTGCGCAGCAGGCAGCGGCCCAAACGCCGGCGCCTGTATTACCGGACAGCATTTACTGGGTGCCCGGCGGCATCCGCCTGGGTGTGGACATCAGCCGTTTTGTGGTAAAGGTTTTCCAGCCTTACAGAACAGACGTTTCCTTCGCGGCAGACTACCGCTACCGGAAAGACCTTTACATAGCTGCAGAAGCAGGCTGGCAGGGAGTTTCGCATAGCGACAGCAACTACACCTACAAAAGCAGCGGCGTATTTCTGACCGCCGGTGTGGACTATAACTTTCTTAAAAGGCAGGAAACACAGGAGCGGTATATGTTCTACGGCGGCATCCGCTACGGGTTTGCACAAATGAGCTACGAAGCGCCCAGCTATACCATCTATGATTCCTACTGGGGCGACAAGCTGCCGGGCAGCTTCCCGAAAACAAATGCCAGTGCGCACTGGGTAGAACTGATACTGGGCATCAAGGCGGAGGTGCTGAAGAATTTCTTTGTGGGCTGGAGCATCCGCGAAAAGATCAAGATCAGCGGGCCAAAGGATGATGCATTCCCTCCTATTGTAATACCGGGCTTTGGCAGCGGCACCAAAGGCTCGCAGTTTGACTTTCAGTACACAATCTCCTACTGCATACCGCTGGGCGATGTTAAAGTAAGGGTGAAAAGAGAAGGTGCAGGGAAGTAGGATGCAAGACATGGCCTACTGCCAGGCGTCTTCTTAAAACCGGCGCTTCGTACATCATACTTCCAGTTTCATATCTCTTATCATCTCTATATGCGGTATATCATCCTCCAGGTACATATCGCTGGTTTGCCGGAAACCCAGTGATTCATAGAACGCTTTCAGGTGCTGCTGCGCGCTGAGCTGGATGGGCTGTTTGCCAAAACGCGCTTCCAGCACGGCAATAGATCTTTCCATCAATACCCGGCCCATCCCTTTCCCCCTTACTGATCCTGCTGTCAGCACCCGGCCAATGGACGCCATATTATGCCGCATGCCATGGATGCGCGCGCCCGGCCCGAATATCCGGGTATAAGCCACCAGCCGGTTATCCGCATCATATCCCATTACATGCACGGCTGCCTGGTCCGCATAGTCCAGGTCCTGGTAAGGACACTTTTGCTCCACGATAAATACCTCGTTCCGCAAATGCAGCAGGGCATACAGCTCCGTGGTGCTCAGCTCTTCAAATGTTTTTTCCATCCAGGTCATGGTCACTGTATATTAGGAATGTAAAAGTGGGCAGCAGCGTGACGGTCAAAACAGGTTATCCATGAGATCCATGATCCTGCCCTTTCATCAACGGCCTGCAAACACAGGCAGGCTTTCCAGCCCGTTGTTTCCCACCGCCTGTACGGCAAAGAAATAGTTATCCTTGGAATAAGGCAGCGTAAGCTCCGTACCAGTGGTAAAGAAGCGCTGCTGCCATACCGGGCTGGTGGTTTCCCGCATCAGCACCTGGTAACCTTTTACCTGGCCGTTGCGGGAGCGCTGCCAGTACAGCCGGGTCACGTTACTCAGCCTGCTCACATCCATTTTCACCTCCTGCGGCTGGGACGGGGCTCCTGCCAGGCTGGCCAGCACGGAAAGATTAAGGCAGGTATTCTTGCGCAGGTACTCAAAGTCCATGTACTCCGGCAGGTCGCCGTACACGGTATCATTTTCCGTGCGCAGGTCCTGGTGCTGGTGCAGGTAGTTCTCGTGCATGTCGGTAATGCGCACGGCGGGGAACCCGCGGCGCAGGAAGGGCGTGTGATCGCCTCCGCGGAGGAAACGGTCGTTGCGGTATATCATCACTACCTCCAACTGGTCCGTATAGCGCTCGCCCGTTTCCTTGATATAGCGGGCCAGCTGCCGGGAGTAGCTGTCGTTCTCCATGCCCAGGGAGCGTATCTGCTGCAGCTGCCTGACATCTGCAGCTGCGGGAATGCCTTCGCTGAACACGCGCACTTTCGTATTTTCACGAAGGTTAGTGCCGCTGGAGGTGCTTTGCCCGATCATGTCATTATTCAGCATGGCCCCAATTTCCCAATGTTCCTTTTCCGCTTTGCCGGCCAGGTGGTCTGCCCCCAGCAGGCCCTGCTCTTCCCCGCTCACGGCCACAAACAGGATGGAGGCCGGGAAGGCGTGCCGCGACATGATACGCGCCATTTCCAGCACGGCCGCTACGCCGCTGCCATCGTCATTGGCGCCGGGAGCATCGCTGGTACGGTCCATTACGTCAGACACCCGGCTGTCCAGGTGCCCGCTGACGATAAAAATTCGTTTGTCTGCCGGGTCCGTGCCTTTCAGCAGGCCCATTACATTGCCCAGGTTTACCGGCACATCTATACGCCGGCCGTCGGGCTGCAGGGTAACGGTGTCCAGCATGGCACTGAAGCGGCCGCCGGACGCGGCTTCGTAGGAACGGAACTGCTGCAGCACCCAGTTGCGGGCCGCACCTATGCCCCTCTTTTTATCCGTGGTGCTGCTAAGCGTGTGGCGGGTGCCAAAGCTGACCAGCTTATGTATATAGGACCGCAAGCTGTCTGCAGATACCTGCTGCACCATCGCGCTGATGGCCGTATTGCGTGCCGGCTGCTGCGCCCGTGCCGTAAAAGCAGGCAGCAATGCCAGCGCGCATACCCATATTTTTTGCATAGACCGTAACATTTGCCATAAAACTAGTGTAAAGCTTTTATAATTTTACGCCCTTTATCACATATCGGTAATGTCAAACAACGGGATCATGAAAGAGCAGGCCACCCCTTTTCTGACGCTGGAACATATTACAGTACGGTACCTCGACAAGACCTTGTTCACCCACCTGGACTGGGAGGTGCTGGAAGGCCAGCAATGGGCCATTACTGGCAACAGCGGCGCGGGCAAAACAGCCCTGCTGAACACGATTGCCGGCAGGTTCAACGTGATCAACGGCGGCATCCACTATCATTTTTACGAGCAGTACCGCCGCCGGCATACCATTACAGACCCCTATTTTACCTACCGCAACCTGCTGGCGCAGGTGGCGCATCACCATAATTTCCGCAACCGCAGCAATACCACCGACTTTTATTATCAACAGCGCTTTAACAGTATGGATGCTTCGGATGCGCCCACTGTGCAGCAATACCTGTATGGCGAAGAGGCCGCAGCGCTGCCGGAGGCCCCCCTGCTGCAGCCCCTGCGCATCGGGCCGCTGATGCACAGGGAGCTGATCAAGCTGTCCAACGGGGAAACCCGCCGGGTGATGATCGCCAAAGCGCTGCTGCAAAAACCGGTGCTGCTGATGCTGGACAATCCCTTTACCGGCCTGGATGTGCAGACCCGGCAGCATTTTATGGACATGGTGAACCGCATTATTGAGAGCGGTATTACCGTTCTGCTGGTGACCAGCCCAACGGAAATACCGGGCAATATCACCCATGTGCTGACGCTGGACAATGGCGCTATAACGGGAAAGTACACACGCGCCGCATTCCTGCAGCAGGCTACACTGGCGGCAAGCGCGGCTGCACAGGTGCCGGCCATAGATGCGGAAAAGCTGCGGGCGCTGGTCGATCCTGCCCCGCGCCCCTTCCATACCATTGTACGCATGGAGCACGTGCGCGTGCAGTACGGGGAGAATGTGATACTGGATGATATCAACTGGACGGTAAAGCCCAACGAAAAATGGGCGCTGCTGGGGCCTAACGGCGCGGGCAAGTCCACCCTGCTGAGCCTTATCAATGCAGACAACCCGCAGGCCTATGCCAATGAGCTGTACCTCTTTGATCGCAAGCGGGGCAGCGGGGAAAGCATCTGGGATATTAAAAGGAAAATAGGGTTCGTATCCCCGGAGCTGCACCAGTATTTCCCGGCGGGCAACAACTGCCTGCAGGTGGTTTGCTCCGGCTTTCATGATATACTGGGGCATACGCGCGCCGCTACGCCGGAGCAGCTGGCGCATGCCCGCGGCTGGATGGATATACTGGGCATAGCGGCCTCTGCAGCACAGGCCTTCAAACAGGTGCCGGAAAGCATACAAAGGCTTGCCCTGCTGGCCCGCGCACTGGTAAAAGACCCGCCCCTGCTTATTTTTGACGAGCCCTGCCAGGGGCTGGACCCACAGCAGAAACAGCATTTCAAAAGCGTGATAGACACCCTTTGCGCCGTAATGGAGCTGACCCTCATATTTGTGACCCACTACCAGGAGGAGATACCCAATGCCGTTACCAGAGTGCTGCGGCTGGAAAAGGGCAAAGTAGCGGCGCCCTGACCGGCGCGGCAATTTCGTATAGGCCAGAAGGTTATAATACAGTCAGTTTTTCCTGTTATGCTTTAAAATTTGTAAACATTTTATAGAACCATGTGTTATTAATATCCGTATATCTGTATAGGACCGTGAGTTGTTAACCAGTTGTGATTCACTTTCAATTTACCAGTACTTTAAAAACACCGCCCATGAAACCCCGTCGCCATTCATCTGTCAACCCGTTACAGCACATTCATGAACATTTAATGGAGCTGCCCCAGGCCGTAAAGCGCCGTATCTGCACGGAATGCAACTGGAGCCAGCCCACCTACTACCGCAAGGTAAAGGGCGCCCCCATCAGCAATGCAGAAAAGGAAAAGATCATTGTTATCCTCTTTGATCAGCTGCAGCGCACCTGGCAGCATTGCAAAGACGGTCACAATCCCCCCCCCGCTGCAATGCCGGTACCCGCGTAAGGCGGAGATGCAAGATCGCGGATGATAAATGTAAGATGTAAAAGTAAACGGGCCTGTTTCCACAAGGCCGGGTTGTTTTAAATCATACATATCCACCCGCTTTTACATTTTACATTTATCATTTATCATTTTACATTTACCTTTATATATCACCTAAACGCGTTCCAGAGAATGTATCCTAAACCCAAGTACGCGGTGATAACCGCTATTGCTACCTGCTCACTGTTAATACTGCTTTCCACGGCCTGCCGGCAGGCAAAAAAGGGCATGAACCCCGCGCTTGCCCGGTACATTGAGGCCTACACCGCCGGCGTGATCTCGAAGCAAAGCACCATCCGCGTACAGCTCACCGGTAATGTAAATATTACACATACGCAAAATGAAGCGCTGAAAGCGGAAGTATTTGACTTCAGCCCGGATATTGAAGGCAAGGCTTACTGGATAGACGCCACTACCATTGAGTTCCGGCCGGACCAGAACCTGCAGCCGGGTAAAACCTACAATGCTACATTCCGCCTGTCCAAAGTGCTGAAAGTGCCGGACGACCTGTCCACCTTTGATTTTGAGTTCCGTGTGATCAAACCCTCCTTTTCACTGGAAACCTTTGGACTGCGCGCCGCCGATAACGCCACCCTAGACCGCATGACCCTTACCGGCGTAGTGCATACCGCCGATGTGGAAGACCCGCAACAGGTGGAAAAGCTGCTCAGCAACCGCTACAACGGCCAATCCCTGCCGGTTACCTGGCAGCACAACCCGCAGCAGAAAACCTCCCGCTTTGCCATTGCCAACATCAGCCGGGGCAGCACCGCCCGCAACCTGGAGCTGAGCTGGGACGGACAGCCGCTGCACGTGGACATCAGCGGTAAAAAAACCATTGCAGTACCTGCTGCCGGGGATTTTAAAGTGCTGGACATCCGCGCCGTATCCGAACCGGAACAGCACCTGCTGGTACAGTTCTCCGATCCCATCAGCGTAGCACAGCACCTGGACGGGCTGATCGGCATCAGCGGCCAGGGCGACCTGCGCTACTCCATAGAAGGCAGCGAAGTAAAGGTATATACGCCGGACCGGCTGGAGGGAAGCTATACCATTGCCGTGAATGAAGGTATTATCAACATAACGGACAAACGGCTGGGCAAAACCATAACGGGCAACGTGAATTTCGAGAATACCATGCCGGCCGTAAGCATACCCGGCAACGGCGTAATACTGCCGGAAAGCAACAAACTGGCCCTGCCCTTTGAAGCCGTGAACCTGAACGCCGTAGATGTGACCATCATCAAAATATACGAACACAACATTCCCCAGTACCTGCAAGCCAATTCGCTGAACGGCGACCAGGAGCTGCGCCGGGTAGGCAAGCCCGTGGTGGAAAAGACCATCCGCCTGGATACAGACAAGTCACTGAACCTGCGCAGACACAACCGCTTTTTCCTGGACCTGGAAAAGCTGCTGCGCGCAGAACCGGGCGCCATTTACCGCGTTACGCTGGGCTTCCGCAAGGCCTATACCCTGCAAGCCTGCCATGCAAAAGAAGGCGATGAAACGGAGGAAGAGGCGGAAGAGGATTATTACTATTATGGCGAGGACATTGATGAGGATGATGCCTTCTGGCGCCGTTACAACAGCTACTATCCCTACGGGTACAACTGGGAAGAGCGCAAGGACCCCTGCTCCAATTCCTATTACAGCAAAGACAAATGGGCCTCCCGCAATATTATTTCCTCCAATATCGGGCTTACTGCCAAACGCGGCAATGACAACAGCATGGTGGTAGCCGTAACGGATATACGTGATACCAACCCGCTGATAGGCGTGGAGCTGGAGCTGCTGGACTACCAGCAGCAGGTGATCTTTAAAACCAAGAGCGACGGGGAAGGTATGGCCCGCTTCCAGCTCAGGCGCAAACCCTGGCTGCTCATTGCCAAAAAAGGCAACGAAAGGGGTTACCTGAAACTGGATGACGGCAGCTCCCTGCCCCTCAGCCGCTTTGACGTAAAAGGCGAGGAAGTACAGAACGGCATTAAAGGATTCCTCTACGGAGAACGTGGCGTATGGCGCCCTGGCGATTCCCTCTTCCTCACCTTTATACTGGAGGACAAGGAAAAGAAGCTGCCGGAAAACCACCCCGTTACCCTAGAGCTGTATACGCCCAAAGGACAGCTGTACAAACGCCTGAACCAGCAACGCTCCCTGAACGGCTTCTACAACTTTGCCACTGCCACCGCGCCGGACGACCTTACCGGCAACTGGACCGCCAGGGTAAAAGTAGGCGGCGCAGTATTTACCAGGAACCTGAAAATAGAAACCGTTAAGCCCAACCGGCTGAAAATAAAACTGGACTTCGGGCAGCCTGCCCTGTCCAAAACAACACCGGCCGCAGGTACGCTCTCCGCCGCATGGCTGTTTGGCGCTACCGCACAAAACCTGAAAGCCAAAGTAGATGTAAGCCTGCGCTCGCAAACCACCCGTTTCCCGAAGTTTGCCGGTTATACCTTTGATGACCCTGTTACACATTTTGAAACGGAGGAAAAAACGCTGTTTGAAGGCGCGCTAAGCGATAAGGGCACCGCGCCCGTACGGGCAGACCTGCCCCTGGGCAAGCTGGCGCCCGGGCAGCTGAAAGCCAGTTTTGAAGTGAAAGTATTTGAGCCGGGCGGCGATTTCAGCATCGATCATTTTTCCATGCCCTACAATCCCTTCGCCTCTTACGCCGGCCTGCGCATTCCACAGGGCGACCGGCTCACCGGCATGCTGCTGACAGATAAAGCGCACCCCGTAAGCATTGTGAATGTGGATGAGCAGGGCCGGCTGCTGCCGGGCAGCCGTGATGTGCAGGTAGAGCTGTACAAGGTGCGCTGGCGCTGGTGGTGGGACGAAAGCGGGGAAAATGAGTTCAGCAACTTCACACAGGACAGCTATAACCAGCTGCTGCAGAAAGAGACCATTACCCTGCGCAATGGCAAGGGCAGCTGGAACCTGCTGGTGCGCTATCCTAACTGGGGCCGTTACCTGGTAAGGGTAAAGGACCTGCAGAGCGGGCACACCACCGGGCAAACCGTGTACATTGACTGGCCCGGCTGGGCGGAGCGCATGCAAAAGGAAAATCCTGCCGAAGCAGCCATGCTGGTGTTTACTTCGGACAAGACCCGGTACAAAGTGGGCGACGAGATCACCCTCACCATTCCCAGCAGCGAAGGCGGGCGCGGGCTGATCAGCATCGAGTCCGGCAGCCGCGTGCTGAACAGCGAATGGATAAAGACCGAAAAAGGGCAGACCATTTACCGCTTCAAAGCGGAAAAGAACATGGCGCCCAACATATACGTGAACGTCAGCCTGCTGCAGCCACATGCGCAAACGCTGAACGACCTGCCTATCCGCATGTATGGCACCATTCCCATTGCAGTAGAAGACCCGCACACCATCCTGCAGCCGGTAGTAAAGCTGCCGGCCACGCTGCGCCCCGGGCAGGAAGCCAGCATTGCCGTATCAGAAGCCACCGGCAAGGAAATGACCTACACCGTGGCGCTGGTAGATGAAGGGCTGCTGGACCTCACGCGTTTCAAAACGCCGGACCCACACCGCGCCTTCTATGCCCGCGAAGCCCTGGGCGTAAAAACCTGGGACCTGTTTGATTATGTAATAGGCGCCTGGGGCGCTGATGTGGAACGCATACTGACCATAGGCGGTGATGAAGGGCTGGACAGGAGCGCCGGCACCGCCAGGGCCAACCGCTTTAAACCCGTGGTAAAATTTATGGGGCCTTTCCATCTGAAACGCGGACAAACCCAAACACACCGCTTTAAGCTGCCGCCTTACATTGGCTCTGTAAGAGCTATGGTGGTGGCCGGGCAGGACGGTGCCTATGGCGCTGCAGAAAAAACCGCGGCCGTGAAAAAGCCGCTCATGCTGCTTACCTCCCTGCCGCGCGTGCTGGGCCCCTCAGAAACCATACAGCTGCCCGTAACCGTGTTCGGGCTGGAGAACAATATCCGCAACGCTACCGTTACCCTCAGCACCAACGAGCTGCTGGAAGTGGTGGGCGAGCACACCAAAACCGTCACCTTTCCCCAACCGGGCGAACAGCTGGTATATTTTGAAGTGCGCGTAAAACCGCAGATCGGCGTGGCCAAAGTAAAAGTAAGCGCAGCCAGCGGCAGCGAACGGGCAGAAGAGACCACGGAGCTGCAGGTGCGTAATCCCAATCCCGTGATCACCAATACGCTGGAAAATACTTTGCAGGCCGGCGGCAGCTGGAGCACGGCCTTCAGCCCGGTAGGCATGGCCGGCACCAACAGCGGCATGCTGGAAGTATCCACCATTCCCTCGCTGAACCTGGCCAAAAGGCTGAATTACCTGGTGCAGTACCCCTACGGCTGCGTGGAGCAGATCACTTCCAGCGTATTTCCGCAACTGGTGTTGCCCCAGCTCACAGACCTCTCGCCCTCACGGCAGGCGGAGATAGACCGCAACATCAAGGCCGGTATTAACCGCCTGAAAGGCTTCCAGGCATCAGACGGCGGTTTCGCCTACTGGCCCGGGCAAGAAACCTCCCATGAATGGAGCACCAACTATGCCGGGCATTTCCTGCTGGAAGCGCAGGCAAAAGGCTATGCCCTGCCCCCGGGGCTGCTGGACCAGTGGAAGAAATACCAGCGCAACAAGGCGGCTACCTGGGCGCCCAGCACCTATAACTTCCATGGCGGCGACCTGGTGCAGGCCTACCGCCTGTACCTGCTGGCCCTGGCCAAACTGCCCGAGCTGGGCGCCATGAACCGCCTGAAAGCGTTCCAGTACCTTTCCGATGCCGCCAAATGGCGTCTGGCAGCAGCCTACCGCCTCAGCGGGCAGCCCGAGGTAGCCAGCAGCCTGGTAAAAGGGCTGAGCACCAACATAAAACCATATAATCAATTGGGCGGCACCTTTGGCTCTGACCTGCGCGACCGCGCCATGATACTGGAAACGCTGACCGCCATGGGCCAGCGCAGCAAAGCCGGCGAGCTGGTAAAGCAGATAGCGGCGCAACTGTCGCAGGAGAACTGGTACAGCACGCAAACCACCGCCTACGCGCTCATAGCCATTGCCCGCTACTGCGGCAGCAATGCGGGCAGCAGCACCATGAACTTCAGCTACCAGCTGAGCGGCAGCAAGGGCGCTGTAAAAGGCGACGGTTTCATCACCCAGGTGCCTGTTACCTTCAATGGCAACAAGGGTACCCTGAGCCTGCAGAACAATGGGCAGAACGTACTGTATGCCCGCCTGATCCTGCAAGGGCAGCCGGATGCCGGGCAGGAGCCGGAAGCTGCGCACCGCCCGGACATACTAAGCATGCAGGTGCGGTACAGCACCCGCAACGGGCAGCCGCTGGATCCCGCCACCCTGCACCAGGGTACGGACTTCATGGCCACCGTCACTATCCGCAATCCCGGCAACCGCGGCTACTACGAGCAGATGGCGCTGAACCAGGTATTCCCCTCCGGCTGGGAGATACTGAATACCCGCCTGCTGGAAAGCGACAGCGCATTTTCCCAGTCGCCGTTCACCTACATGGATGTACGGGACGACCGGGTGTATACCTACTTTAACCTAGAAGAGCGGAAAACGCATACCTACAATGTGCTGCTGAATGCCGCTTACCTGGGCCGTTATTACCTGCCAGCCACATCGTGCGGCGCCATGTACGACAATACCATACAGGATTTTGCGCCAGGCAGGTGGGTGGAGGTGGTGAAGTAATAATCTGTAATTAACAATGAAGCACAAGTGGGCGCGTTGGGTAAAAGCCAGGAAATGGTGGTTAACAGGAGCTGCCCTGCTGTTGCTGGGCTACTATTTTATACTGCCCCGCAAATTATTCAACGCGCCCACCTCCTTTGTAATAGAAGACGCCGGTGGCGGGCTGCTGAGCGCCGCCATTGCTGCAGACGGGCAGTGGCGCTTCCCGGCGGGGAAGAAGGTGCCGGAAAAATTTGCCCGCTGCATTACTACGTATGAGGATAAACGTTTTTACTATCACTGGGGCATTGATCCCCTGGCGCTGGTCAGGGCAGTAAAGCAAAACCTGCGGCAGCGCCGGGTGGTAAGCGGGGGCAGCACCCTTACCATGCAGGTGATACGCCTGGCCCGCAACCAGCCCCGCAACCTCTGGCAAAAACTGGTAGAGGCCGTGCTGGCCACCCGCCTGGAATTTGCCTGTTCCAAAAAGAAGATACTGGCCCTGTATGCCGGCCATGCGCCTTTTGGCGGCAATGTAGTGGGACTGGAGGCCGCTGCCTGGCGTTACTATGGCCGCAGCCCGGAACAGCTTTCCTGGGGCGAAATGGCCGCCCTGGCCGTACTGCCCAACAGCCCTGCGCTGGTACACCCCGGCCGCAACCGGCAGCTGCTGGCCGCCAAACGCAACCAGCTGCTGGACAAGCTGCAGCAGCGCCATTATATCGATAGTACTACCTGCCGCCTCTCCAAGCTGGAACCGCTGCCGGCAGCGCCCCTGCCCCTGCCGCAATGGGCGCCTCACCTGCTGGACCGCTTCCGGCAGGAATATACCCCCCAATATGGCAGCACCCGCATCCGCACCTCCGTGGAAGTGGCCCTGCAAAGGAACGTGGCCGGCATCCTGGAACGTTACCACCGGCAATACAAGGCCAATGGCATCAATAATGCCGCTGCCCTGGTGCTGGACGTGGAAACCGGCAATACGCTGGCCTATGTGGGCAATATTTACCACCCGGATGATCCCGAGCTGGAAAGCCATGTAGATATTATCCAGGCCCCGCGCAGCCCCGGCAGCACCCTCAAGCCGCTGCTGTATGCCGCCATGCTCACAGACGGGCTGCTGCTGCCGCATACGCTGGTGCCGGACATTCCCACGCAGATAGCCGGCTATACCCCGCAAAACTTTGACCTGGGCTTTGACGGCGCCGTGCCTGCCTCCCGCGCCTTGTCCCGCTCCCTCAACATCCCGGCCGTACGCATGCTGCGCAAGTACCGGTATGAGCGCTTTCATGCCCTGCTGAAAAAAATGGGCATTACTACCATGAACCGCCCCGCAGATCATTACGGGCTGTCTATGATACTGGGCGGCGGCGAAACCACCTTGTGGGAGCTGGCCGGCATGTATGCCAGTATGGCCCGCATACTGCTGCACCTGGACCAGTACCAGGGGAAGTATGATGCAGACGATATTCACCCGCCCAATTACCGGCAGGATGTACGCCGTCCCTCCCAACACCAGCCCGGCATGGCCGGGGTGCTGGATGCGGGCGCCATCTGGTACGCCTTCCAGGCCATGGAGGAAGTGATGCGCCCCGGGGAGGAGCTGCTGTGGCAGCAGTTCTCCTCCTCCCAGCGCATTGCCTGGAAAACAGGCACCAGCTTCGGCTTCCGGGATGGGTGGGCCATTGGCGTTACCCCGCAGTACGTGGTGGGGGTATGGATAGGCAATGCAGACGGCGAGGGCCGCCCCGGGTTAACAGGCGTATCTACAGCGGCGCCCGTGCTGTTCGATATATTCCGCCTGCTGCACACCGGCAGCTGGTTTGCCACACCTTACAGCAAACTGCGTAAAATTGAAGTATGCCGGCAGAGCGGCTGCCGTGCCTCGGAACTATGCCCTGACAAGGATTCCCTTTGGGTACCCGCAGCCGGCCTGCGCACCGGCATATGCCCTTACCACCAGCTGGTGCACCTGGATCATACCGGGCAATGGCGCGTAACCGCCAGCTGCGAACCGCCCGGCCAGATGCAGCACAAAGCCTGGTTTGTACTGCCGCCCGCCATGGAATTCTATTACCGCACCAAAAACAGCTACCTGCCCCTGCCGCCCTATAAGCCGGACTGCCTGGCCTCCCTGCAGCAGGACAAGCCGCCCATGGAGCTGATCTATCCACGCCCCAACGCGCGCATTTACGTGCCCATAGAAATAGACGGGAAACCGGGGCAAACTATTTTTACGGCCACGCACCGCAACACGGCAGCACGCATTTACTGGCACCTGGACAATACCTATATAGGCGCCACCACGGAGTTTCACCAGGTAGCCCTGCACCCCGCGCCCGGCATGCATACCATTACCCTGGTAGATGAGAACGGGGAGGAAGTGCAGAGGAGGTTTGAGGTATTGGAAAAAGATTAATGTGCAGGTGTGCAAATGTGCAGATGATGGAAAAAGGTGCTCATTCGCTGCATTTTCATTTGCACATCCGCACATTAATAATTGTACTTCTCCTTCCACAACCCTCTCAAATACTTACGCAGCTCTTCTTCCCGGGCGTTCTTCCCGGGATCGTACAGCCTGGTGCCGCTGATCTGATCCGGCAGGTACTCCTGGCCGGAGAAATTGTTCTCGAAATCATGTGAATAAGCATACCCTTTGCCATAGCCCTGCTGCTTCATAAGCCTGGTGGGTGCATTGCGGATATGCAGGGGTACCGGCAGGTCGCCGGTTTGCGATACCAGCGACTGGGCCTTGTTAATCGCCATGTAGGCGGCATTGCTTTTAGGCGAGGCAGCCAGGTAGGTAGCGCATTGCGACAGGATGATCCGGGCCTCCGGGTAGCCGATCATGTTCACCGCCTGGAAACAGCTGGTAGCCAGCAGCTGCGCATTGGGATTGGCATTGCCGATATCTTCCGAAGCCAGTATCACCAGGCGGCGGGCTATGAACTTTACATCCTCCCCGCCTTCTATCATGCGCGCCAGCCAGTATACGGCCGCATTGGGATCGCTGCCGCGGATGGACTTGATGAAGGCGGAAATAATATCGTAATGCTGTTCACCGGTTTTATCGTAAATCGCGATACGTTGCTGGGCAATGTCCATCACCAGCTTGTCCGTGATCACAATAGGCCTGCTGCCCTGCAGGGTGTCCACCACCAGCTCAAAGAGGTTGAGCAACTTTCGGGCATCGCCGCCGGCAATGTTCAGCAGGGCGGCGGTTTCCTTTATTTCTATCTGCTGCTCCCGCAGCCATTCGTCCTTTTGCATGGCCAGCTGCAGCAGTTGCCGCAGCTCCGGCTCGCCCAAAGGTTTCAGCACATATACCTGGCAGCGGGACAGCAGGGCCGAGTTCACCTCGAAAGAGGGATTTTCCGTAGTGGCGCCTATCAGGGTAATGATCCCTTTTTCCACGGCGCCCAGCAGCGCGTCCTGCTGGGATTTATTGAAGCGGTGTATCTCGTCTATGAACAATACCGCGTGCCCCTGCCGTCGTGCTATCTCTATTACTTCCCGCACTTCCTTTACACCGGCCGCAATGGCGCTGAGGGTGTAAAAGGGCGCCTGCAGGGTATGGGCAATGATGTTGGCGATCGTGGTTTTGCCCACGCCCGGCGGGCCCCACAATATCATGGATGGAATTTTGCCCTGTTGCAAGGCCCTGCGCAAAATGCTGCCCTCACCGGTCAGGTGCTCCTGCCCCACCAGCTCATCCAGCGCTGCCGGTCTTAAACGTTCTGCTAAAGGTTCCATATAAATAGCTGTTAGTAGTTAGCGGTTAGCTATTAGCTGTAGCTGTTAGCGCCCGGGGCAACTTTCGCCGACAGTTAAAAGCTATGCGCCAATAGCTTATTTCATTTCCTGCCACTGGCGGAGGAATGCAAATGACAGGGCGCAATTGACCAGCACGGCCGCCGCATGTACGATCAGGAAGATGATCATTCCTGTCATCAGGCTGCGCATGAATGCCATGCTGGGGGCCGGCTGGTTTTGCGGCAGCTGCTGCATGGCCTGTTGCAGCATCTCATCCATATTGTTCAACCCGAAAATACCGTTGGTGATCAGCAGCACCGCGTAAAAGGTGGCCATAAAGCCCATAATGCGGATGCCGCCCGGGGTATTGGACTTCAGCGGCCGTTCCGGGTTCCGCAGGCTTTGCTGCAGGGCGATGCTCAGGATGCTGTGTATCACCACGGAGCCGGTCAGCAGCATAAAAATAAGCACCGGCGACAATACCGGCATAAACAGTAATACCAGCAGCAGCATCAGTACAAAAAAACCCGCAACCAGTAAATTAACAATGCTTAAAACCCTGAATATTCCGAACTTTGAAGACATACTCACACTTTTTGTAATTGCAGCTACAAACCTAGCTAAATTAGTTGATAGTGAACCGGCCATCCCGTTTTACCCCCTGTAATCCGCCTAATCCGTTAAATAATGGTTAAATCATGTATATTTAAACACTAAACCTGTTTTACTTATGAATAACAAGCATGCTGCAAAGCTACTATTGCTGGCCGCCCTTTCTACCATGGCAGCCTGCAACTCCCAAACCTCGGACCAGGCGGCGGATTCCACTAAAGTGCCTGCCTTTGATCTGAGCTCCATTGATTCCAGCTACCAACCATGTGAAGATTTTGATGAATTTGCAAACGGCAATTGGAAAAAGAATAATCCCATCCCTTCCACGGAAAGCCGCTGGGGCGCTTTCAACGTACTGGACAAGGAAAACAAGGAAGTAAGGCTGAAAGGCATCATAGCAACGATCAGCCAGCAGACCGACCTGAAAAAAGGCACGGAAGAACAGCAGATCGCGGATTACTACAAGTCTTTCCTGGATACCGCCACCATTGAGAAGCTGGGCATTTCCCCGCTGCAACCTTATCTTGACAAGATCAATGCCGTGCAGTCACTGGATGACTGGTCCAGGGTAACAGGCGAGCTGCAGAAAATAGGCGTGAATACTTTTGCGGTATTCAGCGTGGATGCGGATGCACGCAACAGCTCCATGAACGCGCTGTATGAGTACCAGGCCGGCCTGAGCCTGCGCGAGCGCAGCTATTATGACCGGATGGACTCCAGTACTGTGAACGTACGGAATGAATTTGTAAAGCATGTGGATACCATGTTCCGGATGGCCGGCTTTGCAGACAAAGATCCCGGCAAAACCCTGCTGGATTTTGAGACCAGGCTGGCCAAGCTGCAGCTGACCAATGTAGAACGCCGCGACCCGGTAAAAACCTACAACAAGGCGCCTTTCAGCGAGCTGGAAACGCTGGCCCCCCAGTTCAACTGGGACTACTATGCCAGCGCGCAGGGCATTAAGACAGATACCGTTATCATCGAGAACAAGGACTATGTGAAAAAGGCCGGCGCGCTGCTGAAAGCCACCCCGCTGGAAACACTGAAAATGTATGCCCGTTGGCAACTCCTCCACCGCTTTGCCAGTTACCTGCCCAAAAAATTTGACCAGGCCAATTTCTATTTCTACGGCACGGTGATGAGCGGGCAGAAAGAGCAGAAGCAGCGCGTGGAAAGGGGCATCCGCTCCACAGACGGTACGCTGGGCATGCCCCTGGGCAAGCTGTTCGTAAAGCAGTATTTCCCCGAAAGCTCCAAGCAGAAAGTATCTGAAATGATCGAGAACGTACGGGCCGTGTACGGCGAGCGGATAGACAAGCTCACCTGGATGAGCGACTCTACCAAAAAAATGGCGCATAAAAAGCTGGCCTCCTTCACCTATAAGATCGGTTACCCCGACAAATGGAAGGATTATTCCACCATCAACGTGCAACCCGGCACGCTGATCGACAATATTATTTCCGCCAGCATTTACAGTAATAATGAAGCCGTTGCCAAGATAGGCAAGCCGGTAGACAAGAAGGAATGGCTGATGACACCGCAGACCGTGAATGCCTACTACAACCCGCTGAACAACGAGATCGTGTTCCCGGCCGGTATCCTGCAGCCCCCGTTCTTCAATCCTGACGCGGACGATGCCATCAACTACGGCGGCATCATTGCCGTAATAGGCCATGAGTTCACCCATGGTTTTGACGACCAGGGCTCCCAGTTCGATGCAGACGGTAACCTGAAAAACTGGTGGACCGCTGCAGACCGCGCCAATTTCGACAAGCTGACCAACAAGTATGTACAATATTTCAACGGTATAGAAGCCCTGCCTGGCTTTAACATTAACGGCGCGCTCACCATTGGGGAGAATGTGGCGGACCTGGGCGGCCTTACCCTGGCCTACCATGCGCTGGAAAAATCGCTGGAGGGCAAGCCGGAGCCGGAACTGATTGACGGCTACAACTGGAAACAGCGCTTCTTCCTGGGCTGGGCTCAGGTATGGCATGGCAATACCACCGATGCCGCGCTGCGCAACCAGATACAGACCGACCCCCACTCCCCGGCCCGCTACCGGATCAATGGCCCCCTGCCGCATATGAAGGAGTTCCAGGAAGCCTGGGGCTGCACCAGCGGCAAAATGGTGCTGCCGGACAGCGCCCGCGTGGTGATCTGGTAAACCGGAAAACCATAAGCACAAAAGACCTGGCAGGCTTACAGCCACCTGCCAGGTCTTTTTCCTTTTAGCGCCCGGTGCTGCCACCCTGTCAGGTACATTTTAAGGCCCTGCATCTTCCCGCTTAACGGATTGGGCAATTTGCCGTACCTTTACGCGATCTTTAAAAACAGCGTGATGATGAATTTATTGAAACAGTATCAAAAGGAGATCAGGAATATCCTGCTGTTGGCATTGCTGGTAGCGTTGATCCCCTACGTACCGCAGGCAGTTCACTTTATAGGGACATTTACCGGCACCATGCTGCTGATAGGCTTACTGAGCGGCTGCGTGCTGGGCCTCAGCCTGAAACTGCACTACCGGATCATGGTAATGCGCATTTCACAGGACAATAAAAACTAAAAATTCTTTTATGCAAAGGTTATGCTCTAGCATCTTGCTGGCCGGGATATTAGCGGCCTGCGGCACAAGTACTACCCAACAGGAACAAGCTGCCGGCGAGCAGGAAGCAACCGCTATTACGGCCAGCGGCAAGCCCGGCGATCCCGTATGCGAAATGCCCTATGATACTGCCTACCAGGAATGGAGCGTGTATAAAGGAGATACCGTGTATTTCTGCTCTCCCACCTGCAAGGGGGTGTTTGACAAGAACCCGGAAAAGTATGCGGCAAATTTGAAGTAGCGGCATAACACGGTTATTTCTCTTAACTTTAAAAAAGTTAAAAATTAGTTATGCCTGCCTTATAATGAACTGGCAACGATAAAACAACAGCCCCCAGGTTACATCCGGGGACTGTTGTTTTACCGTTTATGCTAGCCATGCAATAATCCACTTATGGAAACACCGTTCTAAATCCCGGGGTAATATCAAAAATTGCGGGCTGTGCATCGGATGTTATTCTTAATTGTCTGCTTCCATTAGCGGCAGGGCCTGGACTCGGAAGCCCCCCAAATAAGTTACTAAAATTCAAATTATACGATCCTGTATTAGGCACATTATGCGCCATGGTTTTAAGATACTGTTTATTAAGCAGTACATCTATAGTAACAGTTGAAGAGTTTAATGCAGCAGCATTCCATGTCATAGTCATAACACCATCATCAGTTAGCAGAACATAAGCATTTTCCGAAGTGATATCCTGGTAAACACTATACTTCAAATTTGGATATGTTATAATTTTACTCTGTGCGGTATGAGGATATAACGTTTTTATCGCTATAGTATCATATTGGGAAAATCCAACCCAGGAATTGAGTGCCGTACCGCCATTCATTACAGAGTTGGGATCTGAGCCAGGTGTACCGGGGATATCCTGTGCAGGATCTATATCGTTAGTGCGCCAATTAGTATGGCGCAGTCCCAGGCAATGGCCAATTTCATGCGCCATATTATATTTCTTAGTACCATCGGAAACCGTTGTATTGCTCAGGAAATCCAGATTTATCATTATCCGATACCCTGCGCTACCACCGGAAGTAGGGTATTCAGCCGCAGCTATAACATTGTTGGGTAATACGCCGCCATCATCCTGTACAGTAATATCAGCTATAGATGGTTCATTGGCTAAAAAAAAATTTACCTTTGCATCTATCTTTGCCCATTCGGCCATTGACCTTATTATTCCGTAGTACCAATTATCCGGATTAGTAGAGGTGGCACCGCCAACCATTACAGAAGGGTGGATGTAAATAGTGATGGATTCAACAATATCATCGCTTATCAGATAGTCCGCTCTTGCTTGCTCTGTTTTAACTCCTTCCTTCGCTTCTTCTGCCATCGCTTTTAGAACCGGATATTCTGACTCTTTCCTAAATAGAATATCTCCTTCCACCAGGTAGTATGTTCCAAAATCTTTTATTTGGTCTTCCTTATATCCCGCCTTAATAAGTTGTTCCTTCAGGTTATCGCCTGAGGCAGTTTTATCTTCGTGGGGAAAACCAGACTCTTTTCTACAACTTTGGGGTAAAATAAGGCTGCAACATAAAAGGATTCCATAAAACAATTGTGAGGGCTTTGAAATAGGGAGTTTTTTAGGCATTTTGCTTTTCATATGGTATAATTTAAAAGTTAACAATCCGGGTTAAAAATCAATATAGAAATGCAAAAAAATTATAAGCAATCAAAATTTGGCATAGGGGCAGGGTTGATACTAAAATCCAATGTTGCTCTTATCAATTAAAACCAATAATAATCCAAATAAGCGAACGCAGTAAGAAGGTAATGTTAATAAATTACTACCGTATTGTAATCTGGCCTGCCTAGTCGTTTCAACTGTCACCGCAAATGTTCAATTCATCCTTAAGGTACGTTTGTGAAATTAAAAACCGCCCTGCTAAACAGCAGGACGGTATTTGAACAGTTTATGAAAATCTACGCTTACGTTGATTAATATTCTGTGTTCTGAGGATCCCAGTTAGCCCAGCCAGTGGTCCAGTCGTCTGTATCCATAGCGCCGATGTAATCCACCTGCGTAAGACCGGTCAGACCGGTAAAGTCAGCACCGGTTTTAGCCGGAGAATCAGCTTTCAGCCTCAGGTTCAGGGAAGCGGCGTCAGTGCTTTCGATACCGGCAGCAGCTACGCTTTCCAGCACTTCGTTAGCAAAACCGGCAGCCAGCGTTCTCAGGGCTTCGGCATCTATCAGGGAAGTTGAGTTGGAAACTGCGTAATCACCGCCATTGCCGAACAACAGGTTGTTTTTCAGCTCGGCATCACCATCTACCAGCGCTTTGGCAGCAGGCTCGCCGTTCACTTCAACAGCAGTCAGTTTTGAGTTCACTACGATATTGTTCCTGAAAACGAAGCGGCTGTTCAGACCAAAATGCACGCCTGCGCCATGATGGGTGTCTCCACCAGCCCCGGGGCCAATGAAGGTAAAGTTGGAGATAACCGGTTTGGAGTACCTGCCGCCGGTTACAGAACCTTTGTTTTCGCACTCAATACCCCTGGAAGTACCGGCACCGTCAGCAACGGCAGCGTCCTTAACAGAGATACCGAATTGCAGGCTGCCATTATAACCCTGGTCAAAGTCAAAGTCGTCGTCAGTAGTTTTGTACACGATCAGGTGATGCGCGTTAACAGCGCCGCCGAAAAACTCGAAACCATCATCACCGCCGTAAGATATCTGCACGTGGTGTACCTGGGTGGCGCTACCTACACCGCACAGGGTCAGGCCGTTGATCTCCTTGTCTTCTTCAATGGGAATACCGGCATATTCAATACGTACATAGTAGAATTCGCCGGAGTTGTCGGCATCATTATCGCCACCGTAAGCAGCTACGCCGGTACCCAGCACACCGCCTTCGTATTGCCCTTCACCGTTGGCAGTATTTACCCGGGCTTTACCGGCAATGATTACACCTGCCCAGTCGCCGATCTTCCTGGAACCTACCGGCTGGCTGGAGGTGAATACGATGGGATCTTCAGCGGTGCCCCGTGCATGGATCTGGCCGCCACGCTCAATGATCAGCGCTGCTTTGGTAGCCAGGTCGCCCTTGATCACAGTGCCCGGTTCAATAGTCAGGCTACCGCCTTCCATTACACGAACATAACCTTTTAAAGTATAAACAGTATCTGCTGACAAAGTTCTGCTGCCAGTGATCTGGCCTTCAATGGTGCCTTCCGCGCTGCCGGTAGGCGGCGGTGTAGGATCGTCATCATCACTACAGGCTACAAAACCAAGAGAAGCTGCCAGAAACAGGTAGGCAAAAGATTTCAATTTAATAATCATGATAGTTTAGATTTTACGGACTTTAAAATTAGCTTCGGCGTATTAAGTAATTGTTAATCGAACATTATCGTATTGCTAAGGTTAAAATTTGTAACCAAATGATAATGTGACATTGGTACCAAACCGTACGCTGTTGATCAGTTGGTCATTGGCCTTGTCATAACGTTTATTGTCATTCAGGTCCTGGTAAAAATTGAGACGCTGGTTCAGCAGGTCGCGCACATTCAGCTTGATCTCGCCTTTATTGCGGATGATCTTCTTGCTGATCTGCAGGTCTATCAGGTCGCGCGGCGCTTCATAAATATCCGGGTAGTCTGCCTGGAACTTGCCTTCCACGTACTGTCCAAATCCTACTACAGACAAGCGCCTGCCAATACGGTTGTACAGCACATTCACCAGGAAATCATTATTGGCATTTGCGTATTGCAGGCCGCCGTTGATGAGGTAGGGCGACTGTCCCTGCAGGGGGCGCTGATTTTTGATAGTAGCCAGGTCCAGGGCAGAGAAGTCTACCTCGGATTTTATCAGCGCAAAGTTTACATACGCGGTCAGTGCGTTCAGCACTTTGGATGTGTTGTTGATAAAGCCCAGGTTTTCCCGGATCTCCATTTCACCACCGTATACCGTAGCTTCCGGCGCATTGATGTAGGACATGGTCTTGCTGGCCGCTGTAGAACCGGAGTTCACGAACAGCTCGATCGGTTTGTCCAGGCGCTTGTAGAAAGCGGATACGGAGATGATCTGGCCGGAAGCGGGGAAGAATTCATACCGCAGGTCCAGGTTGTCGATCCGGGTACGCTTCAGATCGGGGTTACCGATCATCACGATGCCCGTTTCAAAATTATAGAAAGAGAAAGGCGCGAGTTCCCTGAATTCTGCCCTGGCCACTGTTCTTGAATAGCTGGCGCGGATGTTCGCCTTGTCTGTTACTGCGTAGCTGGCGTTCAGAGAGGGCAGGAAGTCGTTGTACTCGTTCCGGATACCCAGGGGGCCGGTGTTGAGGCGGGTGTTCAGCTTTTCGCTGTAGTTCTCAAAACGCACGCCCCAGGCCAGCTTCAGCTTGCTCCACATTTCATTGTTGAACATAATATAGCCGGCAGACAGGTCGCCGCTGGCGTCATATTTATTGCGCGGCTCTGTGATCTCGTCCATAATGAAACCGGTAGGTCCCATGTTCTCCGGTGCAAATATCTGGTCAGCAGGCAGGGTCAGCAGGTCAGTGTTGAACTGCGTATAGTCTGCCCTTATATAGCCCATTATCCGGGCGCTGAAATCCCTCTGGCGGTACTGTTTCCACAGGCCTACTTTAAAGGATTGTGTTTGCCCCGCTATTTTGAAAGGCTGCTGGTAGTTGATAGCGCCGGCATACATGTTCTCTGTCAGGTCGCTGTAGAAGCGGCCGGCAGTAGAAGACGTGGCCACCAGCGGCACAGATGCCCGGAAGGGCACCGCTTCATTCTCCGCATCCTCTACCGTCTTTTCATAATACAGCCTGCGCAGGTCCGGCTGCTCGCGTTTGGTGCGGCTGTAGGACAGGTCCCAGGTTAGCTTGGCATTGTTGGGGCCCAGGCGGTGCTCGCCTTCCAGCAGGGTATTGATCAGCGATTTCTGGGATACCTCGAACTGCAGGTTGCGCTGTACGTAATCCTGGTCAAAAATGCCGGAGCGGTCTATATAGCTGTCATCAAAGGTCTGGTTAAAAATATTCTTCCAGGCAATCTTCGAGTTTTTGCGGCTGATGGCAAAGTTGGCCAGCGCGCCTACGCTGGTATTGAAACGGTATATCCTGTCATTGTACTCAAACAAGGGTATGCCCTTGCCCGTATTCACATAGTCTATTTCGTTGAAGTCGTTCCTTACCTGCTCATTAATGGTAGCGCTGTTGCGGTAGGAGAGTGACAGCATGGTGCCGAAACGGTAGTCGTTCTTCAGATCATAGGAGTTGCCGTATACAAACTGCGCGTTCTGCGAAGGCATAACGGTACCGCGCTTCTCTATGCCCCAGGTGTTCTTGAAATCCTTGGAGATAGCCAGGCGCTGGTCGCGTGGCATGCTTACATACTCCTCACGGGTGGAGGGGAAGGAAGAAGGCAGCTTCCTTAAACCGTCATCAAAGCCCAGGTAGTCCAGGCCGCCCTTTTTGCTGCCATAGAAATCCTTGAAGGTGGAAATTGTATTATACCCGATGCCGTAGCTCAGCTCCATGGTACGGGTAGTGGGAAAGTCCTTTGTTTTCATCATCACGATACCGCCGGAGAAATCGCCCGGCAGGTCAGGCGTGGCCGTTTTATTGATCACGATCTGGTCTATCAGGTTAGACGGTACAATGTCAAAGGAAAATGCTTTCCGGTCCGGCTCGGAACTGGGCAGGGGCGCATTGTTCACCAGGGTGGAGTTATAACGGTCGCTCAGGCCGCGCACAATCACGAACTTGTTATCCTGTATGCTGGCACCGCTCACTCTTTTCAGCACTTCACCGGTATTGCGGTCAGGAGACTTTTTGATCACCTCGGAGGAGATACCGTCTGAAACGCTGGCGTTATTCTTCTGGAAAGCGTACAGGGAGGCCAGTGTTTCCTGTTTGAATGAGCCCCGGATCACTACTTCCTTCAGCTCTTTGGACTGAGGCTCGTCCATCACGATATCCAGGTTGGTTACGGCGCCTGCTTTCACGATCACGCCGCTGATGGATTTGGTCTGGTAACCCATGTATTTGTAGTCAAGGGTATAGGTACCGGGGGCAATGGCTATTACATAGCGGCCTTCCACATCCGTAACTGCGCCAAGGCTGGTGCCCTGTACCAGTACAGTCACCCCTATCAATGCTTCGCCCGTCTTTTTATCAGTTAGTTTACCGGTTATCTTCCCGGGGTCTGCGGTTGCAAATACGTTGTGCGTAAAACCCAATAGCAATAAGAAAGCCCAAAGTTGTGCAGGAATAGTTCCGCGTGTTATCTTCATCACCAGTTATTAGAATTTGCGGCAAAACTATTACCGGGCTATTATCGCATTGTTAAGCCAATGTTACCAGAATGTTAATTGTTAAGGAATCATTAAAAAATCGTTATCAATTAGCAGGAAGGCGCAGGGAAAGGTGCAGGAATATGGTGACGAAGGGTGTTGATACCTGCAATTATCAAAAGGAAAAGCCAGGGGGCGCCTGCCGCTTCAGCAGCATTTCCAGGGACAGGTCGAACTGCCTGCCCGTTTCTTCCCGCGCGCCGTTGCCATGCTCCTGGGAAGCGGTAATAAGCTGGAACAGGTGCAGGCTTTTATTCGTGAAAGGCTTGTTGTCCTTCTTGCTGCAAAGCTCCAGGCTGAAGTTGAACTTCTCCTCCAGCTCCTCTTCAAATTCGCGGAGGCTCAGCGTTTCATCAATAGGATATTCTACCAGCATATCTTCCGGGAACCCGGCTTCCCGCAGGGTAACAAAGGCATTGGCCAGGGAGTTATGCACATACACGGTCACGTTGCAGCAGAGCAACCGTTGAAACTGCATCTGCAGCAGCGAAATGGTCATCAAAGGATGTAACTTCAGCACCTTCATTCGTTAACATTTAGTTTACCCCAACTATTATATACATTATCATTCCGGCAAACTTAGCGGGTTACTTTTAATTTAATATTAAGCGCTTGTTATAAATTTGTGAAACTTATATTAAATCAAAAGCATATACAAAACCGGTTGCTGGCGTTGACAGTAGGAGTGGTTTACACAGGTCTTGGTATCAGGGAGCGGGAAAGCTGATGACTTTATTCACTTCCCAGGGAAGCGGGGTTTCATCTTCCTCGTCAGGTAGTACCAACTTTGTTTTGGTAACCGGGTGCTGGTACAGCTGCCACTGGCCTCCGCTGTATTCCAGGGAGGTGAGGCTTTCCACCCAGTCGCCCGAATTGAGGTACGTAATGGTTTTGCCATTATGTTCCATTTCCTTTATAACAGGCTGGTGAATGTGCCCGCAGCACACCACGTCAAAATGCTTGTCGGCGGCTATCTCCGCCACTATCTGCTCAAAATCTGAAATGAACTTCACTGCCTGTTTCACGCTATGCTTTACCTTTTTGGAGAACGACAGCTTTTCGCGGCCCATGCGTTCCAGCACATTGTTCACCAGCCGGTTCAGGATGATCAGGATATCGTACCCTTTTCCGCCCAGTTTGGCCAGCCATTTGGAGTTTTTCATGGTCACATCGTACACGTCGCCGTGGAAAAACCAGTGGCTTTTGCCGTCCACCTCCAGGATCAGCTTGTTGTCAATAGTAAAATTGCTCAGCTCAAAGCCCGCGTACTTGCGCAACGCTTCATCATGGTTGCCGGTAAGGTAGTACACTTCAGTGCCGCGGCCTATCATCTTGAGGATGCGGCGGATCACCTTGGTATGCGCCTTGGGGAAATAACGCTTGCTGAACTGCCAGATATCAATAATATCTCCGTTTAATATGAGAATTTTCGGGTCTATACTATCCAAATATTGCACCAGCTCTTTGGCATGGCATCCGTAGATCCCCAGGTGTACATCGGAGATTACAACTATATCTAATGGGCGTTTTTCCGGCATTTAAATAAAATGAATTCCTTATGCAAAAGAAAAATCGCTATATTACTTTTATATTAACCCAATGTTAAGGAATTATTAATTCGGCTTTTTTCTTGGAGGTAATGAATGTTGAGAACTATTTTTGCCGCAAATTTCATCAAACAACACCAATATGGGAGGCTTCAATTCCTTTGTGAAACTTTTTATGCCTAAAGACCGGGTTTTTTATTCATTATTTGAAGACGTAGCAGCCAACCTGGTGGAAATGGCCAAAGTGTTGAACGAGCTGGTGAATACAAACGACATGTCTGTCCGGAAAGACAAAGTGCACCTGATCGAGCGGCTGGAACACAAGAACGATGACTATACCCACCGGATCTTTGTGGAGCTGGGACAAAACTTTATCACCCCCTTTGACCGGGAGGATATCCACTACCTGGCCGCCACCCTGGACGATGTGGCCGACTACATCCACGGCTCCGCGAAAAGGATCGACCTGTACCGGGTAAACGAGCTGAATGACAACATCCGCAAGCTGGCCGAGCTGATAGGCCTGGGCGTGGCAGAGCTGCACAAGGCCATTCCCGAGCTGCGGGACATGAAGAACATGCGCAATATTACTGACGCCTGTGTAAAAATAAACAGTCTTGAGAACCATGCTGATGATATCTACGACAGGGCCATTGCGGACCTGTTTAACTCGGAAACAAACGCCGCCGAGCTTATCAAGATGCGTGAAATATACCAGGCATTGGAGATCGCCACTGATAAATGTGAGGACTCTGCCAATGTGATTGAAACCATCATCATCAAGTACGCCTGATCTTAGGCGCTGGACTGTTTTCACGTAATCTATCAGACATGCTTTTTCTTGTTATCATCATTATACTGGCATTCATCTTTGACTATATCAATGGGTTTCACGACGCCGCCAACTCTATCGCCACAATCGTTTCCACCAAGGTACTAACGCCCTTTCAGGCCGTGCTCTGGGCGGCTTTATTCAATTTTGCCGCTTTTTTCATGTCCAAGTACATCTATGGGGAGTTCCGGGTAGGCAATACCATCGCCAAATCCGTATTTGAGCAGTACATTACCCTGAAAGTGATCTTTTGCGGGCTGGTAGCGGCTATTGGCTGGAACCTGCTGACCTGGTGGTACGGCATTCCCTCCAGCTCCTCCCATACGCTGATAGGCGGCTTTATAGGAGCCGCCATTGCCAACGCCCATGGCTCCTTTGACGTGATCAACTTTGCCAAGGTAATGCCTACGGTATATTTTATAGTACTGGCGCCCTTTATAGGCATGGTGGTAGCCTTTCTCATTACCGTGCTGATCGTCAATATCTGTAAAAAGGCCAACCCTTTCCGGGCAGAGAACTGGTTCAAGCGCCTGCAGCTGATCTCCTCCGCTGCGCTGAGCCTGGGCCACGGGGGCAACGATGCCCAGAAGGTAATGGGTATTATTGCCGCCGCCATGGTGGCGCATGGCTCCATTGAAAGCATCACGGACGTGCCCAACTGGGTGCCGCTGAGCTGCTTTACCGCCATTGCCCTGGGTACGCTGAGCGGTGGCTGGAAGATCGTGAAAACCATGGGCACCCGTATTACCAAGGTGACCCCGCTGGAAGGCGTGGCCGCGGAAACGGCCGGCGCCGTTACCCTGTACATGACGGAAAGCCTGGGCATACCCGTCAGCACCACGCATACCATTACCGGCTCCATCATTGGCGTGGGCGCTACCAAAAGACTTTCTGCCGTACGCTGGGGCGTTACCGTGAGCCTGCTCTGGGCATGGATACTCACCATTCCCATCAGCGCCCTGATGGCCGCTGCCGTGTTCTATATAGTAAGTATATTCATTAAATAATATATCGGCGGATGGGGCGGCCCATCCGCCGATACCTCCCCTCCCCAACTTTTCTTGATAAAAATTCCGATCTACCCCCTATTTTTGTGAGATTTTGTTAAATAGCGGATCATTCGCTGTTACCTTTAAAATAAAAGACCGCAAATGAAAGGTATTATTCTGGCAGGAGGCTCCGGTACCCGCTTACACCCTATTACATACGCCATCAGCAAGCAGATCATGCCTATTTATGACAAGCCCATGATCTACTACCCGCTCTCTACCCTTATGCTGGCCGGCATAAAGGATATCCTGATCATATCCACCCCCCACGACCTCCCGGCATTCAAACGCCTCTTTGGCAGCGGCAGCCAGTACGGCCTTCACCTGCAGTATGCCGAACAGGCGGTGCCCAACGGGCTGGCCCAGGCATTTGTGATAGGCCGGGAATTTATCGGTAATGACAAGGTAGCCCTGGTACTGGGCGACAATATATTTTACGGGGCCGGCCTGGGCACCCAGCTGGCCAATAACATTGACCCGGACGGCGGCATTGTGTACGCCTACCAGGTATCCGACCCGGAACGTTACGGCGTGGTGGAGTTTGATGCAGATATGAATGTGGTGTCCATCGAGGAAAAGCCGAAACAGCCCAAATCCAGCTATGCCGTGCCCGGCCTGTATTTTTATGACAACGAGGTGGTGAACATTGCCCGCAACCTGCAGCCCAGCGCCCGTGGAGAATACGAGATCACGGACGTGAACAGGGAATACCTGCGCCGGGGCAAGCTGAAAGTATCCATCCTGCCCCGCGGCACCGCCTGGCTGGATACCGGCACCTTCGACTCGCTGATGCAGGCCACCCAGTTTGTACAGGTCATAGAGCAACGGCAGGGCATTAAGATAGCCTGTATAGAGGAGATCGCCTACCGCAAAGGCTTTATCAGCAAAGACCAGCTGCGGGAGCTGGCCGGGCCCCTCCTGAAGAGCGGCTACGGGCAATACCTGGAACAGGTGCTGAAGGCATAACGCGGAACGCCTGGCCTGATGCAGGAAGCGTTCAGCATTTAGCATATTAAAATATAAAATCTAAAACAAATGAAGGTTCTTGTTACCGGTGGTTGTGGCTACATTGGTGCGCATACGATTGTAGACCTTATTAACCATGGTTTTGATGTGGTATCTGTGGACAGTAACATACGCAGCACCACCCAGTTATTGGACGGTATTGAAAAAATTACCGGCAAAAAGATCCATAATTACAAAGTGGACCTCTGCAACCTGGAAGATACGCATGCCGTTTTTCACGAGAACCGGGATATTGTCGGCGTTATTCATTTTGCCGCGCTCAAGACCGTACCGGAATCAGTGGCTTCCCCGCTGCTGTATTTCCATAACAACCTGACCTCCCTTGTGAACATACTGAAATGCATACAGGAGTTCAATATTCCCAACTTCGTGTTCTCCTCCTCCTGCTCCGTATACGGCAATGCCACAGACCTGCCGGTGGTGGAGGAAACGCCGCTGGGCGAGGCCCAGTCGCCCTACGCCCGCACCAAGCAGATGGGAGAACAGATCATCCAGGACTACAGCCGGGTAAACAGCACCCAGTCCATACTGCTGCGCTACTTTAACCCTGTGGGCGCACACCCCTCTGCCCTGATCGGGGAGCTGCCCCTGGGCAAACCGGACAACCTGGTGCCCATGATCACCCAGACGGCCATCGGCAAAAGGCCCAAAATGATCGTGTTCGGCCACGATTACGATACCCGTGACGGCTCCTGCATACGCGACTATATACACGTAATGGACATTGCCAACGCGCATACCCGCGCCCTGCAATACCTGATCGATAAAAAGAACAGCAGCAACTGCGAGGTGTTCAACCTGGGCACCGGCAATGGCGTAACCGTGCTGGAGGCCATCAGGGCCTTCGAGAAGATCTCCGGCGTAAAGCTCAATTACGAGCTGGGGCCCCGCCGCCCGGGCGATGTGATCGCCATCTACGCCAATAATACCCGTGCCAAAGAGCTGCTGGGCTGGGAACCCAGGACCGGCATCGAGGACATGATGCGCACCGCCTGGCAGTGGGAGGTAAGCTTGCGGGATAAGGTGCTGAGCAATTAATGTAATGTGCAGGTGTGCAAATAGGCGGATGTGCAAATGGATGGCCCCGCTTTCTGCATCTGCAAATCTGCAAATATGCACATACGCTCATTAATTATTACATTTACGTCTTTAATATTAGAAACTGGTATATGGTAAAAGATATTCAACCCTTAAACGAAAAAGAAACACGGGCAGGATTCGGAGAGGGTATCCTGGAAGTAGCCCGCAAGAACCCGAATGTGGTAGCCCTTACCGCAGACCTGCTGGGCTCTATGAAGCTGAACGCCTTTATCAAGGAATTTCCCGACCGCTTTATACAATGCGGTATTGCGGAGGCCAACATGATAGGCATTGCTGCCGGGATGACCATTGGCGGTAAAATACCTTATACCACCACCTTTGCCAACTTCTCCACCGGCCGCGTATACGACCAGATACGCCAGTCCGTGGCCTACTCCGGCAAAAACGTGAAGATCTGCGCTTCCCACGCGGGCCTTACCCTGGGCGAGGACGGCGCCACCCACCAGATACTGGAGGATATCGGCCTCATGCGTATGATGCCGGGTATGACAGTGATCGTACCCTGCGATTTTAACCAGACCAAAGCCGCCACCATTGCCATTGCGGACCATCAGGGCCCCGTGTACCTGCGTTTTGGCCGCCCCAAATGGCCCAACTTTACCCCCGAGAACCAGCCCTTTGAAATAGGCAAGGCGCAGGTGCTGCACGAGGGTACGGACGTAACCCTGTTTGCCTGCGGCCACATGGTATGGATCGCCATTGAAGCCGGGAAGATACTGGAAGAAAAAGGATACAGCGTAGAGATCATCAACATACATACCATTAAACCGCTGGATGAAGCGGCTGTGCTGGCTTCCCTGAAAAAGACCCGCTGCGCCGTTACCGCCGAAGAGCATAACGTGCTGGGCGGCCTGGGCGACAGCATAGCACAGGTAGCGGCCCGCCACCTGCCCGTGCCCATTGAGTACATTGGCACCAACGATACTTTTGGAGAAAGCGGCAAGCCGCTGGAACTGCTGAAGAAATACGGCCTGGATGCAGGGCATATCGTAGCCGCAGCAGAGAAGGCGATGAGCAGGAAATAATTATTTGATGTGCGAATGTGCAGGTGTGCAGATGTGCAATGCTTTGATGTAAGCATTCTTTTTTCATCTGCACATTTGCACATTCGCACATTTGCACATTAGATTTATGTCCGTTACACAGGATGATAAAGCATTATTGGCGTTATACCGGCATCCGGATACCAGGGAGAAGGGATTTACCGGCATTGTCCGGAAATACCAGGAGCGGCTTTACTGGCATGTGCGCCGGCTGGTAATAGACCATGAGGATGCGAATGATGTGCTCCAGAATGTATTCATCAAGGTCTGGAAAAACCTGGAAGGTTTCCGGGAAGATGCCCAGCTGTTCACCTGGCTGTACAAGATCGCCACCAATGAAAGCCTCACCTTCCTGGAGCAGCAGAAAAGAAAATCTGCGGTATCTTTGTCAGACGTGGAGACAGGGCTGGGCAACAAGCTGCGTGCAGACAGCCAGTTCGATGCCAATAAGCTGGAGTGGAAGCTGCAAAAAGCGATCCTGAGCTTACCGGAAAAACAAAGAGTAGTGTTTAACCTGCGGTATTATGACGAAATGCCCTATGAAGAAATGAGCCGGGTGCTGGAAACCTCGGAAGGGGCCCTGAAGGCGTCGTACCATCATGCCGTAAAAAAAATAGAGGAATTCATCAAAAACAGCTGAAAATCACGAAAGGCCGGCAATAATAACGTAATTGCCCATTAAACTATTGTCTTTCACCATTGTCAAATGAAATAACTATGAACAGAAAGGGGAAAGATATTGTGCAGGAACTGAAGGAAATAGCGCCCGGTCTGGATCTCCCTTCAGTACCGCCCTACCAGGCGCCGGAAGGGTATTTTAACGCCCTGCCGGAGCAGGTGCTGCAGCGTGTCCGCGCTGCAGATGCCCCCACCGTTCAGGAGGAGCTGGAAACCCTTTCTCCCCTGCTGGGCAGCATACCCCGGCTGCAGCCCCTGCGCGTACCGGAAGGATACTTTGAGGACCTGCCCGGCCGTATCCTGCAGGGCATTGACAACCAGGAGCCCCCGGCAAAAGTAGTGCCCCTGCGCCCCCGCCGGCGCTACCTGTCTTGGGTGGCAGCTGCCTGCTTCATAGGCTTTGCGGGCCTGGGCGCCCTGTTCCTGCTCCGGCAGCCAACCACTACCGGCGGCAGGAGCCTGGAAACGCAGCTGGCCGGCATCTCCGACCAGGAGATCATAGACTACCTGCAGGCCCGCAGCGATGCATTTGATAACGAGGCCATTATTTCAGGCGTATCCAATGCGGTAGCAACGGACGAGTTGCCCAGGATATCCACCAATCTTAACGACCTGCCTGCGGATGCTATTGAAAATTACCTGGAAAATGCCGGCTGGTCCAATTGAGATGACAGATGAAACATTTTAACATACAAGGATTTATTGTTGGGATTTTGTTGTGCCTGTGCATGCAGGCAGCGGCCCAGGACCCATCCGGCGGCGACAAGGACCGTGCCAGCGCAAAGGACAAGATTAAATCCGCAGAAATAGCCTATCTCGCCAAGCAGCTGGACCTTACCCCCGAGGAAGCCCAGAAATTCTGGCCGCTCTATAACAACTACACCCACGAAGTGGAGCTGCTCATAGCGGAACGCCGGCGCAACCGGCAGCAGGACCGGAAGGACGATGCCGCTGCCCGGCAGGCCCTGGAGAAAGAAATGGATATTGAGCAACGGATGGTCAATGTACGTAACCGCTACAAGCGGGAATTCCTCAAAGCGCTGCCGCCCCGCAAGGCCAGCTCTGTATTCAAGGCCGAGCGCGAATTCCGGGCACAGCTGATCCGCCAGCTGAAAGAGCGCAATGCTACCCGTGGACCGAGAAGGCTGAGACCCTGATGAATGTGCAGATATGCACATCCGCATATCCGCACATTAGTTTATTTTTGCCGGATGGCACGTATTATTCCTTTATCTGAAGGCTCTTTCACCGTAGACGCTACCAAAAGATTCATCCCTTTCGACGAGACCAGGGACACCATGCAGCAGCGCAACCATGGATCGCTGCTGGTAGAGATACAACCTTTCCTGGTGATCACAGACCGCGATTACATACTGCTGGATACCGGCCTCGGGTTCCGCAACCCCGACGGCGTGCTGCAGCTGCACCAGCACCTCATTGACAATGGCATTAACCCCATGGAGGTCACCAAAGTGCTGATGAGCCATCTCCATAAGGACCATGCCGGCGGCGTAACCACCGAAGACCCGGCAAGCGGGCAGCGCAGCCTCACCTTTCCCCACGCCACCTATTATGTGAATGCACAGGAAATGGCCTATGCCATTGAGCAGGACGGCAAGTCCTACCTGGCGGAGGACGTAGCCCTCCTCCGGCAGCGGGACAACGTGGTATTCACCGAAGGCAACGGCACTATTGATGGCTATATCCATTATGAGCTTACCGGCGGCCACTGCCCCTACCACCAGGTGTTCCTGATAGACGACGGGGAGGACAAAATATTCTTTGGCGGGGATGTAGCGCCGCAGATATCACAGATGCGCAGCCGCTTTATTGCCAAATATGACTATGATGGCAAGCGCAGCATGGAGCTGCGGCAGGAGTACGTGGAACGGGGCAGGCAGGAAGGATGGACCTTCCTGTACTATCATGATACCAAACTGCCGTACGGGAAATTTTAGCCCCGGCTCACCTCAGCACCATCTGCCGATCCGCATCCAGGCGCAGCATAATAAAGATCAGCATGGTAAAGGTCATGAGCGAGGAGCCCCCGTAGCTGACCAGAGGCAGCGGGATACCGATCACCGGGGCCAGCCCGATGGTCATGGATATATTAATGGCCAGGTGGAAGAAGATAATACTGGCCACCCCATAGGCATACACGCGGCTGAAGGTCGATCGCTGTCGTTCCGCAATAAAAATGATCCGGAAAAGCAGGGCCACATACAGGCCCAGGAACACCACGCTGCCGGCAAAGCCAAAGTCCTCCCCTATGGTGCAGAAAATAAAGTCCGTACTTTGTTCCGGCACAAAATCGAACCGTGTTTGCGTGCCTTTCAGGTAGCCCTTTCCCCAGAAACCGCCGGAACCAATGGCGATCATGCTCTGGCGGGTATTATAGGTAGCTTTCGGATCGTTCTCCTTGCCCAGCATTACTTCTATACGGCGCACCTGGTAGTCTTTCAGCACCTTGGTAAAGGTAAAGGGCACAACGAACATCACAAAGGCAGAGCAGAAGCCCCACACTGCCAGTATCAGCAGCAGCCGGGCACGGCTCCGCTTGATCTCCCGCCGGCTGAAGTAAATAACCAGCGCCGCGATCACGGAAAAGACAATGAATAGCGTATTCTTATCCACCAGCAGGGCGCTCAGCACCAGGATAATGCCGGAGAAAGCGATCACCAGCAGGATGCCCGGCAGCCCTTCCCGGTACATCACCAGGAAAAAGCTGAGGTATACCAGGGCCAGCCCCGTTTCATCCTGCAGGATGATGATGGCGGCAGGTATCAGCGCCAGCGCAGCTGCTATGAGGCGGGCGCGCAGCTTGGTGAAATCCGTTTCCAGCGACGACAGGTACTTGGCCAGCGCCAGGTTGGTGCACAGCTTGGTGAACTCTGCCGGCTGGAACTGGAACCCGCCTATCACCAGCCATGAATGCGATCCCTTTACATCCCTGCCAATACCCAGCACCAGCAGCAGCAGCACCAACCCGAATGCGTACAGCAGGTTGGCCGTGGCGGTAAAGAACTTGCTGTCCGTGAGCCAGATAATGGTAGCCAGCACCAGCGATACCCCCCACCACATCAGCTGCCGGGAATAGTTCTTGTTCAGGTGCACAATGTTCTGCCACACGTTATCCCCTTCCCGGTGCTCTGCGGCAAATATGGAGAGCAGCCCCAGTATCACCAGGGCGATGTACAGCCCCATCACTGGCCAGTCAATCCCTTGTGTAAGCTTTATCTGCTGCCGGTCGTTCATTTATTTTTTATTTGGGAAGTAAATATTCAGTATTTGCTCGGTCGTCAGCTTGGCGGTAGCGCCGTTCAGGGAGTCCAGCTTGGACTTGGCCCGCACTACCGGGTCCATGGTCACGAAGTCCAGCATTTTTTTCACCACCGGTTTGCGTTTCACGGAAATGGTATCATGCAGGTACTTCTCCATGATCAGGCTGGCAATAGGCGCCGCATAGGTGCTGCCATAACCCGCATTTTCAACGATCACGGCAATGGCGATCTTCGGGTTATCCCTGGGCGCAAAAGCCACGAAAACAGAGTGATCTTTCAGCTTCTTCAGTTCGCCGTTCACAATGGCATTGTTTTCCGCCGTACCGGTTTTACCACACACCGCTACGCCTTCAATAATGGCGGAGCGGCCGGTGCCTCTCTCCACCACATCCTCCATGCCATATATTACAGAACGGTAGCTGGTATCGGAAATATGCGCCACTACGTGCTTTTCCTTGTACGGTTTCAGGAGCTCGCTGTTGTCATTGTCAATGCTTTCCACAAAATGCGGGGTGTAATAGTAGCCGCGGTTGGCAATAATGCACATGGCATTGGCCATTTGCAGGGGCGTTACGGACACGGCCCCCTGTCCCATACCTACATACAGCTCGGAGCAGGAGTTCCAGCGGCCGGGGTAGCGCTTGTTCATGCCGGCGGTATCTATCACGTATCCCTTGTACTCACCGGGAATGTCAATACCCAGGCGGTGGCCCAGGCCAAAGGAGGTCATATACTCATACCATTTCTGGTGTCCCTTCTCTACCCCTCCCCATTTGGCCGCATCTACCTCCATGCGGTACAGGTGCACAAAATAGGAGTTGCAGGAGTTGGCAATGGCCAGGCGCAGGTTGGCAGCGTGCCCGGGGTTATGGTGGGTGCAACCGATCCTCCTGCCGCAATTGTAATAGCCGCCGGCGCAGGGAAAGCCAAAGCCGGGCGTTATCACGCCTTCATCCAGCGCTACCAGCGCGGTAAGCGGCTTCATGGCCGATCCCGGCGGGTAGGTAGCCTGCATGGCCCTGTTAAATAACGGTTTGGTAGTATCTACAAACAGCTTGCTGAAATTGCGGGTACGGTAGGAGCCGGTAAGCAGGTTGGGATCAAAGGTAGGGCTGCTCACCATGGCCAGTATGCCGCCGGTTTGCGGGTCAATGGCCACAATGCTGCCTATCTTGTTGCGCATCAGCCGCTCGCCCAGCACCTGCAGGTCAATGTCCAGCGAAAGGCGCAGGTTCTTGCCGGCAATGGCGGCGGTATCAAACTCTCCTTTTTCGTAAGGGCCCTGCGGGCGGTTCAGGTTATCCTTTACCAGGTACTGGATGCCGCGCTGTCCCATCAATACGCTTTCGTAGGTTTTTTCCAGGCCGGTCATGCCCAGGTAGTCTCCCATCTGGTAAGCGCTGTAAGCGGGCTTTTCCAGCATGGAGGACGATATCTCGCCGATATAGCCCAGTATGTTGGCAGCCGCGGAATAAGGGTAAGAGCGGATCTGCCGCTGCACCAGCTCAAAACCCGGCTGGAACAGGTACATACTTTCCTGCAGCCTCCCAAACACATCAGGCGTAAGCAGGGAAGCGAACACGGACTGCCTTACGCGCCCGTTCTTGATAATGGCGGTAACAATGCGCTTCCTGAACTCCTCCTTGTCTATCTGCAATATCTGGCACAGGTAGGCCGTATCAATATTCTTTACGCTGGAAGGCGTTACCACCAGGTCGTACATCACATCGTTCCGCAGCACGCTACGGCCCTTGCGGTCATAGATCATGCCCCGGCTGGGATATACCACCTTGCGCAGCACGGCATTGGCATCCGCCAGCTTGGAATATTTCTTTTCCACCACCTGCAAAAAGAACAACCTGGTAATGATCAACAGTACCATACCGAGGATGATCAACTGTATTACTCTTTTCCTGGGCTGATTATAAACAGACATCTATTCTTTATAGTGAAATTCCTGAACGAAATTATATTAAAAAGTGAATGGTGAATAGTTAAAAGTGAATGATGGTTATGTTCCATTTCCGGCCCATTCACTATTCATCTTTCACTTTTCACCTCTCAACGCTATTTCCGTGAAAAGAACAACAGCTCATACAGCACGATCAGCACCAGGCTGGCAACGGTAGAGAGCAGTATCTTCAGCAGCAGGTACCCTATGTTGCCAAAGCCGAACACCTCCAGTGTGAACAGCGCCAGGTGGTGCAGGAACACCAGGATGGATATGTATATCAGGAACTGCGATATACCCATGCTGATCATGGAGGGGGTTTTCATGTTGGTTTCAAACCCGCCCTGGGGCGACAGTATATTGATGATGAACGGGCGCAGGTAAGCCATAAAAACACAGGCAAAGGCATGAATGCCCATTGTGTTCATGAACATGTCCAGGCTCAGGCCCATCAACAGCCCCAGCAGCATCAGCGCCGGGCGGGGTATGTTAAAAGGCAGCAGCAGTATGAACAGCATGTACAGCTCCAGGCTTACCAGCTGGTGCACCAGTATCTTGTTCAGCACAAACACCTGCAGCAGCAGCAGCAGTACAAAACGGATGATATTTCGTAACAGTATGCTCATTTGATCAGGCGGTAGGTTGAATCCTCCAATTGTTTTTGCTCATCCTTTAACAGGTTATCTATCACATACACATATTGCAGGTTGTAAAAGTTGGTGGCCAGCTTTACCCGTATGGTATAGGAGGTGCTGGACTTGTCTGCCAGGGAAAAGGTGTCAATGTACCCGATGGGCAGGTTTTCCGGGAACAGCGCGGAGAAGCCGCTCGTTACAATGGTATCGCCCTTCTGCAGCCTGATGGTGCGGGGAATATCCTTCATCATGGCATAGGCGGGATCGGCGCCGTCCCAGTACACGGTGCCTATTTCCTTACCCTTCTGCAGGCGGGCGCTTACGCCAAAGTTGCTGGACGAGGAGCCGGAGCCTTTGGCCAGCAGGGAAAGCACCACCGCGTAGTTGTCGCTTACGCTCCTTACCATACCTACCACGCCGCTGGGGCCTATTACGCCCATATTAGGTCGTATGCCCTGCAAGCGCCCGCGGTGAATGGTAATGTAATTAACGCTGCGGTTAATGGAGTTATTGATCACCTTGGCCTCCCGGTACAGGTAGCGGCGCGTGGCCGGGCCGGCCGCCAGCTGCGCAGAGTCACTGCCGTTCTGCCGGATAGTGTCCGTTCTCACAATATCATTCGTTACCATGCTGTCAAAGCTGGAGCGCAGCATGTTATGCAGGCGTGCGTTTTCTGATACCAGGCTGTCGTTGGTGGCCTTCAGGTGAAAGTAGTATTGTACGTTGTTATAATGGTCGTACAGCTTGCCGCTCAGGCTATTGGCGGAATTGAGGTAGGCGGTGCGCTGGAAATTATTATTCCGGAATACCAGTACAATACAAATCACTTCCAGCAGGAGAAATAGAAAAAAGTTGAAGTATCGCCTTAAGAAAATGACCAGGTTTCGCACTTTATAAAATTTTCCGGATTCGGATCACTCATTAAGTGAAGGGTGAATAGTGAACGGGCGGGTAATGGATCATCACACAATCTTTCACTATTCACCTTACACTATTTGTTATTGCATCAGGAACGGATATTTGCCTACATGCTTCAGGGCAATACCGGTACCCCTCACCACGGCGCGCAGCGGATCATCAGCCACATGCACCGGCAGCTTGATCTTCTGGGCCAGGCGCTTGTCCAGCCCGCGCAGCAGCGCGCCCCCCCCTGTAAGATACAGGCCCCTGCGGTAAATATCGGCCGCCAGCTCCGGCGGCGTGGTTTCCAGGGCCTTCAGGATGGCTTCCTCTATTTTGAAAATGGATTTATCCAATGCTTCGGCAATCTCCTGGTAAGATACCATGATCTGCTTGGGAATACCGGTCACCAGGTCACGTCCGTTCACAGGCACGTCATCCGGCGGATTGTCCAGCTCCTTCAGGGCAGAGCCGATCTGTATCTTGATCTGCTCTGCGGTTCGCTCGCCTATCAGCAGGCTGTGGTAGCGGCGCAGCGCCTCCATGATGTCTGCCGTGAACTCATCGCCGGCAATACGGATGCTCTGGTCGCACACAATGCCTGCCAGCGCAATTACGGAGATACCGGTAGTACCGCCGCCTATATCAATGATCATGTTGCCCACGGGTTCTTCCACATCAATGCCGATACCCAGCGCAGCTGCCATGGGCTCGTGTATCAAAAACACCTCCTTGGCGCCGGCCTGCTCTGCAGAGTCGCGCACTGCACGCTTTTCCACTTCTGTAATACTGGAAGGGATACAGATCACCATGCGCCAGCTGGGAGAGAATAATGGCTTTTTGGGATATACCAGCTTGATCATTTCACGAAGCATTCCTTCTGCCGCGTTAAAGTCCGCTATCACACCGTCTCTCAGGGGACGTATGGTACGCAGGTACTCATGCGTTTTTTCGTGCATCATCATGGCCTTTTTGCCTACCGCCACAATCTTGCCGCTCGCTCTCTCTATCGCTACAATGGAAGGTTCATCCACCACTACCTGGTCATTATGTATAATCAGCGTGTTCGCTGTACCGAGGTCTATCGCTATTTCCTGCGTTAAAAAGTTAAAAAATCCCATTGTCTGATACGGTCAAAAAAATTAGAATGCAAAAATGAATAATTCCAACGAATATACGATGCAAAAATTGGATGTTCCAGCAATATACACTTAAATATTAAAAAATCTTGTTTATTGTATCTGCTGGCCTTCCGCCGGGCGTTGACGGGGTCCGGACCGCTATAACGTTACCTTCCTGTAAAAATTGTCTGAGTGGTTAAAAATCAAGCTGCTGTAGTAATGCCAGTCATATCAGGATATGAGTGCGAAAGTAGCGCTAAACAAATTCATAACCTATATCCCGGCGATAATACTTCCCTTCAAACCGGATAGCTTCCGCCGTTTGCCGGGACTGGGCCAGCGCAGCCGGCAGGCTGGCAGCCAGGGAAGTAATGGTCAGCACGCGCCCGCCATTGGTCAGCAGCTGCCCGCCGCTTTCGCGGGTGCCTGCCTGGAATACCAGCTGGTGGGGGCTTTGCGCCGGCACGCCGGTAATGGCTTTTCCCTTTTCATAGGCTTCGGGGTAGCCGGCAGAAACCAGCATGACAGTGGCGGCTGCGCGGGCGTCTTCCGCAATGGCCTGTGTGGCCAGCGTACCGGCGGTTACCGCCTGGAACAGCGCTACCAGATCGTTCTGCAGGCGGGGCATCACCACTTCTGTTTCCGGGTCGCCCATGCGGCAGTTGTATTCTATTACGTAGGGATTGCCGCCTACATTGATCAACCCGAAGAAAATGAAACCGTGGTATACAATGCCTTCTGTGGCCAGGCCGGCCACCGTGGGCTGTATGATCTGCGCTTCCACCTTTTGCATAAAATCCTTATCTGCAAAGGGCACCGGGGAGATGGCGCCCATGCCGCCCGTGTTCAGGCCGGTGTCTCCTTCCCCTATCCGCTTGTAGTCCTTGGCAGTGGGCAGCAGCTGGTAGCTATGCCCGTCCGTGAGTACAAACACAGACAGCTCAATGCCCGTGAGGAACTGCTCTATCACCACTTTCCGGCTGGCCTCCCCGAACTTGGCAGCCTTGATCATCTGCGTGAACTCCGCGATGGCTTCCTCGCGGGAATCCACGATCACCACGCCTTTACCGGCCGCCAGGCCGTCGGCCTTCAGCACAATGGGCAGGGAGTGCTGCTGCAGGTACGCTACGCCCTCTTCATAAGTAGCTTCGCTGAACTCGCGGTAGGCAGCTGTAGGAATGCCATGCCTTTGCATGAACTGCTTGGCAAAGGCCTTGCTGCCTTCCAGCTGGGCGCCCAGCCGCGAAGGCCCCAACACCGGTATGTGCTGCAGCGCGGGGTCTGCTTTGAAATAATCGTAAATACCGTTCACCAGCGGCTCCTCAGAGCCGGGCACCACCATGTTAATACCCTGCTCCACGCAAAATGCCCGGAGCTGTGCCATGTCGCTCACGGCGATGTTCACGTTCTGCCCGTACTGGGCTGTGCCTGCATTGCCCGGTGCAATGAATAACTGCCCACATAAGGGACTTTGGGATATTTTCCAGGCCAGGGCATGCTCCCGGCCTCCGCTGCCTAATAGTAATATCTTCATCTGGAAATTGTGCTGCATAAGACCTGGCAGGTTTTTGAACCCTGCCGGGTCTCCAAATTTTTGCAAAGAAAACTCAAAAATTGACCAAACACACCATTTTTTTATGCAGATACCTGAATTTCTTTATCTTGCCGCTTAACAATTCCTTAAAGACTAACTAACACTCGAACAAAAACTGACCATTTATGAGTCAACCTGCTGTAATGCAAGAGCCTGTTATTCCTACCTCTTCAACGCGAAAGCGGCATCCAAAAGGGCTGCTGGTGCTCTCTTCTGTAGAAATGTGGGAGCGCTTTAACTTCTATGGCAACCGGGCCTTGCTGACCCTGTTCCTGGTAAATGCGCTGGCTTTTACGGAAGCAGAATCCTCTATCATCTATGGCGGCTTCCTCGGCATGGGCTGGCTCACGGCCATACTGGGCGGTTTTGTGGCCGACCGTTACCTGGGCAACCGCAACTGTATATTAATAGGCGGCCTCACCATGTCGCTGGGGCAGCTGCTGATGTTCTCCAGCGCCATCCTGTACGCTACCAACGTGCCTGCCGCCCGGCTGATCATGTGGATCGCGCTGGGCGTGCTGATACTGGGCAACGGCTTTTTCAAACCCAACATATCCTCCATGGTGGGCCAGCTGTATCCCAAAGGGGATAACCGGCTGGACTCCGCTTTCACCATATTTTACATGGGCATCAACGTAGGCGCCCTGCTGGGCATTACCGTTTGTCCCATCTTGGGCGATGTAAAGCTGGACAGCGGCGTGCGCGTGGTAAGCGCCTTTAAATGGGGCTTCCTGGCCGCCAGCATTGCCATGCTGCTGGGCACTGTGCTTTTCTATTTCCTGAAGAACAGGTACGTGGTAGACCCTGAAGGCAAAGCCGTGGGCATCAAACCGCAAAAGCACGGTACCGGGGACGGGGAGGCGGACCAGGCCCAGTTCAGCAAAAAGGCCATTGCCGCTACGGTTGCAGCCCTGCTGCTGCTTATTGCCATCTTTAACCAGGTAGTAGGCGTAAACCTGCTGTACTCCTTTATCTACAGCACAGGCATTGCCCTGGCCGGCCTGATACTGAGCGACAGGTCGCTGAACAAGGTGGAGCGCCAGCGCATTGTCGTGATATATATCGTATCCTTCTTCGTGATATTTTTCTGGGCCTGCTTTGAGCAGGCCGGCTCCTCCCTCACCTTTATAGCCGATTACCAGACGGACCGGCGCCTGTTTGGCTGGAACATGCCGCCCAGCCTGATACAGAACGCGCAGTCGCTCACCCTTATATTCCTGGCCATTCCTTTCAGCATGCTATGGCTCAAGTTGCAGAAGCATAAAATGGACCCGATCTCGCCGGTAAAGCAGGCTATTGGCCTGGCGCTGCTGGCTGTAGGCTACTGGATCATTGCGCTGCAGGTAAAAGGCCTGGGCAATGAAAAGATGGGCGTTATCTGGCTGTTCGTGCTGTACCTGTTCCATACGCTGGGTGAGCTGAGCGTGTCGCCCATAGGGCTGTCGCTGGTGTCCAAGCTGGCCCCGCGGCGGTTCACCTCCCTGCTGATGGGCGTATTCTTCCTGTCCAACGCCTCGGGTTATGCACTGGCCGGCACCCTGGGCACCATGCTGCCCCCTACCGGCGAAAAGTACGAGGTAGCGGCCAAAAACGACATAGACCTGCCCGGCATCCTGAACGGTACAGTAGCGCTGACAGACCAGCTGAAGGCGCAGCTGACCGAACTGAAGCTGCCTTCCCACTACCCGCAGTTTGCCGGCTTCACCATCCATAACCTGTATGAGTTCTTCATGTTATTTGTGATATTGCCCGGTGTAGCAGCTTTGCTGCTGTTCCTGCTGTCCGGCCTGTTAAAGAAAATGATGCATGGCGTGAGATGATGTGCCAATGTGCTGATATGCTAATGGATTTACGCGAGTCCCTGCCTGCATCAGCACATTAGCATATCAGCACATGAAAACACTGTAATTATACACCATCTAATAAATTATGGCAGATACAAACTTTAAACCCTTTGTTGCTCCGCAGGTAAAAATGAAGGAGCTTACACTGAAAGCTATTATCCTCGGCTCCGTTTTCGGGGTGATCTTTGGCGCGGCCACCGTATACCTGGCCCTGAAAGCGGGCCTGACCGTAACGGCCTCCATCCCTATTGCGGTAGTGGCCATTACCCTGGGCCGGCGTTTTTTCAAGACCACTATCCTGGAAAATAATATCATCCAGACCACCGGCTCCGCCGGCGAGTCCATTGCAGCAGGCGTGGTATTTACCCTGCCGGGCTTTCTTTTCCTGTCTGACCCGGCCAGCGCCGACTATTTTAACTATTTCACCATCCTTACCCTGGCCATTTTCGGTGGCGTGCTGGGTACGCTGATGATGATACCGCTGCGCCGCTCCCTGATCGTAAAAGAGCATGGCACCCTGCCCTATCCTGAAGGCACCGCCTGCGGCGATGTGCTGATAGCGGGCGAAAAGGGGGGCCAGTTTGCCAAAACCGCCTTTTACGGGCTGGGCTTTGCCTTTGCCTATGCCATCCTGCAAAAGATCCTGCACGTGATCGCGGAAGTACCTTATTACATGACCAGGCAGACCAACCGCTTCTTCCCTTCTGCCCGCGTGAGCGGGGAGATCACCCCGGAATACATGGGCATAGGCTATATCATTGGCCCCCGCATTTCCGGCGTGCTGGTAGCCGGCGGCGTGCTGGCCTGGTTCTGCATTATTCCCCTGCTGGCTACCCTGGTGCCGGCAGATGTGATTGCCAGCCAGCTGGTAAAGCTGGGCTACCTGGCCAGCCTGACCACGCCCGGCGGCACCGGCAACTGGGACCCTGCGGCACATACCTTTGCAGACTATTCCGCCGCCATCTATTATGCCTACATCCGGCAGATTGCCGCCGGCACCGTAGCTGCAGGCGGTTTTATTGCATTACTGAAAACTATCCCCACCATCATTACCTCTTTCAAAGGCAGCCTCAGCTCCATGAAAGCCAGGAACGCCGAAGCTGGCTCCGAAGCAGAGGTACCCCGCACCGAAAGAGACCTGAGCATCAAGGTAGTGGCTATCGGCAGCATCCTGCTGGTGGTGCTGATGGCTTTCCTGCCCCAGCTGCCCGGCGGTTCCATTGGCCAGAAACTGCTGGTAGGCCTGCTGGTGGTGATCTTTGGCGCTTTCTTTGTAACCGTGTCCAGCCGCATTGTGGGGCTGATCGGCAACTCCAATAATCCTATTTCCGGTATGACCATCGCTACGCTGATGGGCACCTGCCTGCTGTTCATTGCCGTAGGCTGGAGCGGTAAAGTGTATGAGCCGCTGGCGCTGGTAGTAGGCGGTATGATCTGTATTGCGGCTGCCAACGCAGGCGCCACCTCCCAGGACCTGAAATCCGGCTATATTGTAGGCGCCACCCCGCGCAACCAGCAGCTGGCGCTGTTTGTAGGCGCTATTGTATCTTCCGTGGTGATCGGCTTAACCGTAAAGTTCCTGGACAAGCCCACTGCAGAAATGATCGCCCAGGGCGTAACCGGCCATGCCATTGGCTCTGCTTACTATCCGGCTCCGCAGGGCACGCTGATGGCCACCCTGGCCAAAGGCATCCTGTCCTTTAACCTGGACTGGCAGTTTGTGCTGGTAGGCGTGTTCATTGCCATTACCATGGAGCTGTGCGGCATCAAATCCCTGTCATTTGCGGTGGGCGCTTACCTGCCCCTGTCTACCACCCTGCCTATCTTTATCGGCGGCGCTATCCGTGGCATTATCGATTACCAGCGTAAAAAGAAGAATGTACACCTGTCTGCCGAAGAAGAAGAGCTGGGCAAGGGCAACCTGTTTGCTACCGGCCTGGTAGCCGGCGGCGCCGTAGCCGGTGTGCTCATCGCCATGCTGGCGGGCTTTAGCGCTACAGCGCCCATCCTCTCCGCCCTGGATATGGAAGAAGGGCTGGTGCATGCTTTGGGGCATGGCGGTTATTATATCCTGGCCGTTGCTTTCTTTGCGCTGATGGGATGGACCCTGTACAGGATAGGAAGGCAAACGAACTAATGTGCTAATATGCTGATGTGCAGATGTGCAGATGAACCAGGCAAAGACCATCATTTGCATATCTGCACATTTGCACATCAATACCCTTTCCACGCATACACCCGCCTGATCTGCGAATGCTGCGCCAGTTGCTGCACCGCTGCTTCGCTGATCCCTGTTTCATTCAGGTTTACGGCTTCCAGGTGCGGCAGCGCCGCAATATGCTCAGTGATGCCATCGCCCAGCGGGTTCTTTTCCAGGCGCAGCTTTTCGAGGTTGGTCAGCTCCTTCAAGAAGGCCAGGTCCTTTTCGGTAAAGCCGTTGGCAGAGAGGTTGAGCCACACAATATTTTTTCCCACTTTCAGCAGGTCGTCCTTTATTTCGCTGATGACCCGGCCCGAGCCGGCAGGCAGGGTCACGTCCAGCATCAGGGGCTGGTGCAGCATAATGCGCACCATCAGCCCTTTTTGCCGCAGCCGTGCAATAGCCTGCCCGTCTGCCTGCAGTGGAATGTCCGGGTTAATGTGCTGCTCCACGCCGGCCACGGTTACAGCAGGCGCTGCTGCGCCGCCCAGGCCCAGGAAAGCGGCTACCTGCGCCTGTATGGCGGCCTTGTCCTTCAACTCGCCTATCTTCTTCCCGCTGGCTGCGCCGGCCTGCGCTATCCACCAGCGGATAATGGCGACCTCCGTTTTTTTCAAGGGCGGTTTGCCATC